>Ga0209443_1000061_pt1 | contig 64613 bp, 72 predicted proteins | sample LauGreBMM110DCMD_2_FD_187571 | JGI IMG/M metagenome (GOLD analysis project Ga0209443, IMG submission 187571) | Freshwater lake microbial communities from Lake Michigan, USA - Su13.BD.MM110.DCMD (SPAdes) (version 2) | ecosystem: Environmental > Aquatic > Freshwater > Lake | place: Lake Michigan... | reverse complement strand
AGAATCACGCTTGAAGGGGAAATCAAACGCCCAGGTATTTTTGAAGTCATCAACGGGGAAAATTTACAACAAATTATCCGTTATGCTTCCGGTTTTACCGATAATGCCTATAAAAATAGAATATTAGTAAAGCAAAAAACCAGCGTCGAATTAAAGGTAACCGATTTAAACGAAACCACTTTTGCTGCTTATGTTCCTAAAGCTGGGGATTTGATTAGTGTGGACAAAATATTAGAGCGTTACGAAAATAGAGTACAAATAAAAGGGGCCGTGTTTCGCCCTGGAGAATACAGTTTACCGGTTTCGGGTACTATGACCATAAAGGATTTGGTACTAAAAGCGGATGGGGTTGCTGAAAATGTATTTTTAACCAAAGCTTCCTTGGTACGCCAAAAAGAAGATTTGACTAAAGAATACATCAGCTTTAATTTAAAAGCGGCCTTAAACGGGGAGGCCGGTTCCAATATTACATTACAAAAAGAAGACATTGTAATGGTGTTTTACAATCAAGAATTACTAGATAGTTATTCCGTTTCCATAGGCGGGGAAGTGCGCAAACCCGGTTCTTTCAATTATGTATCTGGAATGACTTTATATGACCTGTTGTTAGAATCGGAATATTTTACCGAGTTAGCCGCAAGTACGGTTACGGTGTTTCGTAATAAAAAAGACACTGAATACAACCCAAAAGATCAAGACAAATTAGTTTCTTTCAATCTTACGATCGATCCAAAAAATGCGGATTCCGCAGCTACTTTTCTTTTGGAACCTCAAGATCAGGTGGTGGTGCGTCGCATTGTGACCTTTGAAACTACTGAGATGATTGATTTGACCGGAGAAATTTTATATCCTGGTGGTTATGCTATCTTGAAAAAAGAAGAGCGCGTGTTGGATTTTATTCAAAGAGCCGGTGGCATAAAAGATGAAGCTGACAAAGAAGCTATTAGAGTGGTTCGAAATGGTCTAAGCATTCCAATTGATTGGAAAGCCATCAACCGAAATCCGAATCGTCCCGGTAATTTGGTTTTACAAGCCGGTGATGCAGTACAAATTCCAAATAAAAGTTATACTGTAACCGTTTCGGGTGGCGTAATGTTTAACACCGAAGTACCTTATATAAATGGAAAAAGGGTGAGATATTACATCAACAACTCGGGGGGAACGTTAGAGAAAGGATGGTTGAAAAAAGTATATGTGGTTTATGCCAATGGATCAGCGAGTACTACAAGTTCGTTTTTAGGCTTTCGAAATTATCCCGATGTACTTCCTGGAAGTAAAATTTTCGTGCCTTTGAAACCAGAAAAACAAAAAACCAGTACGGGTGAAATTGTTGGAATATCCAGTGTTTTGGCCAGTTTAGCTGGAATACTTTTGGCTGTATTTAAGTAAACGTTTACTTGGGGATTGATTAAACGTTGACCGTTGATCGTTGATCGAAGAACAAAAACGAATGACGAAAAACGATGACCGTTGACCGTTGATCGAAGAAAAAAAACGAATAACGAGCATCGGACAACTATTAATTCTTTACCTGAATTTTAACTAATTCTCGTTGCGGGATTTCATAAATTCTAAAATGGTCTCACTCGCTTTTCCCTCTCCATACGGGTTGTGCAACGCACTCATTTGGTTGTATTTTTCTTTATCCTGCAACAAGCGATTGCATTCCAATATAATTTTTTCTTTATCACTACCCACTAAAATCACCGTACCTGCCGCTAGTGCCTCTGGGCGCTCGGTAGTTTCTCGCATCACCAAAACGGGTTTGCCTAAACTAGGCGCTTCTTCTTGAATACCTCCGGAATCGGTAATGATCAAATAGGATTTATTCATTAGCCATACAAAGGCCGGGTAAGATAATGGGGCTATTAAATGAATGGTATCTAATTCACCCAAAGCTTCATAAACAGGTTGCTGCACCTTGGGATTTAAATGCACCGGATAGATTATTTGTGCCTCGGGATTCGTTTGTGCTATTTCCTTTAAAGCCTCACAAATAGCTATAAATCCTTGGCCGTGGTTTTCTCTGCGATGGCCGGTGACCAAAAGTATCTTTTTAGTGGGATCGATAATCGATTTTAAATTTTCTATTTCTGGATTATCCATTTTCTCCACTCTACTGGTGCTTTCTAGCAAGGCATCAATAACGGTATTTCCAGTAACCAATATGGTGCTTTCAGGAATGTTTTCGTTCAACAAATTCTGTTTCGCTTGCTCCGTGGGTGCAAAATGGAAATCGGCAATTCTCCCCGTGACCTGTCGGTTCATTTCTTCGGGAAAAGGAGACCATTTGTTATTGGTTCGAAGCCCCGCTTCGACATGGCAAACTTTAGCACCAGCGTAAAAAGCAGCAATACTGGACGCCATGGTAGTGGTGGTATCGCCATGAACATAAACGTAATCGGGTTGGAATTCTTCCAAAATCGGTTTTAACCCTAAAAGGATATCGGAAGTCAGGGTATATAAATTTTGGTTGGGTTTCATTAAATCCAGATCGTAATGGGGAGTTACTTCAAAAAAAGACAAGACTTGGTCCAACATTTCGCGGTGTTGTGCGGTGACGCAAACCCGGGTGTCAAATTGGTCTTTGTTTTTTTGAAAAGCACGGACTAAGGGAGCCATTTTTATGGCTTCAGGTCGTGTTCCAAAAATGATTAGATTTTTTATCATTTGTTATTCGCTATTCGTTTTTCGTTTATCGTTGCTAGTTGACCGATGTTCGTTGTTCGTTTTTTTCTTCTTCGGTTAACGGTTGTCGATCAACGTTTATTGTCTTTTCTCTCAACTTACCACCTACTCAACTTACAACTTTTTCATTTTATTCTTTACTTTTTTCCCTTGATGGTAAAAAGTAACAAAAAAGATCAAGCCTGCACAGTCTTATCTTGAAAACTACCTCGGCAATGGCTCCGCGACCGAAGTCGCGCGTCGTGCCTCCTTGCTATGATGGTCACTGCCGTTCTTTTCTTCGTTGTTTTCTATCGCTAATTCTGTGAGGGCGTTTTAGAGAAGTGGCTGGATTATATTGGTCGTTAACTATCCCCAACCTAGAACCTCTTCAACTTAGAACTTACAACATTATTCGTTTCTCGTTATTCGTTATTCGCTGTTCGTTGTTCGATGTTCGATGTTCGATGTTCGATGTTCGTTGTTAGATGATCGTTTTTTGCTTTTCGGTTAACGGTAAGCGGATATCAGTCAACTTTTTCAACTTACAACCTATAACTTACAACCTTCTCAACCTACAACCTACTTAACTTAAAACTTTTTATTTTTTTCTCTTTACTTTTTTCCCTTGATGGTAAAAAGTAACAAAAAAGATCAAGCCTGCAGAGTCTTATCTTGAAAACTACCTCGGCAATCTCTCCGCGACCCAAGTCGCGCGTCGTGCCTCCTTGCTATGATGGTCACTGCCGTTCTTTTCTTCGTTGTTTTCTATCGCTAATTCTGTGAGGGCGTTTTAGAGAAGTGGTAGTAAGAACGTAATTTTTTTAAAGTGGATTTGGTTATTTGTTAATTCGATTGTCGTTGATCGTTATTCGATGATCGATTTTTTGCATTTTGGTCAACGGTAAACGGATATCGTTTAACTTTTTCAACCTATAACTCACAACCTTCTCAACCTATAACTTACAACTTCCTCAGCCTACAACTTCCTCAACCTACAACTTCCTCATCAACTCCAAGTCGCTCGCTACCATTTCTTTAACTAAGCCGGCCAAGTCGTATTGAGGTACCCAACCCAATTGGGTTTTTGATTTGGTGGGATCTCCAATCAACAAATCAACTTCTGTTGGTCGGTAATATTGTGGGTCTACTCGAACCACTACTTGTCCTATTTTTGGTTGGTCGTTGGTCGTTGTTCGCTGCTCGCTATTCGGATTTAGTGCTTTTTCATATTTTTGAACATCAATAGAATCAATAATTCCCACCTCCTGCTCTTCAGCACCTTCGAAACGTAAGGTAATACCTACCTCAGCAAAAGCAAAACGAACAAAATCTCTAATATAAGTCGTTACCCCAGTTGCAATTACATAATCTTCGGCTACGTCTTGTTGTAATATCCGCCACATGGCTTCAACATAATCTTTGGCATGACCCCAATCTCTTTGTGAATTTAGATTCCCTAAATACAAGCAGTCTTGTTTTCCTAATGCGATTGCAGCGGTTGCCATAGTGATTTTACGGGTTACGAATGTTTCTCCTCTTCTTGGCGATTCATGGTTGAATAAAATTCCATTACAAGCAAAAATATTATAGGCTTCCCGGTAGTTTTTGGTAATCCAAAATCCATAAATTTTAGCCACTCCATAAGGGGAACGTGGGTAAAACGGCGAGTTTTCATCGTAAAATCCCTTTTCATTTTTATTTTCTTCTAATCCACCGTACAATTCAGAAGTCGAAGCTTGGTAGATTCTAGTTTTCTTTTCCAAACGTAAAATTCGTACGGCTTCTAAGATTCTCAAAGTTCCTAATCCATCCACATTGGCAACATACTCTGGCGAGTCAAAAGAAACTTTGACATGAGACATTGCACCCAAATTATATATTTCATCGGGTTGGATTTCTTGAATAATTCGGATTAAATTGGTTGCATCCGTAAGGTCCCCATAATGCAATTTGAAATGTACATTATTCTCATGTTGGTCTCTATACAAATGATCAATTCTTTGAGTGTTAAAAGAAGAGGCTCTTCTTTTAATACCATGAACTAGATAGCCTTTTTCTAGTAATAATTCCGCTAAATAAGAACCATCTTGGCCGGTAACTCCTGTTAACAGTGCCACTTTTTGTTTTGTACTCATTGTTTTTTCGTTGTTCGTTGTTCGTTGGTCGTTGACCGTTATTCGTTGGTCGTTGGTCGTTTTTCGTTAACCGTTATTCGTTGTTCGATAGTGCTTTAACGGTTAACGATAAACAGTTAGCGGTTTTCGGTTAACGAATTTACATTTTTAATTACTTGTAATTATTCAAATTTTCTAAAAACCAATCGTAGGTCTTTTGGATGCCCTCTTCCAAATTCACTTGATGTTTCCATCCCAACGAATACATTTTAGAGACATACATAAGCTTTCTTGGGGTTCCATCTGGTTTGGTTTTATCCCAAACTATTTCTCCTTTATGACCTACAATTTTTTGAATAAGAAGTGCCAATTCATTAATAGTCAGGTCTTCTCCCGTTCCTACATTGTATAAATAATCAGGCAATTTATTTTCTAATGCAAATACTACTGCCGCAGCCATGTCGTCAACAAATAGAAATTCTCGCAATGGCGTTCCACTTCCCCATAGGGTAACAGGAGCATTTTCATGAAATTTTCCTTCATGAAATTTTCTAATTAAAGCGGGTAATACATGAGAACTATTTAAATCGAAGTTGTCATTGGTTCCGTACAAATTGGTGGGCATCAAACTCACATAATCTTTACCAAATTGGTTTCTAATGGCCTGGCACGTTTTTACACCTGTAATTTTTGCCAAGGCATACCATTCGTTGGTGGTTTCTAAAGACCCGGTCAATAAATATTCTTCTTTTAGTGGTTGAGGTGCCAACTTAGGATAAATACAAGAGCTCCCTAGAAAAATGAATTTATTGATCCCTTGTTCAAATGCAGCGCTAATTAGATTGTTTTGAATTTGCATGTTTTCCATTAAAAATTGGTAGGGAAAATCGTTATTGGCTAATATCCCACCTACTTTTGCTGCAGCATCAATAATCGCTTCGGGTTTCTCTTTAGCAATAAAGTCAATCACCGATTGCTGGTTTCTAAGATCCAATTCTTTACTACTTGCTCCAATTAAATTAGTATATCCTTTTGCTGAAAGAATTCGCCAAATAGCGCTTCCTACCATTCCGTTATGGCCTGCAATGTATATTTTAGAATTTAAATTCATTCCATTTAATAATTTAGAAAATCGTTATTCGTTATTCGTTTCTCGTTGATCGCTATTCGTTTTTTGCTCTTCGGTCAACGGTAAACGGACAACGGTCAACGTTATTCGTTTCTCGTTATTTACTCTTCTTCTTTAGAAATAGTAATAGTTACCCCTAGTTCATTTAAAACCAATCGGATTTTATTTTTATCTACTTGAGACACTACACCTTCTTTTCCTTGAAAAGGTCCTTTGGATATGGTTAAACTATCTCCCGGTTGTATTCCATTTACTTCCACTGCGCTTAAAATACCTTTTAAACTGGCTTTGAGCGCTTCAATTTCTTGGTCTTGAATTATTGCGGGTTTTCCTAGCCAAAACAAATACCGCACTACCCCAGGAACCTCAAAAACTATATTTCTATTTTTATCTTCAATATTGACAAATACGTAAGAATTAATAAGCGGTGTTTCCACTTTCTTTTTTCTATCCGACCATTGCTTAACTTGGGTAACCATTGGGCAATAGACCTCAATATCTAATTTTTCAAGACCTTCAACTACTTTCTTCTCGTTCTTAGGCCGAGTATATATTGCAAACCACGACATCCTTAAACCAATATATTTTTAACATTCGTTTCCATCTCAACTATTTCCAGGATAGTATCCAAACTAGTAGGCTGGGAAATACTATTTTTTAATAATTTGTAAAGTGGTTGCTTGGTAGCTTTCTTCATTTCGTCTACTAAACTAAGTAAATGTACCTTTTTGACTGTGTTTATGAAAAACTTCACCAAAATAGTGAGACGGGTTTTAGAGGTTATTAGAGTTTGAAGCATTATTAGTTCATTATATTGAGTAACAAAAGTACTCCTTTATATTAATTAAACCAAAAAAATAGAAAATTTTAAAAAGTTTTTATCCTATATTTTTTTGAAAAAAAAACCACCAAAAGTGGTGGTTTTATATATATATATATATTAATGATGTAATTAGAATTTAAATACTAATTCAGCACTGTGTTGGATATGATTGTTTAACAATGTATTTTGAATAAATCCGTATTTACCCATTGTTTGCATGCGTAAACCAAAATTTGGTTTAAACCAATAATTGAAACCCAAACCAAAATTAGAAGTTTGGTTGGAATTACCATCAACTGAATTATAACCAAAACCAGCAACTAAATAAGGATCAAAAGCAGGTACATCAAATAATGCTTTTCCAAAATAAAATTTACCGTTTAAATCAAATCCATAATAATTTTGATTTTCATCAATTGTAGTTCCATTTTGCATATTATCTGCTGAAATAGAGTTAATTGCAACAACACCTTCAATAGAGAATTGATCACTCATTACTCTTTCAACACTTACTTTTGAAGCAGTAGAAATGTAGTTCCATTGGTTTGAAACATTAAAATACTTTCCGTCCATTGTAGCGGTGTTATCAATAAAGTTGGCACCAAAACCAAGAATCCATTTTGGCTTTTCATTGGTAACGTTCTCTTGAGCTACTAAAGCAAAAGAAGAAAATAATAAAAATAATACGACAAGGTTTTTCATAACTTTAATTTTTAATTTTTAACAAATATATTATTTATTTCTTAAGTAGTATCAAAAAAAAAAAAAAAATTAGCTTTCGTAAACTAATTATTAGTATACATAAATAAATAATACGTTACAAAATAAGTAAATTGAAAAAAAAATTAGTTATTTGTAAATAAAAAAAACAGCTATGACTCCTATCGCTATTGTACTATTAATGTTGGTCTATTTCGGAATTTTGTTCCTAATTTCCCATTTTGTGAGTAAAAACAATACTGGAAACGAAGCTTTTTTCAAGGCCAATAAAAATTCGAAATGGTATTTAGTGGCCTTTGGGATGATTGGGACTGCGCTTTCAGGTGTTACCTTTATTTCGGTTCCTGGTGAAGTGGGTAATCCTGAAACCCAATTCAAGTATTTCCAATTTGTTATAGGAAACGCTATTGGGTTTATTATTATCGCAAAGGTATTGCTCCCTTTGTATTACCGAATGAATTTAACTTCCATCTATGGTTATTTTGAGCAACGTCTTGGAAAAATAAGTTATAAAACCGCCGCTTCTATATTTTTAATAAGTAGAACTATCGGATCTGCTTTCAGGCTGTATTTAGTGGTAATTGTTCTACAACGCTATGTTTTTGATTTTTATGGTATTCACTTTGCAATTACCGTATTAATTTCATTGCTATTAATTTTTGCCTACACCTATAAAGGCGGTTTAAAAACAATCATAATTACAGATACATTGCAAACGGTCTTTTTAGTTTCCTCAGTTTTTTTGACCATTTATTTTATTTGCAGCAGTTTGGATCTTGGTATGGTTGAAGCTTTTGAAGCGGTTAAAAACAGTAATTATTCTAAGGTCTTTTTCTATGAAGATTATATGAAAGGAAGTTATTTTATTAAACAAATTTTAGGAGGACTATTTGTAACCATTGCCATGGTAGGTTTGGATCAGGATTTAATGCAGAAGAATTTGAGTTGCAATAACATCAAGGAGGCTCAGAAAAACATGTTTACGTTTACAGGTATTTTTGTGATCATCAATATTTTCTTTTTAAGCGTAGGTGCTTTACTTTATATCTATGCCACCAAAAACGGCATTGAAGTTCCCACTGATTTAATAACCGGAAAACCGAGAACGGATTTACTCTTTCCTGAAATAGCGTTTCACCATTTAACCTTACTTCCAGCCATAGTGTTTTTACTGGGATTGACCGCTGCCACATTTGCAACTACCGATTCTGCTTTAACAGCACTAACGACTTCTTTTTGTGTGGATTTTCTGGGTATGGATAAAGCTGAAAATGCGGGTAAAGCCAATATGGTAAGGACCCGACATTTCGTTCACATCGGTTTCTCCACTTTGATGTTCTTAGTAATTTTGCTTTTTAATGCTATCAATGATGCCTCGGTGGTGAGTATGATTTTTAAAATTGCCTCTTACACTTATGGGCCATTACTGGGCTTGTTTTGCTTTGGGATGTTAATGAAAACAAAAACGGTTCACGATCAATGGGTTCCAATAATCTGTGTGCTTTCACCTGCAATTTGTTTCTTGATTAGTTATAATTCAGCTTCGCTCTTTGGAGATTATGTGATTGACAACGAGTTGATTATTATTAATGGATTGATTACGTTTATAGGATTGTTATTGATCAGTAAACCGGCGACTTCCCAAACGCAGTTTTGATTAAACGTTGATTTGGCAATCGTTGGTCGTTGTTCGTTGTTCGTTATTCGCTATTCGTTGTTCGTTGATCGTTTTTTACTTTTCGGTCAACGGTTAACGTTTTTCTTTTAACTTTTAACTTACAACCTAAAACTTACAACATTCACAACTTACAACCTTCTCAACTTACAACCTCAACTACTACTAATACTGATTGGTAGCTAAAAGCACTAAGGTGCAGGCGACTTCCACTTTTATATTATTCAATATTAGTAATTGGTAGAATTCTGGATTTTCGGTTCCTGGGTTGAAAAGGACCCTTTTAGGTTTAGCTTCCACAATATAATTGTAGTAATCTCTTTGTCTGGCCGGATTTAGATATAGGGAAACGGTATTTATTTGCGACAACGGAATGGCTTTGGTGTAAATTTTAATTCCCGCAACTTCTCCCGTATTTTGACCAATGGCTAGTACTGAATGCCCTTTTTCAACTAACATAGTGATCGCTTTAAACGAATATCGATCTGGCTTTGCGGATGCCCCAAGTACGAGTGTTTTTTTATTTTTCATTTTGCAAAAATACGAATTAAATGGGGTTTAAATTTCCTCTTTTGGTAAGAATATTTCAGCCATCATGCATCGGGCACTTCCACCACCGCAAGCCTCAATGGTATCTATGTTGGAACTTAAAATAGTTACGTGTTCTTCCAATTGGGCAATTTGTTTTTTGGTAAGACTTTTATACGCTGTTGAACTCATTACCAAGTACCTTCTATCGTTCGCCCCTTTTACTTCAAGCATATTTCCAGCAAAATTATTCACTTGCTCTTCAGAAATGTAGATCAGTTCTTTATCGTCGCCTTTTAAGCTATCGACCACCATTTTGCGTTCTTTTTTATCGTCTATAGCATCGGCGCAAATAACGGCAAAGGTATCACCAATACACAGCATAACATTGGTATGATAAATTAATTTACGTTCTCCATTTACAGATTGAAATGCTTCGAAAATAATAGGATTTAAGTCGAAATCTTCACAAAATTCTATAAATAATTCTTCGTCGGCTCTTGGAGATAAGGCGCAATAGGCCTTGCCATTTTCACGATCTAAAAGGATGCTTCCGGTGCCTTCAAGAAAAAAATCATCTTCCTCAGCAGAAGTATAATCCATAATATTATCTATAATAAAACCTCTTTCTTCCAAAATATCCAATATATCTTCGCGACGCTCCAAACGGCGGTTTTCGGCAAACATTGGAAACAAAGCGATGTCGCCATTTTCATGAAAGGAAATCCAGTTGTTTGGGAAAATACTATCAGGAGTATCTGGGTTTAGAGTGTCTTCCAGGACAATAACCTCAATTCCAACGGCCTCTAATTTTGCTACAAAAGCATCAAATTCTTGTTGGGCTTTTGCATTAACTGCTGCCGGCAGTAACCCGTCGATCACTTTTTGGTAATAGTTATTTACAGCCGTTTGCTCGTTCATTCGAAAAGCTACTGGGCGAATCATTAAAATGGAGTTGGTAGTTTGGTTCATTTTTTTTATGTCTTAAAGTCAAAAGTCATAAAGTCAAAAGTTGTAAAACTTAAAACCAGACTTAGAACAAATTATATTTTTATATTCTTTACTTTTTAGGTCTATTTTTACCACAAAAGAAACAAAACTTTTTTAGCCACGAATTACACAAATTATCGCGAATTTTTAAAATCTAGTCGTCTATTGTCTATCCGTCTATTATCTCTTCGTCTATTATCTAATTTCTTAATCTCTAATCAACGGTAAAGTCGAACACCTTAGCAATCCTTCTTGTTTGGCAATTTCGGCATAAGGAATTTCTTCAACGGTAAATCCATTTTCTCTTAGCCATTTGTTTAATCTTTTGAATTTTCTTTCGGATACTACTACGTTTGGCGCTATTGAAAAAACATTAGAATACATACTATACATTTCATTCCTTTTAATATGAAATAAATTCTCTTTTCCAAAAAGGGCTACTAAATATAAGTAATCCGATTCTTCTCGAAAACCTCGTTTGTAAATTATTCCTTTATCAAGTCCTACAGGTTGGAAACAACAATCCAAATGGAGTACATTGTCACGAGCTTCTATCTTGGACTTTACCAAATCGAATTCTTTGACAATTCTATTTGGAAATAGATTTCTTATGAATTCAACTCCCTGCCAATTGGTTCTTGCGGTGATATAATCTTTGTAATCGCTGCCTTTATAGGTTCCTATGAAAATATAGTTTTTCCAAAGCATTACGTCGCCACCTTCTATATGCACTTCTTCTGGTGGGCGAATCACTTTTAACGGATCTATTTGGTCAGTAATGTATTTGATGGCGTCTAGTTCTCTTTCCCTGTCGGGTAAAATATTGGCTTTTATAAAAATATCATCTATTACAAATCCGATATCACGGGTAAAAATCTGATTGTAATTTTCAATCATTTCAGGCCGATAAACGGTAACCTCATATTTTTTAAAAACGGCATTAAAGGCATCCATTTCTTTAACCATGTCGGCTTCCACAGGATAGGTTCCTGCAATAATATGCTCTAATGATTTTGGATCGTAGGCTTCTTTTATAGAAGGGGTTGGCCCATTATTCGTTGCCGATCCTAAAACTACTGCTTTTAATCTCGCTGTTTCGTTTTTTACATTTAGCTTTAACATGGGGTTTCTTAGAATAGACTATTTACAAATATAAAAAAAAGCTTCACAATTAGTGAAGCTTTCTCAATTTTTAATCGAAAAATCTATCTTTTCTCAATAGATTTAAAATCTCTTAATGGCTCGCCAATATAAACTTGTCTTGGACGACCAATAGGTTCTTTATTTTCTCGCATTTCTTTCCATTGAGCAATCCATCCTGGTAATCTTCCAATTGCGAACAATACGGTGAACATATCTGTTGGAATTCCTAATGCACGGTATATAATTCCAGAATAGAAATCGACGTTTGGATATAATTTTCTAGAAACAAAATATTCATCCACTAAAGCGGCTTCTTCTAATCTTTTTGCGATAGCTAAAATTGGATCATTAACACCTAAAGTAGCTAAAACTTCGTCGGCTGCTTTTTTAATAATTTTTGCTCTTGGGTCAAAATTTTTGTACACCCGGTGCCCGAATCCCATTAAACGGAATGGATCGTCTTTGTCTTTGGCTTTCGCCATATATTTATCTGCATCGCCTCCATTTTTCTGAATTTCTTCTAACATTTCAAGAACTGCTTGATTGGCACCACCATGTAGAGGTCCCCAAAGTGCAGAAACTCCAGCTGAGATGGAAGCAAATAAACCAGCGTGTGAAGAACCAACCATTCTAACTGTAGAAGTAGAACAGTTTTGCTCGTGATCGGCATGAAGGATAAATAATTTATTTAACGCGTTGGTCACTACAGGATTTGAAGTGTAAGGGCCTGTTGGAATTTCAAACATTAGTCGCATAAAATTGTCAACATATCCTTTAGTGTTATCATAATAATTCAATGGATAACCCATGCTTTTTCTGTACGTCCAAGTTGCAATAACAAGGAATTTACCCAATGTTTTACAAACCGCTTCATACATTTCATTTTCATTTTCAACATTCACCGACTTTGGATTGAAGGCGGTCAAGGCACTTGTTAAAGAAGATAAAACACCCATTGGATGTGCTGTTTTAGGAAATCCATCGATGATGTTTTTCATTTCTTCGTTAACCAAAGTGTATTTTCTAATGCTGTTTTCAAAGTCTTCTAACTGCTGTTTTGAAGGTAGTTCGCCAAAAATTAATAAGTAGGAAACTTCTAGGAAATTAGCTTTGTCAGCCAATTCTTCAATTGCATACCCTCTATAACGCAAAATTCCCTCTTCCCCATCAAGGAAGGTGATTTCGCTTATACAAGATCCTGAATTTTTATACCCTGGATCTAAAGTGATTGCCCCTGATAAATCACGTAATTTATTAACATCTATGGCTACTTCATTTTCACTTCCTACTATTACAGGAAATTCATATTTTTTACCTTCTAATTCTAATACAGCTATTTTTGACATACTATGTGGGAAAAATCTTATTTATAATAATGAACAAAATTAAGGTATTTCATATTAATTAAAAAAGAAATACGGTAACGATTTCGTTAAATTAAATATAAAAATTATAAATACCACAATACTTTTTAGAAAAACATAAAAATTGGCATAAAAAAACGTCCAATTAGCAATTAACTAATTGAACGTTTACCATTTATGAATTACAACTTATTAGATTTTGAATGCTTTTGCTCCAGGAAAATAAGCCACGTCTCCTAATTCTTCTTCGATTCGAAGCAATTGATTGTATTTTGCCATTCTATCACTTCTAGAAGCAGAACCTGTTTTTATTTGACCACAATTTAATGCAACCGCTAAATCGGCGATGGTATTGTCTTCTGTTTCGCCTGAGCGATGCGACATTACAGAAGTATAACCTGCATTTTTAGCCATATTAACTGCTGCAATAGTTTCGGTTAAGGTTCCAATTTGGTTTACTTTCACTAAGATTGAATTGGCAATTCCTTTTTCAATTCCTGTTGAAAGACGCTCCACATTGGTAACAAATAAATCGTCTCCTACTAATTGCGTTTGGTGTCCTATTTTTTCTGTAAGGTATTTCCAACCTTCCCAGTCGTTTTCGTCCATTCCATCTTCAATAGAAATAATAGGGTATTTAGAGGCTAATTCAGCTAAATAATCCGCTTGTTCTTCAGAAGTTCTAATTTTTCCTGTTTCCCCTTCAAATTTGGTGTAATCGTATTTTCCGTTTACAAAGAATTCAGATGCAGCACAATCTAAGGCAACCATAATTTCGTCCCCGAAAGAAAAACCTGCCGCTTCAACCGCTTTTTTAATGGTATCCAATGCGTCTTCCGTTCCACCAGCTAAATTGGGAGCAAAACCCCCTTCGTCACCAACAGCAGTACTTAAACCTCTGTCGTGTAATACTTTTTTAAGGTTATGGAAAATTTCTGTTCCCATTTGCATTGCTTGCGTGAATGAAGTTGCTTTAACCGGGATAATCATAAATTCTTGAAACGCTATTGGCGCATCAGAGTGAGAACCACCATTGATGATGTTCATCATTGGAACCGGTAAAGTATTGGCAGAAACGCCACCGATATATCGGTACAATGGCAATCCCAATTCGTTAGCCGCTGCTTTGGCTGCTGCCAATGAAACTCCTAAAATTGCGTTGGCCCCCAAATTGGATTTATTTGGAGTTCCGTCTAAATCGATCATGACTTGATCAATTAAGTTTTGTTCAAAAACAGAAATTCCTAATAATTCTTCAGCAATTTTTATATTTACATTTTCGACTGCTTTTGAAACTCCTTTTCCAAGGAAAGCTTTACCACCATCACGTAATTCCGCTGCTTCATATTTTCCTGTTGATGCACCAGAAGGAACAGCTGCTCTTCCTAAAACTCCATTTTCAGTAACTACATCTACTTCAATAGTAGGATTTCCTCTTGAATCGAAAATTTGTCTTGCGTGAATTTTGATAATTATGCTCATCTTTAATTTATTAGTATTAGTATCTATTTTCCCAATTTCTATGCAAATATATTATAACTATTGTAATGTTCATTTGAAACTAATTAATGTTATTAACTCAAACGATTTAGTTATTCGAAAGTTTGATATTATCGATAAACTGATCAAATAAATAAGCAGCATCGTGAGGTCCAGGACTTGCTTCAGGATGGTATTGCACTGAAAAACAGCTTTTAGAAATCATTTTCATCCCGGCAACAGTTCCATCATTTAGATGCAAATGAGTGATTTCAAAATCGGGATGGTTTTCTAATTCTTCTTTGTTTACAGCAAAACCATGGTTTTGAGAAGTGATTTCCCCTTTATTGGTAATCGTATTCTTCACTGGGTGATTGATTCCTCGGTGACCATTAAACATTTTATAGGTTGAAATCCCATTGGCTAATGCAATCATTTGGTGGCCTAAGCAAATTCCAAAAACAGGAGTATTGGTTTTTAGAATTTGGCGCGTCACTTCCTGAACTTCTTTTAGTGGATCAGGATCTCCAGGCCCGTTAGAAAGAAAATAACCATCGGGATTAAATGCTTTTAATTCTTCGAAAGAGGTGTTGTAAGGAAATATTTTAATGTAACAATCTCTTGCCTCAAGACATCTTAAGATATTGGTTTTTATTCCTAAATCCAAAGCGGCAATTTTATAGGTTGCCTTTTCATTCCCAAAGAAGTACGGGGTTTTCGTTGAAACTTTAGAAGCCAATTCCAATCCTTTCATGTTGGGAACCAATGCTAATTTAGCTTTTAGCTCTTCGATTGGGGTTCCATCAGTACAAATTACTGAGTTCATTGCACCGTTATCTCGAATATAACTTACCAATGCTCTGGTGTCCACATCAGAAATGGCAACCAAATTTACTTTTTCAAAATAGCCGAAAAGACTTTCCGAAGCGTCGGGTCTAGAATAACTAAAACTAAAGTTTTTGCAAACTAATCCTGCTATTTTTATTCCGTCGGAATCGATTTCGTTTTTATGAACTCCATAATTCCCAATGTGAGGATTGGTAGCTACCATTATTTGACCAAAATAAGAGGGATCGGTGAAAATTTCTTGGTACCCGGTCATTCCGGTATTAAAACAAACTTCTCCGAATGCAGTTCCTTCTATACCAATGGATTTTCCGTGAAAAATAGTTCCGTCACTAAGGAGTAAAATTGCAGGTTTTCTGTTTGAATATTTCATTTTATAGTTGTTGTGTTGTGGTTACAAATTTAATTCAAAATATGATGTAATAAAAATTAATTTATCGAGAGGCCAAAAATTTCTTTTACTCCTGATAGCAATGAAAATCCATTAAAATAGAGAGGCACGAGGCCATTTTGAGGATTGCAATGAATAGCAGGAAAAGGATTGGTTGAAGAGGCCAGATAAAAAAGTTCAAAAAAAAAGGACAAACTAATTAAAGTATGTCCTTTCCTATTTATTGATAATGAAATCATTATTCTTCCGTTTTTTCTTCAGCTTCAGGAGCTTCATCTTCAGCTACTGGAGCTTCTGTTTCTAATTCTACTTCTGCTACTGGAGCTTCTACTTCCACTTCAGCTACTGGAGCTTGTACCTCTGCTTCAGCTACTGGAGCTTGTACCTCTGCTTCAGCTACTGGAGCTTGTACTTCAGCAACTGTTTCTACAGCTTCTACTTCAGCTATTGTTGCTGGAGTTACATCTGGAGTGTCTTCTGATTTCTTAGCTTTTCCACCTCTACGGCTTTTTGCTTTTTTAAGTTCTTTTTTACCACCGTTGTATAGTTCGTTAAAATCTACTAATTCGATCATTGCCATATCGGCATTATCTCCTAAACGATTTCCAACTTTGATGATACGAGTATATCCACCTGGACGGTCTCCTACTTTAGCAGCTACATCTCTGAATAGATCAGTTACTGCATATTTGCTTCGTAAGTATGAAAAAACGATACGTCTGTTGTGAGTGGTATCTGCTTTTGATTTTGTAATTAAAGGCTCAACGAATTGTTTTAGCGCTTTTGCTTTAGCAACAGTGGTATTAATACGTTTGTGCTCGATTAGAGAACAAGCCATATTTGCCAACATAGATTTTCTATGTGCAGTCTGTCTGCTTAAATGATTGAATTTTTTTCCGTGTCTCATTGTATGTTAAATTTAACCTCGCCAAAGCGGGATTAGATTATTCTTTATCTAATTTGTATTTTGCTAAGTCCATTCCAAAGGTTAAATTTTTAATAGCCACTAATTCATCTAGTTCTGTTAAAGATTTTTTACCGAAATTACGGAATTTCATTAGGTCATTTTTGTTGAATGATACTAGGTCACCTAGCGTATCAACTTCAGCTGCTTTCAAACAATTTAATGCTCTTACAGATAAATCCATATCAACAAGCTTCGTTTTAAGTAATTGTCTCATGTGCAATGATTCTTCATCGTAAGAATCTGTTTGAGCAATTTCATCAGCTTCAAGTGTTATTCTTTCGTCAGAAAACAACATGAAGTGGTGAATTAAAACTTTGGCAGCTTCAGTTAAGGCATCTTTGGGATTAATAGATCCGTCAGTTTTGATTTCAAAAACTAATTTTTCATAATCTGTTTTTTGCTCTACACGGAAGTTTTCAATTGCATACTTCACATTTTTTACTGGTGTAAAAATGGAGTCTGTAAAAATAGTTCCAATTGCTGCATTTTGTTTTTTGTTTTCTTCTGCAGGAACATAACCTCTCCCTTTTTCAATTGTTAATTCGAAGTTCAAATTAACTTTTTTATCAAGGTTACAGATTACTAATTCTGGGTTAAGAACTTGGAAACCGGAGATGAATTTTTGAAAATCACCAGCAGTTAATTGCTCTTTACCTGTTACTGAAATCGTTACAGCTTCATTATCTACCTCTTCAATTTGACGTTTAAAACGTACTTGTTTAAGATTTAGGATAATTTCTGTTACGTCTTCAACAACTCCAGGAATTGTAGAAAATTCGTGATCAACACCTTCTATACGAACAGATGTGATTGCGTAACCTTCTAGCGCAGAAAGTAAAACTCTTCTAAGTGCATTACCAACAGTCAATCCATAACCAGGTTCTAAAGGTCTAAATTCGAATTTACCTTCAAAATCGTTAGAATCGATCATGATAACTTTATCGGGTTTTTGAAAATTAAATATTGCCATAATTTCGACTAAGTCAATTAATTATTTATTGTACAACTCTACGATTAATTGTTCTTTGATGTTTTCTGGAATCTGCAATCTAGCAGGAACAGAAACAAAAGTACCTTCTTTAAGATCGTTATTCCAAGTAATCCACTCGTATACGTGAGAGGAATTAGATAAAGAACGCTCAATAGCTTCTAATGATTTAGATTTTTCACGAACCGCTACTTTATCACCAGTTCTTAGGTGGTAAGAAGCGATATCTACTACTTCACCGTTAACGGTAATGTGTCTGTGAGAAACTAATTGTCTTGCACCTCTTCTAGAGGGAGCGATACCCATTCTAAAAACAACGTTGTCAAGTCTAGCTTCACACAATTGTAAAAGAACTTCACCTGTTACTCCTTTAGTAGCAGACGCTTTTTTAAATAAACCTCTGAATTGTTTTTCTAAAATTCCGTAAGAATATTTAGCTTTTTGTTTCTCCATTAACTGGATAGCATATTCAGATTTTTTACCTCTTTTTTTAGCCATCCCATGTTGTCCAGGAGGATAATTTCTTTTTTCGAAAGATTTGTCATCTCCGAATATTGCTTCGCCAAATTTACGAGCAATTCTAGTTTTTGGACCAGTATATCTTGCCATTTTTTAAAAAATTATTAAGGTAGAGATTATGAATTCAGGTCAAATCCTTCGATAATCGTTATTTCTACCTAGTTATACTTAAATTAATATTATACTCTACGTCTTTTAGGAGGACGACATCCGTTGTGTGGCATTGGAGTAACATCGATAATCTCTGTAACTTCAATTCCACCATTGTGTAATGAACGGATTGCAGACTCACGTCCGTTTCCTGGTCCTTTTACATACACTTTTACTTTTTTAAGTCCTGCTTCAAGAGCTACTTTACTACAATCTTCTGCTGCCATTTGAGCTGCATATGGAGTGTTCTTTTTAGAACCTCTAAAGCCCATTTTACCAGCTGAAGACCATGAAATAACTTCCCCTTTCTTGTTGGTTAAAGAAATGATAATGTTGTTAAAAGTAGCACTAATGTGTGCTTCTCCTGTTGACTCAACTATTACTTTACGTTTTTTTGTACTTGCCTTAGCCATACTACTTATTATTTAGTTGCTTTTTTCTTATTCGCAACAGTTTTTCTCTTACCTTTTCTTGTTCTAGAGTTGTTTTTAGTTCTTTGTCCTCTTAATGGAAGACCAGATCTATGACGAATACCTCTATAACAACCAATGTCCATAAGACGCTTGATGTTTAAAGAAACTTCTGAACGCAATTCTCCTTCAATTTTGAAATTAGATACCGCTTCACGAATTGCTCCGATCTCGTCATCATTCCAATCTTGAACTTTCTTGTCTTGGCTAACTTGAGCTTTTTCTAAAATCTCAATAGCTCTACTTTTTCCTAATCCGAAGATATAGGTTAGTGCAATTACACCTCTCTTGTTTTTTGGGATGTCTACCCCTGCTATTCTTGCCATAACTATCCTTGTCTTTGTTTAAATCTAGGATTCTTTTTGTTAATTACGTACAACCTCCCTTTTCTTCGCACGATAACGCACTCGGGACTTCTCTTTTTAACTGATGCTCTAACTTTCATTTTTAATTGCTTTACGCCTTAAGCTTTATGCTTTATGCTTATAAACTTTTTTGCTTATTGCCTATTGCCTATTGCCTATTGCCAATTTAATATCTATAAGTAATTCTTGCTTTTGACAAATCATAAGGGCTCATTTCTAGTTTCACTTTATCACCAGGTAATAATTTGATATAATGCATTCGCATTTTTCCAGAAATATGAGCAATTACAATATGTCCATTTTCTAATTCTACACGGAACATCGCATTTGACAATGCTTCAATGATTGATCCGTCTTGTTCTATTGCTGATTGTTTTGCCATAAATTAAGCTACCGCTTTTCTATTTTTTCCACTTTTCATCAAACCGTCATAATGCTTATTTAGCAAATATGAATTGATTTGTTGGATTGTATCAATTGCTACTCCAACCATAATTATAAGTGAGGTACCTCCAAAGAACATTGCCCAAGATTGTTGAACATCCAATACACTTACAACAATTGCTGGGAACACAGCTATTAAAGCAAGAAATAAAGAACCTGGGAACGTGATTAAAGACATCACTTTATCTAAAAAGTTAGCTGTTTCTTCTCCTGGTTTAAACCCAGGAATAAATCCACCGCTTCTTTTTAAGTCGTCTGCCATTTTGTTTGTAGGAACGGTGATTGCTGTATAGAAATAAGTGAATACAACAATTAAAGTTGCAAACAATAAATTATACCAAATACCGAACATATTACTAAATGCACCTGCAATAGAGGAGGAAACTTCTGATTTAGACAACCCTGCTAAAGCAGCTGGAATAAACATTATCGCTTGTGCAAAAATAATTGGCATTACACCAGATGCATTCAACTTTAATGGAATCCATTGTCTATTTCCACCCATCATATCTTGTTCGAAATCTCCTGATACCGTTCTTCTAGCGTACTGTACTGGAATTTTTCTTACCGCCATTACTAACAATACACAAGAAATAATTACTAACAACCAAACGATAATTTCGATTACCAATAACATTGGTCCTCCATTATTATTAGTTACTCTGGTTGTAAATTCTTGAATAAATGCCTGAGGCAATCTTGCTAATATACCCACCATAATTAATAGCGATATACCATTTCCAATTCCTTTATCGGTAATTTTTTCTCCTAACCACATGGCAAAAATTGTCCCTGTAACTAAAATAATAACTGATGAGAAAAGGAATGCGAAAGAATCAGATCCTAATAGGAAAGCTCCTTTTGGTAAAGTTCTGTAAAGGTTATAGATATAACCTGGACCTTGAACTAAAGTAATTGCAATAGTTAACCAACGTGTAATTTGGTTGATTTTCTTTCTTCCACTTTCACCATCACTTTGTAATTTTTGCAAATAAGGAACTGCGATTCCCATTAACTGAACTACAATAGATGCAGAAATGTAAGGCATAATTCCCAATGCAAAGATGGAAGCTTTTGAAAAAGCACCACCTGTAAACATGTCTAGAATTGAACCAATACCGTTTTTAGTTTGGCCTGCTAAACTATTTAATTGTGTAGCATCAATACCTGGAAGAGTAACGTGTGCTCCAAAACGATAAACTAATAGTATTCCTAAAGTAATTAGGATTCTATTTTTTAGTTCCTCGATTTTCCAAACATTAATAAATGATTCAATAAATTTCTTCATCTTATGAAAATTATAATGTTACCGCTTCTCCACCAGCAGCTTCTATAGCCGCTTTTGCAGTCGCAGTAAATTTGTGAGCAGTTACCTTTAATTTTGCTTTCAATTCACCTCTACCTAAAATCTTAACGATTTCATTTTTGGTAGCCAAACGGTTACTTACAAAAACTGACATATCTACAGTATCTGTAATTACACCATTATCAACAAGTAATTGAAGTGTATCAAGGTTAACACCTTCGTATTCTTTACGATTAATGTTTGTGAAACCAAACTTAGGCACACGTCTTTGAAGTGGCATTTGACCTCCTTCAAAACCAATCTTCTTAGAATAACCAGAACGAGATTTTGCTCCTTTGTGTCCTCTTGCAGAAGTACCACCTTTACCAGAACCTTCTCCTCTACCTAATCTTTTATTTTGATTGTGTGTAGCACCTTCAGCAGGTTGTAAGTTACTTAAATTCATAACAGTATTTTGTTATTTAGCTTCTTCAACAGAAACTAAGTGTTTAACTTTATTTATCATTCCAAGGATAGTTGGATTGGAATCATGTTCTACAACTTGACCCATTTTACGAAGTCCTAAAGCCTCTAATCCTCTTTTTTGAGTAAGTGGACAGTTAATTTTACTTCTTACTTGTTTTACTAATAATTTAGCCATAATTTCCTTGAATTAACCTTTAAAAACTTTTTCTAAAGAAATACCTCTTTGTTTTGCAACAGTGTAAGCACTTCTCATTTGTAATAAAGCGTCAAAAGTTGCTTTTACTACGTTGTGAGGATTTGATGATCCTTGTGATTTTGATAACACATCGTGAATTCCTACTGATTCAAGAACGGAACGAACAGCTCCACCAGCAATAACTCCAGTACCATGAGAGGCAGGAATTAAGAATACACGTGCTCCACCAAATTTACCTTTTTGTTCGTGAGGAACCGATTGCCCATTCAAAGGAATTTTTACTAAATTTTTCTTAGCATCTTCTACTGCTTTCGCAATTGCTTCAGAAACATCTTTAGATTTTCCTAATCCGTGACCAACTACTCCATTTTCATCTCCTACGACTACAATAGCAGAAAAACCAAATGCTCTACCTCCTTTTGTAACCTTAGTAACACGATTAACACTTACCAAACGGTCTTTTAATTCAAGACCACCAGGCTTTACTAACTCTACATTTTTGTATTTACTATTAGACATACTATATTAGAATTTAAGTCCAGCAGCTCTCGCGCCTTCAGCTAATGATTTAATACGACCGTGATATAAATAACCTCCTCTATCGAAAGTTACTGCTTCAAACCCGGCTTTTAACGCTTTTTCTCCAACTAGTTTTCCAACTGCAGTTGCAACATCAACGTTTGTACCTTTATTTATTTCTTTTTCTCTTGAAGAGGCAGATAATAAAGTAACTCCTGCTACATCGTCAATTAATTGAGCGTAGATTTCTTTGTTACTTCTATAAACAGAAAGTCTTGGTTTAGTAGCAGAACCACTAATAGTCTTTCTAATTCTATATCTAATTCTTTGTCTTCTATCAGATTTAGTTAATGACATATCTTTATATTTTTTAAGCTGATTTACCTGCTTTTCTTCTTAATACTTCACCCACAAATTTAACTCCTTTACCTTTGTAAGGCTCTGGTTTTCTAAAACCTCTAATTTTAGCAGCTACCTGCCCTAAGAGTTGTTTGTCGAAAGACGTTAATTTAACGATTGGATTCTTTCCTTTTTCAGATATTGTTTCTACTACTACTTCAGAAGCAACTTCTAAAATAATATTGTGAGAATAACCTAAAGCTAAATCCAATTTTTGACCTTGATTAGATGCTCTATAACCAACACCTACCAATTCTAATTCTTTAGTAAAACCTTCCGATACCCCTATAATCATGTTATTGATTAAAGATCTGTATAATCCGTGTTTTGCTCTATGGTCTTTATGATCAGATGATCTGTCTACTTGAACTTGATCACCTTCAACTGTTACAGTTACGTCCGAAAACTCCTGTGTTAGTTGACCTTTTTTTCCTTTTACTGTAATAATACCTTGTGCAACTTCTACAGTTACTCCAGCAGGGACTACGATTGGGTTTTTACCTATTCTTGACATCTTACTACAGTTTAAATTAGTATACGTAACAAATTACTTCGCCACCAACGTTAAGTTGTTTAGCTTGTTTTCCAGTCATCAAACCTTTTGATGTAGAAACAATTGCAATACCTAAACCGTTTAAGATTCTTGGTATTTTAGAAGAACCTGCATACTTACGTAAACCTGGTTTACTAATTCTTTGGATGTCTTTGATAACGGATACTTTGGTATCTTTATCATACTTCAAAGCTATTTTGATTGAACCCTGAACAGCGTTGTCTTCAAATTTATAGCTTAAGATATAACCTTGATCAAATAAGATCTTTGTTATTTCTTTTTTTAGATTAGATGCAGGAATTTCAACTACTTTGTGGTTTGCAGCCACAGAATTTCTAATTCTTGTCAAATAATCCGCAATAGGATCTGTGTACATGTTTATTGATTTGCGGTAACGGTTTTCAAAAGAACGATTCTTTTGAACCTGAAACCAATTTATAAAATTTTATTAAACGTAATAAATACGTTTTTTTACCAAGATGCTTTTTTAACTCCTGGGATTAACCCGTTATTTGCCATTTCACGAAATGTAACACGTGAAATACCAAATTGACGCATATAACCTCTTGGTCTACCAGTTAATTTACAACGATTGTGCAAACGAACAGGGGAAGCATTTTTTGGTAATTTTTGCAAACCTACGAAATCTCCGGCTTCTAACAAAGCTTTTCTTTTCTCAGCATATTTTGCTACGGTTTTTTCTCTTTTTACCTCACGGGCTTTCATTGATTCTTTTGCCATGTCTTAATTCTTTTTAAAAGGTAATCCTAGTTCAGCTAATAACGACTTTGCTTCTTTATCTGTTTTTGCAGAAGTAACAAAAGTAATATCCATACCAGAAATTTTATTTACTTTATCAATATCAATTTCAGGGAAAATGATTTGTTCTAAAACACCTAAGTTGTAGTTACCTCTTCCATCGAAACCAGTAGCTTTAATACCGCTGAAATCTCTAACACGTGGTAAAGAAGAAGTAACCAGTCTATCTAAAAACTCATACATTCTTTCTCCACGTAAAGTAACTTTTGCACCAATTGGCATTCCTTTTCTTAATTTGAAAGACGCAACGTCTTTCTTAGAAATTGTAGCTAGTGCTTTTTGACCAGTAATCTTTGTTAACTCTTCAACTGCATAGTCAATTAGTTTTTTGTCAGATACTGCTGCACCAACTCCTTTACTCAAAACGATTTTTTCCAATTTTGGAACTTGCATTACGTTTTTGTAACCGAATTCTTCTTTAAGAGCAGAGACTACTCTGTTCTTATATTCATCTTTTAGTCTAGGTATATAAGCCATCACTATAGTACTTGATTAGATTTTTTTGAAAATCTTACTTTTTTATCTCCTTCAACTCTAATTCCAACTCTTGTAGTTTCCTTTGTTTTAGGATCTATCAATGAAATGTTAGAAATTTGAATTGCAGCTTCTTTCTTAACGATTCCTCCTTGAGGGCTTTTTGCACTTGGTTTTGTATGTTTCGAAACCATGTTTACACCTTCAACAATCGCCTTGTTCTTCTCACGATTTACTTTAAGAACTTTACCTTCAGAACCTTTATGGTCTCCAGCAATCACTCTTACAATATCTCCTGTTTTTATTTTTAGCTTTATCATCTTACAAATAATTAAAGCACTTCAGGTGCTAATGATACAATTTTCATGAATTGTTTTTCACGAAGTTCTCTTGCTACTGGACCAAAAACACGAGTTCCTCTCATTTCACCAGCAGCATTTAACAATACACATGCGTTATCGTCAAATCTAATGTATGAACCGTCGGCTCTTCTCACTTCTTTTTTGGTACGTACAACAACTGCAGTTGAAACTGCTCCTTTTTTAACGCTTCCGTTAGGAGAAGTATCTTTGATTGAAACTACAATTTTGTCTCCAACAGAGGCATACCTTCTTTTAGTACCTCCTAAAACACGGATAGTCAAAACTTCTTTTGCCCCGGTGTTATCTGCTACTTTTAGTCTTGATTCTTGTTGTACCATAATTATTTAGCTCTTTCAATGATTTCAACTAACCTCCAACATTTAGATTTACTTAAAGGACGCGTTTCGCTAATTCTTACAGTATCTCCAATATTACAGTCGTTTGTTTCGTCGTGTGCAACATATTTCTTTGTTTTCAACACGAACTTACCGTATAATGGGTGTTTTACTTTACGTACTTCAGCAACAACAATAGATTTATCCATTTTGTCTGAGGTAACAACACCAATTCTTTCTTTTCTTAAATTTCTTTTTTCTTCCATCTTTCAGCAGATTACAATTATTGTAACTCTCTTTTAGTAAGTTCTGTAGCTAATCTTGCAACTGTTCTTCTTACACTTCTAATTTGAAGTGGATTCTCAATTGGGGATATGGCATGAGCCATTTTAAGGTCAGCATGTATCTTCTTAGTTTGACTAAATTTCTCTTGCAACTCCGCTGCAGAAAGATCTTTTATTTCTGATTGTTTCATAATAATATAGATTATGCTTCGAAATCTCTAGCAACGACGAATTTAGTTTTAACAGGTAGTTTTTGAGCTGCAAGACGCAAAGCTTCTTTAGCAACTGACAAAGGAACTCCTCCTACTTCAAACATAATTCTTCCGGGTTTAACAACGGCAGCCCAATATTCAACGGCTCCCTTACCTTTACCCATACGTACCTCAAGAGGCTTCTTCGTGATTGGTTTGTCTGGAAATATTTTAATCCATAATTGTCCTTCTCTTTTCATGTATCTCGTTGCAGCAATACGAGCCGCTTCGATTTGACGAGAGGTTAAGAACATTCCATCTTCATGTACAGATTTAATTCCAAACATTCCATTTGAAAGTTCATGCCCTCTTTGAGAATTTCCTTTCATTTTACCCTTTTGTACCTTACGGTATTTTGTTCTTTTAGGCTGTAACATTTTTCTTTAGTTTAAAAATTTACTTTCTTTTACGAGCGTCTGGTTTTCCACCTTTATTAAAAGGTTTTCTATCTCCTCTTGGAGAATCGCCACCTTTACCACCATTTGGTCCAGATTGTTTTTTATCCATTCCAGCAAGCGGAGAAAGATCTCTCTTTCCATAAACTTCACCTTTCATGATCCACACTTTGATTCCCATTCTACCATAAGTAGTATGTGCTTCAGCAAGTGCATAATCAATGTCAGCTCTGAAAGTTGATAGAGGAATTCTACCTTCTTTGAAACCTTCTGAACGTGCCATCTCCGCTCCATTCAAACGTCCAGAAATCAAAACTTTGATACCTTCTGCGTTCATACGCATTGTAGCAGCAATAGCCATTTTGATTGCACGTCGGTAAGAAATTCTGCTTTCGATTTGACGACAGATGCTTGTTGCAACTAAGTAAGCATCTAATTCAGGTCTTTTAATTTCAAAGATGTTAATTTGAACCTCTTTGTCGGTTACTTTCTTAAGTTCTTCTTTTAACTTGTCTACCTCTTGCCCCCCTTTTCCGATAATAATACCAGGTCTAGCAGTAGTGATAGTAACGGTTACAAGTTTCAAAGTTCTCTCGATGTATACCTTTGATACACTAGCTTTTGATAAACGAGCATGGATGTACTTTCTGATTTTATAATCTTCGGCTAATTTATCACCGTAATCATTTCCACCATACCAGTTAGAGTCCCATCCTCTGATGATACCAAGTCTATTTCCAATTGGATTTGTCTTTTGTCCCATCTTTATTAATTTGCTTGTGTGTTATTAATTGCTCCCAACACGATTGTGACGTGATTGGAACGTTTTCTAATTCTGTGTGCGCGACCTTGAGGTGCTGGACGAAGTCTTTTTAACATCATTCCTCCATCTACTCTGATCTCTTTTACGAATAAGCCTGCTTCTTCCATATTAGCGTCAGGGTTTTTTGCTTGCCAGTTGGCGATTACAGATAAAACCAATTTTTCTAATTTTCTTGAAGCTTCTTTAGAACTAAATCTTAAAATATTTAGTGCTCTCTCTACTTTCTGACCTCTTACCAAGTCCGCTACTAAGCGCATTTTTCTAGGTGAAGTAGGGCAGTTATTCAATTTCGCGAAAGCCAAAGACTTATTAGCCTCTTTTCTCGCATCTGCTGTTTCTCTTTTACGAACTCCCATTGCTTCTTATTTTTTACCTTTATTTTTTGCTCCAGCGTGACCTCTAAAAGATCGAGTTGGTGAAAATTCTCCTAATTTGTGACCTACCATGTTTTCTGTTACGTAAACTGGTACGAATTGACGACCGTTATGAACTGCGATAGTTTGACCAACAAAGTCTGGAGTAATCATAGAAGCTCTAGACCATGTCTTTACTACTCCTTTATTACCTCCGGCAATGTTTTCTTCAACTTTCTTTTCTAACTTATAATGAACGAAAGGTCCTTTTTTTAATGAACGTGCCATATCTTATTATTTCTTTCTACGTTCTACAATGTACTTGTTACTCGGGTTTTTCTTAGAACGTGTTCTATAACCTTTAGCAGGTATACCGTTTCTAGATCGTGGATGTCCACCAGAAGAACGACCTTCACCACCACCCATTGGGTGATCGACAGGGTTCATTGCAACAGGTCTTGTTCTAGGTCTTCTTCCTAACCATCTTGTTCTACCTGCTTTACCAGATACAACTAATTGGTGGTCTGAATTAGATACTGCTCCAATTGTAGCGTAACAAGTTAACAAGATTAATCTTGTTTCACCTGATGGCATTTTAATTGTTGCGTATTTTCCATCTCTTGCCATTAATTGAGCGAATGTTCCAGCTGAACGTGCAATTACAGCACCTTGACCTGGTCTTAATTCGATACAAGATATAACAGTTCCTAAAGGAATTCTGCTAAGAGGCAATGTATTACCAATTTCTGGTTGCGCTTCAGGACCAGAAACTAATTTCTGACCTACTTGCAATCCATTTTGTGCAATTACATAAGTTTTTTCACCATCAGCATAAGCTAATAAAGCGATAAACGCAGTACGATTTGGATCGTATTCGATTGATTTCACTGAAGCAGGAATTCCTTCTTTAGTTCTTTTGAAATCAATAATACGATATCTCTGCTTGTGACCACCACCCGTATAACGCATGGTCATCTTTCCTTGACTATTTCTACCTCCAGAGTTTTTTATCGGCGCTATCAAAGAGCGTTCCGGCTTATCAGTTGTAATGGCGTCATAACCATTCACAACTCTAAATCGCTGACCTGGGGTAATAGGTTTAAGTTTTCTTACTGACATTTTTCTATTCTAGATATTGTTGTAAAAATCAATTGTTTCTCCTTCTTGTACTTGAACTATTGCCTTTTTTGCTGCATTAGTCTTTCCACTTATTAAACCACTCTTAGTGTATTTTGTAGTTCTATCTGGTCTTACGTTGATCGTATTTACGCTAACAACTGATACTCCATAAGCAGCTTCAACAGCTTTCTTAATTTGTACTTTGTTTGCCTTTTTGTCAACAAAAAAACCAAATTGGTTCAAAACCTCACTTTGTTTGGTCATTTTTTCTGTAACTATGGGTTTTATTATGATGCTCATGTCCTAGTTATTTACTTAAATTATCTTCAATTCCTTCTAGCGAGCCTTCCAACAATACTAAATTATTAGCATTTAATATAGCATAAGTACTTAATTCTAAGTTACTTAACACGCTAGACCCCTTTAAATTACGTGACGACAAATATACATTTTTATTTAAATCACCCAACACAAACAAAGATTTTTTATTCTCTAATCCCAATGACTTCAAAACATTGATGAAGTTTTTAGTGTTTGGTGTTTCAAAAGTAAAGTCTTCAACAACAATAATGTTGGATTCTTTAGCTTTGATTGAGAAAGCAGATTTTCTTGCTAAACGCTTCAAGCCTTTATTCAATTTAAATGAATAACTTCTTGGTCTAGGTCCAAAAACCGTTCCTCCACCTTTGAATAATGGATTCTTTGCGCTACCAGCACGAGCTGTACCAGTACCTTTTTGTTTTTTAATCTTACGTGTACTTCCGGCAACTTCAGCTCTTTCTTTTGCTTTGTGAGTTCCTTGTCTTTGGTTTGCTAAATATTGTTTAACATCCAAATATACTGCGTGATTATTTGGTTCAATACCATATACTGAATCAGAAAGTTGAACTTTTCTTCCAGTATCTTTTCCGTTGAAATCTAATACTTTTACTTCCATTACTTCTGAATGATTACATAAGAGTTGTTACATCCAGGAATACATCCTTTAATAACAAGTAGGTTCTTTTCAGTCAATACTTTTAAAACTCTAAGGTTTTGAACTTTTACATTGTCTCCTCCCATTCTTCCAGCCATACGCATTCCTTTGAATACTCTAGATGGATAAGAAGAAGCTCCAACAGATCCTGGCGCTCTTAAACGGTTGTGTTGACCGTGAGTTGCTTGACCAACACCACCAAAACCGTGACGTTTAACAACCCCTTGAAAACCTTTACCTTTAGATACACCTTGTACATCTACAAACTCTCCTTCTTGAAAAATAGAAACATCAATAAGATCTCCTAATTTTTGTTCTGTTGCAAAATCTTGAAATTCAACGACTTTTTTCTTAGCTACAGTTCCCGCTTTTTTAAAGTGACCTACGGCCGCTTTTGTGGAATGTTTCTCGTTTTTGTCATCGAAACCAAGTTGCAACGCTTCGTACCCGTCAACACCTTTGGTTCTGACTTGGGTAACAACACATGGTCCAGCTTCGATTACTGTACAAGGAATATTTTTCCCGTTTTCGTCGAAAATGCTAGTCATGCCGATTTTTCTACCAATTAACCCAGACATAATTATTATTTATTAATTATTAAAAATTGCACATTGTGCGGTAATAACTACCGCACAATTAGATACAATATACTTATACTTTTATCTCTACTTCAACTCCACTTGGCAACTCTAATTTCATTAGAGCGTCAATTGTTTTTGATGAAGAAGAATAAATGTCAATTAATCTCTTATATGACATTACTTCAAATTGTTCTCTCGCTTTTTTGTTAACGTGAGGAGAACGCAAAACAGTGAAAAGTTTTTTGTGTGTTGGCAATGGAATTGGTCCAGTTACTACAGCACCTGTGCTCTTTACGGTTTTTACAATCTTTTCAGCAGACTTGTCTACCAACATGTGATCGTAAGATTTCAATTTTATTCTGATTTTTTGACTCATTTTCTTAAAGATTAAGCGTTTCCTTTTGCTTTTTTGATAACTGCTTCTGAAATATTTGCTGGTGTTTCAGCGTAGTGTGAAAATTCCATTGTAGAGGTTGCTCTACCAGAAGATAGCGTTCTTAATGTAGTTACATAACCGAACATTTCTGATAATGGCACGTCTGCTTTGATCGTTTTTGCACCAGCTCTATCACCCATGTCATTCACTTGACCTCTACGACGGTTGATATCACCTACGATATCTCCCATGTTTTCTTCAGGTGTAATCACTTCCATTTTCATGATTGGTTCTAAAACTATTGCTCCAGCTGCTTTTGCTACTTCTCTGTATCCCATTCTAGCTGCCAATTCAAAAGAAAGTGCATCAGAATCCACAGGGTGGAAAGATCCGTCGGTTAAAGTTACTTTCAAACTATCTACTTGGTATCCTGCTAAAGGACCTGTTTTCATAGCTTCACGGAAACCTTTCTCAACAGAAGGGATATATTCTTTAGGAACGTTACCCCCTTTAACAGCATTAACAAACTGTAATCCTTTAGGAATTTTACCATCAACTTCATCTGCTGGCTCTAATGTAAATACGATATCACCGAATTTACCACGACCTCCAGATTGTTTTTTATAGGTTTCTCTGTGTTGTGCTTTTTTAGTAAATGCTTCTTTGTATTCTACTTGAGGCTCCCCTTGGTTCACTTCAACTTTAAATTCTCGACGCATTCTATCCACAAGGATGTCCAAGTGTAATTCTCCCATTCCTGAGATAATTGTTTGCCCTGAAGCCTCATCTGTTCTAACAGTAAAAGTTGGATCTTCTTCAGCTAATTTAGCTAAAGCCATACCCATTTTATCAACGTCAGCTTTTGTTTTTGGCTCAATTGCAATACCAATTACTGGCGCAGGGAATTTCATAGATTCAAGGATAATTGGGTGTTTTTCATCACACAATGTATCTCCTGTTTTGATATCTTTAAATCCAACTGCTGCTCCAATATCACCTGCTTCGATGTAATCGATTGGGTTTTGTTTGTTAGCGTGCATTTGGTAAATACGAGAAATTCTTTCTTTATTTCCTGAACGGGTATTCAATACATAAGAACCCGCATCTAAACGACCAGAATAAGCACGGAAGAAAGCCAAACGACCTACGAATGGGTCAGTCGCAATCTTAAATGCCAAAGCAGCGAAAGGCTCTTTAACATCTGGCTTACGCATAATTTTAGTTTGATCTTCTTCTAACAACTCGGCGTCATCAGGATGAATTCCTTCAATACCTTCTTTATCCATTGGAGACGGCAAGTATTTACAAACTGCATCTAACATGAATTGAACTCCTTTATTTTTGAAAGAAGAACCAGCAATCATTGGAATGATAGCCATGTCCATAACCGCAGCTCTTAACGCTGTATTGATTTCTTCCTCAGTAATTGATTCTTCATCTTCCATGAATTTCTCAAGCAAATTCTCATCATAATCAGCAACTGCCTCAATAAGAATGGATCTGTATTCTTTGACTTCAGCAAGCATATCTGCTGGAATAGGCACAATATCAAATGTTGCTCCTAAACCTTCTTCGTGCCAAACAATAGCTTGGTTTTTTACTAAATCAACAACCCCTTTGAAATCATTTTCTTCACCAATTGGCAAAGTGATTGCAACGGCATTTGATTTTAACATGTCTCTTACTTGTTGACAAACCATCAAAAAGTTAGATCCTTGTCGGTCCATTTTATTAACAAAACCGATACGTGGTACTCTATATTGATCTGCTAATCTCCAGTTTGTTTCAGATTGTGGTTCAACACCATCAACTGCACTAAACAAGAAAACCAACCCATCAAGAACACGTAAAGAACGATTTACTTCAACAGTAAAATCAACGTGACCTGGGGTATCAATAATATTAAAGTGGTAAGGTAAACTTTCAGGTAATATCTTACCTTGTTCCGTTGGGAAATTCCATTCACAAGTGGTAGCAGCAGAAGTAATTGTAATACCTCTTTCTTGCTCTTGTGCCATCCAGTCCATTGTTGCAGCACCATCGTGTACTTCACCAATTTTGTGTGATTTTCCAGTATAGAATAATATACGCTCTGTTGTTGTTGTTTTACCAGCATCAATATGAGCAGCAATACCTATGTTTCTTGTGTATTTTAAATCTCTAGCCATTTCTTTTTTTATTAAAATCTAAAATGTGAGAATGCTTTATTTGCTTCAGCCATCTTGTGAGTATCCATTCTCTTTTTAACAGCAGCACCTTCTTCTTTAGCCGCAGCTAAACATTCTGACGCTAGTCTTTGAGCCATCGATTTCTCATTTCTTCTTCTAGAATAAAGTATTAACCACTTCATTGCCATAGAAATTTTTCTGTCTGGTCTGATTTGCATTGGAATTTGGAAGGTAGCTCCACCTACTCTACGACTACGTACTTCTACGTGAGGCATAACGTTGGTTAACGCGTCTTTCCAAATTTCTAATGATTCCTTTTCTGAATCCTGCTTTTTAGCTTCTATAATGTCAATAGCATCATAAAATACTTTAAAAGCTGTCGATTTTTTTCCATCCCACATTAAGTTGTTCACAAAACGGGTTACCAGTTGGTCATTGAACCTTGGATCTGGTAAAAGTGGTCTTTTCTTTGCCGCTCTTTTTCTCATGTTTTTCTTTTTTGGCTTTTAGCTTTTAGCTTTTGGCTAACAGCTAACTGCTTTTAAATTACTTTTTTGCTTCTTTTGGGCGTTTTGCTCCGTACTTAGATCTTCTTTGTGTTCTTCCTGCTACACCTGATGTATCAAGCGCACCACGCACAATGTGGTATCTTACTCCTGGCAAATCTTTTACCCTTCCACCCCTAACTAATACTATCGAGTGCTCTTGTAGATTGTGTCCTTCTCCAGGGATATAGGCATTTACCTCATTACCATTTGTCAAACGTACACGCGCTACTTTACGCATTGCAGAGTTTGGTTTTTTTGGTGTAGTAGTGTAAACACGCGTACAAACCCCTCTTCTTTGAGGACAAGAATCTAAAGCAACCGATTTACTCTTCTTAGTTATCTGAGTTCTTCCTGTTCTTACTAATTGTTGAATTGTTGGCATAATTAATACTAAAAATTACTTTAAATAAAATTTCCCGCTTTTTACGGGGTTGCAAATATACAAATTATTTTTTTTTATCCAAATCCTAATTCATTAATTTTCAAAGCATTTTAAAATCACCTCCTTTTATTATACTATTTTACTATTTTTACGTTACATAAATACACGAATTGGAACTCGAATTGAAAAAATCAATCTTATTTATCGTTCTTATTTTATCTACTAATGTCGTTCTGGCACAAAATAGCTATTTGAAAATTGCAAGCACAGCTGAATTTGAAAATAAAATAGTAGATTCTATAGGATACAATAAAAAGCATGCTTCAGCAAAAGCCGTCTTTGACGAATTTCAATTGGTTTCAACCAAACTAATGAAGTTGGGTTATATTAACTCTGAACTTATAAGTGATAATAAAGTAAATGATAGTACTTTTCTATTTCAGGTTAACCTAAAAAATAGAACCCATTTTATACATCTATATATAGGTAGAAATTCCAAACTAAAATTACTTTCAAATGAAATCCAAAAAAGCGATACGCTTCTTTTAAAAATTAGTGAAACTGAGCGCTATTTAAATACCGTATTAAATAATTTAGAATCCAAGGGATATTCTCTAGCTAAATTAAAATTGAATAATTTCCAAAGTAAAAACAATTCCCTTTATGCCGAATTATTTCTAGATCTAGGAAATCGTCGTGTTTTAAATAATATTGTTATAAAAGGTTATGATAAATTCCCCGAAAGCCATAAAAAAGAGCTACTCCGGCTATTTAAGAATAAAACCTTCAATAAGGAAAATGTAGTAAAAGTCCATACTGCATTTGAAAAATTGAGGTTTGTCAATCAAATAAAATATCCTGAGATTCTTTTTACCAAAGACACTACCAAAATTTACGTATACCTTGAAAAAGCAAAAGCCAATAAATTTGATGGCTACATTGGATTTTCAAATGACAAGAACAGCAATTTAGAACTCAACGGTTATCTTGATCTTTTATTATTCAATATAATGAACGCTGGGGAAAACCTGGCGTTGTATTGGAAAAGCGACAGTGGAAATCAAAAAACTTTTAATTTGAGTTTAGAAGTTCCTTATATTTTTAAGAGTCCCATTGGCATTAAAGCCAATTTAAATATTTACAAGCAAGACAGTATTTTTCAAAATGCCAAAACATCCATAGATATTGGTTATTTTTTTAATTACAATACCCGATTGTATTTAGGATACCAATCAGCCGAATCAAGCGATATTCAAAATAGCAACAGTACAACTATTCGAGACTACAGTAACTCATTTTCAACAGCTAACTTTGAATTCCTAAACCTAGACAAGTCCTCTTTTTTATTTCCTGAAAAAACCAAATTAAGTTCGAAAATTGGATTTGGATCCCGATATTCCAATTCTATAAACTACAAGCAATTTTTTGCCAATATCGATATCAGTCATTCTTTACTATTTAATACTAAAAATAGTATTTATTTAAAATCTCGGAATTACTATTTGCAAAGCGATCAATATATAATCAATGAGTTATATCGTTTTGGTGGTATCAATTCTATTCGAGGATTTAATGAAAATAGTCTTCAAGGTAATTTCTTCAGTTCCTTGTTATCAGAATATCGCTATATAGTTTCACCCGATCTTTACGTTCATACCATTTTAGATTACGGTTACTATTCTGACGCAACCAATTCAAAATCAGACCACTTATTTGGTTTCGGATTTGGATTTGGCCTACTCACAAAAAATGGTATACTGAATATGGTTTATGCCAATGGAAGCAGCGGAAATCAAAAAATTCAAGTTTCCAATTCTATCGTTCACTTGAGTCTAAAATTAAATTTATTTTAGAAAACCCCTCCTTTTAATTATTATTTGCAATACGTTTTGATAAAGACCTATCTCAGTATAATTATCAATCACCTATTCATCCGGTGTTTTTTTATATATTTGCAGAATGGAAAAAGAACACTTAATATTTGGAATACGCTCAATAATTGAAGCAATTCAGTCTGGAAAAGAAATTGATAAAGTCTTTGTTCAAAAAGAAATTTCAGGCGAATTAATGAAAGACCTTATGAAAGTGATGAAGAGAAATAATACTAATTTCTCCTATGTTCCTGTTGAAAAATTAAATAGACTAACACCCAATAATCACCAAGGCGTAGTCGCTAGTATTTCTCCAATATCGTTTTATAATTTAGAAACTTTAATAGAAACCATTTTAGAAAATGGTAAAAAACCATTATTCCTTATCCTGGATCAAATTTCGGATGCTAGAAATTTTGGCGCTATCATCAGAACAGCAGAATGTACCGGTGTAAATGGGATTATTATTCAAAAATCCGGCGCAGCTCCTGTTAATGGCGACACTGTAAAAACATCTGCTGGTGCCGTATTCAATATTCCTATTTGTAAAGTAGAACACATTAAAGATGCGATATTCTTACTTCAAGCAAGTGGAATTAAAACCGTTGCTGCTACTGAAAAAACAGATCAGAATATTTACGATATTTCACTTAATGAACCCGTGGCTATTATTATGGGATCTGAAGATAGAGGAGTCAATCCTTCTGTGTTAAAAATTGTAGATGAAAAAGCAAAACTTCCAATGTTTGGATCAATAGGATCCTTAAATGTGTCGGTAGCTTGCGGTGCTTTTTTATACGAGGCAGTTCGACAAAGACAATAATTGAAAACAACTATATTAAATGGATTAAGGCGAAGGTTTTAATCCCTATTTTTTTCTTTGAATTCGTAGTTTACTGAATGACTAGAATTGTAATACATTTGATTTTCAGAATCCTCTTTTATAGCAGGAGGATTTACAAAGTTGCCATTTTCATCAAATCGCTGCATAAATTTATCTTCAGTTGGTTTGTAATCAGGATGTTCCCAATCGTATTTTATGCGTTTTTTATATTCATGCGTTTTGTAAATTAGGGTAAAAACAAAACCTGTAATTAGTCCTGCTAGATGCCCTTCCCATGAAATTCCTTCTTTTATATTTGGAAAAATATACCAAATCCTACTTCCATAAATTAAAACAACAAGTAGTGAAAGTGCCACTAATCGGTAATATTTAGTCCTAATTCCTTTGAAGAAAATAAAACTCACCAAAACATAAATCAAGGAACTTGCACCAATGTGAATGGAATCGCGGCCAATTACCCAAGTTAGTATACCCGAAAGCAATATTCCATTTATTAGAACACTAAAGAATACATCCCGATAAAAATACCGCAAAGCAGACAATAAAAGTAACAGTGGAATGGAATTATTATATAGATGTTCTAAATTTCCATGAAGGAATGGAGCGCAGAAAATACCTATTAATCCTGAGAATGTTCTTGGATAAATTCCAAATTGATCAAAATTATAATTAAAACGAATATCCACCCAAAATAGAACCCACAATACTAAAACCAATAAAAATGGAATTAGTATAACAGAGGGGGTGAATTTAAAATGGTTTTCGTTCATTAAATATTTTATTATTGAAATTCTTTACAATGTAATCAAAAATAAAACCAAAAAAATTAGATGCTATTTTGTCATAATAATTTGAAATATCAATTTGGAAATTTGGAAATGAGATAATTTTAAAATTACCCTACTATTGATATTTAATAATTAAATTTGTAAAGTGATTATTTATTTCATCTTCAAATTAATATGGAAGCACCATTAGCAGAGCGAATTCGACCACAAAAATTATCCGACTATATCAGTCAATTGCACTTGGTGGGGCCAAATGGCTCTTTGACACAACAGATCGAGAATGGAATTATTCCATCATTAATTTTGTGGGGACCTCCTGGAACAGGAAAAACTACATTGGCTCAAATAATTGCTCAGGAGTCGAAAAGACCATTTTATGAATTGAGTGCTATAAACTCTGGAGTGGCAGCGATTCGAGAAGTGATCGATAAAGCGAAACAGAGTGGCGGATTGTTCACTACTAAAAATCCTATTTTATTTATTGATGAGATTCATAGATTCAGTAAATCTCAACAAGATTCCTTATTAGCAGCCGTTGAAAAAGGATGGATTACTTTGATAGGAGCCACTACTGAAAATCCTAGTTTTGAGGTGATTCCGGCATTATTATCAAGAAGTCAGGTTTATATTTTGAATGCATTTTCAAAATCAGATTTGGAAAGTTTATTGCAGCGAGCAATTAAAGAAGACCACTTTTTGAAATTGAAGAAAATTGTTTTGCAGGAAACGGAAGCAATAATAAGACTTTCAGGCGGTGATGGTCGAAAGCTGTTAAATATATTTGAATTGGTTGTAAACGCTTCTAATGAAGAAGAAATTATCATTACAAATGAAAAAGTACTTCAATTAGTTCAGCAAAATACTGTTTTATACGACAAAACCGGTGAACAACATTATGATATTGTTTCGGCATTTATTAAATCAATTCGTGGGAGCGACCCAAATGGCGCGGTTTATTGGTTAGCAAGAATGATTGAAGGCGGTGAAGACGTGAAGTTTATTGCTCGTAGAATGTTGATTTTGTCGAGTGAGGATATTGGAAATGCAAATCCCACGGCCTTTATTATGGCCAACAGTACTTTTCAGGCGGTTTCGACCATAGGTTATCCAGAGAGTAGAATTTTATTGAGCCAATGCGCCATTTATTTGGCTACTTCTCCAAAAAGTAATGCGAGTTATATGGCTATAAATGAGGCACAACAAATGGTAAAACAAACTGGAGATTTGCCAGTTCCTATTCATTTACGAAATGCTCCAACAAAATTAATGCAGGAATTGGGTTATGGCGAAGACTATAAATATTCGCACGATTACGCTAATAATTTTGAGGAACAAGAGTTTTTACCGGATAAAATTTCAGAAACTAAACTCTATAATCCTGGCGATAACGCTCGAGAAAGTGGCACCCGAGAATTCCTAAAAAACCGTTGGAAAGATAAGTACGGATACTAATTAAAATTTGATTTCCATCATTTCAGAAACTACTTTTGAGTTAATAAAATATTCAAAAAACCATTGGTTATCCCTATTTACCAAAATCCCTTGGCTATTATCTTTTATAGCAATAAAACAAATCGGACTAGAAGTTTTATATATTTTCATAACTACTTTTGGGGTGGTATCAATTATTTGGAATCCATTTTCAATTGGTTGTGCAAAAAGTGTTGTATCGTTGTTAATCTTTGTTGGAGTAGAATATACAAAATTTACAGGAGCAAAATTCTCCTCTGGTTTTTCTTTTTTTGGCAATTTTTCAAATGAGGAGAACGCCTCTCGCAACGCTTGGTTATAGGCAACTTGGTATTCTTTTTCTCTACTTTTTCCTTCTCCTGAGGTAAATAAAACTGTATTTTTACAATCTTTTACTACCACGAGCAGTTTAGTAGAAAATAAATTCCCTTTATTTAGAACATCAACAAATACTTTATTATAATTATTTTCGACTACTTCACTAGGTAAAACATCGGAATCAAAATAGGTTACAAAACCATATTTTTCCATTAACATTTTTGTAAGTGTATTTAAACGGTATTGATCTTTGTCTTTTAAAAAATCAAATTTAGAGGATACAATGGCATATTTATAATCGTTTACAGATTGAGCAAAACCAAGGCTTGAAGCCAAAAATAACAATAGAAATATAATTTTTTTCATAATTTAAAGGTGGTTTTTTAATTCTAATAAATGAGAAATTTGTTTGACATTATCGTATGATTTTGTAGGGTCAATATTGAATAAAATGGCATGCATTCCAAAATTTAAAGCCCCATTTACATCGGCATCAATACAATCTCCTATCATAATACTGTTAGTTTTACAAGCATTGGCTTCAGTAATAGCATAATCAAAAATTTTAGGATTTGGTTTTTTTACTCCAGCCATTTCCGAATTGGTAATCGTATCAAAATAATGGTCAATATTTGAATTTTTTAATTTATTGTCCTGAATTTCTTGAAATCCGTTGGTAATAATATGCAAGTTGTATTTTGGCTTTAAATAGTCCAAAATTTCAATTGCTCCGTCAAAAAGGTGATTGAATTTGGGTAAATATTCAATATATTCTTCCGATAAGAATATAATTTTTTCATCATCAATTTCGTAATTTACTAGTTGAAAAGTATCTTTTAATCTTCCTAGACGCAATTCGAATTGGGTAATTTTATCTACCCGATACAACTCCCAATATTTAATATTAATAGGAACATAGTGAATTAGAAAAAGCTGCAAATCGACATTAATAGCATGTTTATTGAAAATAGTCTCAATAGCCAAGGCGGAATTTTTTTCAAAATCCCAAAGCGTGTGATCTAAATCAAAAAATACATGGTCTATTTTCATAATTAATATTGCTATTATAAAATACCTTCGTCGGTAAAACTTAAAAATCCGTATTCGCCAATAATTACATGGTCTAAAATGGTAATGTCTAAACTATCAGCCGCTAATTTTATCTTCTTTGTAATCTTAATATCGGCTTCACTAGCTTTCAAATTTCCCGACGGATGGTTGTGACAAAGTACAATTCCGGTAGCTCCAATTTCTAGCGCATTTTTGAAAATCAATCGAACATCTACCAAAGTTGCGGTAATTCCACCTTTACTCAATTGCGATTTTGAAATAATAGAGTTGGAATTATTGACGTAAATTATCCAAAATTCTTCGTGTGGCAATTCTCCAATTATGGGCTGCATAACTTCGAAAATCATCTTGCTCGAAGTTATCTTCTTCAATTCAATGGCTTCCTCTGCCCTTCTTCGACGTCCCAATTCCATTGCTGCAATAATAGAAATTGCTTTTGCTTCGCCTATTCCTTTGAAAGACTCCAATTGCGCTAATGATAATTTCCCTAAAGCATTCAAATTATTATCAACACTTGCCAATATACTTCGGCTCAGTTCGACGGCACTTTCGTTCCTACTTCCCGAACCAATTAATATTGCTATCAGTTCGGCATCGCTTAATGCTGCTTTCCCTTTTAGCATTAATTTTTCTCTCGGACGGTCGTCTTTCGACCAATTTGTAATTGGGAATGAATTATTTTCCATTGGATAATAAGTTAAAAGGCGTTTAATAATAAAGTGAAAATAATTCTATTTAATTATTCAATTAAAGCTTTAACATCGTCAAAGTTTAAACCTCCGTAATTTCCAGAACTCATTAATAACAGTGCTGAATTTTCAAAATTAATATTGAATAGATAGTCTTTAAAAGCAGCAGGATTAGTATAAATAATCAAATCTTCTCGGTTGAACGCTTTTGCAATTTGATCATAAGTAACTTCTTCTAACTGTTTTATTTTAACTGCGTCTGGCGAATAAAATACTACAGCAACATCAGCAAATTCTAATGCACCTTGATATTCTTTAAGAAATTCAGCGTTCAAACTACTGTAAGTATGCAATTCCAAACACGCTACTAAAGTGCGATTTGGATATTGTTCTTTTACGGCTTTTGTAGTCGCTGCCACTTTACTTGGCGAATGAGCAAAATCTTTATAGGCTACTTTCGATTTGCTATCGGCAATTTTTTCTAAACGCTTTGAGGCTCCTTTAAAACTTGAGATTGCTTCATAAAAATCAGCTTCGTCAATACCCATATTTTGGCAAATCCATTTTGCACCAGCCAAATTATTTAAATTATGAGCTCCAAAAACTTCAATAGGCATCGCTCCTTCAGGGGTTTCTAATAAGGTAATCCCCTCCTTTACGGTATATTGTGGTGTTGAATAGGGTAATTTACGAATAGGATTTATGGCAGCTTCCGCCACTCTTTTCACTTCTGAATCCTCTTCATTGTATACCAAAATTCCACCATTGGTAATCATTTTAATGAAAATTTCAAACTGCTCTACATAATTTTCATAGGTGGGAAACACATTAATATGATCCCAAGCAATTCCAGAAATCAAGGCGATATTGGGTTGATACAAATGAAATTTTGGGCGTCTATCCATTGGTGAAGATAAATATTCATCCCCTTCAAGAACAATAAAATCATTCTCTTCTGTTAAATGAACCATGGTATCAAAGCCTTCTAATTGCGCGCCAACCATATAATCTACTTGGATATTATGAAAATGCATAACGTGCAATATCATCGAGGTAATTGTTGTTTTTCCATGGGAACCACCAATAACTACTCGAGTTTTATTCTTTGATTGTTCGTATAAAAATTCAGGATATGAATAAATTTTTAATCCTAATTCTTGTGCTTTAAGCAATTCAGGATTGTCTGCTTTGGCGTGCATACCAAGTATTATGGAATCAATATTGGAAGTTATTTTTTCAGGAAACCAGCCAAATTGTTCCGGTAAAATTCCTTTTTTTTCTAATCTTGATTTTGAGGGTTCAAAAATAGCATCGTCACTTCCAGTAACTTGATATCCTTTGTTATGCAATGCCAATGCTAAATTGTGCATCGCACTTCCTCCAATTGCTATAAAATGAGTACGCATTATTTAACTTATTTATAAATATTTAATTTTTTATTTCTTCTAAAATTGACTTTGCTTTTTCAGGCTGTCCCATTTTATTTTTATACAAATTAGCTAGAATTCGATAGGAATTTTTAGACTTGCTAATTTCAATTGCTTTCTTATAAAGAACTTCGGCTTCTTTATATCTTTCAAAATATTCAGCTATATGACCTTTAGAAAGATAACCGTCAACTGCCGAAATTTGAGCTATTTCATTTGCGTAAAGTAATGCCTTTTTTTCACTTCCTCCAACAATGCCAGGCAATTGCAAATACAATTCTACTAAAGCTATTCTAGCTTCGATGTGCTTAGGATTTAAAGAAATTGCTTTTTCAAACGAAGATTTTATATCTGAAATCATTCCAAGTGCCTTAAATTTATTACTTTCCCTCGCTTTCATTCCAATTACGCCACCATATTTATAATGATAATTAGCTTCCAAAGGTTTTAACTGCTTTAGTTTTTTATAATAATATATTGCTTTATCCCAAGATTTGTTTTGTCCTGCTATATCTCCAAGATATTCAACTGTTTTTAGGTTATTTGGACTTTCCTTCAATATATTTTCGAATACTATTCTTGACTGATCGAAATTCTTTGAAAGAAACAATCTTTCTGCTTTTTCAAAATCCGTTTGAGAAATAGCAAAGACTGGCATTAGGAACAATAAAAGTGATAAAAACCGTTTCATTTAGCTTGATTTAAGTAATAAATTTCAGTCTTGTCAAAAATAAGAAATTAAGATTAGAATTACTTTGAAATTATTAAAGGATTTAGATAATTTTATTTGTTTGAAAAATAAAATTCTATATTCAAAAACCTTGAGATATTTATGAAATTTTATTTAAATTAGCATCATGAAAAACATTATAGTTACGGGTACTTCGAGAGGGATTGGATTAGAATTGGCGTTGCAATTTGCAAATGCTGGTCACCAGGTTTTAGCACTTTCAAGAAATATACCTCAAATATTAATTGAAAATAGTAATGTTACTTGTCTCTCTATAGATTTGTCGAAGGAGGAAGATTTGACGCAAGTGGAACAATTTTTAACTTCTTCAATGAAAAAAGTAGATGCTGTTGTTCACAATGCTGGCGCTTTATTATTGAAGCCATTCGAAGAAACGACATCGGAAGAATTTGAAAATATCTATAAAGTAAATGTTTATGGAGTTGCCAATTTAACACGAGTTTGCCTACCTTTTCTTACAACTGGAAGTCACGTAGTCACCATTAGCAGCATGGGAGGAATTCAAGGAAGCTTGAAATTTGCAGGATTATCAGCCTATAGCTCTAGTAAAGGTGCGGTTATTACTCTTTCAGAATTACTAGCCGAAGAATACAAAGAAAGAGGGATTTCCTTTAACGTTTTAGCTTTAGGGGCAGTGCAAACAGAAATGTTAGCCGAAGCATTTCCAGGATATAAAGCTCCATTAACAGCAATTGAAATGGCTAATTATATTTTTGATTTCACCCTAACTGGAAATAAATATTACAACGGAAAAGTATTACAAGTAACTACTTCTAATCCATAAAAAACACATTCTTGAACGAAACATTATCTAAATACATTCCTGAACACGCTGTAAAACCAGTTTTTGATCTGATTGTTGCCAATCAAGTTCATCTTAAAATTGTTAACGAAAGGGTAACTAGACATGGAGATTATAGAAAAGGTGTAAATGGAAAACATGAAATTACCGTTAATGCTAATTTAAATAAATACAAATTTCTAATTACATTAATTCACGAAATTTCTCATTTGGCAGCTTTTGAAAAATTTGGTAGAACCATAAAACCCCACGGTGACCAATGGAAATATAGCTTTCAAATTTTAATGGTGCCTTTTATTCGTCCTGAAATTTTCCCAACTCATTTATTGCCTTTATTAGCTAGGCATTTCAAAAACCCTACAGCGAGTAGCGATACTGATGCAACATTATCATTGGCATTAAAACAATACGACGAACCAAATGATAAAAATTATATCTTTGAAATCCCTTACGGAAGTGTTTTTAGAATTACAAATGGAAAGATTTTCAGAAAAATGACACAGAGATTAAAAAGATTCGAATGTATAGAAATAAATTCAGGAAGAATTTATTTATTTAATCCAAATGCCGAAGTAGAGCTTTTAAATAATTAAAAAATGAATAAAAATTATTATGCCATATTAATGGCTGGTGGGGTTGGCTCAAGATTTTGGCCTGTTAGTACAACTGAATTTCCAAAACAATTTCACGATATGCTTGGGTCTGGCGATACCCTAATTCAAAAAACATTTAGTCGATTATCTAAGCTAATTCCTGTTGAAAACATTTTAATTCTAACCAATGAAAAATACAACGACTTGGTTTTAGAACAATTGCCAATGGTAAAACAAGAGCAAGTTTTATTGGAACCTGCAATGAGAAATACTGCTCCTTGTATATTGTATGCTTCATTAAAAATAAAAAAACAAAATCCAGATGCTGTAATGGTAGTGGCGCCTAGCGACCATTGGATTGAAGACGAGACCCTTTTTACAGAAAATTTAAAGCAATGTTTTGACTTTTGTTCCAATCAAGATTCGTTGATGACTTTAGGAATAAAACCTACTTTTCCAAATACTGGTTTTGGATATATTGAATACAATAAATCGGATTTAAATCCAATAAAAACAGTCAATCAGTTTAGAGAAAAACCCGATTACGAAACTGCAAAATCATTTCTTGCTAGTGGAAATTTTTTATGGAATGGTGGAATATTTATTTGGTCCGTAAAATCAATAGTTGAAGCCTTTGAAAAATTCCAACCTCAAATGACAGGCTTGTTTTTGAAAGGATTTGAAAATTACAACACCAATTCTGAGGCTGCATTTATTAATGAAAATTATGCAAATGCTGAAAATGTATCTATCGATTATGCCATTTTAGAAAAAGCTAAAAACGTTTATGTTTTGCCAGCAACTTTCGATTGGAATGATTTAGGAACTTGGGGTTCATTACATGAAAAATTAGATAAAGACGAAAATAATAATGCCGTTGTAAATGCAACTGTTTTATTGAAAAATTCTTCTAATAATATTATCAGTACTTCGAAAGATAAATTAGTAATAATTGACGGATTAGACGATTTTATTGTGGTTGATAAAGACAATGTGTTACTTATTTATCCTAAATCGAAGGAACAAGAAATAAAAGGTTTAGTTGCTAGTTTAAAACAGTAAATTATTTTTCCGTTAGTAAAGCTTCACGAACTTTTTTAAACAAATTCGAAGAATAAACAAAATCAACAATGGCTTGGTTATCGGTTCTAAAGACTTCTTCTTTTGTACCTTCCCATTCTTTTAATCCGTTTTTTAGGAAGATTATTTTTACACCTATTTCCATTACGGAATTCATATCGTGAGTATTTATTACGGTCGTAATATTGTATTCTTCGGTAATTTCTTTAATCAAATTATCAATTAAAATGGCCGTATTTGGATCCAATCCGGAATTGGGTTCGTCACAAAATAAATATTTTGGATTATTTACAATTGCTCTTGCGATGGCAACACGTTTTTGCATTCCGCCTGAAATTTCAGCTGGAAATTTTCCATGAGCATCTATTAAATTTACTCTTTTAAGAACAAAATTTACTCGATCTTGAATTTCAGATTTAGAATTATTGGTAAACATTTTCAGAGGAAAACCTACGTTTTCTTCCACTGTCATGGAGTCAAAAAGGGCACTTCCTTGAAAAACCATCCCAATTTCTGTTCGTAATTCTCTTTTGTCTTCAGCCGATAAATCAGAGTAAATTCTACCGTCAAAAGAGATAGAACCTACCTCTGGCGAATGAATTCCGAGTAAGCTTTTAAGCAATACTGTTTTACCGGAACCACTTTGTCCAATAATCAAATTGGTTTTACCAGTCTCAAAAATAGTTGAAACTCCTTTAAGGACTTTGCTTTCGCCAAATGATTTTTCTAAGTTTTTTATTTCTATCATTAGGTCAAAAGTAGTTGCGTTAATATATAATTCACTGCAATTATTGAAACCGAAGCCCAAACAAATGAAACGGTACTCGCTTTACCCACTTCAAGTGCGCCACCTTTCATATAGTAACCATGAAAAGAAGGGATTGTAGCTAGGATAAGTCCGAAAATAAATGTTTTTATAAATGCGTAAGAAATATGAAAAGGAATAAATTTTTGTTGCAGACCAGAAACAAAATCAGCTTCAGTTCCAAAACCGCCATAAACTGCCGCAATATAACCTCCAAGAATTCCTATGAACATTGAAATACCAATTAAAAAAGGATACAATAATAGCGCAACTAATTTCGGAAAAACCAAATAATTCAAGGAGTTAACACCCATAACTTCCAAAGCATCAATTTGTTCTGTAACACGCATTGTTCCGATACTTGACGTGATGAATGACCCCATTTTTCCAGCCATTACAATAGAAATAAAAGTAGGTGCAAATTCTAAAATTACAGATTGTCTTGTTGCAAATCCAATTAAATATTTAGGAATTAATGGATTCGTTAAGTTTAAAGCAGTTTGAATCGCTACCACTCCACCCACAAAAAAGGAGATAAATGCAACAATTCCTAATGAACCTATTATTAAATCGTCAATTTCTTTATAAATGAGAATTTTCATAACCGACCATTTAGTCGGTTTTTTGAAAATTTCCCTCCACATAATGAAGTATTTTCCGATTTGAGATATATAGCGAAGGAGCATCATAAAATAAATATATTGGCGAAATTAACGATAAGTTACGACTTTTGAATTAATACCAATGTTAATTTTGAAAAATCAAACATTAGATTATTTAAACACTTTTTCTTTCATCTTTTTCCATCGATAATTCCTAATGAATTTAGCTTGTTCATTAGTCACCAATAATGGTTTGTGACATAATTTCGCTTTCCAAAAACCTTGAATATAATCAAAAAATAAAAACGGTTTGCCCTTTAAAAAGGCTAATTTCAATGATGCAATTACTGTAATAAAAAAACCATAGCCAATTGTATAGAATGCTTCGCCTTGCTTAAACCTGGCGGTTTTATTATAATTAGCACCGGTAGGCTTTAAATGTTTGACTTTTAAAGTGGTATCGGTAACTACTTTCCATCCGTAAAATTTACAAAGCAATTCATCAACTGTATCCCAGCCCATCGCAGGTTTTAAATTACCGATTTGAAGAAAACACTCCTTTCTATATGCTTTAAAAGCGCCGCGAATATGGTCTTTATCCGTTAAATTTTCCAAAATCCATTCTCCGTTTTTTTCTATGTAGGCAAATCCTCCCACCATCCCAATTTTACTATCACTTTTAAAATGAACTAAAATTGTTTCAAAATAATTCTCAGGTAAAATCAAGTCGGCATCTAATTTTACAACAATATCATATTCTGAATCAATTGTTTCAAATCCTTTATGGAAAGCTTGAATTACTTTACTTCCCGGCATATGAATCGCCTCAGAAGTTTTATTTACCAATGAAATATAGGGGTTGTTTTTAATGAAACCCTCGACTATTGCGGCAGTTTCGTCTGTAGAATTATCATTCACTACCACCACTTTTGAGGGCACAACAGTTTGAGAAACTAAAGATTTTAATGTCAACGCAATAAAATCGGCTTCATTATGAGCAGGAATAATTAGGTAATATTTCATTTTTTTATAAAGTCTACTGCAAATATCATTATTTTTGTAGTGATTAAAAAATAACTTTCATTTGAAAAAGAAAATAGCTGTTGTTATTGTTACTTTTAATGGGGAAATTTGGATAAAAAAGAATTTGAATTCTCTGTTTAATTCAAATTATCCTATAGATATTATTATTGTTGACAATGCATCAACGGATGAGACAATCAATATAATTAAGGAATTCAGTGCTATTGAACTTATTCAAAATAAAAAAAATTTAGGTTTTGGCAAAGCCAACAATATTGGAATTGATTTAGCCATAAAAAAAGAGGCCGACGCGATTTTTTTATTAAATCAAGATACTTGGATCTATGAAAATACCATTACCAATTTAGTTGAAGTCCTATTCGAAAATCCCAATATAGGGATAGTAAGTCCAATCCATTATTCTGCAGACGAAACAACTTTAGATGAAAATTTTAATACCTATTTCAATAGATTTAAAAAAGAGGAGGACTCAGAATTTCTTCGAATTGTGCCATTTATTAACGCCGCAGCTTGGTTAGTTTCAAAAGAATGTCTTTTAAAAACAGGTTATTTTGAACCCATATTTAATCATTATGGTGAAGATAGAAATTTTTGTGATCGTGTTAAATACCAAGGATTTAAAATTGGGGTTGTAAAAAATGCTGCTATTTGTCATGATCGAATGGTGAAATTAAATTCAAATAAAATAGAGTTGCAATCTAAGTATTTGGTTTTAAATGAGCTGATTAATTGTAATAATTCCCTTTTCACTTCTCTTTTTCTGGGACTAAAATCGGTATTAGGGCTGTCAAAATTTCATTTTTCAAGTCAAGGTACTATAAAAACCATTTCTTTGTTTTTTAAACTTCTATTGTATTATTTTAACTTACTTTTGAATATTATAATACTATTAAAAATCCGAGTAAATTCAATTAAGGGAGTAAATGGTGTTATATCTCTATAATTATGCCAAATAAAGAAACCCACAAACAAGCTTTTTTCTTTACCATAATTAATTATGTAGGAATTTTGATCGGAATAATTTCTACGCTTTTCATTTATCCAAAAAATAAAGAAATGCTTGGAGTTTTTAGGTATGTTGAATCTTTAGCTCAAATATTATTCCCAATAATGCTGTTAGGGGCTTCACAAACTCTTATCAAATTTGGACCAAAATTAGATTCCAATCAAGAAAAACAACTTTTTTCCTATAGTATTTTGTCCATTTTTTCAATAGGACTTATATTACTTTCTTTAATAGGATTGGCTTCATTACTTCACGCTTTTTCAGGTTTTAAATATATTTATTTGGCTTTCCCAATTGGATTATCACTCGCTTTAATCGATTTGTTTAAAAAGCAATCAACTATAATTGGAAAAATAGCAATTCCCACATTATTTGATAATATTGTCCCGAAACTTATATTACCATTGGTTTTTATATTGGTGTTAAACCAATTTTATACTATCCAAGAATCGTTACTTTTCTATATTATTGCCTATGGAATGATAGTAGTTTTAATTGGGATTTACCTATTTTATTACTTCAAACCTAGATTTAAATTCGATTTCAAATCGTTATTTTCAGAGATTAGTAAGAAAGAAATATACCGCTTTTCAATGTTTGCATTTGCTGGAAGTTTAGGTTCTGTATTTGCCTTTAGAATTGACTCCATCATGATTCCAAAATTTATTTCCATGGAAGCAAATGGTACTTTCAGTATCGGAGTTACATTGGCTTCAGCCCTAGCGGTTCCTGCTACTGGAATTTTTATTTTGTATGCACCAATAGTTTCAAACTTTATAAAAAATAATCAAATTTCTGAATTAAATTTAAAATACAAGGAAATTTCAAAACTACTTTTCTTTATTGGAGCATTACTTTACAGTTGTATTTTCTTAGGAATTGAGAATTTATTTATGTTGTTACCAATGCATGAAAATTTAATGGGTTCCATTCCTGTGATTTTAATCTTGGGATTCAATGTTTTAATAAATATGGGGACTGGGTTTAATGGAGAAATTATTACCTATTCTAAATATTATAAATTCAATTTGATTGCGATTGGATTGCTAATTTTATTGAATGTTTCTCTTAATATTTTATTTATCAAGGTATTAAACTATGGAATTGAGGGTGTTGCTGTGGCATCATTAATATCAATGTTGCTTTTTAATTTTTCAAAATTGCTATTTATATATAAGAAATTCAAAATTCTACCTTTCGATAATTCGTATATAAAATTAATAGTGGTATTTGCTTCGGTGCTATTAATTAGCTATTATTTGCCGATTTTAAACAACCATTTATTAAATTTAATTTACAAAACCGTATTCTGCTTGTCATTAAATCTATTGGTTATTTACAAATTAAAATTAGTTTATTCTTACCATTTTTGGCTGAAAAAAACGATTCAGAAATTACGATTCTAATACCTGTAAACAAAAGCGTTAATATTCATTCCAGCTCCTACAGAAGCAAAAAGCAAAACATCACCTTTTTTTATTTCATGATTTTCAAGTTGATTATTCACTAATAAATCATATAATGTTGGAATTGTAGCCACACTACTATTTCCTAAAAAGTTAATACTCATAGGCATTATTCCTTCAGGTGGAGTTTGGTTGTATAATTTATAAAAACGATTGATTATAGCCTCATCCATTTTTTCATTGGCTTGGTGAATTAGAATTTTCTTCACCTCTTCAATTGCAATACCACTTTTTTCCAAACAACTTTTCATGGCTGTAGGAACATTGCTTAAAGCAAATTCGTAAATTTTTCTACCATGCATTTTTATATAAAAAACATCCGGATCTAAATTAGTATTGTACGATTTTCCATAAAAAAGGTAATCTTTTTCAGTATAAGTATAGGACGCACTTTCGTAAGATAAAATTCCGCAATTTTCATCGGTGTTTTCTACTATGGTTGCTCCTGCTCCATCAGCATAAATCATAGAATCTCGATCGTGAGGGTCCACCACTCTTGATAATGCTTCTGCGCCAATAACCAAACATTTTTGAGCCATCCCCGATTTTATTAAGGCATAGGCTTGAAGCATTCCCTCAATCCATCCTGGACATCCGAAAAGGATATCAAAGGCGACGCATTTTGGGTTTTGGATTTGTAATTTATTTTTTACACGAGCAGCTAAACAGGGCAAAGCGTCCGATTGAATGGTGCCGCTTTTTATGTCACCAAAATTATGAGCAACTATAATATAATCTAACGACTCTGGGTCAATACCTGCATTTTTTATTGCTTTATCAGAAGCCAAATAGGCCATGTCGGAAGTAATAATTGAGGATTCGGCATACCTTCTTTCTTCGATTCCTGTGATTCCTTTGAATTTTCCTATTACAGTTTCATTGCTATAAGCAAAAGGTGTACCGTCTTCGTTCATGAAATGATGATCGCTAAAATCTAAATTGCTTACAATTATTTCTGGGATGTAACTTCCGGAACCAGTTATTTTTATGTTCATCTTTTTGAAATATAATTACAAGCTAATTTAACAATAATAATTATCAATTAACGATAAATTAACCTTGGGAGAGGTGTAATTATGAATTAAGCAAATTTTGAGTTCAATACGTATTAATTATTTATTGTTATTGTCGATATTTATTTTTATTTGCATTACGGTTGCTAAACTTAAAGCTTGGGTTTTGATTTTCTCTGCATTGTTTCCAATAAAATTATCATCAACAGCGGCATTAAAATGGTTCAGCCAGATGGTGAATAATTCAAGTGTTAGCTTTTCTTTTTCATTAATATCCAAGTGGATTTTTGTTAGATTATTGAAATATCCGCCGGTATCGAAAATTGCTTGTGACCAAAATGTAACCAATATCGGCAAATGCTCTTCCAATTTAATTTTCACCAAATCTGTAAAAATATAACTAATGGAAGAATCTGATAATAATCTTTGATAGAGATTATCTACTAAAAAATATAAATCGTCTTGTGTTTCTATGTCTTTCATATTCAAATATAAAAAAATCCATCTCAAAATTTGACTTTGGAGATGGATTTAACTTAATAATTATTTTGTTTTTAACTTTCCATATACGCTTCAATTGGAGCGCATGAACAAACTAAATTTCTATCTCCGTAGGCATCATCAGTTCTTCTAACGGTAGGCCAAAATTTATTTTCAGAAATGTATTCTAATGGGAAAGCCGCTTTTTCACGTGTGTAAGAAAAATTCCAAACATCTGCGGTTACCATCATTAAAGTATGAGGTGCATTTTTCAAAACCGTATCGTGATCTTCGATTGTGCTTGCTTCAATTTCTTTTCTAATTTCTATCATTGCATCGCAAAAACGATCTAATTCTTCTAAATTTTCACTTTCTGTAGGCTCAATCATCATAGTTCCTGCAACTGGAAAAGAAACGGTAGGCGCATGAAAACCATAATCCATCAATCGTTTTGCGATATCGGTAACTTCAACTCCTTTTTGTTTAAATGGTCGGCATTCTATAATCATTTCGTGCGCAGCACGTCCCATTTCACCAGAATATAAAGTATCATAATGGCCGTTCAAACGCTCTTTAATATAATTTGCATTTAAAATTGCATATTTAGTGGCATTGGTAACTCCTTCAGCACCCAACATTGAAATGTATCCATAGGAAATCAAACATACTAATGCTGATCCCCACGGTGCTGCAGATATTGCCGTAATAGCATTTTCTCCTCCAGTACAAACTACAGGATTTGAAGGTAAAAACGGAACTAATTGAGGGGCTACGCAAATTGGGCCAACTCCAGGACCTCCTCCACCATGTGGAATCGCGAATGTTTTATGAAGATTCAGGTGGCAAACATCGGCACCAATTGTTGCAGGATTTGTTAATCCTACTTGCGCATTCATATTAGCACCATCCATATAAACCTGACCTCCATTATCGTGAATTAATTGAGTGATTTCTCGAATAGCACTTTCAAAAACTCCATGAGTAGAAGGATAAGTTACCATTAAACAAGAAAGTTCGTCTTTATATAAAATTGCTTTTTCACGTAAATCATCTACATCAATATTTCCGTTTTCAAGTGTTTTGGTAACAATAACTTTCATACCAGCCATCGCTGCAGATGCCGGATTCGTACCGTGAGCTGAAGATGGAATTAAGGCAATATTTCTATGGTGGTCACCACGAGATTGATGGTAAGCCCGAATAACCATTAGTCCTGCATATTCTCCTTGTGCTCCCGAATTAGGTTGTAAAGTAGTTCCGGCAAAACCGGTAATTTCATTTAATTGTTGTACTAATTTAGTCAACATTTCTTTGTAGCCTTGCGCTTGATCTAGAGGAACAAATGGGTGAATATTATTCCACATTGGATTACTCAAAGGCAACATTTCAGCAGCTGCATTCAATTTCATTGTACAAGAACCAAGAGATATCATGGAATGATTCAAAGCCAAATCTTTTCTTTCTAACATTTTAATGTAACGCATCATTGCAGATTCTGAATGATATCTATTAAACACCTCGTGTTTTAAAAATTCTGAAGTTCTAATTAAATGTTCTGGAAAATGATTGGTAGAAGTCAAATCTTGAATTGGGGTTGCCTGAGTTCCATTTGCTGCAGCAAAAACTGCAATAATTTTATTTAAATCGGAAATACTGGTTGTTTCATTTAATGAAATTGAAATTGTAGTATCGTCGATATAATAGAAGTTAATTTCATTTTGCAATGACAATGCATTCACTTTCTTAGCATCTGCTTTTATAACGATTGTATCAAAAAAGGCATTATTAGTTTGTTCATAACCTAAATTCTTTAACTCATTTGCTAATGTAGCTGCAGAGGCATGCACTTTATTGGCAATATATTTTAATCCTTTTGGACCGTGAAAAACGGAGTACATTCCTGCCATTACAGACAATAAAACTTGTGCTGTACAAATATTAGAAGTCGCTTTGTCTCTTTTAATGTGTTGTTCACGAGTTTGCAATGCCATTCTTAACGCACGATTTCCATTGGTATCAACTGTAACCCCTATGATTCTTCCTGGCATACTTCTTTTATACTCGTCTTTTGTGGCAAAAAAAGCTGCGTGCGGACCGCCATAACCCAATGGAATTCCAAAACGTTGTGAAGTTCCTAAAACAACATCGGCACCCATTTCTCCTGGAGGAGTTAACTTTACTAAGCTTAAAATATCAGCTGCAACAGCAACTTTAATTTCGCTCACTTTTGCTTTGGCAATAAATGAAGCATAATCATGAACTTGTCCAAATTTACCCGGATACTGTAAAATCGCACCATAATAATCAGTCGAGAAATCAAAAGTTTCATGATTCCCAACCACTAATTCAACACCTATTGGTGCTGAACGAGTAATTAATACCGATAAGGTTTGAGGCAAAATTTCTTCAGAAACGAAGAATTTGCAGGTATTGTTTTTCTTTTGATCACGTGTTCTAACATCATATAAAAGAGCCATTGCTTCGGCAGCAGCAGTTCCTTCGTCCAACAAAGACGCGTTGGCAATTTCCATTCCAGTTAATTCAATAACCATAGTTTGGAAATTCAAAATTGCTTCCAAACGTCCTTGAGCTATTTCAGCTTGATAGGGAGTGTAGGCAGTATACCAACCCGGATTTTCAAAAATATTTCTTTGAATTACAGCAGGCACAATCGCTTGATTGTAACCTAATCCGATGTAGGTTTTAAACACTTTATTTTTATTTCCCAATTCAGCAATATGATTTGAAAATTCATATTCCGTCATCGCAGGTGCTAAATTCAGTGGTTTTTTTAATCGAATATCTTCTGGAATAGTTTCAAGAATCAATTGATCAAGTGACTCGGCACCAATTGTATTTAGCATATGTTGAAGCTCATTTTCATTTGGTCCAATATGTCTTAAAGCAAAAGAATCTGTTTTCATATAATAGTAAAAGTATTGTTATTTAGATGTGCAAATTTATGTATTATATTAGTAATTTTAAGGGTTTTTAAATGCCAATTTCTAACTATTTTTCAACTAAAAGCCATTCTTATTAACACTTTGATTATTTTTGTTTAATGAAGCAATTGAAACAATTTTTTGATTTTTACCTCGATTCTAGTATTCATGTTGCTTTATCATGCTTTGCACTTGTAAATTGCACATACTTAATCTTAAACATTTCAATAAATTATTCAGTCGCCTTATTTGCTTTTTTTGGAACAATTGCAGGCTATAATTTTGTAAAATTTGATGCTTTGGCTCGATCCAAAAAAAATAACATGCGTTGTAAATTAAAAGCAATCGCAGGCCTCAGTTTTTTATCATTACTTATTGGAATCTACTACTTTCTAGCGCTTCAAAATATCACAAAAATTATAGCGGGCTTATTTTTAATATTAACGATATTATATACCCTGCCCTTTTTTCCAAATAAAAAAAATGCTCGAAATTGGGCTGGTTTTAAAATATACATCGTAGCCATATGTTGGTTTGGCGTGACTTTAATTTTGCCAATACTAAATTCTGGATATAAAATACAACCTGAAATAGCAATACTAATCCTACAGCGATTGCTTCTAATTTTTTCTCTAATATTAATTTTTGAAATTAAAGATTTAAAAAATGACGATCCACATTTAAAAACTGTACCTCAGCAAATTGGGATAAAAAATACAAAAACTCTCGGTTTCGTTTTGTTATTTATCTTCAGTGGATTGGAATTTTTTAATAGTAATTTTCAATTTTTAGAATCGATATTGAATTTTTTCATTGCCATTGTCATTGGGGTTTTTCTATTTTTTACTACTGAAAACCGTTCAAAATATTACACCGACTTTTGGGTGGAGAGTATTCCTATTGTTTGGTGGTTGCTTTTTCTCTTCATTCAATAAGACTAAATTGTCTCCGCCTTTGGAGTTTCCCCTTCTGGGGTTATGGGGCTAAACCTGCTCTTCTCAACAACGCATCTGGTTTTGGTTCTTGACCTCTGAAGCGTTTGTACAAAATCATTGGATGTTCAATTCCGCCTTTAGAAAGAATGTTTTCTTTGAATTTTGTAGCCACTTCTTTATTGAAAATTCCTTTTTCTTGGAAATAAGCAAAAGCATCTGCATCGAGCACTTCCGCCCATTTATAACTGTAATAGCCCGAAGAATAACCACCTTGAAAAATATGCGAAAAAGCAGTACTCATTGCGTTTTCTTTAACTTCAGGATACAATTGCGTTGCCGAAAATTGTTCAATTTCAAACGTTTTTATGTCTTTTATGTTTGATGGGTCTTGTCCGTGCCAACCCATATCTAACAATCCGAAACTCAATTGGCGCATCGTTGCCATTCCTTCTTGGAAGCTGGCACTTTCTTTAATTTTTTGGACCAATTCCATTGGAATCATTTCGTTAGTTTGATAATGATGCGCAAATAATGACAATGCTTCCGCTTCATAACACCAGTTTTCCATAATTTGACTTGGCAATTCTACAAAATCCCAATATACGCTTGTTCCTGACAAACTTGGATAAGTGGTATTTGCCAAGATTCCGTGCAAACCGTGTCCGAATTCATGAAATAAAGTGGTTACTTCGTTGAATGTCAATAAGGATGGTTTTGTTTCTGTAGGTTTTGTAAAATTACAAACATTCGAAATGTGCGGTCTTTCGTTGATTCCGTTTTTAATATATTGTGACTTATAAGATGTCATCCAAGCGCCGTTGCGTTTTCCTTTTCGTGGGAAAAAATCAGCATAAAAAATGGCAACTAATTGATTGTCTTCGTCTTTTACTTCATACGTTTTTACTTCTTCGTGGTAGGTATCAATGTCGAAAATTTCTTCAAATGTGATGCCATATAATTTTTGAGCAATTATAAAAGCGCCGTCTAAAACTTTTTCTAATTGGAAATAAGGTTTCAAAATCTCATCATCTAAATTAAACAATTGTTGTTTCAATTTCTCAGAATAATAAGCGCCATCCCATTTTTCTAATTGGTCAATTCCGTCTAATTTTTTGGCGAAAGCAGTTAATTCGGCAAATTCTTTTTGAGCGGAAGGTTTGGCTTTTGCCAATAAATCGTTTGAAAATGTTTTTACTTTCTCTGGATTTTCAGCCATTCTTTCTTCCAAAACAAAATGAGCGTGGGTGGCGTAACCCAAAACTTGCGCTCTATCAAAACGCAGTTTGGCAATTTTTAAAACGATTTCCTGATTGTCGAATTCATTGTTTTGAAAAGCACGCGCTCCGAAAGCTATTGCCATTTTTTTTCGCAATTCACGATTATCAGAATACGTTACAAATGGAATATAACTTGGATGATCCAAAGTAAAAATCCAACCTTTTTTTTCAAGGCTTTTTGCCAATAATCGGGCAGCTTCTATCGCGCCTTCTGGCAATCCAGAAAGGTCTTTTTCATAGGTGAGATGCATTTGAAACGCTTGGGTTTCGGCCAAAACATTTTCGCCAAACTGCAAACTTAATTTAGACAATTGCAGATCTATTTCTCGTAATTTGCTTTTTTTATCTTCGGATAAATTAGCACCATTTCTAGAAAAACTTTTGTATTTTTTATCTAAAAGTGTAGTTTGTTCTGGGTTTAGATTTAAAGCTTCTTTTTGTTTGTAAACCGCTTTTACTTTTGCAAATAAAGTCGCATTCAAGCGAACATCATTTCCAAATTCGGACAGTAATGGTGAAACTTCTTGTGCAATTTTTTGCATTTCGTCACTAGTTTCAGCAGAATTCAGATTGAAAAAAATACTTGAAATTCGGTCTAACGTATTTCCGCTAAACGCTAATGTTTCGATTGTGTTTTCGAATGTTGATTTTTCGGAATTGTTTACAATGGCGTCAATTTCGGCTTTTGCCAATGCGATTCCTTTTTGAAACGCAGGAAGATAATCTTCATTTTTAATTTGAGAAAAGGGCGCGGAATTGAATTTAGTTTTGAAATATTGAGTTAAGATATTCATGTTTTTGTATAGAATTTATTTCGCCAAGATTTACAAAAGAGAACACAAAGACTCACAAATGTTTAGGTAAACTAAGTCGAAAGATTCTTGGCGAATCTTTGAGTTCCTTTGAGTATCTTCGAGAAAATTTTTTATTTTTTAAGATTCTCAGAAGATTTATTCACGGATTCTTTCAAGCCTTCTTTGTACAAAATAATTTTATCCAATACACATTTATCTTGTGTTCCGATGATTTGTGCGGCAAGAATTCCAGCATTTTTAGCTCCGTTTAAAGCTACGGTTGCAACAGGAACGCCACCTGGCATTTGTAGAATGGACAAAACTGAATCCCAGCCATCTATAGAATTACTAGATTTTATAGGCACACCGATAACAGGAAGTGGCGACATGGATGCGACCATTCCTGGTAAATGAGCCGCTCCCCCAGCTCCGGCAATAATCACTGAAATTCCTCGAAGATGGGCGTTTTTACTGAAATCTACCAATTTATCTGGAGTTCTATGTGCCGAAACAATATCCACTTCGATTTCGATATCAAAACCATTTAGAATATCAATTGCATCTTGCATTACTGGCATGTCGGAAATACTTCCCATTATTACGGCTACTTTCATAATCAGCCCCCTAACCCCCGAAGGGGGAATTCCTACTGGGGGTAAAGTAGGGTTTTAGTTATTATTTTTTAATCGTTTAAAACTCCCCATTCGGGGGTTGGGGGGCTTTTACCCTAATTGTATTTTTAACTTTTTCGGCAATTTTTCGGGCTTCGACCATATCCTCATTTACGATAGTCACGTGTCCCATTTTTCGGAAAGGACGCGTTTGTTTTTTTCCATAAATATGAGGGGTTACACCATTCCAACCCATTATAGTTTCTATATTTTCGTAAACTACATCGCCTGAAAATCCTTCTTCCCCAACCAAATTTACCATAATTCCGGCTACTTTACTATTGGTATTTCCTAAAGGTAAATCTAAAATGGCCCGGATATGGTTTTCAAATTGCGAGGTAAAACTGGCTTCAATAGTTTGGTGACCAGAATTATGCGGACGAGGAGCTACTTCATTAACAATTATTTCATCGTTGATAGTTTGAAACATTTCCACTGCTAAAAGCCCAACATGATTGAATTTTTCGGAAACAGTTAAGGCTATTGCTCGGGCTTTTTCAGCCACTTTATCCTCAATTCGAGCAGGACAAATTACATACTCTACTTGGTTTGCCTCCGGATGAAATTCCATTTCTACCACGGGATAGGTTCTAATTTCTCCAGACACGTTTCGGCAAACTATAACCGATAATTCATTTTTAAAGGGAATTAGCTCTTCTGAAATACATTCTACGTTGGGTAAATTGTCTAAATCTGAAAGCACTTTTATAATTTTTACGCCCATTCCGTCGTACCCAAATTCAGTGCATTTCCATACAAATGGCAATTTTATATTTTGAATATCAGAAATTAACGCTTCTAAATTTTCAAATCTTTGATAGGCAGCGGTTGGAATATTATTTTGAGAATAAAAATCTTTTTGAATGCCTTTATTCTGAATTAATCGAAGAGTTTTTGGTGATGGAAATACTTTAACGCCTTCGCTTTCTAGTTTTTCTAAAGCATCAAGATTGACCAATTCAATTTCGAACGTTAAAATATCAACTTGCTGTCCGAAATAATAAACCGTATCAAAGTCCATTAAATCTCCTTGGAAAAATTTATTACAAGCAATTTTACAAGGCGCTTCATCACTCGGGTCGAGAACATACGTTTGAATGTCGAATTTTCGGGTGTCAAACAACAACATTTTACCGAGTTGTCCGCCACCGAGTATTCCTAATTTAAAATCGGAAGAAAAATAATTCATTTAAAATAAATTTTTCACAAAGATACTTTAAAAGAGTAAAAATAAAAAGATACGCTATTTAAAATTATCTACGAACAATTATTTTCTTAGTAAAACTACCATTATTGGTCTCTACTTTTAAGGTATAAATTCCGGTTGCTAAATTTTGAACATCGATTGAATAACTATCTGAAGTCATTGGATTTCTATACGTTGCCACTAATTTTCCATCCAAAGAGTAAACATAAACTACATTTATAGAATTATTAATAGAGTTTATATTTACCGTTTCCACTGTTGGATTTGGGTAAACTACTATGTCATTTCTATTTCCAAAGTCGTTGTTAGACAGTAAACTATTCGAGTAACAATTTGGTGGAACTGCAAATTCCGCTTTTATCATATTACTAACTTTACTATTTGCGTAACCTTGATTTGTAGTAGTATTATAAAAAGTTAAATCTAATGTTTGATTACTCGTTCCGAACCAATCTTGAAGAATCGTACTAAAAACTCTACGGTAATCGTGTTGTACAGTTTGCACTTGGAAATTATTTGCCGATACCGCTTCAGAAAGATTAATATTTGTTCCTGAAACTCCAGGATTTATAGATTTTCCAAAAACGAACATTGGAGCAATTTCTCCGTGATCGGTTCCTAAATTTCCATTTTCTCCTGCTTTTCTTCCAAATTCCGAAAACGGAACAGCAATTACATCATCTCCTAAATTCTGATTATTTAAATCGGTTATAAACGCATTTATTGCCTCTGAAACTTGTGTCAATAAATTGGCATGCGTTCCTAAATGAGTTGTTGTGTTTGAAGCAACTTGAATGTCATGAGTATCAAAACCGCCAATTTTTACCAAATATACCTTTGATTGTAAACCTCCTGAAATAAATTTAGCAACCGTTTTTAATTGGTTGGACAAACTAGTTGAGGGATAAGTTACATTTGTAGAATTGGTCCCTCTACTAAAAGCGGTTGAAATACTTTGAGCATATAAGTTCGTCTCTGCATCACTAGCCATTATAAATCGGATTAAATCTCCATATTCTGAATTTGGAATTGTTGTTGGCGGTGCCCCTCCCAACCCGTTTAAAATAGAATAAAAACCAGCAGGATCTTGCCCATTAATATTAATTGACATTCCGTGTTCCACTTCTCCATGGAAACCTAAAGAATTATCGCTACTTCCTAATTGAATCCCTAAAGGGAAATTTGCAGTTAAGAAATTACTGTAATAATTTTCTAAAAAACGTCCTATCCATCCGCTATCAATATTATTGTTAGCAGAGGTTCCATCACCCCCGGTTAACCATAAATCGGTTGATTTGAAGTGGGATTTATCTTGAGAAGCATATCCAACTCCTTGAATTACCCTCATTAAACCGCGGTCATACAAACTTTTGAAACCTGTTGATGAAGGGTGAAGTCCAATTTGATTCGCCAATGGTAAAGTATCGTCTAAGTTTATTACTGCATTAGACAAACCAATATTGTTCAATTTTATGTTCGGACGCAAAGCTGCATAAGCATCGTATTGATTTAATGGAACTACAGTATTCAAACCATCATTTGCGCCAGACAATTGTATCAATACTATTTTTTTTGCATTTACATTCGGACACGAAGTCATTCCTGCCGATTTAAATAATGCAAATACTTCCGTTGGCAAAAGCGATAAGGCAGAAGCCGATGCGGTTAACTGAATAAAATTTCTTCTTTTCATCATTTATAGAATTAAAACATTTGAGATTCTGGTGCTCTCAAAATATTTGTCACCAATAATTTTAATCTTGATTCAACTACTGAATTTACCCCAGTAACTATATAATCACTCCACGCGTTTGTCCAATAAAAATTTGCCATACCCTGAAGTAAAAAAGTACTCATAAAATAGTTCACCCGATTGGTATCTGGATTTTGTGCAAAAAGCGCGTTACACAATTCAGAGGTTAAAATATAGGGATCGCTGGCAACTGAGATAATATTTCCGTCTCTAACTACGCTTGAAATATTAATTTTAGTAATAATTGTTGCATTTCCACTAATCCTATTTATTCCATCTAATAAAGATTCCCCTAAACGGTATCTTGAAATTAAATTGGTTGCAGAAATCCAATTTTTATCAAAACCTGGTGCTTGATAGTAGGCTGGATGTCCGGCAACATTTTCAGGATTAAACAGCATCATATTCGATCCTGTCAAAAAGCTATTGTAGGCAAAAAGCGACCAAAATTTGTAATAATAATCATAGGCATTGGTAGTTGGATTTGAGATAGTAGCTTTCAAGAAAGTACAAATTTCTGAAAGTTGATTTAGCGGTGATTTTATCATTCCACCGATAGTTTCATTAGTAGAATCGGTATCATCTAAATCATAAAAATGCTTGCTTTCTAATAATCTTCTAATTATTGGGGCAATTTCATAACCATTGTTATAAAATTCTAAAGCCAAAGGAGTAATAATGTCAGTTTCAACTTCAGGAGTTATGGTACCTTTTACAAAATAAATGTACATTTTACGACAAATATTTTTAGCAGTTGCCTGTTGATTAAAAATCATATTTACAAAAGCGTTCAGCTCGGTATCCATTCCCGCATCGTTGGTTGCTGCAGCAATCACAGTATTATTAAAGGCACTACTAAAAGTTTTAGAACTAGTGTGATGCAATGAAAATACATTATACCCTTTTGGTAAAGAGGTATCTGGATCAATAATCGTTCTGGTATTCAATCTCCTAAAACCGGTTAAAACTCTAGCTGCTTGAACTACATCAGCTTCGGTATAAGTGGTGTAATTTCCCAACCCTATTTGCGGCCCTTTACCTATAGTAAAAAGCTCAAAAAACTCCCTTGCATAATTTTCATTAGGAGCAGTTCTGATGTTAGCAGTATTATTTAAATAATACAACATATTATTATTCAGCGTCATTTTTTTTGCTAACGTTTTATAATTCCCATAGGAATAATGCAAAAGCAATCGGATGTAATCATAAAAATCGGTCGCTGAAGAGGAAGCATCAATTTCAACTGTAAAACAAGTGGATAAAAAATGAGATAATTTATATTTTAAATTAGGACTATTTATAGCATTGTACCACCACCATCCTGCAACTATTCCGCCTTTTCTTCCTTGATTTGCAAATGAGGTAGCCAATGCGGTTGATTCCGTCCAAAATCCGTCAGGAGCAGTTGTTGGAAGAGGATCATACGGTAAATTTACGGGAGGAGTATTGGTTGTTAATAGCAAGTTTAACGCCTGATTAGGAGTCAAAAGTGCGTATTGATCAATTAATGATTTATGATAGGTAAAAGAAGCGCGTCTCAATAAATGCTTAGCATTTTTTTGTCCTAAAACAAGAATATTTGGGTCTAATGTAGCCATAATAATACTATTATTTCCTTTAAAAGGATAAAAATAATAATAATTATTAAATAAATTTTAATATTTGTAAAAAAAAATCAATTAAATCATTTGCAGGGATTTATTTATAAAAATAAATATATAGGAGGTTTATCATTTGTAAAATGGGAATTCTATATCTTTGGAGCTTATAAAAATCCGAAAATTGATACAATTACACGACAAACAATTTGTACCCTTTATTTCTTCTCAAGAAATAGACTTTGCAATTGCAACAATGGCTTCACAAGTTGAAGCTGATTTTGCAGATGAAGTTCCTGTATTTGTAGGCGTTTTGAATGGTTCATTTATGGTAGTTTCCGATTTTATGAAACACTATAAAAAACCATGTGAAGTGAGTTTTATCAAATTATCATCCTATGAAGGGACTTCTTCAACTAATGAAGTAAAACAATTAATTGGTTTGAATCAAGACTTATCTGGCCGAACAGTAATTGTTATTGAAGATATCGTAGACACCGGAAATACTGTTGCGGAATTGAAAGATTTGTTTAAAAAACAAAACGTAAAACACCTAAAAATAGCCACTTTATTTTTCAAACCAGAAGCCTTTAAAAAAGACCTTAAGTTGGATTATATTGGAATCCGAATTCCAAATAAATTCATCGTTGGCTTCGGCTTAGATTATGATGGTTTGGGAAGAAATTTACCCGAAGTATATCAATTAAAAGAATAAATAACTACAACAAACATTGGATCATGATTAACATTGTCTTATTTGGAAAGCCAGGGGCTGGAAAAGGAACTCAAGCTCAATTTTTAAAAGAAAAATACAATCTAACTCATTTATCAACAGGCGATATTTTTAGATACAATATAAAAAATGAAACTGACTTAGGAAAATTGGCCAAAAGTTATATGGATAAAGGAGATTTAGTTCCCGATGAAGTTACTATAAAAATGTTACAAGATACTGTAGAAAAAAATTCGGATACTAAAGGTTTTTTGTTTGATGGCTTTCCAAGAACATTATCACAGGCAGGGGCTTTAGATGCCTTTTTGGCTTCAAAAAATTGGAAAATAACCGCTACAATTGCTTTGGAAGCAGACGATGAAATCCTAATTAAAAGATTATTAGAAAGAGGAAAAACAAGTGGACGTGTAGACGATCAAGACGAAGATAAAATCAGAAATCGTTATCAAGAATACAATGAAAAAACAGCTCCATTAATGGATTTTTATTGCAATCAAAATAAATTTTATCCTGTTGATGGAATTGGTTCTATTGAAGAAATTACCCAACGATTGAGCGCTGTAATTGAAAGTTTATAACTTTTTATTACCAAATAATTTAGAATAAAAAAAGAAAATGACTGAAGGAAATTTCGTAGATTTCGTAAAAATATATGTTTCCTCTGGTAAAGGCGGAAAGGGTTCTACCCATTTGCACAGGGAAAAATTTATTGAAAAAGGAGGTCCTGATGGTGGTGATGGTGGTCGCGGTGGACACGTATATCTTGTTGGAAACAAAAGTCTTTGGACCTTATTTCATTTAAAATTTGCAAGACACGTAAAAGCAGGACATGGTGGAGATGGTGGTGGCGATAGAAGTACCGGTGCTGATGGTGAAGATAAATATATTGAAGTACCTCTAGGAACCGTAGTACGCGACAAAGAAACGAACGAAATTTTATTCGAAATTACTGACCATGGCGAAAAGAGAATTGTAGCCCTAGGAGGAAAAGGCGGATTAGGAAACTGGCATTTTAGAAGTTCAACCAATCAAACGCCAAGGTATTCCCAACCCGGTTTGCCATCCACAGAAGTGGATATGATTTTGGAATTGAAAGTTCTTGCCGATGTGGGATTGGTAGGTTT
>Ga0209443_1000060_pt1 | contig 64941 bp, 45 predicted proteins | sample LauGreBMM110DCMD_2_FD_187571 | JGI IMG/M metagenome (GOLD analysis project Ga0209443, IMG submission 187571) | Freshwater lake microbial communities from Lake Michigan, USA - Su13.BD.MM110.DCMD (SPAdes) (version 2) | ecosystem: Environmental > Aquatic > Freshwater > Lake | place: Lake Michigan... | reverse complement strand
GAAAAGAATTGACCTATTTCATGCTTGCATGCCCACACCTAAGGAGAAACTAATGTCAGAAGAAGTTAAAGATCAAGTAGTTGAGACACCAGCCGAAGCAGCGCCTGCGGCAACAGATACACCAACAGCACAAGGTCCTGATTTAAATATCAGCGATCTGCTAGCTGTAAAAAATATCATCGAAGTTGCAACAAGCAGAGGAGCGTTCAAAGCAGCAGAATTGGAGGCAGTTGGTAAAAGTTTCAACAAACTAAATTCCTTCCTTGAAGCTGTATCTAAAAAGGAAGCCTAAATGAGAAGCTTAAAACACATAGGAAGGATTCAAAACACAGGTGCCAAGGTGCTAGTGGTGTTTAGAACTCTGCCCGGAGAGTCAAACATGGCTCTGGTATTACCTGTAGCGCAGTTGCCAGATCAATATCATGATTCAATCATGACTTTGGTAGAAACCGATCAAGCTCAAGACGCATTTGAGTTTGGCGAAATCATGCACATCCGGCCGTTCCAGGATGGCAGACCCATGCTGCGAGCCATGCAGGCAGATAATAGATTGGTAAAAGTGGCCACAGATACCGTGATGATGACTCCTACAACCAACGACACTGTGCTGTTGGCTAATCTTAACACGCTGATTGCGGAACAGAAAAACTGCACAGTAGACGATTTATGCACATTTGTATCAGGTGCTCCAGCCGCTAAGGCCCAAGTCACTGATGTAGCTTCAGTAAATGACACAGCACCCGCAGTTGATTCAGATATTCCTGCACCTATCAGAGCACAGGCTAATACCAACGCTGCACTTAGTGACAAGGATCTAGCAAAATCATATCGCAGTCAAGCTGATGCCATGTACAAAGAAGCGGCAAGATTGCGTAAAGAAGCAGAAGATCTCGACCCTACAGTCAAGAAGGTTAAAAAGGCAGAAGAAACTGTCGATGCCTAATCCGCTATTCAAACCTCCGCGCCACCTTGTAAAAGAATGGCCGGAGGTTTTTGAAGATCTCTATATGAATACCATGCCTGTGGCTTATCTGGACTCTGTGAGATTAGATTTTACAGATGGCAGGGTATGGGAGATCGACGTCAAACACGAACTAGATACACAAACTGCGGAAGGAATTGCGGATGTGTTGATTAGTACACTTCAAGAATACAAAGACGAAATCAAAAAAATAGATTTTAAAGTTGATGTAGAAAGACTTAAGAAAGATATCAAGGATTCATCTAAAAATATTTTCTAGTATTTCCGTAATGAATAACTTTGTGTTGGTCTGAAACAAAAGTTCTCCAAGGGTCCACAACAATGGACCCTTTCTCTATTGTACAATACAAATTTTGAGTTTCTTCAAACCCGCGGTATTCGTAAGTGACTTTTTTATTGTGAGCTAATAATATCACCCCTTTGATGGGCACTGTTACATTATCACCGGTTAACGGATCTATGTACATGGGAGTAACACCAAAATTGTGTTCTAGATAATATCCGACTAACAAACTGTAACTACCGTCACAATATTCCACCCCGGGCTTGTATGATTTACCGTGGATGTATACTGGCATGTTACCTGCCTTTTCTGATTCTATTGCAAGAAATTTAGCTAAATTTCTAGCTTGTATTTCTCTAGCATTCATTACTGCATCAAATAGATCGTATCCTAGATCTAACTCTTGGGCCATATAACGCAAAGCAATATTATCTCTAGGATGGCATCCACCTCCATCGCCCATTCCAGCTGTCATATATTGCGGACCCATGATGCGCATAGTCGAGTTTGACAGTGCCTCTGTTACTACATCTACATTTATATTACCTTGTTTCATAGCAACGTCTTGTATCATGTTAACTAGACCAATCTTTGTACTGATGAACGTATTATAGAAAACTTTGATACACTCGCATTCATCCCAGGTGCCTATAACATAGCGTGGATTATTTTCCATAATAGAATCGTAAAACTCTACTAATTGTTTTGCATCGCCGGTTTCGGTTCCGTCTTCGGTGCCGATCATAACCATTTCAGGATTGACCATATCCCATGCTACGCTGCCCATTGCTATGAGATATGGATTGTAGACAAATCTAGTATTAGTTAATAACGGAATAAATTCGCGACGAGTAGTGCCTGGCAATACTGTAGATATAAGAACCAACAATTGTTTCTTATTCATATGCTTATTTGCTTCTGTTAAACATTCTTTAACAATGTCATAACTAAAATCTTTTGGTGTAAGGTGGGCTGTAGGTTCTCTACCATCGTATGCCGGATCGTGCGGAGTTGGGACTGCGATAAACACAATATCTCTATCTTGCACAACAGCTTTGATAGAAGATTTAATGTTAACTAACCATGTAGGTTCCAAAAGTCGAACATCATATCCGCTAACATCGTGCCCCTTATTTGCAATCGCCTCAGCGCAGGGCATTCCTAATTTGCCTATTCCAATAAATCCAATTTTCATGTTGATTCCTATATCTTTTTCTTGTGTTATTTATTGCTTGGCTTTTAGGGAAAGCAAAAAACGCTTTGATGTTTGTATGTCTTTAAGGGCAGTATATAGTTCCATGGCAAATTCACTATTTTTTGCAATCTTGGGCATATACTCGTTGTTAGTTGCAATAGTAATTGCTCGATTAAAATTATGTTTTAATTTAGGAAGCAGTAAATTGTGCATTGCATTATAATCTTTACCTATTATATTTTTTACATTTTCCATAATCATCGATGTACGAATATCAGCATCTGCATAATCATCAAACGAATAATCAAAAATTTCATCGTATAATTCAAATCCACATTCTTTAAATTTCTTGTAAAAGTATTGATCGGATTGAGAAAGGAAAACTTTGTGACATAATAATGGAATCCAAGTTTTTTCTGAAAAGTATATTCGATTTATGCTGCACTCAGATACTAGATTCATAAAACTAGATTTCCATTCTATTGGCAATCGGTATGAATTACCGTTGTTGCTAAAATCATCAACTAACTTTAATCGCTGCGGAGTTTTCCACCACTTCCACTGATACGGAACATTGTCATTGTGCCACGATACCGAACCGGTATCTATTAAGTTGCATCTTGCCATTTGATCCATAAACATACATCTATGAGTATGCGGTCTGTTGTTCATTGATATAAAAGGCGTTGTAAAAGTTGGGTTGTTATGATCAGCATGATTTACAAACTCATTGTGTTTCATCGAAGATAATGTAAAAGACAAATAATAAAACGGCCAAAGATGTGTGTAAATTCTATGCTCGGGAAAATGATATCTAGTATTATAAAATTCCATATTAGCAGCACCGTAAATAAAGTGAACTTCTATATCATTATCTATGAATAATTGTTTGAGAATATTGAAATCTCCCGACCAAGTCGATGCTATTTCGTGTTCTTCTGCTGCAAATATATTAATTCGGCTGGGATTGTGTTCTTTGATATCCTGCTCAATGACCACTGGAATATTTGTATTCCAGATATTGTAATTTAGCGTTGGTCTTTTTGATTTTTGTTTTTTAGCCATGCGTTACCAATGTTCCTTGTGTAGTTAAGATAAATTCGATCTTCATACCGGTTCCTTTGTTATTAATGTTTTTCCAAAATTACGTTTTCTTCCAAAGTAGATATTTTCTAAAAATCTGTCTAGACTAATGTCGCTGCTTTCATGAAATTCAAAATTGTATTTTACGCCAGTTTCTAATGAGGTATCATCTAAAATGTATCCAAGAAAGTCATAATCGAATTCAACGGTATACGGAAACTTTGAAATATCATCATAGTTTATCACGTAGTTCTTTTGGAACAACAACAATTGATTCAAACAGTCGCGGTCTAATTCAAATTCGTTGGTTACAAATCGTTCTATCAAATCAAAAACATATTCATACCGTCTGTCCTTGTGCATGTGCAAGGTAGTTCTGTGTATGATATTCCAACCATGTATCTCAATGTTACTGATATTGGGATGGTTGATCTTTCCAACCGTCATCCAATTTCGATAGTACATACGAACAGCATCTTGTTCTGCTATGAACCAAGGATCTTCAATAAGGTATTGCCAGAGTTTATCGTAGAACACTGAATAATCCACTCCTGCCTTCTTGTGCAAGAATCTACTGATGTAAGTAGTAAGCCCGTTGATATGAAATGTCTGCATGAACCAACTGAATATTTGGCTGTCTAACATCTCTTCCATGGACATATCTTTGGTGCTGGTTACTACACTTACACATTCTTCTAATTCGTTGTAGTTATAGCTTCCACTCATGTAATCGTATACAGGCACACTTGTGATCTTAAAGAGTTTTTCTTGTAACAAATTCATCTCGGCATTTTCTAACATCTGAGCTTGAAGAATATTAGTGCCTGTGTGGTTGCCTGCACGGAATATTTTATAGAAGCCTTCCTTCCAAGTTGAAACAGTTTCACCTGGTAATCCTAGAATAATCTCAGTATACACCGGTACATTGTTTTTATCACACAATGCAAAAATATTTTCAATCTTATGTTGTGCAAGGTTCTTGCGTTTGATATTCTCTAATACATCTAGGTCCATGCTCTGTACACTAACAGTCAATCCTTGGTTAAACTTGGGATTCTTGATTAGTTTGAATACAATATCAAATACTTCTGGCTTTTGATCCTTGGCCCAACTCATACTAAAGCTGTTAGGGCATCCATATTTTTCTTGCACTTCAATTAGCTTATCAGCAATGGCATTGTCACGTTCTACAAACATACCAAAGTTAGCATCTGTGATAGTCACAAAGCCGCACTTCTTTTGGCCAATCCATTCTAACTCTGCAAATACTTTTTCAAGCCCAAACTTTTTAACTTTGTTGTATGTTAAACTACCCCAGTCGCAAAATGTACAAGCATACGGACACCCTCTATTGGTTTCTACAGTTGCGTTCCATTCTACGTCAGTGACTTCTGACATAATCTTATCAAACACTCCTGTGAGGTAGGGGCTAGGTAAATCTTCTAAGTTGCTAATGCGATCACCATTGCCGGTGTCCACTGCTTGGCCATCTTTGTTAATTAATAATCCCTTGATATCAAACCAAGATGTGTTGTTTGATATTGCATCTAATAATTGTCGTAGTATTATTTCACCTTCAGATTTGATAACCACATCAATAAACGGTAACTTTTTAAATATATCACTTTTAGTAATAGGCATTTCTGGCCCACCAAAGAATATCATACAATCTGGATTTAATTCTTTAACTTTACGTGCTAGTGTATAGTTGTAATTCTTGTTCCACACATACGTACTAAATCCCACAATATCGCAACGAGATAATTTGGCAACAGTATCCTCGATGTTATCCCGCCGCCATATTAAATCTTCTAGTTGATACTTGTCTTTGATTGAATCAAACTGATTAACATACGCCCATAATACTCCTACGCTATAAGGCAAGTAGTGTGCATTATATTCTTTTGGGCCTTGTTGAAAATTGGGCTGAACTAAACTAATAAGTTTACGAGACATAGTATAATAACTTCTTTAAGTCACTGTTAAAATAACAGTGTTCGGTTGTATAGTTAACCAGTCTATTGTAGTTGTGCTCAAGGACTAAAGACATTTCTTCTAGCATGATATCCCATTCTTCAAAAGAAAACTCACAAAGTCGTTCTACTTCGTTGACAATTTGTTCTATGCGAGATTCGTCATTTAATTCATTATCATAACTTTCATCAAACCATCTTTCAAATGTTAAAAACCCCATGCTCTTCATGTGTTTAAGAACTCCCGGCCTATTTAAAATGATGAAGGGGTGTTTTGCTAATATTGGTTTTATTTCTTTTTCTGTGAACCCTACAGAACCTTCGTCGGATTTTAGGGCCATTGTACTAGATACTAGACTAAAACAACTTTGTTGATAAAATTTAATCGGTAAAGAATTCATTTGAAATTGATTGATAGCTAAATCAACGTCGTCTATTTGCAACGGCAGCATGTCTTTAAATTTTGAAAATCCAATACGCTGATTATTACTGGTTAATTTTTTCATTGCAACAGTACTTTCGTCGGGCATTACTCCTAAACTAACAAACCCTTGATCCAATAAGTTTTTATAAGAAAGCAAACTTGTTAGCATGATCCTGTGATCTCTACCTCTACGATTTAGTGAAAGGTATTTTTTTGTTTTCTTGATCGGACTATACTTGAAATATTCTAAGTTTATGTCATGTTTAAATCTTTTGTAAACATGATGCACATACATAACTGTTAGTTTATTTTTAGTATTATTTTCTTTTACAAAATTCATGTATTCTTGTTCTATATCTGCTGCGGCAACCATGTAGATAATTTTGTTGAAAGAGATATCTAAAACTTTTTCATAAATTATGTTTAAGAATGATTGTGTGAACGATTCGCATTGATGGTTTAGTATTAAAAAAGCATTTCCTGATTTTAATTCTTGTTGTATCAAAGGATCAAAATCTGCAATAATACTACCAGTGTGTGCTTTCCAATTCCAACTATTAATATCTACGTTAATTAACCATTTTTTTGATAAATCAATTTTATCTAACGATAATATTTTTATTTCTATTCCAAGTTCATTAAAATGGGGCTCTGCAAATTCAACCCAATATGGGTCTTGCCTACGATTCACAGCCGTTATGTTAAACAACTGTGTGTTAACCGGCGTTGAACTTATATCAAGTATCTGAAGTATTTTACTCATAATCAGTACCTTCACCTAGTCTAGGATATATAACTGGTGAAACATCGTGCAAACTATTTACAAAATTGTCAGATAAAACAACTTCATTACAAGTGTTGACAAACTCCAGCGTGAACTTACTAAATTTAATGTCGGTGTAGGTACGTTGTAGAAATTCCAGATGCTCTGCAGGTGTAGGATGATTATCTCTGTATTTCTGTTTTTGCCATTGAACAAAATATTCAGGACGGTGTGGACGAGATTCCCAATCATTGTTAAACACCACATCCATCACGCTGGGTCTAACAGATTCTATAATATCTTTATAAAATCGAAGAATGTAATCAACATGATCTATTTTTTTATCGTTGCTTTGCTCGCTGTCAAACGGAACCATAGACATCAAGTCGTAGTCGCATCCAATATTTTCTAATGCTAGTTTACAACCTTGGACTAAATTTAAATCTCTCATTAAATATCCGTGATGGCACAAATACTTTTTTAAAAATTCTTGGCTGTATTCTGTTTGATGATATAAATTACCAGGCGTAATCCATCCTTGGTTTTTGATAAATCGATCTTCTCTTGTTATATTTGAAAACATGATCATCACAAGATCGTCTGTATTGATTTTATGATGTATAATTGCTTCCATCAATGCTTGAAAAATATAAAAATTGCCGGCTCCTGGTTTGGCGTATATGTAATGATCCGGAATTTCCTTTGCTATTATGTCTGCCCAGGTAGGCCATGAATAGGTAGTAAAACTGCAACCAAATGCAAAAAATCTTTTATACTTTTTAAAATCGATAGAGGAGGTTGAATTCTGCATATCAAATATTTAGTACATAAATATATCATGATAGAATTAAATGCTACTATAACTGCCAATCCGTATTTCTGGAGTCCTAAAGGCACAACATTACTCACTGGCTATTTTGATGGCATTGATAATAAAATATCCTACATCAAATTATTACTAAATTATCCAGTGCCATCTTATGACGGTGTTAATCTGTTCCAATATATCGATAATGAATCGTTAGACAAACTCAGAAATCATAAAACTGTATTAGTATTTGATTCTATATTCGAAGGATTCAGTCCGAATGTTACTCCTATTGCAAAAGCACTTCATGAGAGTTGTATTACTCATAATATAAATCCTAAAAAGGTATTTTACTTTACAGGAAATCTTATTGACGATTTAACTGAAATCAATAGTATTCCAATTTTTGCATTAGATAGCAGTTGTGCCTGGAAAGATACTCCGGTCGGGGGATTAAAGAAAGCCAAAGGTCATTGCTATAAAAATTATGAAAAAGCTATACTTAGCTTGTCTAGAAGAAATCGATCGCATCGAGTATTTGCACACTGTATGCTGTTTAATTCACCATTAGTTGATCACAGTATTATTAGTCAAGATATAGTTAATTACGAGATCAGCAAGTATGCTCTTGAAAAAATGAAAATAACTGATCTTCAATATAAAGATTTTAAAAACAATCTCCCATTGATTGCTGATAAGAAACAGTTTGACGTTAATGATCCATTTAACGCATTGCCCGAATTACATGCTAAAACAGCGTTTAGTATTGTCAATGAGACACTGGCGGACAATTCTAATAATACTACACTGTTCTTTTCAGAAAAATTCTTAAAACCTATTATTAACTTTCAGCCTATGCTGATTTACGGACATCAAGGAATTAATAAAAAATTAAGTCTATTAGGATTTAAAAGTTACGAAAGTTATTTCAATTTAGACTTTGATAACGAACCCGACGACATTATACGATATAAGAAATTATTAGAAAGTGCTTCCGAGGCAGTTAATTTTTTAAAAATAATGTCTCGAGAAGAACAAATAGAATGGCGGTTTAGAAATAAAAAATTGCTGAAATATAATTATAATGTTTTTATTGAAAATATTCATCGAAAACAACAAATAGCATTATTTGAAAAATTAATAAATGCCATTAAATTCTAAGCTGTTTGGCCACACTCAAAGTAAAAATCTTTCAGTTCCGGGAATGTTTCTAAGAAATTGGTGCCGCGTCTTCGATCATATTCCGTGAACCAATTAAAGAAGTCTCTGCGACCTTCTTTTATCTTTTCTGGGGTATAGATAGCTGATTCCATGTATTTTACAACTCTTTCAAATTTAGCATACTCTAAGTCGTTGAATTTACTACGGTTTTTATCGTCTAGATTGGCTAGAATGAAGTCCAGATGTCTTACCATGTACGGCATAAACTTGTCTTTAGGCAAGATATTCATGTCATACTGCAACGGTTCTTTTAAGTAAGGTGTATCAAAGCGCACACGTTGCCATTTATTTTGTTCAAATCCATTGTACTTAACACGCCATTCTAGGATCTTTTCTAATAGACTTTGAAAGTTAGTTACTGTGAGAATATTGAAAGTTATCATAAATGTTATAGGGAGTCGAGTCTTCGTCAAGTATGTGTCTAAATTGCGTTCCCATACTGTTAGATCTAACCCGGTGCGAATATATTCTGCTGGGGCGCCCCAAGTATCCGTGCTTGTGAAAATTTTAAAATCTTTGATACAGTCGTTGGTAATTAAATTATTAACTTTTTCTACCAGTCTATCAATTAATATTGGCTTGACTCCAAAATTAGTATTGATGTTTAATTCAAGATTGGGCAAGGGATTAACTGCTAGGTCATCTAACAGTTTCCATGTGCTAGCTTGTAATAACGGTTCGCCGCCAGTGATACGTAGTATAGTCAATGTCTTGCGTACTTCCGGCCACCAACGCCACCAGGCTTCTACATAGGGATTTGTTTCTTCTTCATGTACTTTGAACCAATCTATGTCGTTGCGATGATTTAATACCATGGTGTATGGTCCATGATCTTTGATCTCTTTGTAGTAACTACTAGAGTGTTTAGGATGACAATACCCGCATTTAAAGTTACACTCGTTGCCAAACGAAATTTCTATATATTGCGGATTAACATTTTGATCCCAATCACCGTCTTTAATTTTTTGAAATCGTTCCGGAGTATAAATTGTGCTGTTACGTTCTTTACGATCCGATACAACATCATCTCCTAGTGCTTCGATGTTCCAACAGTAATTACATCCACTAGGTTTGCCGCCGTTGAGCATTTCAAGACGTTCCATTTTCTTTTGATTGGTGTTATGTAATGCACTCGGATCTATGGTTATTTCATCTAAAGGAATTTTATGAGGTGCAGGATGATAGCAACTATGAGTTTCTCCTGTTTGTAAATAGATAGTCGTGTGGTGCCACTTGGCCATACAGAACGTAGGACTAATCTCGTTCATTATTGGAATAAACTTTTGTATTCTTTTCTTATCGTCCATCAAACTGTTCTCGCAGCCAATTAAAATCATTTATTTTTTTCAATTCTGTTTTATTATTTTTATTTTTTATACCAAATTCTCGGCCTGCAATCGCACCTTCGATTGCGTTAACGTCATCGCCGACTGTACACCATTGAGTTAATCGTATTTGTGTTTCGTTTTCTGTTTGTCGATCAATAAGTCGACTAGACAATTTAACGCATTCTCGAAACGCGGATTTCCAACTATTAAACGGATCTGTGTTAAAAGCGGTAATATTTGAAATATCATTCATAACTTTGAGATTATTAGAAATGCTAGTTGTCATATCAGCTGAGTCGATGCTCATTGCTAACACCTTTTCTCTTGGTAATAATTTAACACCACCGTATCCATATTCTAGATGGTTTACTGGGTTTTGACTACGCCACACATGCACATGATTCCTTTCATACCTAGGAACTAGATAATCAAAATTAAAATTATCTAAAATTACAGCGTCGCCATCTACTACATAAAACATGCTGGTAGTAGCGATTTTAGCTGCTTCGATGTGAGCTTGATGTATTCCAACTACTCCGTGAATACGTTTTGCTCTAGGAAATTTTTCCAGCAGTTTATTAAAATTATCGTCTGCATTAGATTCGTCGAAACTAATAAAAATAATATCATAGTGTTGTTGTAATGGTATAGATGCTGTTGTATTAATTTCTTTTTTTTCTGTAAAAAATCTGTTGTCGAATTCTCTCTGAGAAATTTTTAATTTTTTTGGAAATAAACAAATTCCGTCGAAATTATTACCGTTTTGAAATATATGAACATACATGTCATCCCATTTTGTAGCACGATATCCATTTAAATCAAAGGTTTCGTTGACACATAGATCATCCCATATCACCCAAAACATCTTGGTTAATGCCCGTTCAGATATCTGATTAATATTATTACAATTTTGAATCTGCTGTGAATTAGGAAATCGAGATTTGCATTTATTCCAAAGCTCTACATTGCAGTTGTGTTCACTTACAAAGAATATATCATACATTATCAACTGTCCGATAATATGTTAATCCTAGATTAATAGTCTCGTCATAGAGATCCAATGTAAACTTGCTTTGCGCTGCATCCAGACAAGGATAATCTAGGCCTAGATGAGTTTTCAATCTGTCTCCTAGGTCTTTTATGTCCGTTTCTAAACTACCATGAAGAACATTTTCTTGATATATGTTTTTAAGGATTTCAAAATCTCTAACATCAATATAATTCCAATCGGTGCAGTTGGTCATCCATGTGCCTAATCTTGCACCGTAAACAGCATACAACCCGTTTTCCTCATGGGCGCCTACAGTTGACCACATTCGAAGACGATGAATATTATGCCACCAGATGCGTTCTTTAATTTCTTGTGGCGGCACACGCACTCCATCAAGCAGCGTCATCTTAACACCTTCACGGAATCCTGCTCGCCATGCCTGGAACGGTGATCCTGTAATCACGCTGTCGCTGTAGACCCTTGGAAAATTACGGTATCCATCTTCCCAACAGAAATCTACCTGGCCTCGATCACTTTCTGAATTTTCATGCGTCTTCATATTGAGAACAAAGTCTTTCTTCCAGATTTTTATTCCACCGTTGCCGTATCTAAGCCCATTGATTTTATTTCGACCGCACCACCCGTAGACCTGTATTTTAGGGTCTTTCATATCTAGTTCTAGATTAAAAAACGCAGGATCTACAATGTTGTCGGCGTCAACGGTGATGAACCAATCTGTTTCACTTAATTCTGCTGCGGCTTTGTGTGCATGGTCGCTGCCTTTGACTCCGTGTACACGCTTGGCCCAAGGTACCTTGACACAGAGGTCAGCATAATGCAGATCTGCATTAGGTTCATCATAACTTAAAAACACAATATCAAATTCAATAATTTTCATTTTAGTTCAATCACATAATTTTTAAATAACCGTCTAGTATAAACACTAAAGGTATCATAGGATACGTTTTTAACTGTGACTGTTTTACCTACTAGATCATTTATTTTAACAGAAAACATCTTGTAGATCAAATTAGGATCGTTGTATTCAGTAATTAAAAAGTCCATAACTGTGCTGCCGTCCCAAACAAATTTTCTTTGTTTGTTTGCATCTTTGTATTTTTTGGTTCCGCCAAACTCAGTTGATAGCTGTATTTTTAATGTTTGACTTTTTGCTGTATAGGTAAGATATACATCTGGTTTAGCTATATCGGTATATTGTATCAACGGTATTCTATGTAAAACGTCATCTAATTTATTCAAAGTTTTTGTTTCAGCTATTTCTAAATCGCCCGAATGAATATCTATCTGGCAATGGTGTATCTGTATTTCTGCTGTGATGATTGATAATGCTGTTTCGCTATCTATTTCAACCACACATGCTTCATTCGGAAAGGCATAATCAGGACCTACACTGATTACTGCACCTGTTAGTTGATCATACACAGCCACATATTTCACTGGTGCTGGCTTGTACTCAGCTAACCACTTGTCAAAATCTTCTACGGTTTCCATGCGATTTCCTCTAGATTGTTTATCATTTCTGTGTTTATTTTATCTTTTTCCACATAGTGTACTATATCATACTGTTGATAGTTCCCTATTTTCAATTGTCCTTTTTTGTTGAAATAAAATCCCACATGGTCACTCCATGTATCTGCAGGCCATGGCCAATTCTGTAACATGGGTTTCATATGTGCTATTCTAGGAAATTCTAATTCATACGCTATGTCGTCTGAGATGCCTAGTATATCTGCAGACAATGCAAATGCTTCATCAGTACCTAAGACTTTTGGTTTGAAATTATTCAAGAACATGTTTGAAAATTCTATGGGATTTTTAATTATGCTCCTGCCTAGATCAAAAAATTCTCTGGCCATTTGAGAATCCTTGCTAAAAAAAGTCCACATAGAATATAAATTCGGAAGATTGTTTTTATCAAAGGCTTTTCTGTAAGTGCGGTCGACTACAGTATCACCTCTGTAAGTGAACACTTGATTTGCAACATACAATTCACTGTTATCAACAAAATAATCAATCCAGTGGCTGTGGTCTTGTAAAAATATCATATCAGCATCTAAACATACTGTGTGATCAAACGGAGTAAGCTGATCCATCCAGCTACGACCGTCCCAAAATGTTTCTTGGCTCCATTCTATCACATGATCAAACACCCACGGGCTGGTAAGTTTTTCTATTTTTGTTTTATCATCTATCACGATCGCTACTCGATCGTAACCTTCTCGTTGTGTGTTTTTTATACTCAGTGCCAGGCCGTAGGCCAGCTGTAGATAATCAATAGACTCGTGTTCTGCAACAATTAGCAAATATCCGAAGTTCATATTAACTCCAATAACGCCTGTTTGTTTCTAATCACACTTTGCTTGTTCATGATATGTATGTCTATGTTAGATATAGCAGCAGCACAATACGAGTTGGTCAATTTATGATCTACAAGAAATGTCAGAGTGTTACCATTAACACCATGCAGGATATCCTTGTCCAAGGCTGATAATACCGGAGGCAATGATAATACGTCATCCTGTTGATAGCCATCTAATATATGTTTAGCCACACTAAAGGCAATGTCATTTCTAAATTGACGACAGTCAAATCTAAACACATCGGCAAATTGAGAGTAATTTTCTTTGACATAATTTACTGTGTCAAAAAACAATTTGGCATTTGCATTCTTTGAAAACATCACTGTGGTAGCCCAATACATTTTGACGCCTGTGTCACTCACGTGCCTGTCTAGGTATCCTACACGAGAATCATCATAGATATCGTTGATAGCACTTCCTAGCATGACATCTGCATCAACATTCCAATATTCTCCAAGACTGTTTGACAAGATAAAAAAATCACTGTCTATTAATAATGTTCTATCGTAGGGGGTAAGATCATATGCTGTACTTCTGTTGGTGTTTATAAACGGAATCATCTGACCGGTTTGACCGTCATGCAGGCGTCTTTGATTATCAGTGGTAGGTCTGTCAACCACGATAATATGATCAAACACGGTCTCGGCCTGATTAAAAATATTTGATTCCTTCATCCATGCAATAGTAGATGCATCGGTAATCAACGAAACTGGAACCTGCAAATTTTTCTTAGCCAGCCCCCCAGCTATTACCGACATTAATGCATAATCGACTGTGCGATTATTGTGTGCATAGAGTAGTATTCCCTGTGTCATTGCGATATTAGTTTTTCCACAGATCTACTTTTTTTAATCTTTTGATGTTGTTCAAAATATTCATTAGTAACTTCAAAATATCTGCGGAAAATCTCATCACGAAATTCTTCGAGGTCATCTACTAGCACAGGATTTTCATTGGCATCTAACAGAATCACTCCGGATGTTCTATCCTTGGCGCACAGCATGTCTACAAAAGTCAAAAGAGTTCTATCGATTCGAAACAGGCCGCCATTGAATCCATAGGTTAGTTTGGCTGACATACGTTCTTTGAGAACTTTTTTTTGAATAGAAAAGGTCTGTTGATAGTTGGCAAAATCCAGAGCTTGTTTAAGCTGTTGGTCCATGAGTTCTCCTTGATAAACTACGTAGTTTATTTATAGATGAACTAGAACCTGGGAAAAATTAATTAACTGCCGGTTACTGCGCCTATGGCAATAATTGGTTGAGGCACTGTAAAGTTTAAGCTTCCAGGCACCATAATACCTGTGGCATACAGTGAAGAAACATTCACAGTCAGCGTACCATCCACTAAATCTCCAGGGGGGAAATTCGCTGCTGTTTGAGTTTGGACTCCTGCAGGTGGTACTCCGACTCCTGGATCAACATATGGGTCTGTGAATAGCACCCGAATCTCTAATTGGCTTGCAGAGCCTCCACTGTTACTGGGTTGGTCAACACATCTAGCCTGCAATTGATAGGTGTTAGATCCATAAGGGCTTGATGCGGTGGCTGTGTAGTAGGTTTGAAATGTGCTGGTAGTTTTATACCAATTTGTGCCATCATTGGGTGATGTTCCTGTACTCGGGGTCGCGGCACCGAAACTCTGAGTACCGGCCGAACTCAATAAACTAGTCCACGATGTATTTTGATTAGTTGCAGCGCCGCCGGATCTAGATGCACTGATTCGGACTTTGCCGCCACTGTTGAACCAATATCTGGCATCATTGGAATTTGACCAATAGATCTGTATGGTACACACACATTGAGATAACCACGAAGTTGTTTTACTTGATGACACAACTCCAGTGGTGGCGGACTCGCCAGCTGCTACTAAAAATCTATAAGTGATTAAATCATCTGCCCATGCATCATACTGGCGTTGGGGCACATCCAGTGTGCCGGTGTCTGGGGTAAAGCTCGAAGTATACCTTATTGTGCCACCTTCAGAGACCACAGCAGTGGTTGGATTAGATCCGTTTTGATGCTTGTAGGCGTTGATAATATCATATCTGAGATTGGCCCATTCGTTGATGGTGACTTTGCTGTCATCGGTGACTGCCGTTGATTGAATCCGTGCCTGCTGACCGTAACCAAAATTACCTGATCCGAATCCCAAGACCCCAATTACCTTGTCTCTGATTGCGTTATAATCTACTTTAAGAATTTTACTGTTAACTGCTGGCATGAGATTATTTAAGTCCTTAACTGCCTGTTATACTAGAAAGTGAATACGATGGGCTGGTTATAGAAAAAGTACCAGAAGGTTGTAATTGCCCGGATGCTTTGAGTTCAGATACAGATATGGTCAAGGTGCCGTTGACAACGTCGTTTGGCGCAAAGGTTGGCGGGCCGGGATTAGCTGTGTCCGGATCAATGTAGCTATCTAAAAGTGTCACACGTATTTCTAACTGCGTGGCTGTTCCAGTGGAATTGTTTGATACATTGGTTCTGGCTTCAAGTTTGTAACTGTTGGCAGAATAAGAACTGCTCAAGAAATTTTGATAATAGGTCTGATAAGAATTTGTCATTGTATAGTAATTAACTGCAGGGTCAGTGTCGGCACCAAATCCCTGCGTGCCAACTGAGCTTAGAAAATTAACCCAAGCAGTGATCTGTGGTGATATTGCTGCTCCTACTAGAGACGAAGTTAATCTTATTTTGCCGCCGCTGTTGAAAAAATATCTGCCTTGATTAGCATCACCAAATGTCACTGTTAGTGTTGCCTGTGCCTGCGTGGACCACGGTGTGCTATATGTTTGGCTGGCTTTGGCAGCGACTATAGATTGGCTTCCGGCTATGAGAAACCTTTTTGCACTGGCATCATTTAATAGTATATCATAATTGGTATTCGGTGAATTAGCTCCAAACCCTATAGGATCGCCTACATTAACATTCACTACCGGAGGAATGGTTCCATCTTGATGAAATTTAATATTAATAATATCAAATTTAATTAGATCCCATTGTGCTTTGGTAATTGTGTTGCCAGAAAACACGTCGGAACTTTGTATAGTTTGTCCGTAGCCTAGTGTGCCAGAACCTGTGCCTATCATTGTTTCTGCTTTGTTTTGTATAGCTACATATTGTGCAGCAAAGACGTTGGTTCCTAAAGTCATTATAACACCAATGCTTCTATTACGCTAATATTATCTGATCCAGTTGACTCTAGTGCTACTGCAAACACATTGGCATAATTGCCATGTGCGGCAATTGCTGCGCCTCTAGGGCCAGCTACCAACCGATCACCTTTTCTAACTGAACCATATACCTTGCATGGTACACGACCTTTTAGAGCGATATAAGTGCCGCCTTGTAATTCACTGTTCATCATGTAAGCTGGGTTGGCAGATACCACTCCAACAGCACGAGTGTTGACATCTGCAGCAGTAACTTCTTTTTCGCCGCCTATCATCACCACTGTGCCAACTTCGTATTCTTGATCAGCAAGATATTTTTCTGCTAGGTCAGCGTATCGAGCAGCTGTGGCTGTGCCATTAAAGATGTTAGCTGTGATGTTACCGCTGACATCCCTAGCAGCTATGCTGTAAGCAGTGGCTGTGAGTCTAGCAGTTCTGTATTGAGTACTGGCTGTGCCATCTGACCACGCTGGGTCAACTCTAGCATCAGTGCGGTCAATAAACGTACGGTCTACGTTGTCTGCTATGCCCACAAATTGGTTAGCTAATATGTTACCGCTGGAATTACGTATAGTCACTGTGGCTATTGCCGACCCAGGCACAGTGGCGCTGGAAGCCAATCCGTTTAGGGTGCCGGCATCTGCGGCTGTGGCAGATGATCCTGTGATAGATCCAGTTAATGTGCCTACAATATTAGCACCAGCAAATCCTATCTGCTTGGTAGCAGCATTGATCATGATATCATTATCATTGGCCAGCACATTGCCTTTGTGACTGCCGGTTGTATTTCCTGTAACTGCACCTACCAAAGAGCCAGTAAATATATTAGCATGGACATTGCTCCATCGCAAGTCTGAAGTTCCTAACGTATAAGAACCACCAACTCCGGGAACTAGTCCTGTGGAGGTTATAACAGCTATGTCTCTTTCATCCGTAGTCTCAGTAACTGTGATTCTAAATGTAATTTCGTTACCTAAGCGATTTTCAACTACAACTTGATTTCCGCCTTCTACTCGTATTCTAAGATCGTTACCATCACCTACTTGCAGGCCGGGATCTTTGAAACTGACTTCTGACGTAAATGAGCTTTCGCCTGTTTTAATATATTGGTCGGCTGTGAAGCCGCCTAGTTTAGCGGCGTTACTAGCAGTACCCCAAAAGGTAAAATCATCAGTGGACACACCAGTTTGTGATTTGGCCAATGTAACGCCTTTCTTTATGACTGTAAAATCATCTATGGCATTTTTACTGTTGTCGAGAGTGAATGCAGTCTTGCTGATCACTGCAATAGTTTTGCTATCAGATATGACCTTTAATATAGTATGTGGGCCTTCTGCGGTGCCTATGGTTCCATAGACCACTGCTGGACTAATCGTCGAAGTTCCTAGATCCGGACTAGAAATCGGACCGATTAGAGTGAATGCTGTACCGTTGTATGTGTATAATTGTTTAGCTCCGGTATCCCACCAAAAATCGCCTGCGGCTAGACCGCTGGGTGCGGATGCGCTGGCTTCGGCGCCGCTGGCTACTTTGAACCTAGTTCCATCATAGAATTTGAGTTTTTTAGTAGAGGTATCGAACCAGATTTGACCAGTAATAGATTTAGGAGGTGCTGTGGTGTTGGCGAAATTTTCTAATAGATGCACAAAATTTTCATTCTGTACTTCACCGTAACCTGCGTAATTCTTACCAACTAATCTTAGATCAGTAGTGGTGTCGATGGTGCCGTCAGCTACTGACGTTAAAAATACACCGTTGAATTTGTTGACTTCATATGCCATGCTGTTAGCCCCTAATATCTTGTATTTATTGCTGTCATACTATACGAGCTGCTGCGGCTTCACGCTGTTGCTCAAGTTGTATGTATTCTGCATCTGATAGACTGGTGGCGATATTCAGTGCTTTCTGTCTAATATGCCTTAAAACTTTCCAATCTGTGCTGTTTAAAAATTCACGCTCTTGTCCGTTGGCAACATCTGCTACTTTTTGCGCTGTAATAGCAGAGCTTACCGCAGTAACAGATCTGCTAGGTACATCAAAATAATGTGTTTGAGCTGCTATTTGGGCAGCTTGTGCATCTGTAATTTCTACTACTGTAACTGAGCCCGGTACATTGGGCTGGTAATTTAATACACCAACTACTAGATTATTTTCTATACAAACGTAATTCATGATTAACTCCAAATGGCCAAATAGTTGGCTGCAGGTGTGCTTCGTTGTTCTGTGTTCTGCACATAGACTCTGATCCTATCACCGAGATACGAATATGTACATCGCATTGAATCATCGCCGTTGACACCGCCAGCATAATGAATTACATGGATAGACGGAATGAAAGCTACAATATTTCCCATGCTTTTTCCCGCCGGGGGGAACACATCAAAGAAGTTAGCACCATCGTTGAATGATCCAACTTGATTGGTAAATCCCGATGTGCTGTATTGTGCTCCACTGACAATAGTATACTGAGGCAATCTGCTGTCTACATAAGTTTTAGTGGTGGCGTGATTGCCATTCACAGGAGCGCCAACTAATGTTAGATACCCTGTCATAGTGCTGCCTGCCAGTGCCACTTTAGTAGCGTCAGTAGCTACAATTGTTATATCTTGTGTGCCATTGAACGATACCCCGTTGATGTTTCTTGCAGTTTGTAATTGTGTTGCGGTAGAAGCATTACCTGTAACTGCTCCTACGAGATTAGCTGTGATCGTACCTGCTGAAAAATTGCCGCTGGCATCACGTGCTACAACTTTACTAGCGGTGTTAGTTGTGGTAGCATCTACTGAAATTGTTGCCGGAATATTACCATCAAATAAACTTAAACTACCACTAGTGGTGGTGTTTATCATATTCAAATAACTACCTTTGGTTAGAGATTCTTGAGCAATCGTCTGCCATGCTAGTCCACCTGCCTGTGCAGTAAGCACAGTACCAGATGCTCCCAGGCCTAACATGGTAGTGGCGCCAGCTGCTGTTTGATAAGGAATAGCGCCAAGGCCGCCGCCTGGAAGATTAGTAGCTGTGGTTGCTAGGGTAGCTGTGGTAGCGTTACCAAAAAAGTTATTGGCATACACACTGTTAAATTTGTATCCTGTGATACCGAGATTGGTGGTGTTGTCGCCTGTTATAGCCGGAGCATTTGGTCCACCGAGGCTCAAAGAAGTTGCAGAATCTACAAAGTTAATATCAGGTCCGCTGCCACCCATATCAAAATTCAATCGACCAGTGGTTGATCTAATTGTGGGGACACTGGAGTCTACAAATACTCTCAGTTGTGTTCCGCTGCCTAGAAATATTCCACTGTCATTGACATTTAGAGAACTTAGTGTACCTACCTGTGTCAGGCCGCTTAGTGTCACAGAATTATTAATAGCATTTCCTGTTAATGTTTCTGCACTAGCCGATACCGTGATACTGTTAGATCCATCAAAATTTACACCGTTTATAGTTCGCGCAGTAGCCAATCTTGTAGCGGTAGCTGCATTACCTGACAAAGTAGCTCCGATAAATTGATTAGCCTGTACTGTGTTGAATACACTGGTTCCGCTAGCAGCAGTAACATTGCCAGTTAGATCACCTATAAATGTAGCTGTAATAGTACCTGCCGAAAATCCACCTTCTGAATTTCTTGCTACTAGCTTTCCTATAACGTTGGAAGATGTTGCGTCAACACTCCATGTAGTTTCTGAACTACCGTTAAAATCAGCACCAGCAATATAAGTGCCTTTTTTCAATAGATTAGTAGTGTTAGCGGTCACTGTGACGTCGGATGAAGCATTAAATGGCACGCCATTAATCAATCTTGCAGTGGCCAATTGATCTGCTGTGGCAGCGTTGCCTGTTATGCTGCCATTGATCTTGGCTGTGGCAGATAAATTAATTCCCGCCTGCAAGGCATTGCCGAATCCAGCGACTGAATTGCTGGGATTTATAACAAACGCAGCAGCAGTACAGATAGCAAATACAGAACCATTGGTTTCTAAAAAGATCACAGGCTGAGGATCGCCTGCTGTATTATCTAAAGAGCCAGCTCTGGCTCTAGTGGATCCAAATCCTTCCACAGCCTCAGGTCCTATAAATCTCCATTCTGTACCAGTATATACATATAATTGATTAATAGGAGTTTTTAACCATAGAGCACCGGAGTTGGTATTAGGTGGGGCTGATGAACTTAGTGTAGCCGATCCAATAGGATTCCAATTTGATCCATCATAGGCATATGCCGTATCGTCTGTGGTATTAAACCATATCTGCCCAGGCAACGGTCTCGAAGGAGGAGCTGTGTTGGCAAAATTTTCTAAGAGAAATACAAAATTTTCATTCTGTGTTTCACCGTAGCCCACATAGTTCCTGCCCACTAGACCCAGACTGGTGGTGGTATCTATAGTGCCGTCATCCAACACTACTAATTGTACCCCATTAAACTTGTTAATTACATAGGCCATTTATGCCGCTCCTGGTTCATTATGGTGGTAAACTGGTATCTGATTGCCATGCCCACACACCACCTACTATTTGAAACAATTTAATAATTCTTGTCACAGACACACTGGCTGCTGAGATAGTGGCTGTTGGAAAACTTATGTTGGTAATAGCCAAACTGCTAGCGCCGCCAAGAGTAGTTAAGAATGCTGCTGTTGAGAATGCCGGAGGCAGTGAGTTTATTTCTAGACTCTGTGCATTATTGCTGATCAAACTGCATAATATTCTTGCATAGGTTCCTGTGCGATATTCACCTACCGGAGCAAGATTATTTAATATGCTAGCAATTATATATGTGTTTGATTTTCCATCGGAAAGATCAATGCTGAAAATTAACGGTCTTGATTCTACTTTGTTATCTGTATATTCTTTAGTAGCAGCATCTTGGGCAGCTGTGGGATCTGCCATGCCGATAATCCTTGGGCTACCGATCAAAGAAACATTGCCAGTGCCATCTGGTTCTAATTCAATATCAAAGTTAGTTGATACTGTAGAGATCCTATGGTTTTCTAATCTCAGTTGTGTTACGGCCGGAGCACCCGGGCCAACGTTTACTACATTTTGTGTACCAAATGAGCTCACCCCGGGAATACTGGTAATAGCAGAACCTAAGCTGTTTCCATCAATGACTTTTGTACCGCCTATGTATACCGCTTTACCTGATGCTAGATTCAATGTTTCAGAAATGTCTAACCAATTGCTGCTATTACTATAAGCAATGATTTTATCAGTGGTGCCTTTGATGGTTATGCCTGCACCGTCAGCTGTGCTGTTGGTGGGGCTGGTAACATTGGCAATAATAATATTTTTATCTTCTACTGTGAAAATACTGGTGTTTAGTGTAGTGGTAGTTCCTTCTACTGTGAGATTTCCGTTTACTACCAGATTTCCACCGAGATTAATGGTGCTAGAAGATTCTGTAGGATATAGTCCAATAGTCCTTGCATTTGAATTTATTACTATTGCGTTTTCTTGAGTATCTGCTCTATTCACGCTTAACGTAATATTTTTATTACTTGCGGAATTGGCTAAATTTACATTACCATCTGTAACAAACAACGATCCTTGGTTGGCTGACCCAAAGATTAATCCCGAGTCAACAGTAATTTGTAATTGTCCGTTGATTGCATTAGCAGTATCAGTGCGAACATAGGTAGTAGCAGATGCGCCTCCGAGGCTGTCACTGTTGGTGCAGGTGGCACGTATTTTAAAATTAGCCAATGTTCCTGCATTAAACCCAGGTTCGATGCTGCCTGTATAGCCAATAATAGCTATTTTTGGCGTGAAGCTGTCTTTGGAAAATATGCCTAATAATATACCATTGTTATACAAGCTGGTAATAACTCTAGTTTGATTAAGAGTATCTAATATAGTATCAACTCGGAGTCCACTTAGACTCTGTGAACTGCTATAGGTCGGAGCTAACAATATTGCCGAAGTACCATCAAAGAAAAATATTTGTTTGCCCACATCATCATACCATAGATCGCCTATGGCCAATGTTGAAGGCTGAGCACTGGATATTGTTGCAGAACTGACTGGTACAAAACTAATACCGTTATACACTTTCAATTTTGATTGACTAGAGTCGAACCATATTTGGCCTCTTAGAGGATGATCCGGTTGTGTTGACTCAGCAAAGTTTTCTAATATCTTAACTAGATTTTCATTAAATATTTCTCCGAAACCACTGTAGTTTTTACCAATTAAGGTAATATCTGTTGATCGATCATCAATTTGACCGTCAGCAACAGTAGCAACTATGGTTCCGTCTGTTTTGTTAATCTGATATGCCATGTTATTTTACCTGTTAGAATGCCGGTGGTCCGGATCTGATTATAAAGTTCATTGATAGAAACGGATTCATTAATCCCACAGCAGTTCCAAGAGTAACACCTACTGGTTTTTTGACATTGCCACTATCTTTAAGGTACTGTGCTTGCCCTGGGGCTGTTGGTCCTAGACCAGAAGTGGCCAATGGATCAAGTGTTGTACTCACTGCTACCGCAGCATAGTCCTGAGTAGCTGTTGACAAAGTATGACTGTGTTCTGGCAAGTTGGCCAAGGTCAGTGCCACTGAGCTAAGGCCCGCTGCACCGCCCAGGATCGTGGCCTGCACGTCTGGAACACGGCCTGCAGTACCACCACCGGCGTCTATATAAGGACCTGCAGATGTTGGTACAGTTCCTGCATTATCCATGTTATCTTTGCCTAGAGCAAATCTACCCCTAAGGTCAGGCAATCTAAATGTATTCACACCCACTAATGCTGCGGATCCATTAAATGTAACTCCAATAATGTCAAATAAATCACCAAATTTTGATCTTTCAATTTCTGATCCATCACATAACAAATATCCATCAGGAGTAGTTCCACCCGCATAAGGTAATATTGCACCAATTGGCACAGCTAAATCGCCCATGAAAACTTCTCTAGTCTGTTTCAACAATCCCGAACTAGCCAAAGTACTTTCACTTGGTCTATATGTTAATACAAAATCTCCCTTTTTACCTCGGTTAGGTGCCGGTTCACTTTTACCTGCTATGATGTTTGCGGTAAGAGTAGCATTGAAGATTTTAGTAGCTGCGCCTACCTGACCGTCAAACGGCACAGCAGGTGACACAACATCGCCTGCTAGTTGAAAACTAGTCACTGTGCTCAGGGCAGTGGCAGTGTTAGCATTACCACTGATATTTCCTTCTAGTACACCCTGTATGGTATCTGCTATGATTGTTTTAGCACGTATATTGTTGAATCTTTTTAGACCTGTGCCTAAATCATAGGTGTTGGTGAGACTTGGTTGTATGGTATTAGTTTGTAGGGTTCCAGTAACATCTATGCCATCTCCTACAATTAAGTTTTTAGTAATTGCTGCTCCGCCCAGTGTTCTTATACTACCATTATTCAAATTACTACTAGCTGTGGTGTTGTTAGATACTAGTGTTCCTGTGAGTTTAAAATTACCAATAACATCTAGAGATTCGGTTGGGTTTTCTTGATTTATTCCTACAAGATTATCTATTACTCTAAGTATTGTTGCAGGAATTCCGTTTCTGTTAGTCTGTAAATCAAGAGAACTACCTGCTGCAGAATTGTATATGCTGTTAGATGATTCAGTCGATAACAACTTGAATGTTTCGTCAACTCCGATAGAAAGACCGTTGTTGTTTTTTATTTTTATTTCATAATCAGTGGTGTTAATAGTGTCTGATCTGAGAAATGTTCCTGCAGCTTTTTCTACTCCACCTACTAATAGTGCTTGAGCATTTTTAGCCGTACCGTTAAGCAGAGGTAAAAACCCTCCTACAAAATTGGCTATTTCAGTGGAATCGGCCGGAGCACTGATGTTTATTCCCGATTTTACCGTGACAAATCCAGTGATTAAAGTTTTAGGAGTAAAGCTGTCCTTGCTTATAACGATCACAGGAATATCGGCAATATAAAATACCAATATAAATCTATCTACGTTGTCGGAATCAGATATTTTTTCTATTACGGGTCCGTATCTTAAACCGCCTACTGAACTTTCAGTAGGGCCAACTAAAATCCATCGTGTGCCAGTAAAAATGCGCAGTTGTTGGTTTGTGGTATCTACCCAAAGTTCGCCAACTTTACTAGTCTCAACCGCAGGTTGGCTAACACCTTTCTGTATGCCTGAGGCTGCTTTCCATGCTGTGTTATCCCATATTTTCAGAGTCTGTGTGCCGCCAGTGCTGTCATACCATAACTGTCCTTCTACTGGATTTACCGGTTGGTTAGTAGATGCAAAATTTTCCAGCAGTGATAAAAAGTTTTCCGCTATGATCTGTCCGTAGCCGGTGACGTTTCGACCAGGAAAGACTAGGCTGGTGTCTGTGCTAGAAGTATTATCAAATACTGTGATAGGACTTTTGTTTTGGTTATCTGTAAAATTAACTATATATGGCATGATTAGACCTCAGCAAAGCCAGTTAAACTCTGCACACGTATGGTGTAGTCTATCTGCAGTAATCTATTCAAACTTTTTTGTACTGGATGAAATATAACATGAGTCAGTAACTTTCCGTCTGATGTATTTGGGCCGAGACCTTTTAATCCCAATTCATCGAACACAAATTCACCATTCATATCCACGCTGTTGTCAAAGGCTTCTTGATCTAAAGGCTCGCCGTAATCTAATAAACAACTGATCAAAATATCACTGTAGGTTGCACCGCTGATATGTCTAATTTCCATCTTGTTTCTAATCGGATCTTGATTTTCAATGGCGTTTTGATCCACTACTTTTTGATAGGTTTGATTGTATAGGCTAGAATTTACTCCCACTGTATTCGGAGTAAGATATGTGATAAGCCCGGTGGGGTCCACTGTGGTCCCACCTGTACCAAAAATCATTTGGTACACTGTTCCGTAGCCTTGATTGCTTAAACTGTTGACCATGGCCACACTCATATTTTCATAATGAATAGCATTGCGTTTGTCCACAAAGACTTCTTGGGTGTTGGGATCATGGATTTTTATATGTCCTTCAAAATGAAACCCGCCTGTTTCGTTAGGGCGAGCTTGGGGACTAACTGTTTGTTGATCTTGATTGTTTGGCATTTTGATCTCTTTTTGTTCCATCATGTATTTATTCAGGTATAGCTGTGGTCTTTTCCACAATGAATCTAGCTATGGCTGTATCAGAATCTATCAAACTTACGCCATCTGTAGCCGTTGTTTCACCTCTAGCATGCCAAGTTTTACCTTGTCTTCGTAACACTGTGATTCGAGTACCTGCTGGTAGAACAGTGGTAAGTCGTATCTGTGCTGTTGCACCGTCTACGCTGAACTCGGCTTCTTGTGTCTGATCTGCTGCTGGACTAGCAGCACCATTGGCTTCTACATAAACGGCTTGAGGATCTTTTTTTAGTCTACGGCCTGCGGCAAACACTTCTATTTGATCGCAAGGACCATAGATTGCTGGTATAGAACTTCTGTACCATGTTCCGCTTCTAGTACCCTTTTGAGGCACAAAATCTAGCGGTCCAATTAACAATGTGCTACCGTCGCTGGTAAAGTCAGTTCTCTGCTGAACTTCGTTATACGGGATCACTTCACTGTATCCTACATCAACAACTGCTGTGTCCTGCGCATATGTATTTGCTATAGCCGTTCCTTGAGCACCTCTACGTAGTTGGCTCAATATGTTGCCTACCTTTGACATGTATTCAATGCGTTCACCTTGAATGAACACAACACCTGGTAAATTTCTATTGGCTATTGGCTGAGACAATTCAGTAGCATCAGTAACTTCTATTGTTGTATCGTAGTAGTTTAACACCTTGGTTAATTTACATTCATCTTTTGAAAATCTATTGTAATGAAACACATTCAACATGTCTTTGTGAATTTCATAAGCCGACGGTAATTTAAAGATTTCATTGGAAAAGTTTACAATTTTTATAGTATCTGCAGGGGTTGAAACCGCTGTGACGTATACCACCGCTCTAGGCAAACTCACATAATAGTCCTTATCTTGTCTTAAGCGAAGTCCGTTCTTATATACCCACACATAGCTTACTGAGATCGGAGATCTTGATAATTTATACTGTACTTGACCCCCACTGCTTTCATCTTGGATAATATCCATAGATGGATACTCGCCAAACCAGGTGACATTAACTGCAGGGTATGTCGAATCAGATACTGTAGAATCTCCAGGAAATCCAAAGTCAAATGCAGAGTCGATAGTAATAGTGTTATCTTGTATAGAATATTCTGCCCTGAGATCATTTTCAATCTTAATAGCATCGCCGATGAATAATTTAGATGCGTTAACAGTTAGCACTTTAGCAGGTCCATCTAGAGTGTAGTCTACAATAAATGTTCTAGGTATATTGTTTATAAAAACTTTTAGATTTGATGGCAGTATGCTGCCGCCGGGTTCGAGTGGGTCTAAACCTAGCGAGAATACATTATTGGTACCGTCATAGACAGCATATACTGTATCGGGCCCTTTCAACAATCGACCGGCGCCTTCGACTATCATTGAGCTTAGAGTCGACCCCCTAGTTAATTCACTAAAGCCGGTAATCTCAAAACTTCTTGTGCTTCCTTCAAAGTAGAAGGTCTGAGTATTAACTTGTACCAAAGACAATCCCGAACTATCAATATCAGCTGTTGCTTCCAAACATACTATTTTAACTATGTCTCCCACTTGTGGAGTGATTCCAAAATCTACCAAAGTTTTGCCCACAGCATCGACTACATCTGTGCTGTTACGGAATCCCACATCAACCTGGGTGCCATTAACACTAACAAATACACTGCTGGTATTGTCATAATTGGCATTGGTCAAAAATAATCCAGTAGCGCCATCTGCGGTATAACTTTGATAATCTAAAATACCAACACCACCGATTCCAATACTGAATATTTCTACAAATTCGTCTGCTAACGGAGCCGCCAAGAAGTTTACAGTATTTGTTTCAAGATCGATAGTGTAGTGTGTGTTAATAGTTCTTGGTGTATTAGACACATACACAAACACTGACTGCGTTTCTAATACTGTTTGTCCTATGGCAAATTCTGTATCTGTACCGTTAGCCGTTTTTACATTGGATTGTAGTGTTGCAGCACCAGAGATTGCATTGTTGTATACCTTGATTGAAACACTTTCTATCACCTGCCCCGGAACATTTTCTTCAGGTGCTGGCACTACTGTAGGATCTATGAATTTACCACCAGTGATAGTTATTTCTTCTGCTGTGGTACCATTAGCTGTGGCGTAGGCGCCGCTGATCGACGACAGCGATCCTCCACTGAGTTTGGTATCTAGAATATTGTCATCTGTTATAACAACAGATCCATCGCTTTCTATAGGACGGAATATAAGAATATCACCGTCTATGGTACTTAGATAACCACCAATGGTCACTACTGCATTCACGCCATCACCGACAAATGTTGGCATTTCTGCTGTTGGATTTGTGCCTGTGCTAGAATCCTGCACCGGTGAATAATTTTCATCATCAACACGTACAGTGATGTTAGTATTCTTTCGTTTGACATAGATATTGATTTGTTGGCCAGCAGCTGGTATATATGGTAGTGTTACTGTGCCAGTACTGCCATCGGCAACATGATAATAATCCGAACTAGACTCCACTGAATCCCAATTGTCTGTGAACCAAGGTAGAGCATCCCAACCACCAGTAACATCGAATGTGGTTCCTTGGATTCTAACTCCACCAAAGTCAATACCTGTCATCAACTGATTTAGTTCTTTTCCTATCATGCCTGCTTTGGGTGTGTAGGATTGGTTGATTCTATTCACAGCATCGAATAACAAAATGTTCTTGTCATAGGTCACTATTATTTCATCATCTTTAGACGGCGCTGTGTTAAACACCAGTTTTCCACGCAATAAAGAATAACTATCAGTGGCTTGATAATATAGATTGATTGAGTATTCGCTGGCTAACACCACTTGTGTTTTTTTAGTTACAAATGATTTTTGTGTTACTCTAATTTTAGCTTTGTCGTTAGTTGGTGAGTAATTCAGCAAGAACACAGCACTACTGCCTGTGGCTGTAAATGTCTGCGTCTGTGAAAATGTGTTGTAAATTCCGCTTGTAGAAATTCTATCAAATTTTACTGAGACATCAAATGTTCGAACTTGAGCATCACCTATAACCGATACTGCTTTAGCCTGGATAGAGGTAGGAGAGTTTCCGCCCACCAATGTAATCGTTGGTGCCGCGGTGTACCCTGAGCCTGCAGTTAGTACCTGTATGCTTGAAACTTTGCCGTTGGAAATAAATGCTTTAGCAGTGGCACCGGTACCTGTTCCGCTGATCAATACCTTGGGAGGAGTGATATAGTCTGAGCCCTGTTGATACACTTCTATAGCAGTTACCGTGTAGGCGTTGTTATCTGCCCACCATTTCCATGGATACTGCGATATTTCTGCAGATAACGCATTAACAGGATTGGCTCGGCCATCAAAGATTGAATATGACGGTGGCAAATCAAAATCAGCTATTGCCGATGAATATGTTTCTGGGGTATCATAACGACTTACATATTCTCTAACCGTGGTTCTAAATGGTTTAACTTCGTTGATGTATTCTTGATAACTCTGTAAATTGTCGTTTTTATAATTAACTTTCTGTTCGAATGCCCCAATGTTATGTGTGGCATTTAGGAAACTGGTTTTGAACACCCAATCTACATATTGCTGTTCGCTGAACACATGTCGTATTGAAGCAAAAAATAACTTGTTCCATTCCACTGCATAGTCACCAACAAACACTTGTTGTTTGATCGCTGTGAAAATATTTCTTAATTCTCTAGAATTTTCAATGTCATATGTTGTGGTGTCGAATGCTTGTGTGTTGTCAAATCCAACCCCAATTATACCTGTATTATATAATGATGAATTTATTTCGATGGTGCCAAGTTGTCTGCTGACTAATAGATACCTGTCTAGGAACAACTCAGCAGTGTCTGAGATTTTTTCGAATATGGCCCAACCACCGGCAGCATATTCTTTGACTTTTATGATGTCACCGATGGCAATTTGAGCATCAACTACGTCGTAGATACTGTTTAATTCTTTAATTATTCGAAGACTGCTGTTATATCCTGTGCGGACCCAATCTATTTTGCTCCAATATTTGGTCGTATCAAAGGATTGAGATTTGCTACGGAAATATACTTTTCGTAAATCATCCCAAGAATATATGCTCCAAAAATCGTTTAGGGTAGCATCATTGTTAACTAACACAGAAAAATATCTTACCTGAACAGTTATGCTACTATATTTTTTACCTCGATTAGTTACTACCACAATAATTACACGACCTTGGCCGTCTATATGACACACTGCGGTAGCGTTAATTCCGTCTCCGGATATAGCGATCGGCGGGCCAATATAAATTCCACTCTGTTCTTGATCAAATAATTCTTTGGGTTTGTATCCGTAGCCAGGATCCACAATATCTATGGTATCTAATTCGCCATTGATTAGATTGCCTCGTAGAACAGCACGACGAGTATTAGTGGTCCCCACTGTCTGAAGGTCAACATCGGTGTCTATTGCCACATCATAAAGATTTAATGCAGAACTAGGCACAGTATCCACACTGCTGAGATTGGTAAAATCTATGGTCTCTGCAAACGTTTCTTTTTGTAAAATATTGTTGATGTATTCTATAACAATTTTCAGTGCTAAAATTCTATCAACAAACATGGTTTGCCGGGGTCGATATTCAATTCCGTATTTTTGTTTGGCTGACAATGATATATCCGGAATTTTGTTGCCGGCGATATCCGAACCTACGAGACTGTCGATCCATTTGTTTTCTAGTTTAGCAGAAGGCAAACTATCAGCCACACCTTCTGTGAGCAATTGATATTCGTTGTGTACAGGAATCTGTGATTCTAAATTTTTTCTAATTTGTAGATTTATCAGTGCAGTGTCAGACTGCATAATTGATTTAAAATTATAACTTAAAAATTTGTCTGATTGCAAAAATGCCACAAATGCAATGCCAGTACCTGCGGGGTTAGAAATTAAATTTGCCACTTCGGCTGCTGATCGTTTGCGACCCACCATGTTAGCCGGAGTCACAGCCTTGCTTCTAACCCAGTAATAGTACAATGTTTCTGAAACTTGACCAGTAGTAGAACTAAAGAAAAATTTCACACTGTAAACATCATTGTTAGGATACAAAGGCTGTCCGCTGATGCCTTGAGTTAGACCTGCATTGGTGTCTGCCAAAGCTGCCCATTCATTAGGTAATAGCACTGTTTCTACCCATTCATAAACATCAATGCTGGCGCCTTGAACGGTTTGATTCCAATTTCCTATTCTATAGGCAGAATCTTTTTGTTCTGCATATTGAAACTTAGCGGTGCTGATATTCCACCATAATTTGCCTACATTTTTTTCCAACCAGTTAATAGTAGTATCTACTACCACTGATGTTGTACCCACAGTGTATACTGCAGGGTCATAGGGAGTTTTATATTTTATTTCCTGTTCGGCTATGTTTAAAATTTTTCCTCTAGCAGCATCAATGTAATCTACATCTTGTATTTTTACATTTTTGACATTGTCATAGAGTTCAATTTTCTTTATTTTTCTTAGATCAACCAATGGCTGTTGGTTGGTCAACGTGGTCCAACTTGCGCCGGTGGTGTTGGAAGTAAACAGTCGAGAAATTCCTTGATAGGTATTAGTCACTGAATTTCTATAGTAAGGAGACCCGACCAGCAACTTTGTGCCCACGCAATCTACACTGTGACCAAATGATTCATCTGTTTGTAAATCGCTGTCAAGTTTTTCTGTGAGGAAAAATATTTGATCCTTTTTATCAAACACATAGACTCCACCAGTAAATCCTTGTTCTACATAAAAGCGTGTTCTGCTATTGTCGAATGTAGTACCTTCTAGTAGATCAAAGTTGATAGGAAATGGCGTTTTGGTATTTCTAGCACCTACAGCTATTTTCGCACTATCAGGACTCACTGATACAGCAAAGCCAAAATATTCGTTGGCATATATTTCATAGCTCTGTAAACGTTGTTTCACACGATATTCAGTAACTGGTTGATCTAGTTCCAACACAAATACAGCACCTTGATCTTGATAGTTTACATCTGATCTAGGGCAAGAAACAGCTAAGGTTGTTCCGTTGGAATCCATGTCCATACTAAAACCAAATTGATCTCCTGTGCTAATAACTAACCCAGAATCAATATCGGTAAACGATGACAACGAGCCGGCGTTGATCATCTGGGTTAGTTCATAAGAATCATATTGAGTTTTCTTGTAAACAAAAATCTTACCGCTGGAAGTGGAGGTACTATCTCCAACTTGTTGCCAACTTGCACTGTCTGAGGGATCCTCGTTGTAGCTTCGATATGTACTATCTGGGCCTAAGAATAAATCACCTAACTGATAGTACTGATATGACTCGCTAGGTGATCCTCGATATCTAACTGTTTCGCCTTCAACATATTCTACATCGGCACGCCACAGTCCTCTATAATTAGCAAAGTAGGCACCGTCACTGTCGGGTGCTCCTATGACCAATATGCTGCCATCACTGCTCATAGTCATAGAAAAACCAAATTGATCTCCCTGCTTGACTAATTCTGCTTTTTGTGTGTCTGTTAACAGTCCTGTGGTAGTAAATTCTAAGGTAGAACCATCATCTTCTACAGAGATATTTGTGGGCAACGAACAGTGTGTAGAAATCTCACTGACTTTTAGCCAATTCTGAGAATCTAGAGTTATAGTGCTGCCGTCTGATGTTGAACCATCTAGACTCTGCCAGAGGTTGCCACGAACAGCTTCGCCCACAGGATCTTGAGCAGCTTGCCATACTATTTCACCTTGCTTGTATGAATCAAACAGATTGTAGATACCCTTGTACAAAGGGTTTTCCATGTGTGTCCATTCAGCTCCGGTGTACTTGATAAGATATACTCTGCCTGTGTTGTTGTAAGAGCCTATGGCAGATACTGCTAGATAATATTCGGTTCCGTTTACTCCAACCGTGATTTCTGATCCAAATTTTTCGTTGTCTGTGGGTCGAGGACTCACAAACGCTGTGGTGTTGATATATCTGCCGCTGATAAATTCATATACAGCAACCATACCTTGTTGATAATAGCCGGGATTACGTGCTGATGTTTCAGCAGGGATAACTGTGGTATGTTGTACCCAATCATCTGAATTTATAGCTACCTGTGTACTACCATCACCTAGACCAACAAAATTTCCATTGGCATTTAATGCTCTATAAAGTCTACCACCATACAGCACGATATCATTTTGTTCATAGGCCACTTCGGTTTGCCACTCGCCCATGTATCTGTTCACTACGCCGCTGGCGGTAGGCGCACCGATTACTAGATATTTGCCGTCTGGACTTACTGCCATTTTTTCGCCGAACGATCCTAGAGCAATGTCATAGAATCCAATAGGTGGTGCTATGATCTGTTTTAACGAAAGTCCTGTATCTGTTTCCACATACACATTTACAAATCCTGCGCCAGGCATGCTGCTGATCACGTGTTTGTTGACATTGTCGTAAATAACCTTAGCACCAGTGAGCAGTGGTGCTGAGGTACCAAAATCTACTATAGGTTTCGCAGTATATAATTTATTTTTCTGTACTACTTCCCATTGATCGCTGCCGTTGTTGTCTACAAATACCAATGATTTGTTTTTCAACAATGCTACTGGCTGTTGATCGACAGCTGCATAGTCGGCAAATCTTGCAGTAGTCAATAATTGAATATTAACTGTTGTGCTGGAATCTAGCTCGGGATCACTGATGTCTGCGTTGACCACAACTGTTATAGTGGTATTAGTTACTGCGCTGACTTTAAAAAATCCACTAAGGTTGACAATCTCACGGAACCCTACATAACTATCAACTACTATCGAATGCGGTCTATTCAGTGTCAGAGTAACAACCGTGTCGTCTATACGCAGTGCTTCGGTGACATATAGCAGTGGAGATTCGTTAACTCGAAGTATCTGCCATGAGTCTTGATCGAATGTTACCCAGATGTGATCATTTTCGTCAACTGTGGTTATATCCAATGTGGTTAATTGATCTATTGTGCCGATCACATGTTGATACTGCCCCGAACTAACGTAGCCAGCAGTTAATTCTGGTTCTAGATCTACTGTAGTAGGTAAAATATCCGTAGTGTAAGGAATTGCAGAAATTGTAAAATCACTGGCAGTAAACCTGTAATATTGATCCAATGCATTATGCGATTCGCTGCTGGTAACCAAATGCGGCTGTGGATTCAATTTAAATCTATTCTTTTCTAGTTGAATTTCAATTTCTGAAAATTGATCAACACCGCCAACCTGACCTAGTCTAAAGGCCCATTCTTCATTGAGTATAACACTGTCTGAACCCGATCTGCTGAGCTTGTTAAAAATTTTGTTTATGCTGTTGGCAGTGCCTTTCTCTCTAATAAATCCTTGGTACAATTGATATTGGCTCACAGAATCATCTGCAAGATTTTGTAGATAGTCTCGTTGTTGATAACCAATGGCGTGTCTAGCTAATTCTCGTTGACTTTGATCTAGTCCCTGAGAGGAAGTTTCAAAATAATCGCTGAATTCTTTTATCTTATAATCAAAATTTGACACTAGCTGTTTGACTGGTTTTGAATCTAGTTTTGTCCAGTTGGCATCATTGAATTCTTCTGTGCCTAGTTGATTTACAAGGCTAGTCCAATCATACGATTTGTAAGATACGATATCTCCTAGTCTATAATCGTTGAAAGGTTTCCAGATCTGTATATCCACATTATCAAATATAAATCCGGGACTGGTGTAGTCGCCGTCCCAGTCCACTGTACGGAAGGCCTGCATTTTAATACGGCCCTGACGATATCCAGTAGGCTTGTCATAGATAATATCATTGAATACTGTGCGATCATCAAATACAGTGACGTGTTCTTTTATTACATAATGCAGTCTTGCATAGTAGATACCGTCGGTAGTGTTTGTGGTTTCTATCTTGAGATTTTGAAAACTTCTGTTAACATTTATAAATCTCGGAGCCAACGGCGTTCCGTCTCCCTTGAGGATCTGGTAGTCATAGAATCCGTCTAATAAATTGTCTGGTGTTCCTATCGGCACTGAAATCTCTAATTTTTGTGCAGATGGGCTTAGGGCAATAATAGCTCCTGGTTCCCAATTGTGTTTGGTCCAGAACATGAACTCTTTGGCAGCACTGAGCCAATCTTGGCTGGTGGCATTTTGAGGGTCATAATTATCAAAGATGATGCCCTGTGTTTTCAAATAACTTTCATACCCCAATAACAGATCCACTACTTCCTGTATAGAGGTCAACAGTGTTCCATAGCTAATCTGTCTCACCGACAATGTGTTAAACACACGTCTACGTTGAGCTTCTATTGCGCCTACTTTCGGCACATCACCCAGTTTTTTCCATTGACTACGATCAAAATCTCCGCCGCTTCGATGTGTTTTTACTGCTCGATAAAAATTACTTTGATATCTTACTAGTGTGCCGTTGTTGTAGTTTTTGTCTTCTATCCAGTCTGTGAATGATTCACTAACACCACCTACGGAGATTACGGGATCTTTGCTGCTGGCCTGAGCTAAATGATAATTGAAGTAAGGATGAATGTCATCGTAGCCTGCTACTATCCATCCGCCTGCAGTCTTTTCCAGTCTCACACCACTGTAGCTTACTGTGGTTACCGGGCTGCTGACATTGAATATAATGTCGTAATTTTCTGCAGGGATAAAAATTCCAGATGTAGTAGCTGAGGGATTTTTAGAATCTAATAGATATTTCTGCTGTTGTTGATCAACGAACCCACTCATCCTAAAACTAAGAGCTACATCTAATTTTTCTATTTTAGTCTGTAGACCGTCCGAAGACAATCCTTGAGATTTTGTATAGCTGGTTAGATACTTTACCAATCCTAACGCTGTAGAATTTGTCACGTAAGGTGCAATGTCTGCAATGGTCACAAATAAATTTGTGGTGAAATTTACATATTGATCTAACTTGTTTTTTATGATTCTTGATCTATCAAAATTGTCAGGTATATATTCGAATGGTTTCATCAAGCACATAGCGGTGACTATTGCGAAAGGCCATTCAGAACTAGATCTCCAGGCGTACTCCGCCGGACTCACGTCCCCTAGTACAAAAGGACCACGATTGTTGATCAACGAAAAATCCTGTGCTAGATTAGAGTCTAACGGGCTTAACAGTTTGCCGTCTCCATCTACCGGTACATGTCGAATAAGCCCCGGACGTTTGTATCTATCGTGTCTTCCAGCTCGAACACCTTGTCGAATAACACCGGCTTCGAGGTCTTCCCAAAGAATTAAGTTATTGCTGGTATAAGGTGCAGCACCGTATTCTTCTTGCCACCAAGATGGTTGCTGGCTAAATCCCAACATCTCCCAAGGACAGCGATGCGGGCGATCGGTGTCATAGAAATGTTGATATACCCCGCGCCACCAGCCAGGGATGTTTTTGGTCTTGGTAGGGTCTGACATATTTGAATAGGTGTAAGTGAATGAATTCTCACTGTCAAAGTATTCATTCAAGGTATAGTTGATGTTGGTATTTTGAATCCACTTGAGAAAATCCTGCACTACAATACCATCTAACTGAGGCTTAGAATATTCGCCTACACCGTAGTATCCGGCCAATATTTGATCTATGTCAAAAACTGCAGGATCGTATTCCTGCTTGATATTATTATAGATGCGTAATTCAAGTTCCATCAACAGATCATCTCTAAAATCATTATAGGCTGATGTGATACTACCATCGTGTCCTTGTATCACATATCTAGGTTCTTGATAGGTGTCATCAAGAAATTTCATCGGAGTATATTTTTTGTACAATCCCATGGTTGTAGGGGTTGGAGGAATATGATTGGTTGCTGTGCTGAGATATTCTCTTATCTCAATAGCATCGCCTACCGATATTGACTTTAAGATTTTCACAAAACTAAATGTAGAATCAAATTCATAGTCTTGAGCGTTTATCAATTGCACACCGTTTTTATAAACATAAACAGCCTGAGTACTAGGTGTTTTTAAATCAAATGGTTGTGTTAGAGAAAACACTGTGATTCCCGGATCTTCAACTATTGTTGCTAATGCAGTATAAGCACCGGCTCCTATCATGTCTGAATCAGCAAATGCATTTTTTGATGTTTTTACTGCGGTAAGACTATTAATGATATCATCAACAAAATTAACTACGTCATCATTAAAGTCAATTTCAACTGCCCGTTGTAGGAAATTGTTTTTAAAATCTGTATATTCTTTTTTAGCATATTGAATAGATTTTATAATATTATGAGATTTGTCACACAAGGTCATCACAGCCAATGGTGTGTTACCACTATGTTTTAAAAATCTTTTGGCAAACAGTCTGTAATCTTCAAGATCTCTTAGATTACTAACTCCTGGCAATGTTCCTGTAAATTCTGTGTCCCATTCTACTGCGCTGGCAATATGATCAACAGCCTGACCAAGAGTAAACGAGGCAATAGGTGTGTTAAAAGGATTTTTTTCTAGGCCGACTGGTATTTCATAGAAACCTTGGTCAGGTTCAATATCTGTGATAAGTTTTATTACTACAACATCTTTCACTGCAAATGTTTTATTAAACACAAAGGTGCCACGATTTCTAGTCCATGTACCGGTATATTTTACGCCGTTAACATAGAAATTTATTTCGGGGTCAACAGTTAGGCTTTCCCATTGTACTGTGAAAAACACCAAAGTGTTCGTGGCTGTTTCTACTATTTGATTATCTATTATAGGTTGTAGATATTTAGAATCTAGTTGTTGCCATCCATTGGCATATCTATTAGATCCAAATCTATAAAAACCTGTAGATATTTTTTTCTGCACAGGAGATCGGTCAATGGTATAGCGAAATATTTCAGTGTCCCAATTCCAATTAAATTCTATGTCTCCGATATTATCTATGTTGAGATAACTGATCTTGAATCCTAGTTCTTTATCGATTCTAGCAGTACCTGGCTTATAGCTTAATATACTCGACCCAGTGAATTCTGTATCTGCATATGTGGTGTTGTCACCGAAACTGATTTCATTGGAATCATAGACATCAAACATAGGAGCTTGATTAACTGTAGTCTTGGGTTGGCTAGATACCCAATTAGTTCCGTTGTAATGGAACATTAGCCCTTTGTTTACTGCGCCGCGTCTTACAGTAACACATTGCCCTAGTATCGATTCAGTATCATCACTTTCATTAAGGTGTATTTGAACAACGCCGTTATGGGTGATAAATTCCACTGTGTAAATTTTATTATTGACTAGGTTGTCGGTGTCTGCTACTACTAGTATTCTTGCACCTTCGAATATAAATTCACCGTCTATGTTATATCCCTTGGCGCCTTCGATAATAGAAAACACATCAGTGGTTGCAGTGTCTATGTAATCCACAGTCTGTTTGGCTGTAGACCCGTGATTGAATAATTGTAGGCCTGCACGAAATTCTATAATTGGTCGTTTGGCTCTAGCAGCTTCGTTGGCTGGAAAATCCTGACCTCTTAATTGATATGCTTTTTCTAAGACAGATCTGTGGAACCAACGATTGTATCTACTCCAGGGATTGTTATCAACACTATCTCTAGCAATAGTAACATAGTCTTTAAATGCAGCATACTCCGTGGCATCGTCAAAAGGCTGCGTATCAAAGCCTTCGTTATCAAACAACACCTCAGGAACTTCTGTGCTAAGTACTGGCACCACAAGATCACTAAATCTAGTCAAGGTTATAGCTGCGCCTACTCCTTCTACTAACCATGTATCTGTTGCATAGATAGTAGGTAATATGTTACCTGAGAATTCAACAACCATACCGTTGCTGAATTCTATACCGTTGCCGCTGGTATATGTGGTTTTGCCGATGATCTCTATGTCTACATTAACAAATGTATTTTCCTCTATGTCTGCAATAATAAATCTGCCAAATGCATCCGGAGTTATTTTACTTTGATAATACAATGTGTCAGGAGCATCGTATGGTACCACAAATGTCAAGGTACCATTTTCAACGCCGTTGTTGGTGATTCCGTTGTCGTAGTCCAATGCAGAGCCTGCACCGGCGGGTTCTATATATTGCCAATCCTCACTGTCTATAGTAATTGAGCTAGTATCAAAACTAGTTATATCTCTAATAGCTCGCCATAGTTTTGAATCATAAACCACAAGACTACCCTGTGCATAGCTTCTGCTAGGTTGAAACAATAAACTACCCGTGTCAAAATTAGTGCGTATTGCAAAGCCTTCGGCAGGAGCATTGACTTTGAACTTGTAGGTCTGTCCTCGATAAAGAGTCAGCGTGGGATTATTAGTGTATGCATCAGGGGTGAATACAAATGAATTCTTAGTCGTACCTAATACCACCTTATAGGTGCTGTTGATGGCTGCACTCTGCCCTGTTATATTAATACTGCGTGGACCCAGTGGCTCCCAGTAATATTCTCGATAATTGATAAACTTGTCCCAGTCGATGGGGGGATCCCAAGTGTAGTGTGTTTGACTGGTTACTTTGTCGTCTCTTTCAATGGCGTTTCCAAAAAATTTCAATTGATTTTTAACATCAATATAGTCGTAGAAATTTTCTATTTTATCGTGATTTTTAAATATCACTCCAGACTCAAGTTGATAGCTGCTACGCAAGGTGCCATCTGTATCAACATATACATCTTTACCGTTATAGGTTTTGTCATATCTACGACCGATGTACCCCACAACTTTGTCTAGCACACCCGGCTGTATTAAGGGATCAACTACCGCAGATAAAAATTTATCATTGGCAGGAGTTTGGAAAATTACTGGTAGCAGTTCTACTGATCTGCGTATAGGTAGTTGACTGTTAGGAAATTTATCGGCCATATTAATAAGTTGTTGATACTATAGAGTTGGTACTAGCACCTATTTCGGATGCGGTAATAGCAGAGACGATTTCTATATCATCTACTGTGGCTGCGCTGATCAGTATTTCATCTGATCTACTTTGTATTTCAAAAAGACTACCAAATGATTGATTAGATTGTTTCGGTACTATCACAATGTTAGCAAGATCCGGAGACACTGTGTTTAAAATATATGTAGTTAGTTCGCCCATGTAAAATCGATCGCCGAAGTCCCAATTATTAATATCAAAGAAAGTATTGATAGCAGTGATTACTCTGACTTTAAGATCGTTGTCATTGATCGAACGATTTTGATTCTTAACAATCTTAAACACTGCCTGTAGTTTAGGATCTGCTTTAGATCCAAACAGCACTTTGTATTTCACAGGATGATATATAATATCATCGCTGATAGACTTGATTGACGACAATGCTGTGCCAAATGTTGTTCTCAATGCGTCGCTGGTAGGTGCCACTGGTTCGATATCAGTGCCACCTGCGAGATATATTCTGTAACTTTCATCATAGCTTCTAATTAGCAAGTATATGTCAATGATGTTGCTGGTAGAAGGATCGATCCGTCTATCCACGCTGGCGTTATGAGTATATTGAAATTTGAGATTTCTTCTGCCAACAACTGCTGTATATTCGTTGGCTATGTCCAAGGTGTTGGTAGTTCGATTTACTCGTTTGATAATATTTTCAGCAGAGTCATAGAAATATATCAACTGTTGATCAGGGTATGTCACAGTATCATTGAAAGTTATTCCAGCTTCTTTTTGTCTAACTAAGATTAAATCATTCGAGTTGTCTATGAGTGTTTTAATTGCTGTTCCGTAGACATCATTTGAAGCTAGAAAAAATAAGAAATTTAAATCTTGATCTAGGCCTACAATATTTTCAAATGATTCAGGATTGTCAACAACTCCGTCGTCGTCAGCATCTCTAAAACTTAATTTAATTTCGTTGGTGCTTTCGTAGCCGTCATCAAACTTTATTGTGTCACTGATTTCAAACGGAACATCCTGTTTAAGCTCTGTGATAAAATCCTTGCCGGTGTTGATTCCCAACACTGAGATCTGGTCTTTGACCACTGCCCCTACTTGATCATTATACTGTTTTTCATTGCTATCAAAATAAAATCTATTCTGTTGTACGCTACCAAAGATATATGACTGCTTTCTAATCCTTACTATGTAACTGTCGGGTTGTTTGATTAAGACTACCACCCACGAACTATCTATATTAGTATTGGTGGTATCTCCAGCTTTGCCTAAAGTAAAATCATTGGTTAGATTTAAATTGCTGGCAGTGATCAACTTCCATTGAGATTCGGTAATCTCGTATCTCAATCCAAAAGTTTGATTATCAAACACTTGATTAACAATTTCAGTCTCAAGTGCGACTGGCAGATCGCTGACAAATCTTGGCACTATGCGTTGAGCCACAGCGCCGGTGGGCACTAGATCGCTGAGTGTGATTGGCCCTAGCCCTTTGACATATGTTCCGTCTCCGGTGACCTTGACCATTTTTGTCCATATGTAATCTGTCTGTTCAGAATCGTTGGCGTTAGTCGCAACTAATTTTCCTTTTTTAAATTTAAATCCGGTAGGTGGAATAAATTTCACTGCTGCGTTAACTAATACATATTTCAAGTTGCTGGTAGAGTAGCTGCCAACTTTGAGTTGGGCGTTATCTACCACATTTTTAAAATATCCTGTGCTGGTAGCTGTGGTCACAGACTGCCATACTGTGTTGACATCTGTGAATAATATTTTATCAAACTTTGTAAAATAAAAATTATAAACTTCATCTTCTGTAAACACCGGTTCTACACTGCGTCTGATAAAATTGATAATATCTATTCTGCTAGTAAATTTAAATGACAGCACAGATTCATCTTCTTGTTTGTAAAGATATCCGTCATCTCCGAATACATTGATGCTGCTGTATTTTCCAGTGGCGTCTATAACATCAAAATTTCTGCTTATACCGCTAGATGTTCTATTCACTGCTTTAATTTTTACAATGTTTTGTGAACCCAACAATGGTGCAAGGTTATAATCTTCTGCGGTGATCATTCTATTTTGAGTATAGTACACCGCTGGGGCATTAGCACGAATGTTGTCTATATCTTCAGAAGCTGCAGAATTAGCCACAGTACTCTGCAAAGCCAGTCCGATGGTCAGAGTGTGTTCAACATTATTTTTGTTTCTATACAAAACAGAAATATTGATACCTCTTAATTCGTTGGGGTATATTGTATACGACAGTCCATTGCTAGTTCTGTAAAATACTCTAAAAGATCCCTGTGGTAAATTTCCGTAGACTCCGTCTGCGAACACGAGATCTATGTTATCATCTTCTTTGGTATTAATAGCATAGATGTTGCGTATGTCCTGCGTGAGACTATTGTAGGCAATGTTGTTACCTACCAAAGACGATACCTTAGTCCACTCCTCGAGTTGTGCGCCTTGTGAGTTCAAGGAAAACAACCACACATCATCATTATTGATGTTACCTGCATCAACAGCAATTTTTTCATTGGTAGTAGGTACATCCACTGTGAAGTCTGCTAACTCCAATGTGCCTTGTTTGAACTGAACGAAGAATCCTGTGTTAGCACTGCCTGGGCCAGACCCATCATTTCTATAGATGAATCCCAATTGATTACCAGGAACTGGCGGCTCTTCGTAGATATTTTCGCTGTTTTTAAAAGCTGTGCTAACTATCTCAAAGATCATGCCTCTGCTGGCCACAGTCTTAGAGAACGAAAACAACGGTACATCTGTGCTAACTGTACGGAATCTATACTGTTCTGTAGGAATTCCTTGAATAGTAGCAGAGCCTTGGCTGCGACCAAATTCTGTGTTATCTGCCATGGCAGAATTTAACACAGTCAGAAACTGTTCTAACCAGTTGGCGTTTGTGGGGTCGTTCCAAGTTATCAGTTGTTGCGCAAGATTTTTTCCGTTACTATCTGTGATAGTATCAGTAGTGGTTATTGTTGCAAACTTTAACAGTCCGCTGGCTGCAACCGTGCGTTTGGCATTATAACTAAGCATGCGAGCAATACGCAGCACACTTTCTTTGGTCTCTGCTAGTTCAATAAAATTTTCACGGCTGGCAAGGTCTATACGGAATGCCAGGCTTTGTCCCAAGAACGCCACAGCATCTATCAGTGCCATGTATTCTGAACTTTCTATATAATCATTAAAATCTTCTGGGTAGTTTTCACGTAGATAGGTGATGATAACTCTACGCAGATTTTCAAAGTCGTAGCTGCGGAAATCAGCGTTTTTAAACGTCTGATAGATCCTAGTCCAATCTTGATTTAGTATGAGATTGTTTTGTCTGCTGGTTGTGGTCATACCAATATTTACCCTTAAAAATAAACTGCTTAGTTAATTACACTATTGTTTTTGTCAAAGTTCAAAGTCATACGTTCATTGATATTAAAAGGAATATACACCAAATCTGCCTGAATTCGCATGCCTTGATCTGTGCTGTCTATGTTGATTTCGGTGACTGCAAATCTAGGATCATAGTTAATGATAGCTTCTACATCCTTAGCTATAATTTCTTTGACATCTGGGGTAAAAGGTTCAAACAGCATGTCCCAGATCACTGTGCCAAATTCTGGATTTTCTAATTTTTCACCTTTGCGGATATAAAAATGATTGATCAAATCCTGCTTGACAAGATTGATATCGTATAGTTTGAAGTTCTTATTGGCTTCGCTAGAACTAAATCCTTTGTATGTGAATTGCCCTTGATTCTGCGTCACTATAGCAGAACGTTGTGCTGCTGATTGTTGATTGTATAGTCTTGTGGCCATGATTAAATATCCCTATCTGTTTTATCTGGGGTGAGTAACTCTGGTGCTCGATGTTCATGCAGGACCCAAGGTTCGTGCATGGGTATACGTTTCATGAAGCTTTTCACAATGCCTGCTTGATAACGCTTGTCCCATCCTGCTGCTGTGCTAGTAGCTGGATTGTCTCTGAGATCGTATGGTCTCACAAAATCAGCTGCCGCGGCAGTTTCTGCATTGTTTGGACCATTGAAATTGATTTTAGTACCGTTGAGTTTGAGCTCAGACCCGCTGCCAAGATTTATGTCTGAAGTAGAGCTGATCTTGGTTTCTGCTCCAGACGCTATATCTAAATCATTGTTAGTGGATATTTTAGTCTTGGCTCCTACTAGTATGTCTAAATTGGCACCCACTGTGAGCTTGGAATCTGCATTGACTAAGAACTCCATGTCAGTGGCTATTTCTACATGCCACTTACCTGACTCAGTCCGCATGTTAATGTTTCTTCCTGCTTCTAAGTTTATATCTCGAGCAGCACGTATGTTGAGATCCTGTTGAGTATGCACACTGATACTGTCTTCAGCATAGATATCTATTTTTCCATTGCTGGTCAATTCTATCCATGCTGTGCCTCGAGCATTGGCTATATAGATCAAATCTTCCGAATTGTGCATCAATATCTGATGTCCAGTTCTAGTTCTTACTCTAAAGTATTCACTGGCTGGAATTGTAGCTGATCCTGTATCACCTTTTCGTTGATTGGCAGCATCTAATAGATCGATGTATTTTACTGGGCCTTCAGCCGCTGATGTCGCTCGATGATATCTATCATTGCCGTCGTCCATGACCAACTGTGTGCCACCTAGTCTACTCACAGGCACCGTGGCCACACTGTCTGACTTGCCTATCTGTTGTTTTTTTGCGCTGTTTCTACGATCAAGCGGTCCTGGAGTGCTGATACCAAACACCATGCTGGGGGCTTCCCGTCTTGGTGACGAGGTTGAAAAACCCCTAACATCGTCTTCTAGAAGGCCTTGTTCGAGAAATCTATCTGCTATAGGATGCACCACTCTGGGATATTTTTCTGGATCTATTTCTTTTTTATCACCGTTGATACGTTTGTTGACTTCGGCCACAGGCAAAGGCAGTGCAGTATTGCCGTACCTTTTTTTATCTTCGGCATCAAGACTGTTTACTGTGCTACCAGCTATGGCCGGTACCATGTGATTAATGTTTACTCCGGGGACGCAAGCAAACCAATAGCCTGCTGCTGGGTTGCCGTCAACAAACAATACTAATACGTTGACACCGACATCCGGTGGCACAAACCACATGCCGTATGATTTTTGTGTGTCACTAAATCCGTCGATGGTAGATTTAGTTCCGTCATTTTTGCCCATAAACTCAAATGGGGTGTAACCAAAAAATGGAGAAGCATATTTTACAATAAAAGTTTGACTGTCATCACCTGCGGTGTTGGCTTGATCTTTTAAAAGATTAACTTCTATCGATCCCATAAATGATGGATCAAGATGGCTGATCACCGTGGCGATATAAATGCCAGTGGTGAGTCCGCCACTTCTGTCTGAATCGCCAACTGACGGTCTTGATAATTCTGCCATTAATTTTGTCCTAGATCTCTGTAATATCTAAATCCTACCACTCTCCGTGATTGATTAGATGTTGTTACTGTTGTACCGTTGTTAGCGGCCGCACTGTTGTTCCCTGTGTTAACATTACTAGCAATGTTAGGACTACTTTTTTCGATAGGTGATGTACTAGGTGGTTGTGTTGGTCCTATTTCAACTGCCGGTGTAGTAGCTTTTTCTATCTTAGATGGTGGATCTCCAGTAACAGTTTTGTTGACTTCAGGACCTTGTGGGCCTGGCATTCTAAGGCATGTCAATTTTTGTTTCCAATTACCATCGCTGAATGTGTTTTCACACTTGTTTACCCTATATATACCACCAAACGGACTTTCCTTGCCAGCTATTGAAAAATCATATAGGCCAGTAAGTGTGTTGACATCTGCTGGTGTTCTGAATGTGATATAGATAAAAACATTGCCAGCTTCATAATTCATCGTGCCATCATCTAATATCTGTGATGTGGGTGCGGCGGCTGCCGAAAAATGATTACCTATCCCAGAGTCAACTAACCAATAAGGATCTCCGAGTATTTCCATATTCACAACCACCATGTCTGCACTGCTACCGGTGATGAAGGCCTGTTGAAAATTTTCAGCTACATTTTGCTCCACGCTTTTGTTTTCTGCACCACCCTTGTATCCTTTTAATAATTCAGGATCGCGTTTTTTTCTACTGCGGCCAGTCTGCGCTGACTGTACTTCAGGAGCTGATCCTTTGCCGGTTTTAGCTGATGGATTTAATTTCTCACTGGGTTTTTGATTTTGATTAGCAGTATTAGCACCCTTGTCTGCTGGCTTAGGTGCGATACCAGAATAAAATAAATTATTGATCTCGATGTTAAAACTGAGAATGTCAACATTCTGCCCTGTGTAGATGTATTGATATTCTTTCACTATGTCTTTGGTCAACTCGGTATAGCCCACTGGTGCTGATGTGGCGTTTGTGAATATGCTTTGATGTACAAGATAGGGCACTACTCGATAAGTAATTTTTTTAGCATAATCTCCTGTGCTGACATCTAATTTTAAAAGTTCTATTTGCACATCCAGTTTAAACCATTTGATAAACCCATTCACAAGATTATTAGGGTCAAGCGCATCCGTGGCATATTTAGAACTTAGAATTACTTGGTTTATAATCGCAGTCAAAGATTGACTCTGTCCGAACTGAAAAGCACGAGTTTTAGGATCTATGGTCATGCCATCTCTTTTCAGCACACCTGTCTTTTCGTCGTATTGATCACCGGCACGTTTAAACAAGGGTCTGCCTCCTGAGCTTTGATCGAGTCCCAAACTGGCAGATGCGATTGAATTCTTATCCAATCGTTGAGGATCAGTTTTTGGCACGGCCGATGACACTGCTTTATTGGTATCACCACTGTCTTTTCTAGGGTCAAGTGTGGCTTTTTTAATTGTTTCCGTGTTCCCTGCTGATGAAACCCAATCACTGCTTAGAATAGGGAATTGAATCACGTATTCATCTTTTTGTTCGATGAGTTTTTCAGCTAGTAATTTGTCCTCATTCTTGTTCAAATAAGACATGAGACTGCCTTCGCCGCTGGACAACAGATCAAACACTGTGCCTTGGCCGCTGGCAAAAAGTTTTACATCGCTGTAGGTGGTGTTGATGAGACTTGAAAGCCCTTGATGATTGTAGGGAATAGCTTCGACTTTGTAGACACTACCACTTTCACTTACTGTGAATTTAGTCGACGTCAACGAGCACACAAAAAACTTGGGTTTGATCGTAGATAGATTTTGTCCTAGTTCATTGAATCCTTGTATATCCATACGCAACACAAAAGGAGCATTGTCTAAGTAACTGAGATATCCTGCTTTGATCGCAGCCGACTGCATGCTCTGTAATAACAGGCCCATGGAATGAGGTTCGATGATGTCAAACGAAAATTTCACAGCGTTGCTGTTACCAGTTGATTCGTTGGCTCCTATCACATTAATCATTGTAAAATTATTAATGTAAAACTCAGGACTTCCGTAAAATGTTGTGGCTCTGTTTCCGTCAAATCTGCCTGCAGATGAAAAAACAATATTTTTCAAGTCACCTGGAGAATTTCGATATGATGGCGGATTGTTGTATTGTGCGGGACTAAGACATGCAAACGTCCACAACACAGTAGAGCTGGCAAATACTTCCATGGGGTTTCGCACCACAGACGGAAGATTTTTCCTGGCGGTGGCAGCTGTGGTATTTGTTTTTTCTTGTTGTGTAGAAGCTCCGCCTCTCAATGGATTTGATGGTCTAGTAGGATCTAGATCGGTTATTTTTTTTGCTACACCCTCAGGAATAGTAGAGTTTATAAACTCTGGAATAACTACACTGCCGTCTGGTTTAAAAAATAATTCTTTACCTGCAGGAATAAATCTCGCTACCATTTAGACTCCTAGGAACTTTTCTAGATTGCTTTTTTTAGGAAGATAGATAACGGTGCCTGGTTCAAAGTCATAGATGGGATCTTTTATCACACTCATGTTGCGTTGAACAAACACCCACCATAATTTTGCACTGCCATACACATCATAGGCCAACAGATCTGGTCTGTGCCTATATTGATTTTCTATCACGTATCTAAAGTCATCTGATTCAGACGGCACTGGTCTAATCTCTAGTAGATCTAGATAGAAATTGTTTTGATCGGTATCTGCCCAAGGACTGGTTTTTGCGTAGTTGGCCATTAGATGTATCCCACCTCTTTATCGCCGGACATTTTGCCTTTGGCGTAGTCTTGTAGGCTGAATTTTCTCAGTCCTTGTCTACTGTACACAGGTGCAACTACCACAGTGATAGTGCTTAGGATAGGTACCCAAGTGTATTTCTGATCGTTGAACGGATCGCACTGTATGTAATTAACATCGTCTTTGAAATCTACCGAGAACGATTTTACAATCACAGGTACTTTGTCAAACACATGACTGCCGTATCCTGTGAGATTGCAGATTATAGGCGGATTACCAGCTTTGTCGCCCTGGCCGAAAAACATCTTTGTAGCTGTCTTAAAAAATGTTGTGGCGGCAATCCAGTACGCAGCATCTGCTTTGGTTTCGCAACTGAACTCTCCACTGATTGAAATGTCATCCACCACGCTGTTTTTGTAACTGTACTGCGAGTAGTTGGCATGAGTGATAGGTATAGTACTGTATTCTGCTTTGGTGCTGACTGTGATGTTAGGCATGTATGGCCAAACCACACCCCCGGTCTGTTGTAGAACTGCAAACAACGGACTGTTAAAGATATCCCATTGGCAGGTTATACGCACACGCCAGTCATCTTTGGCTCCGGCGCTCAACTGTATGGCCTGCCCTTGTGGCATGAAAACCTGCGCTCCCTTTGGAATGTTGATACCGCGTTTGAGACTAAGTATATTGTTGAGCATGCCTGCTGCACCACTGATACTACTGGCTGCTTTCAGCAACCCGCCTGCGAGGTTACCGCCAGTGAGTTTGTTAATTACCCCTGAGATATCTGCTCCTAGATTACTAGTTGAACCTGCCACTGATTTTAATTTGTCCACAACCCCACTAACCGCACTGTTCACCGTGATGTTACCGCCCATGGCGCTGTTACCAAAGTTTTTTGCATCGCCGGCCAGTTGGCTCAGGCCTGATTTTGCACCGGCTACCAAGTCAGACACTTTTTCATCCAGTTTTGTTTTTTCTATAAGAGATGAAGCATCTTGCAGTGCTGCTTGTCCTTCATTGGTAGCTTGGCTAACTTTTTCTGAAATGCCCGCTACCAACTGTGAAAAAGGTGACAGCGGGTTACTGCCTGGACCCGAAGACGGTGAATTGTCTCCTAGAAGACCAAATTCTCTTGCTAATCTTAGTCCTTCAGCCTGTTGCTCTGGTGTGCTAGCAACATTGTTAACTGGGCGGCCAAATCGATCCGTTGATGCGATTTCGTCATCGGTGCGAAAGGTATAATTTTTCTTTTGACTTTGTTCGACACGCTGTTTAGGAGATTGGGGGTATGTCTGAAGAGCCATTTTGAGCAGATTTCCTTATCATATAGACTATTTATTATGATAAAAATGTGCTATTATATAACATATAACGGAGAATTCTAACTAATGATTGTGCCTAAAATTAAGTATCTAACCAACAAAGATCTATTAAGAGAAATACACCTAAGCAAAAATACCTACTGTAGTTTCACAGACCCAGCATACGAAGAATACGATCTAATCGTTACTACCTTAGACAAGCTGAACATACGCACTATCGCAGAAGCCAAACGAAACAGAGCATCTAAAATGGCCAAGGCCGCACACGAAGCAGCCGTATACGCAGCCGGTAAAAAAATGCCAGCCAAAGAATTTGAAGTAGACTATCGCAAAGTGCAGAAGCAGGATCTAGTGTTTCGTGTGATGACCTTTACACATATACCGCTGGCACCGGGACGCAAGAAAACTCTAAAGAACACAGCTGACAGCCATGACAAGGTAAACTTTCCACCGTTTCAACATTGGAAATATGACGACAACAACAACTTGTTGTGTGTGGGAAAAAGTCATTGGAAGGGCAATTTAGATCAAGGAGAGTTCTCCAAGGATCACGGACAAATGACCAACGATCTAGCTCGCATGTTTATCAAGCTCTGTGAGAGATATGCCACTAGAGGCAACGTCCGTGGTTATACCTACAATGATGAAATGAAAGGGCAGGCCATACTTCAGCTTACCCAGATTGGACTACAATTCGACGAATCAAAAAGTGACAATCCGTTTGCCTATTATACTGCTGCTGTGACCAATTCATTCGTTAGAATTATCAATCTTGAAAAACGCAATCAAAACATTCGAGACGACATTCTTGAAATGAACGGCATGAATCCTAGTTGGACACGACAAAACAGCGCCAATGGTGGTAAGAACGCTCCTGGGCCAGTCACTATCACAGATAGTTTAGATTGAGTTTGACCTTACATTTATTTTCTGTTATAATTAATCTATGAACCTTTTTAAGAAAGTTGCATGCTTCACTGACATACACTTTGGATTGAAGTCCGGAAGTCGTACACACAATCAAGACTGTGAAAATTTTGTGTCTTGGTTCTGTGACACAGCTCAAGCACAGGGCTGCGAAACAGCTATATTCCTAGGCGATTGGCATCATAATCGTAGTACCACTGATGTAAGTACCATGAATTATACTGTGAGTAACTTGGAAAAACTCAGTCAGAGTTTTGAACGAGTCTATTTTATTCTAGGCAATCACGACTTGTTCTACAAAGACAAACGCGAAATCAACTCCATTGAGTTCATGCGCCTGTTTCCCAACATCGTGCCCATACGTGAATTACACACAGAAGGCAATGTCACTATCATGCCTTGGCTGATAGGTGACGAGTGGACCACGGTAAAACAACTGAAAAGCAGATACATATTTGGACATCTTGAGCTGCCGCATTTTTACATGAATGCCATGGTACAGATGCCCGATCACGGCCAGTTGCAGACTGGACACTTTCAGCATCAGGAATTGGTATTTACTGGACACTTTCACAAGCGACAACAAAAAGGCAATGTGGTCTATATAGGCAATGCTTTTCCGCACAATTATGCAGATGCAGGTGATGACGATCGTGGCATGATGATCATGGATTGGGGTGGCAAGCCCGAATATCATTCTTGGCCTGATCAACCCATATATAGAACCTATAAGCTGAGTCAGATCATCGACACTCCGGACAAGTTGCTGCGTGAAAAGATGCATTGTCGTGTAACCATTGACTTGCCTATTACATTTGAAGAAGCAAACTTCATCAAAGAACAGTTCATGCCACAGTATAAACTGCGTGAGCTCATGTTGATTCCAGAAAAGGTAGAAGTAGAAAGTGCTGTTAATCCCATAGACATCACATTCGAATCTGTTGACACCATTGTGATGAATCAGATCAATAACATAGACAGCGACACCTATGACAAAAAACTACTGTTGAACATCTATAACGAACTATGATTAAAATCAATAATCTCACAGTACGCAACTTCATGAGCGTGGGCAATCAAACCCAGGCCATAGATTTCGATCGCGGACAACTCACGTTGGTCTTAGGCGAGAACCTAGACCTTGGCGGTGATGACAGCGGAGCTCGTAACGGCACAGGCAAAACCACTATCATCAACGGTCTCAGCTATGCCATCTACGGACAAGCACTGACCAATATCAAGCGTGACAATCTCATCAACAAGATCAACTGCAAAGGCATGTTGTGTACAGTTACATTTGAAAAAGATGGTGTCAAGTATCATATCGAGCGAGGTCGTAAACCTAATCTGTTGAGATTCAGCATCAACGATCAGGAACAGGAGCTCAGCGACCTTGACGAAAGCCAAGGCGACAGCCGTGAAACACAAAAGGCCATTGAAGAAGTGTTTGGCATGAAACACGAAATGTTCAAGCATCTCATTGCCTTGAACACTTACACAGAACCGTTCTTGAGCATGAAGGCAGCAGAGCAACGTGCTATCATTGAACAACTGTTGGGCATTACCATACTGTCAGAAAAAGCAGAAGCTCTCAAAGATGCAATCAAGATCAGCAAAGACAGTATTGCGACAGAAAACACAAGAATAGAAACTGTCAAAGCTAGCAACGAAAGAATACAACAAAGCATAGAGTCGCTGATACGCAAACAACGCATGTGGGAAGAACAGAAAGAAACTAGTCTGACCAACTTGCTTAAAAGCATAGACAGACTCAGCGATATTGATATTGATCAAGAAATTCTCAATCAGCGATCACTAGCAGATTGGACTGCTAACAAAAAAGAACACGAAAGTCTAGCATCGTTGAGTGCTAAACAAACGTCGGCGTTGGAAAAAGAACAGCGTATTTTAGAAAAGTTGGAACGAGAATTAACTAGTCTAACAGAGCACAAGTGTCATACTTGCGGTCAAGAGTTACACGATTCCAAGCATACAGAAATCATGTCTGCTAAGTCTACGCAGATTCAAGAAAGCCGTGGCGCTATCAACGAGCATCTTGAAGAACTTAGTGTGATCGTCGAAGCAATATCGCTGCTAGGAGAAATTGGAACATGTCCTGCAGTGACTTATGACAATCTAGAACAGGCTCTAAATCATAAAAATACATTAGGTAGCCTAGAACGTGATATTACTATCAAGACTGCGGAAGAAAATCCCTATGACGATCAGATTGTTGAACTCAAAGAAACAGCCGTACAGGAAATAGATTGGAACGGTCTCAACGAGTTGGTTCGTGTCAAAGACCATCAAGAGTTCTTACACAAGTTATTGACTAACAAAGATAGTTTTGTTCGCAAACGAATAATAGATCAGAATCTTGCGTTCTTGAATCAACGATTGACCTACTACTTGGACAAGATTGGATTACCCCACACGGTGGAGTTTCAGAACGACTTGACTGTGATTATCACACAGCTGGGGCAGGATCTAGATTTTGACAATCTAAGCCGTGGTGAACGTAACAGACTGATTCTATCCTTGTCGTGGGCATTCCGCGATGTGTGGGAAAACCTATACACCAGTATCAACTTGCTGTTCATTGACGAACTTGTGGATTCAGGTATGGATGCTAGTGGTGTTGAATCCAGTATTGCTGTGCTGAAACGCATGACTCGTGAGCGTGACAAGAACGTGTTCTTGATTTCACATAGAGATGACTTGACCAGCCGGGTTAATCACGTGCTGAAGGTTATTAAAGAAAATGGATTCACTAGTTACAGCAATGACATAGAGATCGTAGCGTGAGTTCAGACGCACACGATCGCATGATCCATGCCTTTCAAGAATACTTTAAATGGCAGGATCGATTTCATCACAAAAAATCCAACGAAGCAGGCATCAAGGCTAGATCATGGCTATCAGAAATACGCACACAGGCATCGATATTAAGAGTAGAAATACAAGACAAACGAAAGATACAACAAGCATCCAGAAAAGGCATGAGAGGCAAGAAGCTTTAACTAATTAAAGAGTGCAATGGACGTTTCAAAATCAAATAATAGACGAAATACCAGAAGGCTATATTGGCTTTGTTTATATAATCACGAATAAAACCACCGGACAGAAGTACATAGGCAAGAAATTAGCACAATTCAAACGTACTAAACCCCCACTCAAAGGCAAAAAACTCAAAAGAAGAAGTGTAGTAGAAAGCGATTGGCGTGAATACTATGGTTCATCTGATAGGTTGAACGCAGACGTCCAAGCATTAGGTCCGGAAAATTTCACAAGAGAAATCATTTACCTTTGCAAGTCCAAGGCAGAACTATCATATTTAGAAGCTCGAGAGCAGTTTGAACGCAGAGTTTTAGAAACTGATGACTATTATAATGGTATTATAAATGTCAGAGTCGGCGGATCAAACATACTTAGACAGCGTCTACTAGAACAATCTCAGGCAAAATAAAGCGGTTTATTGGCTAGCGCAGGCCCAATTTCGTGCGCTCTAAACCTGGTCTACGTGTACACAGGGATGGAAAACCTTGCCGCAAAGGTGCTTAACCACTACCCGAAAGGATGACGATCGCTACTAAGACCTGCGATTTGGTTATTTGAAAAGAACAACAAGGCAAAAAGAAGGGAGAAATACCCTACGTGTGTGCATTTGTTAGCGTAAATGTATACACCGCCGTCGTATAAAGACGCAGCTCGAGGTACCGGATGACCGCCTCTGTAACGCTGTAACGCTAGAGTGTACTGTGCAACTCGCATAATGCTGTTATCTTTGCCCGGCCTGGGCAAAGTGTGACTGAACAATCTGCATAATACTTGAATTGCTTCGCAATTACAATGTAAATCAATAAAAAAGAAGACAATCCGCATTGAGCGACAAGCGAAAATGCAAACGAGCGCAAGCTCGTTTTTAATAAATAAAACACAACAGCGAGTATATCAATGCGATTACATGATTTAGACAAAACAAGTATCAAATACTATCTTAGTGAGGATCTCAAGAAAGATACTTCTCTCAATGAGCATTGGGATCGTATTGACAACGAGTTCTTCAAACCATGGCAACAATATCTCAATGAAGCAACACTAACTCCAGATCAGATCAATCAGATGTTTGCTGCTGCTGAAAAAGAAACATCAGCAGGAGGTGGCAACAGCACCATGTTAGGCAAGATTGTTGATAAAATTATTCCGGATTCTTTTCTAGGCAAGTTAGAAAAAGCACTGCCTGAACCTGATCCAAAAGCTGTGCCTGATCCAGAATTTGAAGCCAAAGCCACAGCCGCTGTGAATAATCTAGAAGCACCAGCTGAAACCAAAACAGGTCTAATGGCCATTGTCAAAGCTGCGTTGAAAAATCCGCAAGCTCAAGCAGTGGTGCTTAGTCTAGTTGGTGGTGTGCTGGGCGGTCTAATGAGCAAGGCCGGACCGTTAATTGCTACTTTCTTTCCTGGAGGTGGCACTGCTGCTGTGGCTATCACTGGTGCTCTTGTTGCAGGCGGTGTTGCTATTGCAGCAGCCAAGCTGCAAGGCAAGCCGTGGAAAGAAGCATTCAAGGGAGCAATAAAACCTGCACTAGCAGGTGCAGCTGGCGCTGTTATTGGTCAATTTGCAGCTGGAATTGCTGGCGCTGCTGTTGACAAGGTAGCAGGAGCATTTAAAGATACTGGCGCACCACCTGGAGGTGATACCAGTGCCGCGACCACTGCTATGGACGCTGACAACAAAATGATCGCTGATCTACAGAAGGAATATCCTCCAGACAAGTTTGAATTTTCTGGATCGGGGGACGAGCTAACTGTCATAGACCGAGCCACAGGAAACCCTGTACGGACTATTCCAGGCCTTCAAGGCCAGTCCATGGACACAAAGACTCTAGCAGATCTAGCCAACGATCCCAATAAAGCTGTATCAGCGCCGCCAGGTGCTGGGCCTTTTTCAACAGGTAAAGCTGATCCAGGCATAACCGATAATCCCCTGTCTTCTCCTACTCTTAACAAATTAGCTGCAAAATTAGCCGCCGGTCAAGCACCAACTGATCAAGAAATGAGCTATCTTGACAAGATAGAAAGGTCTGCCGTACAAATGGTTGATCAAACCAATCCCAAGGGCACATCTAATATTGGTAGTCCTAATTCACAACTCACGCTTAACTCTGGAGAAGTAGTCACAGGAGCCAAAGCTGCACAACTGACAACTGGCTATTTTGATGCCACACAACGCCTCAAAATGCAGGCTATTGAACTGCAAGGCAATGCCAAATACGCACCATTGAAGAATTCAATTGAACGCACTGGGAAAAAATTGTCAGAAGGTCAAGTATATCTTGTGTTCAATAGAATTGTCACACGCAACAACTATCTTCTCACTGAAGGAAGATTGGCCGAAGGTCCCATGGATTGGCTTAAAACCAAAGCAAGAAATTTAACAACCAAAGTCACTGCTGACAAACTCAACTCAGCCTGGCAAAAAGCAGGGTCACCCACAGATTCTGAAGAGTTGAAAAAATTCTTAGTCGCCCAAGGTGTAGCCACAGAAGTTGTAGACAAAGTATATACAACTATGCAACTACCGGCAGGCGCATCAGCTGGAGCTGAAAAACCAGTTGACATGGCCGAACTAGAAAAACAAATTAGCACTTTTGATATCAAACAAAAAAAAGATATGGTGGCTTTTCTCACTCAATCACTAAGGACTGCATAATATGAGACTTCATGAAATAATCACAGAATCACAGTTGGAGGAAGGTCCAATTTTAAATAAAATTAGCTCTGCTGTGGGCAAAGGGGTTGGAACACTGGCCAAAGGTGTTGGTGCGGTAGCAGGTGGTGTAGCTGGCCTAGGCGCTGCTATGAAAAAAGGATTTCAAGCAGGTAAAGGAGTAGTAAGCGGAGCAGGTGATGATGTGCCACCGCCGCCAGCAGCACCAGCAGGAGGAGCAGCAGCACCAGCAGCAGCACCAGCAGCACCAGCAGCACCAGCAGCGCCAGCAGCAGCACCAGCAGCGGCAGCAGCAGCACCAGCAGCGGCAGAACCTTCTACAACTCCTCCATCAGCTCAAGATATAAACGCTGCAGGCCCTGCTGGAACAGCACCAGCTAAAGCACAGACAGGAGCCGCTGGTGCAGCGTTGGCCAAAACTGATGCTGTCACAGACAATCAAACTGCTACCAAAGCAGGAGAAACCGTGTATGCACAGGTCAAAGCCAACATAGACAAGTTAGACGCAAAAGGCAAAGGGCGTATTCTACAATTATTGAAACAATCTCTAGCTGCTCCTGCACCAGGAGCAGACCCACGTGATTTAAACAAAGATGGTAAAGTTGACGCAACTGAAAAATCTATGGCTAGAAATAAAGCCAAGCCAGCAGTGGCAGCAGCAGATCCAGCAGCAGCAGCAGATCCAGGTGCAGGTGCATTTGACAACATGGCCAAGCAATTGACTCAAGAGCCAACAACAGGAGCAGCAGATCCAGCAGCGGCAACACCGGCAGCAGAACCTACAGCGGCAACACCGGCAGCAGAACCTACAGCGGCAAAAACAGGCAGTAATTTAACTCCTCAACAAACAGCAGATCAAGCAGCACTTAAAGCTAAATTAAAAGCAGGAGGCGGAGCAGCTAGTGCTCAGAGTGGATTTAAAACCGGAATGGCCGCCGCTAGAGAAAAAGGTATTGCGACTGCCAGTAAAAATAATTACGGAAATGCATTGTCAGAAGCCTTGGCTCAACGAGTGGAAATGCACAAGCAGAAGATGTTTGAAACTGGATTAGCACGAGGAACAGTCAGCGTGTTTAGAAAATGAGAATAAAAGAGCTCATCGAAGCCAAACCATTAGATCCGGCCATCACCAGGGCCGGCCAAGGTGTTGGCGCAGTAGCCAAGGGTGTTGGCGCAGTTGCTGGCGGCATTGCAGCAGCTCCTGCCAGAGCAGTCGCGGGATATAGAAAAGGAGCTGCTGCTGTAGACAAGTTTTTAGATCCTTCAAAATGGTTTGGAGGTAATGACACTCCTACAAAAAAAGCAGCGCCTGTGGCAGCAGCTGAACCTGCAGCACAAGAAAAATCCACTGCGTTAAATGCAGATTCGGTAGTTCAAACTTTAGATTTGGTTACTCGCGGGTCACAATTAGTGTCTTCAGACATAACACTGCTAAAAACTCTACGCAGCAATGTTAAAAACAACATGTACGATACTGATAATCCTGATGCAGTAGCTCAGGCGCTGAAAACAGTGATTGGTGGTCAACAGTTGAATTCAAAACAAATTAGTACATTACAGCAATTTTCAACACTGTTCTAAAAGAAATTCAAGCCAGTCTTTTTCGTAGTTTCTAAATTTTCTTTTATTATTTCACCTACAATTTCTCGTTCTTCCCAACTCATATTCATGACCTCGGCATAAGAAAGTCCTCTCATATACCAACACAATTTGAGTACATCTTTCTTTATAGCCTTTGCCTCTTTGTCCATATCGGAAGAAAGCAGTAAAATCTCCGGCAAAGTTATTTTTGAGATTTTACTGCGAAAAAATTTGATTGATCCATGGTGATAGGAAGATCAAATTTCTTTTCACATTCTCCACAGGCCACGTCCTTGATTTCAAGATTGATCTGAGTCTTCATCTGTGTGAGGTTATCTGAAATCTTAGCAAACACATCTTTGGAACAGTTGTTGATGAAATCTTTGATCTGTGCTTTGTCTTCACTGTGGCCATCAGGGGTTTCTATTCTTGTGATGCAATCGGCAATGACATCCACAGTTAGCTCAGTTAATTTAACAAAACTCTTGCCAAATTTATCTAACTTGTCCTCATCAGACATGTTTTCATCGTTGATGATCTGAAAGATTTTTTGTTGTTCTAAACTCTTGATAGCTGCTTTGGTAGTTTCTTTATAGGTGTATGGACGTATAGTAACACGCAAGGGATCAACTTCAACCACATCTTGGAACACGAAATTGTTAAACATCTGCATCCATTGGTTGAGATCTAACATGTATTCATTTGAATGATTGCAATAAGGACATGGTGCAGTGACATCCATGTGTTCCCCGTAGGTAGCTATCCTGATAGCTATCAAACAAAAATCAAGATCAATGCTGGGCATCTGCCAAGGATCTCTAATAGACGGAATACAGCTTTTGATCACTTCCACAGTGCTCTGACCTGAAATCATAGCGTCAGGAGTTTTAAACATCAGTTCATCTTTGGCAGTCATTGCATACACAGCATACTCATCTGTGCTGCTTTGATCCAATGAATCCACAGAATAGAATTTTCCTTTGCTAGGCAGATTAACATAAATTTTAGGTTGTCTAAACCAGTTGGCTAAAGGATTTTTACCTTTGGATTCTGGCGATGATTTTACTATTTCACTCATTTTATCTCCAATAAATACTATTGTACACAGTGTATTTATATGCGCATTTTACCAGGAAAAAATAAGACATGGCAGCAGTAATGATCGACATTCCAGGAATTGGACAAGTAGAAGCCAAAAATGCCGCTTCAGAGGAAACGCTGAAGCAACTTCTCGCGGTAATGAGTGGCGGAGGACCACGCAGACCCGGCCCTCCAGGTCCTGGTGGAGGTGGTGGTGGTAATGCTGGAGGCGGTGGTGGTGGTAATGCTGGAGGTGGTGGTGGCAGCGGTCCTGGAATAATGACCAAAATGGCTTCTGGTGTAGGCAAAGCATTTGGTACACTAGTCGGCACCACAGGCACAGTGGTTGGGGGACTTGATCGCATGTCCTCAGCAGTAACAAATACTATAAAACAATTTGCCAATGTAGGCAATGATCTAAATGCTGCTGCAGGTATTTTTTCATCTATTCCTATAGTTGGTCCTATGTTTGCAGCGGTAGCAGGTGCAGCTACCAGTGTGGCAAAAAGCTTCAACGAAGTATCCAAGTCAGGTGCAACATTTGGCGGAAGTATCACAGCCTTTAGTGCTGCTGCCAGTAGCGCAGGCATGACCATGGAGCAGTTTGGTGGTCTGATCGCTGCCAACGGCGAAGCCATGTTGGGGTTGGGATCAAACGTAGAAGCAGGTGCTAAACGATTTGGTGAGGTATCTAAAGCACTGCGAGCCACAGGCAGTGACTTATATGCCTTGGGATATTCTACGCAAGATATTAATGCAGGCCTAGCAAACTACACAAAAAATTTAAGAAACTCAGGCCGCCAAGGCACACAAAGCAATGCAGAATTAGCTCAAGGAGCTAAAAACTATCTCAAAGAAATGGATGCATTAGCCAAGGTCACAGGTGAAAGTAGAGCAGACAAAGAAAAAGAACGAGAAAGACTGATCAAAGACGGACAATTTGCTGCTGCACAGCAGGGACTAAACAAAGATGTTGCAGACTCCATGCTAAACATGGTGCAGTCAATGCCGTCTCAAGGACTGAAAGATTTTGCTAAAGATGTGTTATCTTCAGGATCAGCTACCACTGACAGTACTAGACAACTAGCCGCCGCCTATCCTGAATTGTATGCAACACTGCAAAAGCAGCATCAACAGACTCAAAGCAATATTAAAATTTCAGACCAGGAACGTAATCAAACTCTGAATAATATGAAATCAGAAGCCAAGAGTACCATGGACAGAAATAAAACAGCCTATAGAAGTAGTTCTGAAATGGCTGCTGTATCTGCAGATGTAGCTGCTGGTATGAGAATTAACACTGATGCTACCAAGGATGCAGCAGCAGCTCAAACCGATGCTGCAAAAAACACAGACGGATTAAATGCCAATGTTAACAAAAGTCAAGAAGCGTTGGCAGCGTTTTCTAATAGTTTCCAACTAGCCTTAGCCAACAGCGGATTATTAGATTTGTTAATGAGAGCTTTTGAATTTACAGCTGGACTGGTTATGACATATCTAGTACCAGCATTTAACATCATGGCAAGTGTTGTAACCACCGTAGGCGGCATATTGTTTGATGTTCTTGAACCAGCGTTTGCCAATCTTGGAGTATTTTTAGAAAACACAGTGATGCCAGCATTGTTGTCGCTGGCCGAATTTGTATTGATAGATCTACTGCCTGCTCTGCAAGCAGCATGGGAAAATCTGTACAACTTCTTCGAACCTGCGTTGACTATGATTGGCGGATTGATTCGTGACTATGTGTGGCCAGCATTTCAAACGCTTACCTTGTTTGTGTTAAACAATGTGGTTCCTATTTTAACAACTCTTGCATTGGCATTGGGAATATATTATGGAATTCAGATGGCCATGGCGCTGCCAGCACTGTTGGCACAGATACCAGCAATGATCGCAGTTGCTGCCGCAATGTGGTCTGCGACATGGCCGGTGATTGCTCTCGTAGCTGGAGTTGTTGCCTTATCGGCTGGAGTTGTTGCTTTGTATAGATATTTCACTCAGCTAGGAACCAGTGCTGCAGATATCGGTAATGTATTCAAATATACAGGGTTAATGATGAAAGGCCTGTGGCTGTCATTGAAAGAAGGAATTTTTGGGTTACTGAATATGATACCTGGTATGCGAGGAGATTTTGACCAGAATCTGCAGGACATTCAGGAAGAAAAGAAAACCAATGAAGCAGCAAAATCAGACTCTGTGCTTGGCAAAAAACTTGCAGCTGATGAAACCGCAGCAGCAGCTAAAACAGCAGCCAAAGAAGAAAAGCGAGAAGCACTGCATGCCGGACTAGATGCAAAAAATCTCAAATCCAAAGCAGGATTTAACAAACAACAAGAAGACAGCAACAAAAAAGCCAAAGATGCATTGGATAAGAAAGCTGCTCAGGAAAGCGCAGGTTTAAATTTAACTGGCAGCAGTGAAGATCTATTAAAAGGATTTGCTGCACGAGAAGGCAGTGCATTGATTCCGGATAAACCAGCAGCCACTGAAAAAGCCAATACCGCAGTTGCAGCAGCAGTATCCGATGCTGACAAGAAAAAACAGGAAGCAGAAGCCAAAACCAAAGCAGATGCAGAAGCCAAAACCAAAGCAGATGCAGAAGCCAAAACCAAAGAAGAGCAAAATAAAAAATCTCAAGAATCTCCATCAACCTTGCTTGCGGAGTTAAATACTAAGATGGCACTATTGATACAACACGCAGCTGGAACGCAGATAAACACATACGAAACCTTTAATGCAACCAAGGGATTGAATAAGAATCTATACAAAGCATGAGCTGGAAAAAATACTTTACACCCGTTAACATAGACAACACGGGCGGCAGCATGAGCCCAATAAGTGGTCGTGGTCGCCCTGGTCCCGCTCGTGCTAATTACTCCAGCTATTTGCCAGATGTGTATGCAGGTTCACCCAATCGCATAGAACGATACATGCAGTATGATACCATGGACATGGACTCAGAAGTCAACGCTGCCTTGGACATACTCACAGAATTCTGCACTCAAAAAGACAAAGAAAACGCCACACCGTTTCATACATTTTTCCGCGGTGAGCCAACTGCCACTGAAGTAAAAATTCTCAAAGATAGTCTACAGAAGTGGTGCAAACAGAACAGTTTTGAAACCAGAATATTCCGCATACTGCGCAACGCATTCAAGTACGGTGACTGCTTTTTTGTTCGCGATCCCGAAACCAAAAAGTGGTTGTTTGTTGATGCTGCCAAGGTCACAAAGATCATCGTTAACGAATCAGAAGGCAAGATTCCTGAACAGTATGTGATCCGTGATCTCAACTTCAACTTCAAAGAATTCATAGCCACTACTCCGCACAATACCACCAACACTGCCCCTAGCGGTACCAGCTCATACACAACTGGCGGCGGTGGCGGCGCAAGAGGATTCGCAGGCGATGCAGCACGTTCAGTGGGCACAAGATTTAGTAATCAAACCAACGAAATCACGATAGATGCCAAACATGTTATTCATCTCAGTCTATCAGAAGGTCTAGACAACAACTATCCATTTGGCAACAGTTTGCTAGAATCTGTGTTTAAAGTTTACAAGCAGAAAGAATTGCTTGAAGATGCTATCATTATCTATCGTATACAACGTGCTCCAGAAAGACGTATTTTCTACGTGGACGTTGGAAACATGCCAGCACACATGGCCATGAGTTTTGTTGAGCGTGTGAAGAATGAAATCCAACAAAGACGTATTCCTTCATCAACAGGTGGCGGAGCCAACGTCATAGACGCCAGTTATAATCCTCTAAGTGTAAACGAAGATTACTTCTTTCCACAGACAGCAGAAGGTCGTGGATCAAAAGTTGAAACACTTCCAGGCGGTACTAACCTAGGCGAAATCACTGACCTACGTTATTTTACCAACAAGCTGTTCCGTGCCCTACGTATTCCTGCTTCTTACTTGCCTACATCCATAGATGAAGCGGCTAACACTGTATCGGACGGCAAAGTAGGCACAGCTTATATTCAAGAGCTACGCTTCAATGAATACTGCAAACGGCTGCAAAGCATTATAGTTGAGACATTTGATCTTGAATTTAAACTATGGCTCAATGATCAAGGGGTGAATATTGACAGCGGCTTGTTTGAACTTAAATTCAATCAGCCACAGAATTTTGCTGCCTATCGACAAAGTGAGCTTGACACAGCTCGAGCAGCAACATTTGCACAGGTAGTAGCAATTCCACATCTCAGCAAGCGTTTTGCTATGAAGCGATTCCTAGGAATGACTGAAGATGAAGTCAAAGAGAACGAACGACTGTGGCGCGAAGAAAACGGTGCCAATCTCAAAGCACCTGCTGATGCACAAAGTCAACTACGGGGTATAGGTGTAACACCCGGAGGCATGGCTGCAGATGCTGGAGCTCAAGAAGCAGAAGCACCGTTAGACATGGCAGCGGCTGCAGAACCAGGAGCAGAAGCCAGCGCAGAAGCAGCACCAGAAGCACCAGCTCAATAATAAATACATTATGCTTCTTAACGAATTCTTTTACTTTAACGAAAAAAACAACGACTTTGCTCAAGATCGCAGATATGAGTCCAGCAGAGATCGCAGTGTCATCAGCAAAAAAGACACTAGAAAGATACGTCTTACACTGCGACAAATCAATCAACTGAGGCTTCAGAGCGAAGCACATCAATTAGAATCACAATCTGAACTGGACTTTATAAGACAAATGTATGGAACTCCAGTTGGCGAAGAAGCAGCACCTGCACAATAATCCCGGATTTGTTATAGGCAATGGCACCAGCCGAAATTGTCTAGACGTTCGTGCTCTAATGACCAAAGGTGTGATCTACGGGTGCAATGCGCAATATCGTGAGTTTGAACCACATTATCTAATAGCTGTAGATGTAAAAATGGTCAACGAAATCGTTGAATCCGGTTATCATAAAAAACATCAAGTATGGACCAACCCCAACAAAGGCATACAAACCAAACACGGTATTAATTTTTTTAGTCCGCACAAGGGATGGAGTTCAGGACCCACAGCATTATGGTTCGCAGCTAGTCAAGAACACAAGACCATCTATATTTTTGGCTTTGATTATCAAGGCACTAACGGCAAGTTCAACAATGTTTATGCAGACACATTTAACTATAAAAAATCAACAGATGCCGCCACTTACCACGGAAACTGGTTAAGTCAGACTGAAAAAGTAATCAAAGAATTCCGTCACATACATTTTTTTAGGGTAATAGAACCTGGTGCATTTATACCAGACAAGCTGGGGCCTACCTTGACTAACCTAAGTCATATCACCTACGATGAATTTAGTAGAAGTATTCCTGATACTATATATTCCAATCAAATCAATCAAAAAACTACCATTTAACGCCAGATTGTAATCTTCGTGTTAAATAAACAACAGCCCATACCATACGAGGAGATAAACTATGGCCGATAATAAACTATTACAACAAATGCTTGAGCATTTGGTCAACGACGATCAAGCTAAAGCAGAAGAACTGTTCCACGAGTACGTGGTTACAGCATCACGTGAAATCTACGAATCTTTGATCGACAGCGAAATTGCTGAAGAAGAAGAAAAAGATGACGATGGTGAAGAAGACAAAAAAGATGACGATCTTGAAGAAGATTTTGAAGATATTGCTATCGAAGGCGACGACGATATGTCCCCAATGGGCGGCGATCCAACTGACGACCTAGAAGGCGATATCGATGCAGACATGGATGACGAAGACATGGGTGACAAGTCTGAAGAAGAACTATTCCAAGACCTAGACTCTATTGTTGATGAACTACAAGCCAAATTTGACGAACTCAAAGGCGGCGACGACATGGGCGACATGGGCGACATGGGCGGAGACGACATGGGCGACATGGGCGATGAAAAAATGAAAGACAGCATGGATCTAGCAACTGTACGTGAGTACGTTGAGAAAGTTCCAGGTGGCCATGGTGCTGAGAAGAAAGGCCAAGGTGAAGGTCAATTCAGCGGCACCGGCTCACACAGCGACAAACCAAATGTCAATGCTAAGTCTATTGTAGCTGGCAAGAATGACATGGGCGGTACAACTGCTAACATTCTCAGCGGCAAGAACGGTGCCCCAGGTTCAGAAACAGGTGAATTAAAAGGTTCAGGCCTGCTGAAAGGCAAGCCAACCGAAGATAATGCTGGCAACATCAATGTCCCAGGCGGTAAAGCAGGTGGTGCTTTCTCTAAGAAAGAGCCAGGACATGGTGCTGAGAAAGCTGGTGCAAAAGAATCAGCTGACAACAAGCAAAGCCTTTTCCGTGGTCGTAGATAATAGGACTTGACAAAGGTGAAAACTACTCTATCAGAACATTTGAGTTTTGACCAGGCTAAGATTGTCTTGGAGCGCGACGAAGGCAGCGACGGTAACAAGTCGCTGCACTTAAACGGCATTTGCATTCAAGGAGACATCCGTAATGCAAATCAGCGTGTTTATTCTTCTCAGGAAATTGGCAGGGCTGTCAAAACGCTCAATGAACAGATCGCTGGTGGCTACTCCGTTCTTGGAGAAGTTGATCATCCTCAGGATTTAAAAATCAATCTTGATCGTGTGAGTCACATGATAACCAAGA
>Ga0209443_1000059_pt1 | contig 65147 bp, 57 predicted proteins | sample LauGreBMM110DCMD_2_FD_187571 | JGI IMG/M metagenome (GOLD analysis project Ga0209443, IMG submission 187571) | Freshwater lake microbial communities from Lake Michigan, USA - Su13.BD.MM110.DCMD (SPAdes) (version 2) | ecosystem: Environmental > Aquatic > Freshwater > Lake | place: Lake Michigan... | reverse complement strand
TATTGATAATGAATACACCATTTACGTCAGTGGTTGCAGTTTTATTAGCAACGGTAATGGCAACATTGGGTATGGGATTATTATTTTCATCAATAATTTGTCCTGAAAAATTCTTTGACACTTCAGTTCCAAAATTTAATGGAGTACCTGATGCGTTTCCATCAATTCCAGAGTCACTACTACAATTGTTGAATAAAAATGGAAATAACAAAACTAAAATTAAGAGTCTTTTTGAATTCATAGTATCTTTGTTTTGAGGTTAATACTAATTCAAAAGTATAAAATATTTAATTATTTAACAGCTGTTTCCGCTAAAAGTTTAGATAAAAATACGTTTTCTTCTTTTGATAGTTTTGGAAGTAACTGTTCTAAATAGATACGGGTGTTTGGGTTTTTTAATACTAAACGTAATTTATCTTTACCAAATTTCGAAAACTGCCATTTATTACTAACCAACGAATTAACTAGATTGGGAAGTACATTTTGATCTTTATCATTAATGAAAAGCAAGTTTTCTATTGCGTTCTGACGAATAGAAGTTTCAAATTCTGGATTGCAATACTTCAATAACTCATCATAAAATTTTGCTTTTTCTGCCATTTGATACTCTTTGGTCCCAAGAGCTAATGTCAACCATAATATTCTTAGATTTTTATCATTAAATCCTATCCATTCTTTTGAATTGTCAAGAATACGCTTCTGATCCTCAGTAAATTGCGACCAAAAAGTACTTAAAGTAATTTCTTTGGTGATATAAGAAGTATCGTTCAAAAGCGATTCGAAATCGGATTTAAATTCTAGTGGAACTTTTGGAGTAGTATTCGCAATTGCTTGTCGCACGTTTATCTCATTGGTTGCTAAAGCTAATTTTAAAAGTTGCTGCTTTTCCTCATAAGGCACTTTTTCACATTGATAAATGATTTCCTCCTTAATTGGAAAATAAGCGTTTGAAACAATTATTTTTTCAAATAAATCTCGCTTTTCGTTGAAAGGAGTTACTTTCATTTTTTTACAATCTAATAATAATTGTATGAATTTATTCTTTGACAACAATTGGATAGCATAATCATAATCAAAATTGGAATTCTCTAGCCATTTCTTACTAAACGAATCACAATCGTACGGAGAAATTTTCTTAATTTCATTTAAAAAGTCTTCTGTTATAACATTTTTTAGGGAGTGCTTGTTCAGGTAGTTTTTAACCGCTTTTTGAAACACCTTAGAGCCTAACTCTTCTCGCAATACAAATAAAACCCAAGCTCCCTTTTGATAATAGGATAACGTACTTGCTTTTTCACTTACTATTGGATTGGTATCTGTTTTTGATGCCGATTTCAATTGCAATAAGGTATCATATAGTTTTCTATAGAAATAATCATCACCAAAAACTTCTTTTTCCGCTAATAAAGCATAATAAGTTGCAAAACCTTCTTGCAACCAATGGTGTTTTCCCGATTGTGCCGTAATCAAATCGCCAAACCATTGGTGCGCCAACTCATGTGCATTAACATTCACATAATTCTTATCGTTAAAACCAATCGAATCAACTACAAAATCTCTTGAAAATACTGTCGCAGAAGTGTTTTCCATTCCTGAATATAAAAAATCTCGAACAGGCACTTGTTTATAAACTTCCCATGGATATTTTACCCCAATTTCATTTTCTAAAAAATCAAAAATCTTTTTAGAATAGCGATAAGTCGGTTCTAATTTTGAAAAATCTTCCTTTTCGATATAGTAAAATAAGGACTTTCCACTTTGAGACTTTTCTTTATTTATTTCAAATTTACCTATTGCCAACATCAATAGATAACTGCTCATTGGCTTTTTCATACGGTAATTCCAAATGAAATCATCTTGACTTGCTATTTTATTTTCTAATTTACCATTAGAAACAACCTGAAACTCATTATTAAATTTGATATCTAAATTGAAAATTAGTTTTTCATTGGGATCGTCAAAACTTGGAAACCAATTACTCGTGTATTTTCCTTGCCCCTGCGTCCAAATTTGAAGCTGCTCCCCTTTTCCTACAAAATACATCGCTTGTTTTGGCTGCACCCAATAATTGAAAGTCAGTTGGTTTCTTCCTGATTTAAATCCTTCAAAAAGTAATATTTGCTTTCGATTATTACTGAATTTAACTTCTGTATTATTGATTTTTAAATTGGAAAAATCAATATTTTGAGCATCGATTTTGATGGTATCAATAAGATGGTTGAGATCAAAATAATAGGTAACCTCTCCAGAAACCGATTTATCCAAAGCGTTGATTTCTATTTTACCCAGTACCGATGTAAAATCAACTGATTTTGATTGTTGTGCAAATGAAAATACAGAAATGAATAGAATAAGGTACCTCATAATTTATTGCTCTTCATATATTTTTAATAACTGCGTAACTGTATTCCAATTTCTAATAGTCGCGGTGAGATTCAGTTTTTTCTCAATATATTTTTGATCCAATCTCGTTTTTCCAGCACCAATATGGTATTTAATAAATAGTCTTGTCGTATCAATTTGAACTTCATCAGGCTTGAACTGACTCGTTTTTAAATCATTAATAGTATCGGCTTTAAGTTCCATGGAAACAAAGGCAACATATAATTTTTTGGTGTCAACTTCCTTTTCTTTTAGAAAATTACAATTGGTAAAACACGCTTCTAAATCCGCTTTTGAAATTACTAGTATTGGCACATCAAAACCAAAAACCTTATAGATTTCTTGCTTAATGATAAATGCAATTTTAGCGGCGCTTTCTTCATCAGATTCCAAAAAAACATTTCCAGACTGGATGTAAGTTTGTACCTTTTGAAAACCAATATTCTCCAAAGTGCTTTTCAAAACATCCATTTTGATCAAATTATGTCCGGAAACATTAATTCCACGAAGCAGCGCTAGATGTTTGTGCATTTAAATTTATTTAAGTATCAAAGATATTGCCTTTGATTAATATATCACAACTTTCGTGAAATAAGTTCTAAATTGCCATTTTCAAATTTGCAAACAAAAAACTATCTTCGCTGTAAATAGATCAAAGACTCAAGATTCTAAAAAATGTCTAAATTACTTCAAACTCCTATTGAATACCTTAAAGGCGTTGGCCCTCAACGTGGAGATTTGTTGCGTAAAGAATTAGGCATTCATAAATACCTCGATTTAATCAATCTTTATCCCTATCGCTATATTGACCGAACTCGTTATTATAAAATTAATGAATTAGATAATAATAGCGTTGAAGTTCAATTGATTGGGAAAATAATTCATATTAAAACCGTTGAACCGGCAAAGGGTAAAAAAAGATTGGTTGCTACATTTGTAGATGACACAGGCCAAATGGAATTGGTTTGGTTTCAAGGACATAAATGGATTCGCGATAGTTTAGAATTGAACGTTCCGATTGTTATTTTTGGAAAATGTACCTCCTTCGGGTCAGTATATAATATGGCTCATCCTGAAATTGAGCTTTTATCGGAACATGAAAAGAGTTTGCGTTCTGCCATGCAACCTGTTTATCCGTCTACAGAAACACTTACCAACAGAGGAATTACGAATAAAGTAGTGAATAAATTAATGCAGCAACTATTTCTGGAAACTCATAATTTATTTTCAGAAACACTTCCCGATTACTTAAGAAACGAGCTTAATCTACTATCAAAAAAAGAAGCGCTTTTCAATATTCATTTTCCAAAAAGCGCTGAAACATTGGCAAAAGCCCAATACCGGTTAAAATTTGAAGAGTTATTTTACATTCAGCTGCACTTAATTACTAAGAATTTAGTTCGGAAACACAAAATTAAAGGCCATGCTTTTAACAAAGTGGGGCATTTATTTAGTGATTTCTATGAAAACCACCTGCCATTTGAACTTACCAAAGCGCAAAAAAGAGTGCTCAAAGAAATTAGAAATGACATGGGAAATCCTGCCCAAATGAATCGTTTATTACAAGGAGATGTGGGTTCTGGAAAAACCATTGTGGCGTTCATGAGTATGCTTTTAGCTCTGGATAATGACTATCAAGCCTGTTTAATGGCTCCAACAGAAATTCTAGCGAATCAACATTTTATTGGTTTATCAGAATTAGCTAAAACCATGAATATCAATATTAAAAAACTAACAGGTTCAACTAAAACTTCAGATAGAAAAGTCATTCATGAACAATTAGAAAATGGGGAATTACAGATTTTAATTGGTACCCATGCTTTATTAGAAGAAAAGGTTAAATTTCAAAATTTAGGTTTGGCGATCATAGACGAACAACACCGATTTGGCGTAGAACAGCGCTCTAAATTATGGAAGAAAAATGAAATTCCACCGCATGTATTAATAATGACCGCCACTCCCATTCCAAGAACATTAGCAATGAGTTTATATGGCGACCTGGATATTTCACTGATTGATGAATTGCCACCAGGTAGAAAACCCATAAAAACAGTACATCGATACGATAACAATCGTTTAAATGTCATGGCTTTTGTGACTGAGCAAATTGAATTAGGAAGACAGATATATGTAGTTTACCCTTTGATTCAAGAGTCTGAAAAAATGGATTTTAAAGATTTAATGGACGGTTATGACACCATTTCAAGAGAATTTCCTTTACCTAAATACGCCGTTTCCATTCTTCATGGAAAAATGAAACCCACAGAAAAAGACTTTGAAATGCAACGATTTACTGAAGGAAAAACCAATATTATGGTGGCAACAACTGTGATTGAAGTGGGGGTCAATATTCCCAACGCAAGTGTAATGATTGTGGAAAGTGCTGAACGTTTTGGTCTTTCACAATTGCACCAACTACGAGGTCGTGTAGGTCGTGGTGCCGATCAAAGTTATTGTGTATTAATGACCTCTAACAAACTATCCAATAATAGTAAAACCCGCATGGAAACTATGGTTCGAACCAATGATGGCTTTGAAATTGCTGAGGTTGATTTAAAACTTCGAGGACCTGGCGACTTGATGGGAACTCAACAAAGTGGAGTTTTAAACCTTCAAATTGCCGACTTAGTAAAAGATAGAGATATCTTATATTTAGCTAGAAATTATGCTGTTAAAATATTAAAAGAGGATGCTGCATTGGAAAAACCAATTAATTCAATTCTTCGAGAAGTCTTTATTGAAATATCCAAACGAAAAAATATTTGGAATTACATCAGTTAAATAAATTAGAAATTTCACAATAAATTAATTAAATTTACCTACCAAAAAAAAGGCCACTATGCATTTATTTTTTAATAAATTATTTAGAACACTTACTATTATAACCTTATTTTCAAGCTTTAGCATCACTGCTCAAAACGACTGTGTTAATGCCATATTTATTTGTGGAAACGCCAATTTATCCGGTTTAACTGCTAGTGGAATTGGAGTTCAAGAAATTTCACCTGGAAATGCTTGTGGTCTTGGGGAAAATAATAGTCTATGGTTGAAGATTATAATCAGAACTGGAGGAACTTTAGGATTTACTTTAACCCCACAAAGTCCTAATTTAGTTGAAGATTTAGATTTTTGGATATTTGGTCCTAATGCAACGTGCAATAATTTAGGAACTGCGATTCGATGTTCTACTACCAACCCCCTTCAAGCCGGTTTAACAGATAACTTAACCGGAATGAACAGTACTGAAATAGATGTTAGTGAAGGGCCTGGTAATGACGGAAATAGTTATATTAAATGGATGGATGTTTTGGATAACGAAATCTATTACATTGCAATTGACCGACCTGTTGGAGTGAGTGCCTTTTCAATAACGTGGTCAGGCACAGCAACTTTTTTTCAAGCACCAACAACCATAACAAAAACTGATTTTCAAAAATGTAGTTTACCTAATTTTCCGGGAGAAGCCAATTTTGATATGACCCCAAACACTAATTTAGCAATTGGGACTCAACCCAATTTAGTGGCTACTTATCATAGCAGTTATAATGATGCTATAACCAGTACTAATGCAATTGCAAACCCTAACAATTATAGAAATACTTCCAACCCACAACAAATATTCATTAGGTTAAATAATATTTTTACTGGTTGTTTCGCTATAACCGATTTTTATCTTTCTGTTTATTTACCAACTGTTTCAGAATTTACCTATAATTCTCCCATTTGTATTAACGATACCAATCCTTCTATACTTCCTGCAACAGGATTTACTTTAGGAGGAGTTTTTAGTTCTACTTCAGGATTAAGTATTAACTCGTCAACTGGAGAAATAAACCTTGCCAATAGTGTGCCGGGGACTTACATAGTAATTCACACAATAACCTCAAATCCAGTAATTTGCCAAACCGATTCTACCACCAACTTTACTATAACTATTAATCCATTACCGAGTATAGTATTAAATAATCCAATACCCACTTTATGCTTGAGCACTTTAATCAATCCAATTACTTTTAATATTGGTGGTTTGGCTACTTCTGCTTCTCTATCTTCAGGAAGCCTCCCAAATGGATTGTCGGGAAATTTTAATAACGGAGTTTATACTATTACTGGAACACCTACAATTGATGGAACATATAATTTTACAATAACCACACAAGGCGGTTGTGCTCCACCAGCAAATTTTAATGGCAATTTAATAGTTAATAAATTACCTATTATCACCTTACCACAAGATGGCTTTATTTGTTTAGATGATGCTGGAAATTCACTCGGATCCTATACTTTAATAGCTAATCTTAGTTCTAGCGATCACTCCTTTGTATGGTCCAACAGTACCGGAATAATTGCAGGACAAACAAGAAATAATTACCGCGCTACGTTACCAGGTGCCTATTCTGTAATTGCTACAAATAGTACTACAGGGTGTTCTGCTAGTGCAAATGCTACAATTGGAACCCGTTTGCCACCCGAAATAGTAACTTCAATTGTATCCAATTACTTCTCAGAAACACAAACTGTCACGGTTAATGTTCTGCCTGTTGGGGTTTACGAATATAAATTAGATTTCAACCCTTATCAAGATAGTAATGTATTTACCAATTTATCTATGGGTGTTCATGAAATAGCGGTTAGAGATAAATTTTACTGTGGAGTGAAGAAAATTACCGTTCAGATAATTGATTATCCTAATTATTTTACTCCAAATGGAGACACCATTCATGATATATGGAATATTACTGAACTGAGAAATCAACCCAGTTCCTATATAGATATATTTGACAGGTATGGAAAATTGATTAAGCAAGTTAAACCTTCGGGACCTGGTTGGGATGGAAATTTCAATGGAAATCCATTACCAGCAACAGATTATTGGTTTACCGTATATTATACAGAACAAAATGTAAACCTACAATTTAGCTCCCATTTTTCTCTCGTTCGTTAGCAAAAATAGGATTTAAAAAAGCATTAAAAATCTTTCTTACTACAATCAGCAATCCTTATATTTGCAACTTTATTATAGATAACAAATGAAAATATCATACAACTGGTTAAAACAATTTATCAATATCGATTTGAAATCGGAAGAAACTGCTGATGTTTTAACTGATCTTGGATTAGAAGTTGAAGGAGTAGAAAAATTTGAAAGTTTAAAAGGTGGATTGGAAGGTGTGGTGATTGGTCATGTACTAACTTGCGTCCAACATACTAATGCCGATAAATTGAAAGTGACTACGGTAGATATTGGCACCGGTACTCCTATTCAAATTGTTTGCGGCGCAAGTAATGTTGCCGTTGGACAAAAAGTGCCTGTAGCTACAATTGGAACAAAATTATACGATAAAGAAGGCCAATTATTTGAAATAAAAAAAGGCAAAATTAGAGGTGAGGAAAGCCACGGAATGATTTGCGCTGAAGATGAATTAGGACTTGGCGATAGTCACGAAGGAATTATGATTCTTGATTCTAGTTTAGCACCAGGAACTCCAGCCGCTAAAGTATTTAAAATAGAAACTGACGAGGTTTTTGAAATTGGATTAACTCCAAACCGTGCCGATGCAATGAGTCATTGGGGTGTAGCGAGAGATTTGCGCGCTGGTTTAATTCAAAGAGACGGAAAGCAATATGAATTAATTACTCCTTCTGTAAATAAATTTAAAGTTGATAAAAGAACATTTAAAATTGATGTTAAAGTAAACAACACCAAATTAACACCGAGATATTGTGGGATTACCATTTCAGGAATTACAGTAAAACCATCGCCTGAATGGCTAAAAAACAAATTAAAAGCAATAGGTTTAACTCCGAAAAACAATATTGTGGATGTAACCAATTATGTACTTCATGAATTAGGACAACCTCTTCACGCTTTTGACGCTTCAAAAATTAATGGAAATATTATTGTTGATACTGTTAAATCAGGAACAAAATTTACCACATTAGACGGAATTGAGAGAACTTTGAATGAAGAAGATATTATGATTTGCGATAGTCAAGGCCCACTTTGTATTGCGGGTGTTTTTGGCGGATTGAATTCTGGTGTTTCTGAAAGTACTAATGCCGTATTTTTAGAAAGCGCCTATTTTAATCCAGTTTCTATTCGTAAAACAGCCAAAAGACATGGTTTAAGTACCGATGCTTCTTTTCGATTTGAAAGAGGAATAGATCCTGCAATTACAGATTACGCTTTGAAAAGAGCTGCCATTTTAATAGTTGAAGTTGCTGGTGGTGAAATAACTTCAGATCTTATTGATGTAAATAATAATAAAGAGGAAGATTTTCCAGTTGTTTTAAATTTCGAAAATGCTACCAAAATAATTGGGCAAGCACTACCTAAAGAAACTATTAAAAACATTCTAGTTTCATTAGATATTAAAGTAACTAGTGTCTCTGATTCGAGTTTAGGTCTAATAATTCCAGCTTATCGGGTAGATGTTCAAAGAGAAATTGATGTAATTGAGGAGTTACTTCGAGTTTACGGCTACAACAATATCAATTTTACCAATAAAGTAAATGCGACTGTTTCTAATTCAGGAAAAACTGAAGATTATAAAGTGCAAAATGTTATAGGAAATCAATTGACTTCGCTAGGATTTCATGAAATGATGGCCAATTCTTTAACTACTCCTGACTATATTAAATTGACTGAAAACTTAAAGGAAGATCATAACGTACTAATTCTTAATCCATTAAGTAATGATTTGTCAGCAATGAGACAATCCTTATTGTTTTCTGGACTAGAATCGGTTTCTTTTAATATCAATCGAAGAAATACCGATTTGAAGTTATTTGAATTTGGAAAAACCTACCATAAATTACCTTCTGGTTTTGAAGAACCTAAACATTTATCATTATTTACCACCGGAAATAGAATAGAGGAAAGCTGGACATATACTGATAAACCATCTGACTTCTTCCTATTTAAAGGATATGTAAATAGTATTTTGTCAAGATTAGGAATAAATAATATCCAAACTAAACCAATCTCCACCGATGTGTTTGCTGAGGGAATAGCTTTTGCAAATGGAAATAATGTGTTGGTTGAATTTGGAACTGTGAAAAAATCTATATTGAAACATTTCGATGTCAAACAAGAAGTTTTTTACGCTGATTTTGATTGGAATGCGATTTTAAAATTAATTTCAAATAAAATTAAATTTGTTGAAATCCCTAAATATCCTGAAGTAAGAAGAGATTTGGCTTTGCTTCTAGATGAAACCGTTGCGTTTGAAGATATTTACAATATTGCTTCACAAACAGAAAAAGCTTTGTTGAAAGAAATTACTTTGTTTGACGTTTATGTTGGTAAAAATTTGCCTGAAGGTAAAAAATCATATGCGGTTAGTTTTACTATTCAAGATGAAACTAAAACATTAACAGATACTCAAATTGAAAAAATAATGAGTAAACTTCAAAATAATTTCCAAACTCAATTAGGGGCGCAATTAAGATAACTTGAATTTATATACTATTTTATTCTAAATACTTTTTTATAATAAATGAAAAAAATAATCGTATCATTAGTCGTTTTATTTTCTTTTAATTCTAACATTGCACAAAATAGTTATGATATTAAAATCAATTTAAAACATTGTAAAGACAGTATTGCCTACTTAACTTTTTATCAATTTGATAAAAATATGATTGTGGATACGTGTGCCAATATAAAAAATGGCAAAATTGAATTCAATGGCAAAAAGAAATTATACAAAGGGATTTATTCACTTGTAGGACAAGGAAAATCAATTTATTTTGACTTTATCATTGATGATGATAATCAAAATTTAGAAATTTCTAGTGAAGCTGTTTCCAATTATAAAGAGTTGTTACAATGTAATAATTCAAAAATTCAAAATGATTTCTTCGATTATATTAAATATTTCGAAGTACAGAGGCTAGAATTTGAATCGTATTTTCCAAAAACTAAAGGGCTAAGTAAAAAAGATTCTACTGATTTTATGTCTGGTAAACAAAAGCAAATTAGTGAAAATATTGATAGTTATGAGAAATCATTCATTAACAGAAATAAAGGAACTTTCATTAGTGACGCATTGAATTTAAAAATTGAAAAATTGCTAAAAGACATTCCAAAAGCAGCAAATGGAAGGCCAGACAGTATTGCTGTATTTGACTATTATAAGAACCATTATTGGGACGGTGTTGACTTCAAAGACGACGGGTTAGCAAGAACACCTTTCTTTTATGGTCGATTAACACGTTACTTTGAATCAGTAGTAATGAAGGACCCAGATTCTGTTTCGGTAGAAATAGATCAAATTATGAATCAAGCTGTTGAAGGTTCAATAATGTACAAATTGTTATTGGCAAACTTTGTGAACAAATATGAAACTTCAAAAGTGATGGGTTTTGACAAAGTGTTTGTATATATTGTAGATAACTATTTCAAAACTGGAAAGGCAAAAGATATCTATAACGATGATAACATTGTAAATAACATTATAAATAGGGCAACCATTTTACGACCACTATTATTGGAAGCAATTGCTCCAGAATTACCAATGATTCCTATAGAAAGTCATGATAAAATTGCAAAAATGGGATTTGAAAAGGCTAAAACTAGTGAAGAGCTAACCAAGATATTCTATGCCAATTCAGCAGAAATAGAAAAAACATTTTTAAAACTTCGTTCCATCAAAGCAAAATACACACTTCTTGTTTTTTGGGATGTTGATTGTAGTCATTGCCAGATAGAAATTCCTAAATTAATTGAATTGTACCACCAATTATTGAAAGATAAAATAGATGTAAAAGTATTTAGTGTTCATACCCAACAAGAATTTGAAAAATATAAAAAGTATGTGGAAGATAAAAAATTGGATTGGATAAACGTTTATGACGGAGTACATTACAATAATTTGAAAGACCTATACGATATTTACTCTACTCCTGTTATTTATATTTTAGATAAGGATAAAAGAATTAAAGCGAAGAGAATTGATGTAGATCAAATTAAACCAATTTTAACTGCATTAGATAAAAGCAAATAAATCACCGGTTATTTTTATTTAACAAATATTAAATACGAATAATTTGGATTAAGATTATATTTGCACAAATTTCATATAAATGGCTCGTTTCAAAGAAAATGATTTACCAAAATCAAAACTTACAAAATCTTCTCTAAGCAAAGCATTGTTAATTTTTAAATATGCTGGGAATCATAAATGGAAATTTTATGTAGGTTTAATTTTCTTATTATTTACAGGCGGAACTGCATTGGCATTTCCAAAATTAATGGGGCTTTTAATAGATTGCGTTAAGAATAAAGACAATGCTCAAGCCAATTTAATAGCTGGTGGTCTAATTGTGATACTATTATTTCAATCGCTTTTCTCCTTTTTCAGATTATCATTATTTGTAAATTTTACCGAAAATACATTAGCAAATTTACGTTTGGCTTTATACAGCAATTTAGTGAAATTACCTATGACCTTTTTTTCGCAAAAACGGGTCGGTGAATTAAACAGTCGAATTAGTTCCGATATTAATCAAATTCAAGATACACTTACTTCAACTATTGCTGAATTTTTAAGACAGTTTATATTAATTTTTGGTGGAATCGCATTATTGGCCAGTGAGAGTATTAAACTAACCTTATTAATGTTGTCCGTTGTTCCATTGGTAGCTGTTGCGGCTGTTATTTTTGGTAGATTTATAAGAAAATACTCTAAAAAAGTTCAAGATCAAGTTGCAGAAAGCCAAGTAATCGTTGAAGAAACAATGCAAGGAATTAGTATTGTAAAAGCTTTTGCAAATGAATGGTACGAAATTGCTCGTTATAATGGTAAGATTAAAGAAATAGTAAAAATTGCTATTAAAGGAGGAAAATACAGAGGTTACTTTGCCTCATTCATTATTTTTTGTCTTTTTGGTGCAATTGTAGCCGTAGTTTGGTTTGGCGTTCGATTGAGTATTAGTGGTGAAATGAGCGTAGGCCAATTAATATCATTTGTATTGTATTCCACTTTTGTAGGAGCTTCATTTGGCGGAATTGCAGAATTGTATGCTCAAATTCAAAAAGCCGTTGGTGCTACAGAACGCGTTTTCGAATTATTGGAGGAAACTCCTGAAAAAATAAACTCCTCTGAATCTGCTGCAGAAAAAATATTAAAAGGAAATGTAAGTTTCAAAAAAGTAGCTTTCTCCTACCCGTCTAGAAAAGAAATCCAAGTATTAAAGGAAGTTAGTTTCAATGCCGATTTTGGTCAGAAGATTGCAATTGTGGGACCTAGTGGAGCCGGAAAATCAACTATAGCTTCTTTATTGTTACGTTTTTATGACATTGAAGGCGGAGAAATTAGTATCGACGGTAAAAATATTTACGATTACGATTTAGAAACACTTCGTGGAAATATGAGTATTGTTCCTCAAGATGTCATTTTATTTGGTGGCACCATTCGAGAAAATATTGCCTATGGTAAACCAAATGCATCCGAAGAAGAAATAGACAAAGCGGCAAAACAAGCCAACGCCTTCCAATTCATAAAAGGATTTCCGGAAAAATTTGAGACTATTGTTGGTGAACGTGGAATTAAATTGTCAGGTGGGCAACGACAAAGAATTGCCATTGCGAGAGCATTATTGAAAAATCCGAGTATCTTAATTTTAGATGAAGCCACTTCTTCATTGGATAGCGAAAGTGAAAAATTAGTTCAAGAAGCATTAGAAATATTAATGCAAGGAAGAACAAGTATTATTATTGCTCACCGTTTATCAACTATTCGTTCAGCAGATCAAATTATCGTTTTAGATGAAGGAATTATTAAAGAACAAGGAACGCACCAAGAGTTAATTGCATTGGAAAATGGTATCTACAAAAACTTGAGTAATCTTCAGTTTAATAATTTTTAAAGGTCAAGCTCAAAATCAATAAAAAAAATAGTGTGTTTGAATATTACTTCCCTTTTCTTCTGTCTCTTTCAGTCTTAATCAATTTTAATTCTCTACTAGTTTGTCCAGCAACTGAAGTATTTTCTTCAGCTCTTCGAATTAAATAAGGCATCACATCACGAACAGGGCCAAAAGGCAAATATTTAGCATTATTGTACCCATTTGCCGATAAATTGTAACTGATATTATCACTCATACCGTACAATTGTCCAAACCAAATTCTAGCATCTTTCTTCTCAATTTTCAATTCCTGTAGGTAATCCATCAACTTATAAGACGATAATTCATTGTGTGTACCCGCAAAAATGGCCATTCTATCAATATTTTCTAACATATAATGAATTGCAGCGTCATAATTTAAATCGGTTGCTTCTTTAGATTCGCAAATTGGTGTTGGATATCCATTTTCTTCTGCACGCAAATTTTCCTTTTCCATATAGGCGCCTCTAACCACTTTCATTCCAATGTAAAAACTATCTGTTTTTGCTTGTTGGTGTAAATTTTTTAGGTAATCCAACCTATCCCAACGGTACATTTGCAAAGTGTTAAAAACAATCGCTTTTTCTTTGTTATATTTTTTCATCATTTGTGCAACCAATTCATCAGCAGCGTCTTGCATCCAACTTTCCTCAGCATCAATTAATAAAGGAACATTTTTTTGGTGAGCTTCACCACAAACTTTATCAAAACGCGCTTCAACCCTATTCCATTCTGATTTTTCTGATTCAATTAGTTTCATTTTAGAACCTACTTTTTCATATAAATCCAATCTTCCAAATCCTGTAGGTTTAAAAACTGCAAAAGGAATTGCCTCTCTTTCTTTAGCAAATTCAATAGTTTTTAAAGTCATTCTCAAAGCAGCGTCAAATTGATCCTCTTCTTCCTTACCTTCAACAGAATAATCCAAAACCGATGAAACTCCTTTGGTATACAATTTATCAACAACGGAAAGACAATCCACTTCATTTACACCTCCACAAAAATGATCAAAAACAGTAGCACGAATTAATCCTTCAACAGGTAAATGAACTTTAATTGCAAAATTGGTAAGTGCAGTTCCTATTCTAACCAAAGGCCGATTGTCAATCATTTTAAATAGAAAATAAGCACGATCTAATTCGGAATCACTTTTTAAAGAAAAAGCTACTTCAGTATTGTTGAAAATTTTATCCATATGAATTTTAATAATAATGCAAATATAAGAACACAATACTGATTATTAATCAAAAATTACCTTATTTTGCAGCATCAATTTACACCAACAATTAATAAGCGAATGCAGTCTATAAAAGCAAATGGATATTCAGTAATTTTCAATATTGAAGGCTATAAAGAACTGAATAAATTAATTTCTGAAAATAATTATTCTACCTTATTTATTATTGTGGATTCAATAACCAATGAAGTATGCCTACCTAAATTGCTACCTCAAATTGAAACTGAAAGTACAATTGAAATTATTGAATTTGAAGCTGGTGAAACCAATAAAAATATTGAAACTTGTATTCAAATTTGGAATGTTTTAACCGAATTGGGAGCAGACAGAAAGAGTTTGATAATCAATTTAGGCGGTGGCGTTGTGACTGATCTTGGTGGTTTTGTCGCTTCAACTTTCAAACGAGGAATAGATTTTATAAATATACCAACTACATTATTAGCGATGGTAGACGCATCTATAGGTGGTAAAACTGGAATTGACTTAGGGAACCTTAAAAACCAAATAGGCGTAATTAACAACCCAAAATTAGTTGTAATTGATTCTGATTATTTAGAATCGCTTCCGCAAATAGAAATGCGTTCAGGTTTAGCAGAAATAGTGAAACATGGCTTGATATTTAACCAAGTATATTGGAAGCAATTCTTAGATTTATCAAAATTAGATTTTGCCGATTTTGATACTATTATATTTGATTCAATAAATATAAAAAATGAAATTGTAATGCAAGATCCTTTGGAAAACGGAATTCGAAAAGCATTAAATTTTGGACATACATTAGGACATGCAATTGAAAGTTATTTTTTAGATCATCAAGTTAAAAAGAATTTACTTCATGGCGAAGCAATTGCAATTGGAATGGTATTAGAAAGTTATATTTCGATGTCTAAAAATCTAATTTCTAAAGCAGAATATCTAGAAATAAAATCAACTATTAAATCCATTTTTGAAGAAGTGAATTTTAATAAAAATGATATTCAATCAATACTAGATTTACTTATTCACGATAAGAAAAATGAAAAAGGTAAAATAAAATTTGTACTTCTTGATGGAATTGGTAATTTTATATTAAATCAAGAAGCTGAAAATGAGATTATTACCTCTTCATTTGAAGATTACAAATTATAAAAAAAAAGTGCTGCAGTTTGTTATATAGATTTAATATTTTTTTACATTTGCTCCGATGAATAAAAAACAAAATAGCAACCACTTTTCCTTCTCAAAAAACGAGACCTATATGGCTTTTCAAGCTTTATTGAATCGTTATTTTGGTTTAGTAGGTATATTGTATTTTGATGAATTAAGGCATTCCATAATCAATGATGATGAACTTCAAATCATTTATGCAAATATTCGAGTTTGAAAATTAGATTTTATTAAGAAATTACACTTTTCAAATCTAATTTACTCATAAACAAATGAATACAAAATATTCGGATTTAATTAATCAAAATTATTATTTTCCTCAAGAAGAATTTAATCTTAACAAAGATAACCTACAATTTCATGATATTGATTTAATGAAATTGGTAGAACAATATGGTACTCCATTAAAATTCACCTATTTACCGCAAATTTCCAACAATATTAAACGGGCTAAAACTTGGTTCAAAAATGCAATGGATAAAAGTGAGTACAAAGGAAAATATTATTTTTGTTATTGTACAAAAAGTTCTCATTTTGAATACATTATGAATGAGGCTTTTAAAAACAATATCCATATTGAAACTTCATCTGCTTTTGATATCAATATTGTTGAAAATTTGTTGCAATCCGGAAAAATAAATAAAAGTACTTATCTAATTTGTAATGGTTTTAAAAGAGATCAATACATTGAAAACATTGCACGAATTATAAATAACGGTCACAAAAATACCATTCCAATAATTGATAATTACGAAGAGTTAGATTTGCTTCAAGCTGCTATCAAAGGAAAATTCAAAATTGGAATTAGAATTGCCGCAGAAGAAGAACCTAAATTTGAGTTTTATACTTCTAGATTGGGAATTGGATACAAGAATATTGTTCCTTTTTACAAAAAACAAATACATGAGAATAAAAATTTGGAACTTAAAATGTTACACTTTTTTATCAATACTGGAATTAATGACAATGCTTATTATTGGAGTGAATTAATCAAATGTATTAAAGTTTATGTGGCTTTAAAAAAGGAATGTCCAAGTTTGGATAGTTTGAATGTGGGTGGAGGATTTCCAATCAAAAATTCACTCGCATTTGAATACGATTACCAATACATGATTGACGAAATTATCAACCAAGTAAAAATTGCTTGTGATGAAGCAGAAGTTGATGTTCCAAATATTTTTACTGAGTTTGGCTCTTTTACTGTTGGAGAAAGTGGTGGCGCTATCTACCAAGTATTGTATCAAAAACAACAAAATGATAGAGAAAAATGGAACATGATTGATTCTTCATTTATTACCACTTTACCTGATACTTGGGCTATTAATAAGCGTTTTGTAATGTTGGCAGTTAATCGTTGGAATGATACTTACGAGAGAGTTTTATTAGGAGGAATGACTTGTGATAGCGATGATTATTATAATTCTGAGCAGAATATGAACGCCATCTATTTGCCTAAATACAATAAAGAAAAACCTTTATATATTGGTTTTTTCAATACCGGTGCGTATCAAGAAACGATTGGAGGATTTGGCGGTTTGAATCACTGTTTGATACCAGAACCAAAACATCTTTTAATTGATCATGATGAAAATGGTGAAATTATAACCAGCGTTTTCTCTGAACAACAAACCGCAGATGCCGTATTAAAAATATTAGGATATCACAACAAATAAGTATAATTGTATAATAAATTTCAAATACAATTCTAAACTATTGTAAGTATTATCGTGGGAAAAATTCGTTAGAAAAAAGTATAAAAAAAAATAAAATTGAAATTGTATATCAAATAATTAATTTGTTAATTTGAATCAATAAAAACTAAAAAATTAAAAATGAGTAAAGGTCCTATAAGTCAGTTTATTGAGAAGTATTATCTACATTTCAACTCTGCAACTGTTGTTGACGCAGCTAAGGCATACGAACAACAATTAGAAAAAGGAGCCAAAATGATGGTGACTTTAGCTGGCGCAATGAGTACTGCTGAGATAGGAAAAATATTCGCAGAAATGATTCGAAGAGACAAAGTTCAAATCGTTTCTTGTACCGGGGCAAATCTTGAAGAAGATATTATGAATTTGGTTGCACACTCTCATTATGAAAGAGTTCCAAATTATAGAGATTTAACACCTCAAGAAGAATGGGATTTAATGGAACGTGGTTTGAATCGTGTAACAGATACTTGTATTCCTGAACATGAGGCTTTTAGACGTTTGCAAAAGCACATTTACAAAATTTGGAAAGACGCTGACGACATAGGAGAACGTTATTTTCCGCATGAATTCATGTATAAACTCTTACTTTCTGGCGTTTTAGAAGAATATTACGAGATAGATTTGAAAGACAGTTGGATGTATGCTGCTGCAGAAAAAAATCTACCTATTATTGTTCCGGGTTGGGAAGACAGTACAATGGGAAATATTTTCGCTTCGTATGTAATTAAAGGCGATTTGAAAGCTTCAACCATGAAATCAGGAATTGAATATATGATTTACCTTGCCGATTGGTACCCAAAAAATAGTGAAAACGGTATTGGATTTTTCCAAATTGGAGGAGGAATTGCAGGAGATTTTCCAATATGCGTGGTTCCAATGCTTTATCAAGATATGGAAATGCATGAAGTACCTTTTTGGAGTTATTTCTGTCAGATATCAGATTCTACAACTAGTTACGGTTCCTATTCTGGCGCTGTTCCAAATGAAAAAATCACTTGGGGAAAATTAGACATTCATACCCCAAAATTTATTATTGAGTCGGATGCTACCATAGTAGCTCCATTGATTTTTGCTTATTTATTAGATTTATAATATTATTTTATGAGAAGAGTTATTGTTGATTACGCAAAACTAACCAATGAAATCTTGAACTTATTAGTCGAGAAATTTCCTGACGGATATGATGATTCAAATATCATCCGATTTAAAAACCACAAAGACGAAACTATAGAAGCGGTAGAAGTTCGTTCTGAATATACGATATACTTAGTAAAAATTAGTACTAAATTATCCGACCGTTTAATTAATTTTGAAGACGACGATGACATAGTAGTTCCGCTAGATGCAATTAAAGGTATTGACCTTGATGATGAAGTTGCAACTGACGAAGAAGAAGATGTTGATAGTACAAAAGATACAGAAGATTCAAATGATGATCACGATGATGATCACGATGCAGATGATATTGCTGACAAGGAATCAGACGACGAAGAAGAATAAAACAAAAGGAACTCTATTGGAGTTCCTTTTTTATTATAGATTAGTTTAAATATTTTTCTAAAAATATTTTTTGATGGTGTTTTTGATGTCCTATGATTATAAAACCAATCGCTCTAACGGATACTTCTCTATTTGAAGCAATACCTATTTTAGTTAACTGTTCCTGAGAAAAACTATTGAATAATGACAGCGTAGATTGACGAACAACTGCCATTTCCGTTAATAAACTTTGCAAACTTCTCTCTTTTCCATTTGAATTAGCAACGTAATCATTTTCATCAAATCCGGGTAAAGGCGTTTTGTCATTTCTTGAAATTCGAAGCGCTCTATAACCAAATATTCTTTCAGAATCAATCAAGTGTTGAATGATTTCTTTTACAGTCCACTTGCCTTCTTCATATTGATAGTCAAATTTATCCATTGGAATGTTCTGAACAAATTTGATAAATTCGTGCAAACAAATTTCCAATTCTTCAATTAATTCAACCTCATCAAGTGTTTGAATGTACAATTTATAAAAATCGGGATATTCATTTACAGATAATTGATTTAATTTCATAAATATGATTTTAAGTTGAATTTCTTCAGATAAAAATTATTGAGTTTTTTATATAAAAAAAGCCTCAAGAATAAACTTGAAGCTTCATAAAAATAGTGATTTTATAAAAACTACAAGCTTTTAAAAATAGTGTGCATTAAACGTTTTTTATCATTTAAACTTTCGTCTAGTGATATCATAGTTTCTGTTCTATAAACACCTTCTATATCGTCAAGCATAAAGATAACATCTTTTGCATGCTTTGTGTCTTTTGCTCTAATTTTGCAGAAAATATTGAATTTACCAGTAGTTATGTGTGCAACAGTTACGAATGGAATTTCATTAATTCGCTCTAAAACAAATTTAGTTTGTGATGTATTGTTTAGAAATACACCAACGTAAGCGATAAATGAATATCCTAATTTTTCATAATCTAAGGTCAATGAAGACCCCATTATTATACCTGCATCCTCCATTTTTTTTACTCTAACATGAACGGTACCGGCAGAAATTAATAATTTCTTTGCGATATCGGTAAAAGGGACTCTGGTATTATCAATCAACATGTCTAAAATTTGATGATCTACTTCATCTAAACGGAACTTGCTCATAAGTTTGTTTTTTATAGTAATTAAATTAATTTAAATAATTTTATTAAAATTCAAAAAAATCTAATTTTTAATCAATCCATTAACAAATTTTATACTTTTTCCTAAAGAAAATTCTGCTTTTTGGTCAATTTTCGGAATATTCATTTCTAAATCTTCGTATAATGCTTCTTCAACATCTAACTCAAAATGACCATAAAAACCCTGTAAATCCCCTACTTCAGCAGTATAAGCGTTGAAAACTAATTGGTTATCAATTATTTCTTCTTTAAACTGAAGTGCAAAATTGGTGATTATTTTATTATTATCATAATTAATTTTGATATTTTTATAAATAAAATCATAAAAACAGATTTTATTGTGAGGAATATTCATATAATCTTCGATTTTATTGATAACTATATCGTTTTCGAAGATTTTTTTCAAACCTTCAACTAATGCAATAAATACAAATTTTCTAGTCAATTCTCTTTTGTAATCTCCTTGGTAATGACCTGCCTCGATTAAAATAGTAGGTACATTTAAAAACTGGAAAGTGTCGCCTACACAATTGATATTAAAAGAATCATCAAAACGGCCCACTTGATTGGGGATAAACTTTTGGAGAATTTTGTTCATTGCAACTATAACTTTAATTGCCTTAGTTCTCACATCATTAATATCTCTATTTTCATTATAAGCAGGTGCTAAAAATGAAACTGTAGCAGGTTTTATATCCTCAGCTTCTACCCCATAAATAGTTCGTTGATCGTGTAAATTATAACAATAATCAGGTTTGAAACTCTCAAAAGTACTTCTTAAAAATTTGCTTTCAGGCTGTGTTAGATTCTGAGCATCTCTATTTAAATCAATTTTATTTGCATTTTCCCGAGTATAAAGCAAAGCTCCATCTGGATTTAACATTGGTAAACAACAAAAAGTAAATTCACTTAAAAGCTCCTTGGAAAAATCAGAATTTCCATTTAATAAATTTAAAAAATCGAATAAGGCTTTCGTAGTAGTACTCTCATTTCCATGCATTTGAGACCATAATAAGACTTTTATTTTACCCGTCCCTAATTCATATTTATATATTGGTTTTCCAAGAACTGATTTTCCTATAATTTGAACTTGATGATCAGAATTAAATTTCAACAATAAAGGCTCGATATCATTCAAAGTAATATAACGACCTTTTAAATTGGTTTCAAAATTCTGACTAAATAAATTCTCGTAATTCATAGTTCTATTTTATAAAAAACAAAAGTAAGCAACCAAATTCAATTAAACGACATAACTATTACCGGGGATCTTCCCTACAACATCTTTAAAATGAGGTAATAAGATTTTTAAATCAGAAATAATGTCTCCTGTGGTATAAAAAGGAGTGCCAAAATTAACTTCTTTTTTACCATAGTTAAAAGCGACTGGAATTATTGGAACATTGGCCTTTTCAGCAATGTAATAGAAACCTGTTTTTAATTCGGTTACCTTTTTTCTTGTACCTTCTGGAGAAAGTCCCAAACGAAATATTTTTCGGCTTTCAAAAACCTGAGCAATAGAATCAACCATATTTAGTCCGCCTTTTCTATCCAAAGGCGCTCCTCCCATGTATCGAAAATACCAACCTAAAGGAAAACCAAAAAGTTCTTTTTTGCCAAGCCAATTTAATTCAACCCCAATTATTCCTCTAGTAAATAGCCCTATGAAAAAGTCAATCCAACTGGTATGAGGGATTACTATAAAAACACATTTTTCTAATTTCTTATCGATTTCACCTACAATCTTCCACCCCATCAATCGGAAAAAAATGAATTTGTAAATAAGTTTTTTCATTCTTTAAAAATTTATGTAAAAGTAATATTAATCTCTTATTTTTGAGAAAAAATAAACCATTGCTTAATAAAATACTTAGTTTTCTAATCCCAATTACTATTTTCAAACAGAATTCTTCCGTAAGTAGCTCAATTGAAATTACTTGGAACAATGGCCAACTGGTATTGGACTCGAAGAATACCAATTATTCTCATGGAAGTTTGCAAAGAATTTTACGAAGAGGATTGCAATCAATCGGATTTAAAAATATAAAAAATAGTAATTCCATTTTAGTTTTGGGGGTTGCCGGCGGCAGCGTAATCAAAACTTTAGTAAATGAAATCGACTTTAAAGGAGAGATTACCGGTATTGAAATTGACCCCGAAATTATATCATTAGCCAATAAATATTTCCAACTATATGAAATACCAAACCTGACTATTATTATTGAAGATGCTTTTAAATTCGTTCAAAAAACCAATAAAACATTCGATTTAATTATCATTGATATCTTTCAAGACAATTCCATGCCCGAATTTCTTTTTAAAACGCTATTTATAGATAAAACATGCTCACTTTTAAATCCTGGTGGCAACTTACTCTTTAATACCATGATTCATTCTAAAAGTGATCAGGAGAGAAACAACCAATACAAAAAACATTTTAACCCCGAACAATTTACCACTCATTCCCTTCCAAAAGTGGAAGTTTACAATGAATTGATTATTATTAAAAAGACGAAAAGATAATAGATAAATAGACTAAAATAATTGGTGCTAATTCAATTAATTTGTGGCTTTTAAACACTTGGAACCTTGCGGTTAAAAAATTTGGAAAATATAAATATTCCTTAATGTATCTTCGGGTGGACTTTGAGTCTCTTTTTGAAACAACAACAAATCCACTTCAATCCAAAAAAAATCCCCGCTATTGCGGGGATTTTATATAAAAATCAAGAAATTATTTTTTCTCGGTTTTTTCCATTTTAGCTTTTAATTCAGCTAACATATCGTTGTTGTCTCCTAATTTAGCAACTTGCGCATTAGCATTATTTGCAACAGCTTCCGTAACTGCTTTCACATTTTTCTCTTCTTCTCCCCGGAAGATAGCAGTGTGAGAAGCAACTACTCTTTTAAATTCTTTGTTGAATTCAATTACTTTAAATTCAGCAGAATCTCCTTTTTTCAATTTCTTACCGTCTTCTTTTTCAAGGTGACGTGTAGGAATGAAAGCAACGATATCATCACCAAATTCTACAGTAGCTCCTTTGTCAACAATTTCAGAAATTTCACCGGTGTGAATAGTTCCTACAGCAAATGAATCTTCGTATTGATCCCAAGGATTAGGAGTAGTTTGTTTGTGTCCTAAAGATAATTTACGACCTTCAACATCTAATTCTAAAACTACTACATCTAATTTTTCACCAACGTTTACAAACTCAGATGGGTGTTTGATTTTCTTAGTCCATGAAAGATCAGAAATGTAAATCAATCCGTCAATTCCTTCTTCTAATTCTACAAATATTCCAAAGTTAGTAAAGTTTCTAACGATTCCTGAGTGTTTAGAACCTACAGGATATTTAGCAGTGATATCTGTCCATGGATCTTGCGTTAATTGCTTGATACCTAATGACATTTTACGGTCGTCTCTATCTAATGTTAAGATAACTCCTTCCACAATATCACCCACTTTTACGAAATCTTGAGCTGAACGCAAGTGCGTAGACCATGACATTTCAGAAACATGAATTAAACCTTCAACACCTTCAGCTACTTCAATGAAAGCACCGTAATCTGCGATTACAACTACTTTACCACTTACTTTATCACCAATATTTAATTCCGCATTTAAAGCGTCCCACGGGTGAGCATTTAATTGTTTCAATCCTAATTGGATTCTTGTTTTCTGATCATCAAAGTCAAGAATAACAACATTCAATTTTTGATCTAATTCCAACACTTCACTTGGGTGATTAATTCTACTCCAAGAAAGGTCAGTAATGTGGATTAATCCATCAACACCACCTAAGTCAATGAACACACCATAAGAAGTAATGTTTTTCACAATACCTTCTAATACTTGTCCTTTTTGTAATTGACCGATAATTTCTTTTTTCTGTACTTCAATATCCGCTTCAATAAGCGCTTTGTGAGAAACAACTACGTTTTTGAATTCGTGGTTAATTTTCACTACTTTGAATTCCATCATTTTATTTACATAAACATCGTAATCTCTAATTGGTTTAACGTCAATTTGAGATCCAGGTAAGAAGGCTTCAATTCCAAATACATCAACGATCATTCCACCTTTAGTTCTACATTTCACGAAACCAGTAACAATTTCTCCTGTTTCATTTGCACTAATAACTCTGTCCCAAGATTTAATGGTACGTGCTTTTCTGTGAGACAATACCAATTGACCTGTTTTATCCTCACGGATATCAATTAATACTTCTACTTTGTCACCTACTTTTAAAGCTGGATTGTAACGGAATTCGTTTAAAGAAATTACCCCCTCCGATTTTGCATTGATATCAACGATAACGTCTCTATCTGTAATACGAACAACCATTCCATCAACTACCTCTTCTTGATCAGTATCAATAAATGTTTCAGAAACTAATTGTTCAAATTCTTGCAAGTTTTTTTCGTCAACGGCATCAATACCTTCTTCAAAGTTGTGCCAGTTAAATTCTGCTAAAAACTGCTCTTGTAATTTTAATTGTTCAGACATGCTGATAATAAATTTGTATTCTGCATTTTCTCGAGTTTCTTAATGTGATAGAAAACAACAGAAGTTGTTTGATTTAATTGACAATCCCGAATAGAAACTCTTATTCACTATAAGGGTTGGCAAAAGTAATTCTTTTTTATTTATTCACCAATTTTTTTACAGAAATCTAAACCCCTAACTATCAATTATATAAATAATTTGTATTTGGAGCGAATTGTCCTGGTATTTTTGAAATTGAAATTCCCGCTTTCGGCTTTATCTCTTCGCCATACCTGGAGAATACCGCCTTTATCGGGGCTAAAGGAGATTTATAAATGCTGAACTTGTTGATGCTGAACTTGTTTCAGAATCTAAAAAAAACCCGATAACTAAAGCTATCGGGTTTTTTTTATAATTACTATTAATTAATGACTTACTTCTTCTATTTCTTCAGGATGGTGTTGGTGTTTGAAGAATAAGGCGAAGGCTACTGTAATTACTGCCGCATAAATTGCGAAGCAAAACCAAATAGAATGCCAGTCTTTATTGCCACCAACAGTGTAATATTTATCAATAATATAACCACTAATAGAACTTCCTAGAATTGCCCCAAAACCATTGGTCATCATCATAAACAATCCTTGTGCACTAGATCGAATAGAGGAATCGGTAGACGTTTCAATAAATAACGAACCAGAGATATTAAAGAAATCGAAAGCCATTCCATAAACAATACAGGATAAAATAATCATCCAAAGTCCGCCTGAAGGATCTCCATAAGCAAACAATCCAAATCGCAATACCCAAGCCACCATTGAAATCAACATTACTTGCTTGATACCAAAACGTTTTAAGAAAAATGGAATAGCAAGAATAAATAAGGTTTCCGATATTTGAGAAATCGACATAATAATGGTGGAATATTTTACCACAAATGAATTTTCGTAGGCAGGAACTTTAGAAAAATCAGAAAGAAAAGTATCGCCATACATATTTGTTAATTGCAAAGCAGCTCCTAAAAACATGGAGAACAGTAAGAATAATGCCACTTTATAGGTTCCAAAAAGTTTGAAAGCATCCAAGCCTAATTTTTGTACCAACGTAGAATCTTTAGAAATAAGATTTTGTGGAGGACATTTAGGTAAGAAAAAAGAGTAAATCCCTAATGAAATTGCCGCTATTGCAGATATGTAAAACATATTTGCGGAGGCTTTATTTCCAGTTAAATTAGTAATCCACATCGCAACTATAAAACCAATGGTTCCCCATACACGGATAGGTGGAAACACTTTTATAACATCAAATTTATTGTCTTTTAAAATCGTATAAGCAATTGAATTAGAAAGTGAAATGGTTGGCATATAACAAAGCATCGCCATAAATATCACCCAGAAAAAAGAAGTTGGAGTAGCAACTTGTGGAATATAACATAGAATTAAACCCCCTAGAATATGTAAAATTCCGTATAATTTTTCAGCATTTATATATTTATCGGCTATAATTCCCGTTAATGCAGGCATCAAAATTGAGGAAAGTCCCAATGTAGAAAATACAGCTCCAAATTCAGCTCCACTCCATTGTTTAGAAGCGAACCAATAATTTCCAACAGTAATCAACCAAGCTCCCCAAACAAAAAACTGAAGGAAACTCATTATGGTAAGACGATTTTTAATATTCATAAAAATATATTACGGTTAAATAATAGTTATGTAAATCTAATAAAATAATGATACAATTTGACCATTTATCCTAAAATTGTAGTCACTAAATTCAATACTTTTTCAAATTGTTCTTCTCTTGATAAATAGGAATTGTCAATTTCAACTGCATTTTTATCTTTTAATAATGGAGAATCGTCTCGGTGTGTATCTATATAATCGCGTTCCTTAACATTTTTTAAGACTTCTTCAAAAGACACTAAATCTCCTTTTTGTTGCAATTCATCAAAGCGTCTTTGCGCTCGAGTTTGAGCACTTGCAGTCATGAAAATTTTAAGTTCCGCATTCGGAAAAACCACAGAAGCAATATCTCTTCCATCCATCACAATTCCCTTGTTTTTCCCCATTTTTTGTTGTTGCTCAACTAATTTAGTACGAACTTCAGAAACTTCAGCTACCTTACTTACAAAGTTGGATACTTCGATAGTGCGAATTTGTTTTTCGATATTTTCATTATTCAAATACATTTCTGCAAATCCCAATTCGGGATTAAATTGGAAATGTAATTTGATGTTTGGCAAGTTTTTCACCAAGGATAATTTATCAAAAAGATCCATGTTGATGAACCCATTTTTCATTGCAAAATAGGCAACAGCTCGATACATCGCGCCGGTATCAACATAAACGTAACCCAAATGTTTTGCCAATTGTTTTGCTAAAGTACTTTTACCCGTAGAGGAAAATCCGTCGATTGCGATAGTAATTTTTTTATCCAAAATCTATTCTTGAAAGTTAATAGTTAAACCAAATAAACTGGTATTTCCAGCCAATGTATATCGTGAGTAGGAATAATTAAATTTTAGATTATTGAATTTTAATCCGAAACCTATCGATATTCCTGCAAATGTTCGTTGTTCTAAAACACTTAACTCCTCTCCTCTTCTAAAGTTATATCCTACAAGAAGATTAAAACTCTTTTTTGGAAATAACTCTGCTCCTAAAATAAAGTGTCGCAACGCATTATTTAAAAATGATACTTTTTCCGGTGTTGAACCGCCATCAATAGATCCAACAGCGCGTGCGGGATTAGAAAATGCAACATTCCATTGTTGTAAATTTTCTAATGTAATGTGCCAGCGAACGGGCACATTTTCAACTTGTTGAGAAACTCCAATCAATACTTCCATAGGTAATTTTTCATTTAAACCAGAATAAGAAGTGAATTGTGTTCCTATATTTCTAACCACCAATGCCCAATTCACATCGTTTCGTTCATCAATAAACAAGGCGCCAATATCTATTGCACCGCCAAATGAATTGTAACTTTCTAAATTGGAGGAAATTAATTTTGCAGAGGCTCCAAAATGAATTGGAATATCGGGAATCATAAAAGAATATCCGGCTGAAAGTGCAATTTCACTACCAGTAAATTCCGATGTAAAATTTCCCGTTTCATCTGTCCCTTGAAATTTCCCATAATTAATATAATTTATTCCTGCTTGAAATGTTTGAATATGACGATCAAAAGTATAAGCATAGGAAGCAGTTCCGTAAGTAACTTCACCAAAAAAATTTCCATAATTCATAGCTAAATGATTGTCCATTTCTTGATTTATGGTCGCAGGATTGAAATTGGCCTGGTTGACATCCTCATCAAAGATGGTAACTGTTTTTCCGCCTAAAGCCGCTTGACGTGGCGATGTCACTAAATTCAAAAATTGATATACAGATTGCCCACCTATTTGACCATAAGCAACGGTACAAAAAAGCAAAAAAAAAGCATATGTGTTTTTGTTAAGCATATAATTTATTTGTGCATAGATAACGCAATTGCGAAGATATTATTTTTAATAAAAAAAACGGCTAATTTCTTAGCCGTTTTTGAATTACAATACTTTAGCATTTTTGACTTTCTGATCAAGAAGCGCAATTTTTAGTACTTCGCTCATTTCTTTCACATAATGAAAGGTCAAGCCTTCCAAATATTCCGGTTTTATTTCATCAATATCGTTCTTGTTTTCATAGCAAAGGATAATTTCTTTAATATTGGCTCTCTTGGCGGCTAAGATTTTTTCCTTAATACCTCCTACAGGCAATACTTTGCCTCTTAAAGTGATTTCTCCTGTCATTGCAAGGCTTTTCTTAATTCTTTTTTGAGTAAATAAAGAAACTAAAGACGTTAACATTGCAATTCCAGCGCTCGGTCCATCTTTTGGTGTAGCTCCTTCAGGAACGTGTAAATGAACGTTATATTTTGACAACAGTTCTGGATCAATTCCAAAAATATCCGCATTTGATTTTATATATTCTAAAGCGATTGTCGCCGATTCCTTCATTACCGTTCCTAAATTCCCAGTAATTGTCATAGCTCCTTTACCTTTAGATATTAACGATTCTATAAATAAAATATCTCCTCCAACACTTGTCCAGGCTAATCCAGTTACTACGCCGGCAACATCATTATTTTCATATTTATCACGTTCTAATCTTGGTACTCCTAAAACTTTAAAGATATCTTCATCGGTAACTTTTTTATTGTACTCTTCCTCCATCGCGATTGATTTAGCAGCATTTCTAATTACTTGAGCAATCTTAGCTTCTAAACCACGTACCCCAGATTCACGAGTGTATCCTTCTACAATTTTTTCTATTTGTTTCTTACCAATATTCAAATCTTTAAGAGATAATCCATGCTCTTTCAATTGACGTGGAAAAAGATGTTGGCAGGCTATCTCGATTTTCTCTTCGATTGTATAACCAGACATTTTTATGATTTCCATTCTATCGCGCAATGCAGGTTGAATAGTTGCCATATTATTGGAAGTGGCAATAAACATTACTTTTGATAAATCGTAACCCAATTCAAGAAAATTATCATAAAAAGAGCTGTTTTGTTCTGGGTCTAAAACTTCCAGTAACGCAGATGAAGGATCACCTTGATTTCCTAATGCTAATTTGTCTATTTCATCTAAAACAAACACTGGATTAGAAGTACCTGCTTTTTTCAGACTCTGAATAATTCTTCCTGACATAGCACCAATATAGGTTTTTCTGTGTCCACGGATTTCAGATTCATCACGAAGTCCGCCAAGAGAAATTCTAACGTATTTTCTACCTAAAGCTTCTGCAACCGATTTTCCAATAGAGGTTTTACCAACACCTGGAGGTCCAGTTAAACAAATAATTGGTGATTTCATGTCATTTCGCAATTTTAAAACTGCTAAATGTTCTATCATTCTTTTCTTTACTTCTTCCAATCCAAAATGTTCTCTATCAAGAATTTTTTGAGCTCTTTTTAAATCAAAATTATCTTTAGAGTAATCATTCCAGGGCAAATCTAAAAACAATTCCAAATAATTACGTTGAATACCAAAATCAGGCGCTTGCGGATTCATTCTTCTCATTTTTGCCAACTCTTTCTCGAAATGTTTTTGAGTCTCCTCGTTCCATTTCTTCTTTGAAGCTTTGACTGCCATTTCTTCAATTTCTTCCTCCTGAGAAGCCCCACCCAATTCTTCTTGGATTGTTTTCATTTGCTGGTGCAAAAAGTATTCTCTTTGTTGTTGGTCTAAATCAAAGCGAACTTTAGATTGAATATCATTTTTCAACTCCAATTTTTGAAGTTCAATATTCATATATCGTAAAGTTTCTAAAGCTCTAGCTTTTAAATCAGTAATATTTAATAGCTCTTGTTTTTCTTTAACAGATAAATTCATGTTCGAAGAAACAAAATTAATAAGGAAAGATTTACTTTCAATATTTTTTATAGCAAAGGTAGCTTCAGTTGGTATATTTGGACTTTCATTAATTATTTGAATTGATAAATCCTTTATAGAATCTATAATTACATCAAATTCCTTGTCTTTCTTTAAAGGCTGAGATTCTATAATGTTATTAACAGAAGCAGTTAAATAAGGACTTTCCGATATTACCTTATCAATTTCAAAACGCTTCTTTCCCTGAAGTATTATAGTAATATTACCATCAGGCATTTTTAATACTCGAAGTATTTTAGCTACAGTTCCAATAGAATGAATGTCATTTTCAGAAGGATCTTCTACGTCTTCATTTTTTTGAGAGACTACACCGATATCTTTTCCTGCGGCGTTGGCATCATTAATTAATTTAATTGATTTATCTCTTCCAGCTGTAATGGGAATAACTACTCCAGGGAAAAGAACGGTATTTCGTAAAGGCAATATTGCCAATGTCTCTGGCAATACTTCATTGTTCATTTCTTCTTCGTCCTCTGGCGTCAAAAGTGGAATTAATTCGGCTTCTGAATCAAATTCTTGAAGTGACAAATTGTCAATGGTTATTATTTTAGGATTTGACATATATACAATTAGGTCGTTATAATATTGATTTTTTAAATTTGTTCTAACAAATAATCACGAATAGTTCTAGTGTTTATTTGATTTAGCAAAGTAATTAGCTCTTAAAAATTAATTAATTATCATTCAAATATTGCAATCATTATGCCATTTGAAAATAAAAAAAGCCATCTAAAAGATAGCTTAATTTATAATAAGCAATTTAAAATTATTTTGTGTAAACAATAGTATAACTAGTGTTTATAAATACAGGAACGTTCATTGCAGTAGTTCCTACAACCTGTCCTTGAGGAACAGAATAAAGTAAAGAATTAGCAGAAACAGAAAACAATTCGTCAACTATTACTCCCGCATCAATGTAAGTCAACTTTAAAACGGTAGCGTTTAATGTCCAAGTTCCTGTATAATCTGGATCTGAAAAACAGGTTATAGCAGAGGAGGCACTAATATCTACCCCTTTTGATGTTGCTGTAAAAGTGCCATCAGGATTTATAACTATACTACTCCCATTAAAACAAGTGGTTTCAAGCATTTGGTTAGTTGAAGCAACACGATCATTATTTAAATCAGTTGGAATTCCAGTATTAAAAGCGGTCATTCTATAAGTTCCAGCAACACTTGTAGGGTTGATAATATTTCCTAATAAATCTGAATCTACAGGTTCAATGTTACATGAAGAAATAGAAAAAAATGTTATTATAGTTACAACTACAGCTGAAAATTTAATTGTATTCATTTTATTGATATTAATTTTTGTCAAATATAATTTAAAAATATTATTCTTCAATAATTTTTCTAACCCTTAATAATAATATAATTCCTGAGACAAAGAAAAAACAAAGGAAAATAATAGAATATCTTGGACTTCCAGTTACTTGATCAATTATTCCATACAAACACATTCCAATTACAATTCCAATTTTTTCAGTTACATCATAAAAACTAAAAAACGAAGCAGTATCCTTTGTTTGTGGTAACAATTTGGAATAAGTCGATCTAGAAAGGGCTTGGATTCCACCCATTACCAAACCTACAAATCCAGCTGTTAGGTAAAATTCTACAGGTGTTGTAACGAAAAAAGCGGCTATACATAATAGAGCCCAAACACAATTAAGGAATATTAATGTAACAATGTTTCCGAATTTTGCAGAAGCTATAGAAGTCATAAACGCACCTAAAATAGCAACTAATTGTATTACTAAAATACTTATGATTAAACCGGTTGTTTTTTCACTGTCTGAAGCCCATAAAATTTCTTGTTCTCCAAAATAAACAGCAACAATCATAACGGTTTGCACCGCCATCCCGTAAACAAAAAAGCTGGCTAAAAATCGTTTTAATTTTAGGTTTTCACCCAATAAAACCCAAACTTTTTGTAATTCGCGGAAACCATTAAAAATAACTGAACTTGTAACTTTTTGACCTTTATTTCCTTTCGGCAAATAGTAATAAGTATATTGACTGAACAGAATCCACCAAATACCAACCGTAATAAATGAGTAGCGCATGGCTTTCATTTTAGCTTCACCTGAAGTTCCTGAAATTCCAAATAATTCCGGTTTCATCACCATGGCAAGATTTACAATTAATAGTAAAACGCTACCAAAATAACCTAACGAAAAACCTTTAGCGCTTATATTATCTTGTTGATCTGGAAAAGCGATATCTGGTAAATAGGAGTTGTAAAAAACTAAACTACCCCAAAAACCAACTAATCCAAGAAAATAGGCCAACAAACTCCAATATATATTTTCTAATGAAAACCAGTACAAAGAGATACATGATACTGCTCCTAAATAGCAAAAGAACTTCATAAAATTCTTTTTATTTCCTGCAAAGTCAGCTATTCCTGATAACAACGGAGAAATTAAAGCTACTAATAAAAAGGCAGCAGCTGTAACAAAACTAATTAGTGCTGTGCTTTTTAAAGTTGTACCAAAAATATCAATGTATAAACTAACTTTTATTTTAAATAATGCGCCGTAAAATATTGGGAATATTGCTGAAGCAATAACTAAACTATAAACAGAGTTTGCCCAATCATAGAAGGCCCAAGCGTTTAATAATTTCGAATTTCCTTTTTCAAGATTTACCATAAATGAGGAGGGATTAATTGAAATTTTATTAATACTAAAGCCCGAAGATAAGATTTATTTGAAAACTACACCGAATTTGTCCGCTTGTATTTTTGGTACAGGTATTAATTAATTTATTATTTTTTTATAAAATCAACTGAGAGAGAGTTTACACAATATCGCTGTTTTGTTTTTGTGGGCCCATCATCAAAAATATGTCCCAAATGTCCTTTACATTTAGCACATACAATTTCGGTTCGGATCATTCCATGTGTTGTATCTTTTATGTATTCTACTTTCCCAGGAATTGAATCGTCAAATGAAGGCCAACCACAATGGAAATTAAATTTAGAATCGCTTTCAAATAAAGGATCTCCACAACCACCGCAAACATAGGTTCCCAATTCAAAATGGAGGTTATATAGTCCTGAATTAGGAAATTCAGTTCCTTTTTGACGAAGAATTCTAAAGCGTTCTAACCCCAATTGGTCTTTCCACTCTTGCTCTGATTTTTCAACTGTGTTACTCATTTTTTTGTAGGTATAAATTTAACTGAAACGGAGTTGGTACAAAAACGTTGTCCTGTTTTGGTGGGACCATCATCAAAAACATGCCCTAAATGTCCCCCACATTTTGCGCAATTCACTTCAGTTCTATCCATCCCATAACTCGAATCGTTAACATAAATAACGGATCCTTTTATGGCTTTATCAAATGAAGGCCAACCGCAATCGGAATGGAATTTAGCATCGGAATAAAAAAGTAGATTGTCACATGCCGCACAAACATAAATACCTTTATCAAAGTTATTTACATATTTTCCTGAAAAAGGGCGCTCGGTTCCTTTTTCTCTTAAAACTTCATATTCCTCAGGTGTAAGTTCTTTTTTCCACTGGACTTCCGATTTCTGAACTTCAAATTTTTGAGTTTTCTTCTGTGCAAAACCCACACAATAAACTACAAATAGTAAAATTATAAATGTTTTTTTCATAGTAATTATTTAATAAAATTAATGGTTTTATCAATGACTTCTTGGTTTCCTAATATTTTTCGATGCCCTAAATTATTAGTGATAAATAATTCACCGTTTTTCAAATTTGAATAGATATTTTTTGATGCTGATACAGGCACTTCATAATCGTTTTCATCATGAATTACCAAAACGGGAATAGTAATCGATTGTGCTGCCAAATGGGCTGAATAAGATTCCATTTCAGTATTGAATTTTTTTTCAAAATGCTGTTGCAAATGAGTGCTAAATTCTGGTTTTAACTCAAGTTTTGATACAAAATCTATTACTATATCTTTCACTTTGTCGCCACTTCCTATGGTAACTAGTCGATTGATTTTTAATCCTAATTTAACCGAGTTCAACAATGTCATTCCACCTAAAGAGTGCCCTACTGCTGCATCAAAAGGACCAAATTTTCTATCAACTTCAGCAATTGAAGCTATAAAATCAGTCATAATTGTTGTGTTTCCTGGAGATTTTCCATGCGCTGGTGCATCAAAACTAACGATTGAATAACCTTTGGTAACCAAAGCGTCTGCAAATTTAACCAACTGGGTGCCCCGACCCGACCATCCATGAACAAAAAGGAGTTTCTTTTCGCCAGTTCCTAATTGGTAAACAAAAATTTCTTTATTTATTTCAGGAACAAAAAAATTTGTTTGAATACTGTTGCGATCCATTTGTAATTCACGCTTTGGAATTTTATGTTTTACAGGCGTTGTAAATAGTCTGGAAAGATACAATGTTGTCCATTTAACTGAGAAAAATTGAAGTGTTTTTCCAATGTAAATTAGGATTTTAGGTACTTTTAAATGTTGGTTTTTACTAGAGCTCAAAGTAAATTATTTAGTCAATTTAAAAGATGCAATTTATAACATTATTTAATTTTATTTCGTTTACAACTGATAAATAATACTTAAAAATATAGTTATATTTGCTACCAATTAAATTTTATTTTATGCAAAATATCATCGACCGTTTTATTAGTTATGTAATTATTGATACTGAATCGGACCCCAACTCAACAACTACTCCAAGTACGCAAAAACAATGGAATTTAGCGAATAAATTAGTTGAAGAATTAAAATCTATTGGTTTAGAAGACGTAACTATTGACAAAAACGCTTACATAATGGCAACCTTACCGAGTAACTTGAGTCATGATGTTCCAACAATTGGATTTGTATCTCATTTTGATACGACTCCCGATTTTACTGGTGCAAATGTAAATCCCCAGATTGTAAAAAATTATGATGGAAATGATATTGTCCTAAATAAAAAACAAAATATTATATTATCACCAAAATATTTCAAAGACCTACTTTTATATAAGGGACAAACATTAATTACCACTGATGGATTGACTTTGCTTGGCGCAGACGACAAAGCAGGGATTACCGAAATTGTTACAGCGATGGAATATTTAGTTAAAAATCCTGATGTCAAACATGGGAAAATTAGAGTTGGTTTCACCCCTGATGAAGAAATTGGACGTGGTGCGCATAAATTTGATGTGAAGAAATTTGGTGCTCAATGGGCCTACACCATGGATGGTAGTCAGATTGGCGAATTAGAATATGAAAATTTCAATGCCGCTGGAGCTAAAATTACTTTTAAAGGAAAAAGCGTTCACCCAGGATATTCAAAAGGTAAAATGATTAATTCGATGTTGATTGCCAACGATTTTATCAACCAACTACCAAAAGGACAAACACCTCAAGAAACTAAAGGATATGAAGGTTTCTTCCATGTTCACCATTTAAATGGTAGTATCGAAGAAACGGTTCTGGAATTGATTATTAGAGACCATAGTGCAAGTAAATTCAAAAAACGCAAAGAAACTATTCATAAAATTGCAAAAAAAATAAACAAGAAATATGCAAAACAATTTGGTGAAGACATTTGCATAGCAGAAGTAAAAGACCAATATTTCAATATGAAAGAAAAGGTAATGCCAGTAAAATATATTGTTGATATTGCCGAAAAAGCGATGCGAGAATTGGGAATAAAACCCTTAATTAAACCAATTCGTGGTGGAACTGACGGTTCTCAATTGTCTTACATGGGACTTCCTTGTCCGAATATTTTTGCAGGTGGTCATAATTTTCATGGAAAGTACGAATATTTACCAGTTGAAAGTATGCAAAAGGCGACAGAAGTTATTGTGAAGATTGCTCAACTAACTGCAACTACCGATTTCAGCAAACAGAAATTAATTAAATAATAAAGCAAAAAACCACGCAATTTGCGTGGTTTTTTAAACAACAAAATGTTTTATTTTTTGTTCAATGTAGCAGTCATTTCCATAGACAGGGCTGAACGCTCCATTTTTAATTTTCCTGACATTGTTTCAATAACAATAGTAGTGTCAGCTAATTCAGCAATTTTTCCGTGAATCCCACTTTTGGTGATAATTTTATCACCAACTTTTATTGCGCTTTCGAATTGTTTTTCTTGTTTTGCTCTTTTTTGTTGTGGTCTAATCATGAAAAAATAGATTACCACGAACATTAATATAAAAGGCATAAAAGATTGTAATTGTTCCATAGTTTTATTTATTTAGTATTAATTATTTACTCTTTAATAGAAGCGGTTATATATAAAGATTCAGCACCCGCTTTCGTATTGGTATATATAGTAACCGATTTTTGTTGGTTTCCGTGTTTATTAGCTGAATTAAAGGATACATCAATTTTTCCGGATTTACCTGGTTTAATTGGGTATTTTGGATATTCAGGAATGGTACATCCACAAGAACCTACCGCTCTTGAGATAATCAAATTGGCTTGGCCTGTATTTTTGAAGGTGAAGGAATAATTCACTTTTGAATCGGCTTCAATTGAACCAAAATCATGATCTTTAGTTGCAAAAGTCATTTGTGGATATTTTCCATCCGAAGGAACAACCCGCTTTTCCATTTCAGGAATTCCTAGTTGAACAGGATTAGAAATTGACGAATGTTGCTCTGAATTAGCATCTTCTTTTTTCTTACAAGCTACTAATAATAGTAAACTTAAAAAAGTTAGGGTAATTATTTTTTTAAACATAATTGAAACTATTATAGTAAACCTCTTCCTATTTTGTTTAATTTATTCTTGGTAGAAAATTCTTTAACGAGGTTATCCAAAATTCCGTTGATAAAAATACTACTTTTTGGTGTAGAATATTCTTTTACAATCTCTAAATATTCATTAATGGTAACTTTCACAGGAATAGTAGGAAATTTCAAAAACTCACAAATGGCCATTTTTAGTACAATAGTATCTATTTCAGCAATACGTTCTGAATCCCAATTAGGTGTTTTATCAACAAATTCTTTTGCAAATTCAACTTCGTTAAGTACCGTTTTTTTAAATAAGTCGGTTACAAATTCTTTGTCTTCTTGATCTTTAAAAATTTTAGGAACAGAAAACGAGGTGTCTTTAATTGACTTTATTGAATTCAATTGCTTAACAATATGAGTATTTACAACCGGAATATCATCTATCCAAGTTAAGTTATTGTCTTCTAAAAATTCATAGAATTTATCATTTGGAACAATTACTTCTGTAAAAATATTGATGATGAACTGCTTGTCTTCTTCAAAATTATTAGTTTCATTTGATAGGTATTTTTTATACAAATCACTTTCTTTAATAGCTTCTATAAGAATTTTTAAATACTCTTCGTTTAATTCCCAATGGTTAATTTTTCTATCAACAAGGAATTTATTCAAGGAATTATTATTGGATAATAATTGAAGAATACTGTTGTTGATGAATTTTTTGTTGGGATTTCTTTCTTGTGAAGTGGTTATGTGCTTTTGAGATGATTTTTCAATAAACGTAGCTTCTTTTTTACCAATTTCGATTAGAGAAGATAACATTACTAGATAGAGATCTAGAATATTATCAGCACTGTAAAGCAAGAATTTCTCCTGTTTTTCAATACTATCAGAATCATTTTGATGCATCGCATATATGGATTGCATTACTTTAACGCGGATATGTCTTCTATTTAACACTTGGTAAGAACTTGTTTGATTATTATTTAAAAAATCTTTGACGGTGCAAAAATAGTATTATTTTTCATAAAATAGAGAATTCCAAATGTCATTTTATAAATATTATTAAAATTGGCTTCAGCACAATTATTAATTTGAAATTAAGAAATGACTTTAAAACAATAATCCTTTAAAATATATATATATTTGCAATCGGAATTAACCTATTTCGGATTTCAATTTAAATATATAATTTTCATCACCTAATGAAAGAATTACAATACCTAAATAAGTATTTTATTAAATATAAATACCGATTCCTACTTGGTATTTTTATTACAATAATTGCTCAGATTTTTTCATTATTTACGCCAAAATTAATCAGTAAATCATTTGAATCTATAGAAAGGTACTTAAAATCAAATGTTGCCGATACCCTCTTAATTCGAAATGAATTATTTCACAATGTTATTATTATAATTATTACCACTATAATTGCTGGGTTTCTAACCTTTTTGATGCGACAAACATTAATTGTTATGTCAAGGCTTATAGAATTTGATCTTAAAAATGAAGTCTTCCAACAATATGAAAATCTGAGTCAAGTATTTTACAAACAAAATCGAACTGGTGATTTAATGAATCGAATTAGTGAAGATGTTGGAAAAGTAAGAATGTACGTTGGGCCAGCTGTAATGTACACTATAAATACTTTTATCCGATTTGCAATTGTAATCGTATACATGTACAGTGTTTCTCCAGAATTAACTTTGTATACCCTGCTTCCATTACCTATTTTGTCGTATGCCATTTTTCAATTGAGCAAAAAAATCAATAAACGAAGTGCTATTTTCCAACAATATTTATCTAAAATATCCAGTTTTACTCAAGAAATTTTCAGTGGAATTCGAGTTGTAAAAGCGTATTCTTTAGAACAACAACAACAGAAAAATATGTTTAACTTATCTCTGGAAAGCAAAGAAAAAAGCATGAACTTGGCCAAGGTTCAATCGCTATTTGGCCCGTTAATGTTAGCGTTAATAGGTGTAAGTAATTTGGTGGTTATTTACTTTGGTGGAATGTTATACATTAATGGAACCATAAAAAGTATTGGTGTAATCGCTGAGTTTATTTTATATGTGAACATGCTAACTTGGCCAGTAGCCTCTTTAGGATGGATTTCTTCTATGGTTCAGGAAGCCGAAGCGTCTCAAAAACGCATCAATGAATTTTTGAAAATTGTTCCTGAGATAAGAAATAACTCGAAAACAAACACAAAAATTAACGGTGAAATTTCATTTGAAGAAGTTTCATTTGTTTACGATGATACCAATATTAAAGCACTAAATACTATTTCTTTTAAAGTTAAAAAAGGAGTAACATTGGCAATTTTAGGAAAAACAGGATCCGGGAAATCGAGTATATTAACTTTAATTAGTCGCTTGTACGATGTGAGTAGTGGGAAGATTTTAATTGATGGAAAACCTATTGATTCTGTAAATTTATTTGATTTAAGAAACAGCATCGCAATAGTACCTCAAGATGCCTTTTTATTCTCCGATTCCATTAAAAACAATATTAAGTTCGGAAAAGAAAATGCACCCGATGAGGAGATTATAGCTGTTGCTAAACAAGCTGCGGTGCATGACAACATTATGAATTTCACCAACCGATACGATACTATTTTGGGGGAAAGAGGAATTACCTTATCTGGAGGACAAAAGCAAAGAGTTTCTATTGCAAGAGCTTTGATTAAAGATCCAGAGATTTTATTGCTAGACGATTGTTTATCGGCAGTTGATTCCGAAACCGAAGAGATAATTTTGAGTAATCTAAAAGAATATTGCAAAAATAAAACTACTATAATTGTCAGTAATCGAGTTTCATCAGCTAAAAATGCAGACAAAATAATAATAATTGAAGACGGTTCTATTATACAACAAGGACCTCATAATCAATTAGTAAACGAAGAAGGTTATTATAAAGAGTTGTATTTGAAACAACTTTCTGAAAAAGATTTAAAATAAATCTTGTTTATTAATACTTTTTTTACCATTTTTGAAAAGAAATTAATCTTAAAATACGATTATGAGAGAAAATGATATGTTAGAAAAAGAGGAAATCTTTTCTAAAGTTTTGAGAGCAGGAAGAAGAACTTATTTCTTTGATGTTAGAGCTACAAAAGCAGATGATTATTACATTACCATTACTGAAAGTAAAAAATTCACCGAAGAAGATGGATCTTTTCATTTCAAAAAACATAAAATTTATTTATACAAGGAAGATTTTAGTGCTTTTGCAGAAATTTTAGAAGAAATGACTTCCTATGTTTTAAATCACAAAGGACAAGAAGTTATTTCTGAAAGACATCAAAAAGATTTTAAAAAGGAATGCCCTACAGATAAAACCGAAGATAGCGAAACACCATCTTCTTCTAGTTTCACAGATATTGATTTTGATGATATTTAATATCTAATCAATTAAGCCTAAAAAAAACGGAAGCTAATAGCTTCCGTTTTTTTATAAATTAAATTTGTGAATTAATATAATCTTGGATTCCTATAATTTGAGGATCACTTAGTTCTGCATTTTTTTGCATTCTTTTTAAGATTTTAGGCCATTGCTCTTTACTGAATTCACTGGGAGCAAAGAGATTGTGGCATTTGTTACAACTATTTTCTTATAAGTTTTTACTTTCGTAAAGTTCTCTAGATAACATGGCTATATTATAAATCATAGGTTTAGTCTCTTCAACTAGATTGCTTTGAACTGGAACTACTTCTTGAACCACTTTAATTTCTTCAGTGGCAGGAGTTTTAGAAGTAGTTGCAACTACCGATTTTGTAGCACACGAAAATAATGATAGAAGAGAAGCGAGAAGAATAAATTTTGTTTTCATAGTAATATCAATTTTGGTAAAAATAATAAAAAATCCCAATAACAAGTTGCTATTGGGATTTATATAAATTAAATATTTAGACTGATAAACGTTTTATTTCACGTCCATTAATTCAACATCAAATATTAAAGTAGCATTTGGAGGAATCACACCGCCAGCGCCACGAGTTCCATAAGCCAGGTCAGATGGAATTACAAATCGAGCTTTATCACCCACTTGTAACAAGGCGATTCCTTCATCCCAACCTTCAATTACATTACCCTTTCCTAATGGAAATTCAATTGGTTTTTTTCTTGGGTAAGAACTATCAAAAACTTTTCCATCTTCTAATTGGCCTGTATAATGAACAGAAACGGTTTTTCCATTTTCTGCTTTTTTACCATTTCCTTTTTGGATCATTTTGTAACGCAAACCGCTTTCTGTTTTATCAAATCCAGCTGCTAATTGTTCCATTTTTGCTTCCGATTCCGCTTTCAAAGCCGCATCACGTTTGTTTCTAGCCCCTTTAAAAGTGATGAAAGCTTCAATTGCATTCCAGTTTTGAGCCTCGTCTCCTACTCTAACTATTTCAATTGTATCTAAAGAATCGCCTTGAGCAACTGCGTCAACAATATCTTGTCCTTCAACAACATGACCAAAAACGGTGTGCTTGTTATCCAACCATTCTGTTGGAATATGAGTTATAAAAAATTGAGAACCGTTACTTGCAGGACCAGAATTTGCCATTGACAAAACTCCAGGACGATTGTGTTTTAGTGTTGGGTGAAATTCATCTTCAAAGCTATAACCAGGACCACCTGTCCCGGTTCCTTGAGGGCAACCCCCTTGAATCATAAAGTCAGGAATTACTCGGTGAAATTTTAATCCGTCGTAATATTTATTTCCTTGAGGTTTAATCTTGTTTTCAAGATTTCCTTCTGCCAAGCCTACGAAGTTTCCAACTGTTCCAGGTGTTAAATCGTGAGTTAATTTTACTAAAATCGCCCCTTTTGTGGTGTTGAATTTAGCATATATACCGTTTTCCATTTTTTATTGTTTTTTTAATATGGCGCAAATTTACGAAATAAATTAGATAATTTAAATTGAATGTTGTGTCAACATTTGAAATAAAAATCTAAACCACCAACTTTTCTAGAGTCTCCAAAACATAACTGTGCATTACTTCGCTGTAATCTAAATGCGTAACTATTCTTAATTTTCCGTGTCCCATTGAACTTATTGCTATTTCTTTTTGCTTCAATTTTTCCATTAATTGATTTTCATCTACTGAAGGCTGAACCGAAAAAATCAAAATATTGGTTTCAACCGGTTCAACTGAAGCTACCCATGGTAAATTATTCAATAAAATTCCCAATTCCTTAGCACGTCGATGGTCTTCGGACAATCTTTCAATATTGTGCTCTAAGGCAAATAAACCGGCGGCGGCTAAATAACCTATTTGTCGCATTCCTCCACCAAGTATCTTTCTGATTCTAAGCGCTCTGTTTATGGTTGCTTTATCAGATAATAAAACGGAACCCACTGGCGCTCCCATTCCTTTTGAAAAACAAACCGACATCGTGTGAAATACTTTTCCATAGTCGGACGGATTGTTATTGGTGGCAACCAAAGCATTCCAAATACGGGCACCATCCAAATGAAATTTCAAATTATTAGCATCGCAAACTTGGCGTATTTTTATGAATTCATTAAAATCATAACAAGCGCCTCCCCCTTTATTAGTGGTATTTTCAACGCAAACTAAACTCGTTAACGGACTGTGATAAAACTCCGGATTATTAATTGCTCCTGAAACTTGTTCAGCAGTAATCATCCCACGATTTCCATCTAATAAACAACAAGAAACCCCGCTGTTAAAAGATACTCCACCGCCTTCATAATTGTAAACATGGGCCCATTTATCAGCAATCAATTGTTCGCCGGGTTGGGTGTGCAATTTAATAGCCGTTTGATTGGCCATGGTACCCGAAGGAAAAAACAAACCTGCTTCAAACCCGAAGAATTGAGCTACTTTATTTTCTAATTCTATTGCGGTAAGATCTTGTTTGTAAACATCATCGCCCACTTCTGATTGAAACATAAAACGTAACATTTCCTGTGAAGGTTTGGTTACGGTATCGCTAACTAAATTAATATCCATATCGTTTCTATTATTTCAAGAGCGTCATTACTTGCCTCTTGATAAAAAAATCTTATTTTTGCGTTACAAAATTAGTATAATTTATGACAACTACCGAACAAATTAAAGGTATTGTGGAGCGCCTAGGTGCGTTGAGGAGGTATCTTTGACGTTGATGCCAAATTAATTGAGATTACCAATGAGGAAGAGAAGACCTTAGCACCTGAATTTTGGGACCATCCAAAAGAAGCGGAACTGTTTGTAAAAAACCTTCGATCCAAGAAAAAGTGGGTAGACGATTACAATAAATCCATTGATATGGCCGATGAATTGCAATTGGCATACGAATTTTACAAAGAAGGCGAATTATCTACCGAAGAATTAGACGAACAATACCAGTTAACCAATTCCCATATTGAGTCAATTGAGTTTAAAAACATGCTTTCTGACGAAGGCGATTCGTTAAGTGCTGTCCTTCAAATAACTGCTGGAGCTGGCGGTACAGAAAGTTGTGATTGGGCTTCGATGTTGACGCGAATGTACATGATGTGGGGTGAAAAATCGGGATATAAAATCAAGGAATTAAACTATCAAGAAGGCGATGTTGCTGGGATAAAAACGGTTACATTAGAATTTGAAGGCGATTATTCGTTTGGTTATTTGAAAGGTGAAAATGGGGTGCATCGATTGGTAAGAATTTCTCCTTTTGATAGTAATGCCAAACGACATACTTCATTTGTATCGGTTTATGTTTATCCATTAGTTGATGATAGTATTGAAATAGATATAAACCCTGCCGATATTGAAATTACAACATCAAGATCAAGTGGTGCGGGTGGGCAAAATGTAAATAAGGTAGAAACCAAAGTTCAATTGGTTCATAAGCCAACTGGAATTCAAATTCAATGTTCGGAAACCAGATCGCAACAAGACAACCGCCAACGTGGGATGCAAATGTTACGTTCTCAATTGTATGAAATTGAATTAAAAAAGAAACAAGCACAAAGAGCCGATATCGAAGCTGGAAAAATGAAAATTGAATGGGGTTCTCAAATTAGAAACTACGTTATGCAACCCTATAAATTAGTTAAAGATGTGCGCACCAGTTATGAAAGTAGTGATGTTGACGGCGTTTTAAACGGCGAAATCGACGAGTTTTTGAAATCTTTCTTAATGATGATGGGACAGAAAGAAGAGAAGTAATTGAGAAGTTATAAGTTATAAGTTATAGGTTGTTGGTTGAAAATTTTAATTTTTGAATCTTTTCATCCTTCAATTTAATATCAATTTGTCTTCAAAGTTGCAAATGTGAGGTTAAATGCCTTATTTTATAGTATTAAATTTATACAAATGACCTATTCCTTAAAACAAATCAACGAAATTCTTCAGGGAGAAATTATCGGAAATACAAATCAAGTCATCACAGCTCCTGAGCAATTGGAAAGAGCTTCGACTTCTGAAATTTCATTCATTGGAAATAAAAAATACGAAAAATTATGGGAAACTTCGAAAGCTTGTGTGGCCGTTGTCAACCAAGATGTTTCTATAGAGCCTGGTGATAATCGTGCATTTATTAAGGTTAAAAATGCCGATTTAGCGATGTCGCAAGTACTAGAAATGTTTGCTCCTCCTACTCCAATTTTCAATACAGAAATTCACCCTACCGCAACAATTGATGCAACTGCAACTATTGGAAAAAGAACACGAATTGGCGCTGGATGTTATGTAGGCCCAAATGTAGTTCTTGGTGAAAATGTAACTTTATATTCAAATGTTACCCTTTTAGACGATTGTACAATTGGTAAAAACACGGTGATTTGGTCTGGAGCCGTGATTAGGGAACGTTGTCATTTAGGAACCGATTGTATCATTCACCCTAATGCGACTATAGGTGCTGACGGTTTTGGTTTCCGACCATGTCCAGAAAGAGGATTGGTTAAAATTCCACAAATTGGAAATGTAATTATCGGAAATTGGGTTGAAATTGGTGCGAACTCATGCGTGGATCGTGGTAAATTTAGTTCAACTATTGTAGGCGACGGATGTAAAATTGATAATCTAGTACAAATAGGTCATAATAGTGTTTTGGGAAGATTCTGTATTATGGCAGGAAACTCAGGATTAGCTGGTTCAGTAACATTAGGGGATGGAGTGATTATTGGCGGAAGCGCATCTATTAAAGATCACACTACCATTGGAAGTGGCGCAATTGTGGGTGCAGGATCAGGTGTTACCGGCGATATTGAAGCTGGAAAAACCATGTTAGGCTATCCGGCTGTTGAAGCTCGAGAAGCACTAAAACAATGGGCTATCTTAAAAAGATTGGTAAGAGATTCCGGAAAATAATCCGATAATAAATAGCAAAAAAAACATCTTAATTTCTTAAGATGTTTTTTTTATTATATAAATAAAGATAATAACATGTAGGTGAGAGCTGCTAAAATGGCTGAAATTGGAATGGTCAAAACCCATGCCCAAATTAAGTTGATGGTAACTCCCCATCGAACAGCAGAAACTCTTTTTGTAATTCCTACTCCAATAATAGATCCTGTAATGGTATGTGTTGTAGAAACTGGAATTTTAAAATGCTCTGTCATAAACAAAGTCAAAGCCCCAGCAGATTCAGCAACAACACCTTCAAAAGCGTTTACTTTAGTGATTTTAGATCCCATTGTTTTTACAATTTTCCATCCCCCACTCAATGTTCCTAAAGCAATTATTGAGTAACAAGTTAAAGGAATCCATGAAGGTATAGAACCGTCAATTTTAACTCCATTAATTTCAGAAGGTAAAATAACATTTAAATCTAACCAACCGTCTGATAAATCAACATTTGGATTTGTTTTGATATAAACGGCAACTGCAGCGGCTATAATTCCCATTACTTTTTGAGAATCATTACCACCATGTCCTAAACTAAAAGCGGCTGATGACAACAATTGCATTTTCTTAAGAATAGCTTCTGATCTTGAGAAAGAAAAACTACTGAAAACTAAATTAAATAGTGCCAAACTGAAAAATACTAAACCTACTAATAGCCATTTTATATTTGCAGGATAGGCTATAATTGAAAAGAATTTACTTTCAAAACGAGCGTCTTTAGGATCAATATCGTATTTCAAAACAGAATTTAAAAACCACAGAGCAAATAGCATTAAAGCAATAGTTAATAGTTTAGGCATGATATTCTTTTTAGAAGAATAAATCATCCATAGAGAAATAAAATACGAAATAATCATTCCTAGTAGAGGAGCAAAAATAATAAAAAGTACCACAATCATTACACCTGAAGGTAATAATTCCCCTTCTTTAGCAGCTTTAAACCAGTTTACAATTTTAAAACCTGCATGTTCAGGATCGGTAACATCTCTAAAACCATGTGCTATTGCAGCGCCCGCAAAACCTCCAATTAATGTATGAGAGGAGGAAGATGGGATACCCTTCCACCAAGTAATTAAGTTCCAAATAATTGCAGCAATAATTCCCGCAAGAATTACAGTTAGGTTGATACTACTAGTATGAGCAGTTTTTGCAACCGTATCTGCAACTCCAAAACCGAAAACCCAATAAGCAAGAAAATTAAAAAAGGCAGCCCAAACTACCGCTTGAAATGGAGTAAGTACCTTTGTTGCTACAATTGTAGCAATTGAATTAGCGGCATCGTGAAAACCATTGATATAATCAAATAGTAATGCTAATACGATGATAAGGATAAGGATATTGAATTCCATAATGAATATTCAGAAAATTCTGAGGAGTTTATGAATGTTTAACAGCGATAGATTCTAATACACTTGCTGCATTTTTACATTTGTCAGTAGCCGATTCTAAAACCGATAGTACTTCTTTGTACTTGATGATATTTTTCACATCTGTTTCATTTTCAAACAATTCAGAAACTGCTTTATCATAAACATTATCAGCTTTATTTTCTAATTTATTAATTATAGCACAAGCATCAGTGATGTTTTTTACATTCTTGAAATTTCTTAATTCTTTTACCGCGATATCAATGTTTTGACACGCTTCCAAATTAATCTCAGTTAATTTTCTGATTGATTTTGTGATTTTATCGATTGGAAATAATTTCATTCTACTTGCAGCACCATTTAAATTACCCGCAACGGTATCAATTGCTGTAATTAATAAATAAATGTCTTCTCTATCAAACGGAGTTATGAAATTTCTACTTAATTCTAAATTGGTTTGGCGAGTTATTTCTTCAATTTTATTCTCCAAATCTGACATTTTTAAGAAGATTTCCTCTCGCTCTTTTAAAGGAGCGTTAACCGCTTCATGAAGCTCTGTTGCAATTAAAATCAAATTTTTAGAAGCTTCTTCAAATAAAGGAAAAAACTTTTTGTCTTTAGGAATTAAAAACTGAAAAATACTATTAGCATTCATAAATTAAAATTTATTTATTTAAACCACAAATATATCTATTCCATGTTAGCTTAATGTTAACAAATAGAAATTAATACTAAAAATTTATCATTTATAAATTAATTACCACTCTATCGAGAGACAACATAAATATACTTTTTTATTAAATTTATAACATTTGGGATTAATTATTAAATTGTAAACCTATAATGCCAATTATTTCCATCATTTTAGTAATTTAGCATCTTAATTTACAACAGAATTTTAATAATTATATGGACATTAATTTCAATAAAAACGAAGATCATAACAAACTATTAATCACCAATTTAAAGCAAAAATTTGCTAATATAAAATTAGGTGGTGGTGAAAAGCGAATTGAAAAATTGCATGGCGAAGGCAAAATGACAGCCCGTGAACGCATCGATTATTTGCTTGATGCCAATTCAAAGAATATTGAAATTGGAGGTTTTGCAGGTTACGGAATGTACGAAGAACACGGAGGTTGTCCATCAGGAGGTGTGGTAATAAAAATTGGATATATCAAAGGCAAGCAATGTATAGTTGTTGCAAATGATGCAACCGTAAAAGCGGGAGCCTGGTTTCCAATTACAGGTAAAAAGAATTTAAGAGCCCAAGAAATTGCAATGGAAAATCGTTTACCAATAATCTATTTGGTAGACTCTGCAGGAGTTTTCTTACCACTTCAAGATGAAATATTCCCTGATAAAGAACATTTTGGAAGAATATTTAGAAATAATGCCCAAATGAGTAGTATGGGAATTACCCAAATTGCTGCTGTTATGGGAAGTTGCGTTGCTGGTGGTGCTTATCTTCCAATTATGAGTGACGAAGCCATGATTGTAGACAAAACAGGAAGTATTTTTCTAGCTGGAAGTTATTTGGTGAAAGCCGCAATTGGTGAAACTATTGATAATGAAACTTTAGGAGGAGGAACAACCCATTGTGAAATATCTGGAGTTACCGATTATAAAGCAAAAGACGATAAAGATGCTTTGAATCGAATTAAGAATATCGTTTCAAAAATTGGTGATTTTGATAAAGCAGGTTTCAACAGAGAGAAATCTCAAAAACCAGCATTTGATGAAAAAGAAATTTATGGGATTTTACCCAAAGCGAGAAACGAACAATACGATATGAATAAAATTATCAAACGCTTGGTTGATAATTCTGAATTTGATACCTACAAAGACGGATACGGACAAACCATAATTACAGGTTATGCTAGAATTGATGGGTGGGCTGTTGGGATTGTTGCCAATCAACGAACGGTTCTAAAATCAAAAACTGGCGAAATGCAGTTTGGTGGGGTGATTTATTCCGATTCTGCCGATAAAGCAACCCGATTTATTGCCAACTGTAACCAAAAGAAAATCCCCTTAGTTTTCATTCAAGATGTAACTGGATTTATGGTAGGTTCCAAATCGGAACACGGAGGAATTATTAAAGATGGGGCAAAAATGGTCAATGCTGTTGCCAATTCTGTAGTTCCTAAATTCACCGTTATTGTAGGAAATTCTTATGGTGCTGGAAATTATGCCATGTGTGGAAAAGCCTATGATCCAAGATTAATATTTGCATGGCCAAGCGCTGAATTAGCCGTTATGGGAGGAACTCAAGCGGCAAAAGTATTGGCACAAATAGAAACTTCTTCGCTTAAAGCTAAAGGAGAAGCCGTTGATGCAGTGAAAGAAAAAGAAGTTTTTGATAAAATAAAAGCCCGTTACGACGAACAAGTTTCCCCTTATTACGCGGCTTCCCGACTTTGGACAGACGCTATTATTGATCCATTAGATACTAGAACATGGATTTCTATGGGAATTGAGGCGGCCAACCACTCGCCTATTGAAAAGAAATTTAATATGGGGATTTTACAAGTTTAGAAAGATGAAAAAAATATTTTATTTATTATTGACATTAGTAGTTTTATCCTGTTCATCAGATGATATAGCAATAGATGAACCGATACAAACCCCTACTTTTCAGGTTAATTTCTTATTAAAAAGATGGGAGTTTAACAAAATAACTTTCAACGGAAATACATTTGATTATATGCATCAACCTAATTGTATGAAAGATGAATTTACTTTTGCAAATCAACAAGGGCAAATTAGACAGTACAACGAACTTGTATTTGTAAATAACAATTGTTCAACGAATAGTTTGTATCTGGATTGGAGAATAAAAAATGACACTATTTCTTTTTACTTTGGCTCTGTTCTCATAACTAATTTCAAAGTAATATCATTAACAGACACTAAGCTGGTTTATTCCTTTTATAGAGATGTTGATAGAGATTCAATACCCGATTTAATTATTATGGAAGCCATTCCCTATCAATAAAATTATTATTTATGAAAATTTTCTTATTTTTTCTATTGTTTTTTTTTAATTTAGTTTCCGCGCAGGAACCCACTACAAGAAAAGATTCTTTGAAAGGGAGTTTGAGAATTGAACGAAATTGTTTTGATATTTTGCGTTACGATTTGAGTGCTAAAGTAACTCCTTCTGAAAAATTCATTGTCGGTTACAATGAAATTACTTTCAAAGTGGTCACCAATACCAAGAAAATTCAATTGGATTTATTTAGCAATATGCAAATTGACAGTATCGTTTTTAATGGCAAAAAATTAAAATACAAAAGAGAGTTTGATGCTGTATTCATCAATTTAGGTAAAGAACTAATTGCAGATTCTCAAAACAAACTTCGTTTTTACTACTCTGGAAGTCCAATTATTGCCCAGAGAGCGCCGTGGGATGGCGGATTTGTTTACAATAAAGACAGTGCCGGAAAAGATTGGGTGGGGGTTGCAGTTCAAGGAACAGGTTCTAGTTTGTGGTTCCCTTGCAAAGACACGCAATCGGATGAACCCAATTTTGGCGCTACAATAAAAGTAGCAGTTCCAAACGGATTAATGAATGTATCCAATGGACGATTAATGGGAAGTGAAGATTTAAAAAATGGTTATACCCGTTGGGATTGGGAAGTAAAAAATCCAATTAATAATTATGATATTACCTTAAATATTGCCGATTATATTCATTTTGGTGAAAACTATAAAGGTTTAGATTTAGATTTTTATGTTTTACGTGAAAATGAAGCACGTGCAAAAAAACAATTTGAGCAAGTAAAACCAATGTTGGATTGTTTCCAAAGTAAGTTTGGTGAATATCCTTTTAAAGATGATGGCTATAAATTAGTTGAAACTCCTTATTTAGGTATGGAACATCAAAGTGCTGTAGCTTACGGTAATAAGTACGTAAATGGTTATCTAGGAAGTGACTTATCAGGAACAGGTGTAGGAATGTTATTCGACTTTATAATTATTCATGAAAGTGGTCACGAATGGTTTGGAAATAGTATTACCTCAAAAGACATTGCCGATATGTGGATTCACGAAGGCTTCACTTGTTATTCAGAATCAGTATTTTTAGAATGCCAATACGGAATAGAAAAAGCGCAACTTTATATCAATGGATTAAAGAAAAACATTAGAAACGATGAGCCAATAATCGCTAAATACGGAGTGTTTAAAGAAGGTTCCGGCGACATGTATTACAAAGGCGCTTTGATGTTAAACACGATAAGACATATTTTAAATGATGATGAAAAGTGGTGGAAATTGATTTTTAATTATTCCAATACTTTCAAGCATAAAATTATCGATACTGAAACTGTCTTAACTTACTTTAATGATAAAACTGGTTTGAATTTAACTTCTGTTTTCAATCAATATTTACGTTACACTTCCATTCCTAAATTAGAATTGAAAATTGAAAATTATAAGTTATGTTATCGTTGGAAAGCCGCTGAATCTAATTTTGAAATGCCAGTTGATATAAAATTTAAAGGGGAAAAAATCAGAATTAACGCTACAAGTAAATGGGTAAAATCTAGAATAGTTGTTGAATCCCTTAAAGATGTTGAAATTCAAAAAAATGATTTTCTTGTAAATTAAATCAAAGTTAATGTTGCTGTTCTTTTGACTTTTCCACTTTCGGTTTCTAAAAAATTAGCTACAAAATAGATTGTTTTAGGTTTTTCAAAAGGTAATAAATCATCAAAAAAAACATCATCAAGTGGAATAGGATTACCTTCAATTACTAGCACTAATTGCTCTCCATATTTTTCATCTGGAATTCCAATTACAAAAAAACGAGTATTTATTTTATGTGCTAATTTAATTTCTATCTGTTCTGGAAACAGCTTCACTCCTGCACTATTAATCACGTTGTCAATTCTTCCAAGCAATTCAAATTCTGAATTGCCAATAATTTTCACCACGTCATTAGTGATAATTTTGGAATTAGAAATTCGTGGAATATCAATTACTAAACAATTTCTAGTATCGGTTGAAATAGTAATATTTGGTAAAATCGAATAATAATTATCGCTTATTTTTTTTACAGCAATATGCGTAATCGTTTCCGTCATTCCATAGGTTTCATATACTAAAGTTGGTAAACCTAAAAGTTTAATCCTAAGATTCTTATTAATTTTAGTACCTCCAATTATTAATTTTCTAACATTAATAAGTTCGTTTACGGAGTTTTCTACTTGAATCGGAACCATGGCAACAAAATTATAAACATTGTTATTATCCTTTAAAGGATAGGAAGTTGGCGCTACAAAATCCATTTCGAAACCTAATACAATACTACGAATAAGCATCATTTTTCCAGCAATATAATTGGTTGACAAACAATTCAAAACTCGATGTCCGGGTTTTAAATCAAAGAATTCGGCTGTTGCTAGTGCTGAAAAAACCATTGCTTGTTTTTCGATCTGGATTTTCTTAGGAACACCTGTGGTGCCGGAAGAGGTAACGGTAATAAAAGAATCCGAATTAAACCAATCCAAAATAAATTCACCAGTAATTCTTTCAAATTCTTCCCCTTCCTTAATAAAATCATAAGCAAGTTGAAGTAAATTATTTTTTTCAAGAGAAACTCCGTTCCATTTAAAATTGGGATGAACTTGATGGTAATCTGGTTTATTCATTTATAATTGAATCTGACGGGTTCAACTTTCCTGTTAATTTCTCTTTCCAATTGGTCCATTTGTATTTTTTGGCTAGTATAAATAGAATTATTGGGTATGTAATTGCAATAGAAATGATCATTTCAGTTAATGTTCCAGCTGTATTTTCAACACCCGAGTATTTAAATAATGCATCCGTTTGAAGCGCTGAAAATTCTGAAGTTAATAGAATTGAAGCCATTAAATTGTTACCAAAATGAAATCCAAGTGCCAATTCCATTCCTTCATCCATTAGAGTCATTATTCCTAATAAAAGTCCAGTTCCAATATAAAAAATCATAACTCCAAAGCCCATTTCTGCAACTTCAGGATTGGCACTATGTAACAAACCAAAAGCTATTGAAGTAAACAACAATGGAAACCATCTGTTTCTAACAGCAATTCCTATTTGCTGCATAAAATAGCCTCGAAATAAATATTCTTCTAAACCTATTTGGAAAGGAAATAAAATCAAACTAATAAATAGTAAAAGGAAGAAATTTAAGGGTTTAAAATTCCAAACAATATTTGAATTATCACTAAAATAAGAAATTAAAAACCCTGCAATTGAAATAAATACTATCAATCCAAAAGAAAAAAAGATTCGTTTAAAATCAACTTTTACCCTTGAGGTAGTTAAGGATAAAACACTTCTATTGTTTAAAACATATACCAATAAAAACAATAAACCTAATAGAAATACAAAAGGAATGAGATTAATTATCAAACTTAAATTATTGGGAATATCTTTCATTAAATCATAAGCCGCTTGCAATTGCTCTTTAGACGATATGAAATACATAATGAAATTAGCAATAAAAACAACTGAAGTTAATAGTGCAGTCAATAAAACACGCCACCATTTATTATTTCCTTTATAAGCTTGTTCGATAAACATTTGTAAATAATTTAAAATTGTTAGCCAATTTAACTATTATTTTAAGGAAAATCAATTTCTTTACAAAAAAAATAATTTACACTCTAATGATTAAAATATATCATAATTCAAGGTGCTCAAAAATCAAGAAAATGCCTAGCATTAATTGAAAATTCAGGAAAGAAATTTGAAGTAATTAAGTACCTCGAAAATCCACTAACAAATATTGAACTCACTGAAATAATTTCAAAATTAGAAATTGAACCTTTTGATTTAGTTCGAAAAAAGGAAAAAATATGGATTGAGGAATTCAAAAATAAAACTCTTTCTCCAAAGGAATTAATTGAAATTATGGTCAAAAACCCTTTATTAATTGAAAGACCTATTGTAATTAACGGGAAGAAAGCAGTTGTTGCTAGACCTATCGAAAAAGTAATCGGAATTATATAATATTTATTTAACATTTCTTTGGCAACTCACCCTTAAACCAAGTTTTACTTTTGCAGTCTTAACAAAAAAAAATATGAAAACCCTTAAAAATTCATTTACATTATTAGTTCTTCTATTTTCAATATTGAATTTTGGACAAACAAGACCAGATATTAAAAAAATAAATATCACCGGTATTGTAAATGATAAAGTTAGCAAACAACCTCTTGAGTATGCTACGTTGACTTTTACAAATACTAAAAACCCGAAAATTGTTTTTGGAGGAATTACTAATGGAAAAGGAGAATTTAATATAGAAGTTAATTCGGGAAGCTATAATGTGAAAATTGAATTTATTTCTTTTAAAGCCAATGAATTAAGCCAACAAACCTATAAAGAGAGTACTAATTTAGGTGCTATTTTTCTCGATGAAGATGCCAACCAATTAAATGAAGTGGTTGTACGTTCTGAAAAAACAACCGTTGAAATAAAATTAGATAAAAAGGTATACAATGTAGGTTCCGATTTAATGGTAAAAGGGGGAACAGTAAGCGATGTTTTAAACAATATTCCTTCTGTTACAGTAGATTCTGATGGTGCTGTGAGTTTAAGAGGTAACGCGAATGTTAGAATATTAGTAGATGGTAAACCTTCGAATGCAATCAATATCGCTGAAGCTTTACGCCAAATTCCTGCAGATGCTATTGACAAAGTTGAAGTGGTAACCAACCCTTCTGCACGTTATGATTCTGAAGGCGGTGGAGGTTTGTTGAATATTATTTTGAAAAAAGGAAAAAATAAAGGTTTAAACGGAGCTATAATTGCTTCAACAGGAAACCCATTAAATTATGGCTTATCTGGTAATATCAATTATAAATCAAAGTTGTATAATGTGTTCACAACTTCTGGATATAACTATAGAGAAAATCCTGGAAATGCTAAATTTATTACTCAATATATAAATTCTAATGGAACCGTTAGAAATTATATTGACGAATATAGAAATAATGAAAGATTGAGAAAGGGTTTTAATTCGAATTTTGGTTTTGATATCTATTTAAATGACAATACAACTTGGTCTAATGCAATATATTTAAGAAACAATAATAGTAATAACCCTGAATACGTTTCTTTTTATAATTTCGACTCGAATCGTTTTTATACCGGAACAACCTTTAGAAATAGTGATCAAACAAATGATGGAACAAATAAAGAATACACTACCAATTTTACTAAAAAATTTAAACGTGATGGTCACAAATTCACTATTGACGCGACATTTTCTAAAAATATGGACAATGATTACTCTTTAATTTCAAGTTCAATCACGGAATTAACTAGCAACATACAATCTCAAAATCGTAATATGATTCAATCGGATTATGTATTGCCTTTTGGTAAAGAAAATCAATTTGAATTTGGATACAAAGGAGATTTTAATAAATTATTGACAGAATTTAAAGTAGGAAGTATTGACTTAGTTTCCGGAGCTTATACCCCAAACCTTCAATACACCAACACTTTAGATTACAGCGAAATGGTAAACGCTCTATATACTCAATTTGGAACCAAAGTGAATAAATTTTCCTTTCTATTTGGTTTACGTTGGGAAGATTCAAAAATTGTGATTAACCAATTAGTTACTAATGAATTTAACACTCAGAAATACAATAACCTCTTCCCTAGTTTGTTTTTGACCTATGAAATTTCTGATGAAAATAGTGTTTCTTTTAGTTATAGTAAAAGAATTTCTAGGCCTAGAGGTCGTCAAATAAACCCATTTTCAAGTTATGCCAGTAATATCAATATTTTTAGAGGAGATCCTAATTTAACCCCTGCATATACTGATGCATTTGATTTTGGATATTTAAAAAAATGGGATAAAATTACTTTGAGTACCTCTACTTATATAAATAAAACTACCGATTCATTTCAATTTATTCGAAGAGAAAGTGGTGAATTTGTTAATGGAGTGCCTGTAATTTTAAGTACTCCTATTAATTTAGCTACTGAATTAAGATATGGCTTCGAATTTACATTAAATTATTCTCCATTTAAATGGTGGAAATTAAATACCAACTTCAACTTTTATAAATTCGATTTAAGAGGTAATTATACTTACACCAATTTTCAAAATGTAATTGTAACTCAAAATTTTGACAATTCAGCATCGTCATGGTTTACTAGATTGACTTCAAAAATTACGTTGCCTTCTAAAATTGACTGGCAAACCAATATTACTTATAATGGACCCGAAAGATCCGCTCAAGGTAACGCTTTAGCAGTTGTAGGGGCAAATTTAGGATTCAGTAAAGACATCATGAAAGACAAAGGAACAATCGCTTTAAATGTTCAAGACGTGTTTAATTCAAGAAAAAGAATGTACAATAACAACATTCCTAATGTATTGAATTCGTATGTTGAAATGCAATGGGCTATGCGACAAATTACTTTATCGTTTACGTATAGATTCAATAAGAAAAAAGAAGAAAGAACCAAACCTGCTAGAGGTAGTGGTGAAAACGGAGACGATTTTCAAGGTTAATTATAGTTAATTCAAATATAAAAAGTGCTTTCAAATTGAAAAGCACTTTTTTTTGGTCCACTATTGTATAAAAAAAGCTGACTGAAATTAATTTCCGTCAGCTATTATTTCTTTAAATTCGAAACAGATTACTCTGCTTGAGATTTTTTAGCTTTTCTTTCTTTGTACATTTCCCATAAAGCACCGCTAACCCAATATTGAACGAAACCTATCAAGAAAAACATTAACCAAAATCCCATAGTAAGGATAGTTAAAAAAAGTAAAAAACCTAAATACTGTGAAAATTGAAACATGATTATCGGAATTATTGAATATGATTACAAATGTAAGTTTAATATTTTTTCCTAGCAATAAATCCTTAATCAATTTTTTAAAAAATAGTTTTTTATGCGTAATTTTACAGAAAAATTAAAATAGAAGTCTTTCTTTACTAATTTATAACTTGTTATATAAAACAAACACACAATAAAATGGAATTCAGAATCGAAAAAGACACCATGGGTGAAGTGCAAGTTCCTGCAGATAAGTATTGGGGAGCTCAAACAGAACGTTCAAGAAATAATTTTAAAATAGGACCTTCAGCGTCAATGCCTGTTGAAGTGATTGAAGGATTTGCTTATTTGAAAAAAGCAGCTGCATACGCAAATTGCGATTTAGGTGTACTTCCAATAGATAAAAGAGATGCAATCTCAACCGTTTGTGATGAAATATTAGCGGGAAAATTAGTTAGTGAATTTCCATTAGTAATTTGGCAAACAGGTTCAGGAACACAAAGCAATATGAATGTAAATGAAGTTATTGCCAACCGTGCACAAGTACTAAAAGGATTTAAAATTGGTGAAGGAGAACAATTTATCAAAGCCAATGACGATGTCAATAAATCCCAATCTTCTAATGACACCTACCCTACCGGAATGCATATTGCTGCTTATAAGGCTGTAGTTGAAGTTACTATTCCAGGTATTGAAAAATTGAGAGATACCCTTCAAGAAAAAGCAGTAGCTTTTAATAAGGTAGTCAAAATTGGTCGTACTCACCTTATGGACGCTACTCCACTAACATTAGGTCAAGAAATTTCTGGTTATGTAGCGCAGTTGAATTTTGGAATAAAAGCAATAAAAAACACTTTAGCACATTTATCGGAAGTTGCTTTGGGTGGAACTGCAGTTGGAACGGGCTTAAATACGCCTGAAGGTTACGACGTAAAAGTAGCGCAATATATTGCTCAATTTACAGGACATCCATTTGTGACAGCAGAAAATAAATTTGAAGCCCTTGCCGCTCACGATGCTATTGTAGAAACGCATGGAGCCTTAAAACAAGTGGCAGTTTCATTGAATAAAATTGCAAATGATATCCGTATGTTGTCTTCAGGTCCTCGATCAGGAATTGGAGAAATTTTAATTCCAGAAAATGAACCAGGCTCCTCAATTATGCCAGGAAAAGTGAATCCTACCCAATGCGAAGCTTTGACAATGGTTTGTGCTCAAGTGATGGGGAACGACGTGGCAATTTCTGTTGGTGGAATGCAAGGACATTATGAATTGAATGTTTTCAAACCTTTAATGGCAACTAATTTCTTACAATCGGCGCGTTTATTAGGTGACGCCTGTCTTTCATTTGACGAACATTGTGCTCAAGGAATTGAACCAAATTATAAAAGAATCGAAGAATTGGTAAACAATTCATTAATGTTGGTTACCGCTTTAAATACTAAAATTGGTTACTACAAAGCGGCAGAAATCGCTCAAACTGCTCATAAAAACGGAACTACTTTAAAGGAAGAATCAGTTCATTTAGGTTATGTAACTCCCGAAGATTTTGATGCTTGGGTAAAACCTGAAGAAATGGTAGGAAGCTTAAAATAATAGTTGAATAGGCAAAATTAAATAAAACCTGTAATTGATTGCAGGTTTTTTTTATGGCGTAACCTCGTTTGTGTTTGAAGTGGTAATTAGAAATATTTAGTAAACTCGGTCGGGCTTTCTACTACAATCTTCGCCAAAAAGCGAAGGATTTCCAATGCAATCCCTTACGCAAAAAGTTAAAGCAACCCTCTCGCCTTTTCTAAATCTTCAGGAGTATCAATTCCAATTCCAACATGGTTAGTTTCCACCATTTTAATTCGTTTTCCAAATTCTAGGTATCGTAATTGTTCTAATTTTTCAGAAGCTTCCAAAGATTTCATTGGTAAATGGTAAAAATCTAATAACGCTTGTTTTCTAAACGCATAAATTCCAACGTGCTGCAAATATCTAACCCCTACATTAATTTCTCTTGGATACGGAATCACCGATCTTGAAAAATACAAAGCAAATCCATTTTGATCCACAACAACTTTTACATTATTCGGATTTTCAATATCTTGAATATCTGTAATTTCTCGCATTAAAGATGCTAAATCAACTTCATGTTTAGTATCATTTTTATAAACTTGAATCAATTTTTCAAGTGAATCTTTATCAATAAAAGGTTCGTCACCTTGAATATTAATCACAATATCAACCTCCAAATTGGCAACCGCTTCTGCAATTCTGTCACTTCCCGATTCATGTTCTTTACTACTCCTAATTGCTTTTCCTCCCTGAGAAACAATTTCATTAAAAATCAAATCAGAATCGGTGACCACAAAAACATCGTCAAATAAATTAGTATTTATAGCCGCTTCATAAGTTTTGGTAATTACAGTTTTGCCCCCTAAATCTTGCATTAATTTAGCTGGAAATCTTGTCGATGCGTATCTTGCGGGAATAACTGCTATTACTTTCATGTTTTACTTTTGAAATACAAACTTACAAATGATTTTATAATTCTAACTATTCTTCGAAATTTTCGTCTTTAAAACCTATTAAATAGAGCTTGTCTTTTGCTCTAGTAATCGCGGTGTAAAGCCATCGGATATAATCTCTATCAATTCCATTTGGCAAATACGGTTGCTCAATTAAAACTGTATTCCACTGCCCACCTTGCGATTTATGACACGTAATTGCATAGGAGAATTTAACCTGAAGCGCATTGAAAAACTCATTTTCTTTAACCTTTTGAAACTTTTTATATTTTGTTTCTCCTTCATAATCCAATAGTACTTCTTGGTACAATCTATTTGATTCTTCATAAGTTAATGAAGGTGATTCACTTGTTATTGTATCCATCAACAAAACCGTTTCCAATGGAATTTGATTGGGATAATCAATCATTCTAATTTTTACTTTGGCAAATTTAAATCCGTATAATTCCAAAATCGAAAAGATCTCTAACACTTCAATAATATCACCATTGGCAATAAAACCTGCTGCATCAGAATCTTTAAGCCAAAAATAATTGTTTTTAACCACCATCAAAAAGTCACCCGAAGACAATTCACTGTCTTTGTTTAAAATCCTCGTTCGAATCTGATGATTGTACTGATTCGCCCTTTTGTTGGAACGAACGATAAAAGCAGTATCTTCAATACTATAATTACTATAGGCAGAATTTATGGCATCTTGAATATCGTATCCGTCCGTTAAGCGAATGATGTCTTTGTATCCTTTTAAATTGAATTTAAAACTTTCATACAATTCTTCCTTCAAAACATCACGAAGCTCGGTAGCATTAAACAAAATTCCCGATTTTTCTTCTTGACGCATGACTTCATCAAACTCAATATGCTTGATTTCTTTGTTATAATGCATTCCTAAAGTATCAATATTCAAAGCAGGAGAAATATCGAGATTTACAGGTGGTAGTTGAGCCGTATCTCCTAATAATAGCATCTTGCAATTAGTGCCTGAATAAATATATGAAATCAAATCGTCAAGTAAAGAACCGTTCTCAAAAGCATTACTATCAGAGTTGGTATCAGATATCATAGACGCTTCATCAATAATAAAGAATGTGTCTTTGTGTTTGTTTTGCTGCATTGTAAAACTAACGCCCCCAGTAACTTTTTTAGGGAAATATATCTTTTTATGAATGGTAAATGCAGGTTTCTGAGAATAATTAGCAATCACTTTAGCAGCTCTACCTGTTGGGGCTAAAAGGACATATTTTTTATTTATTTCAGCTAAGTTATTTACAATCGTAGAAATTACTGTCGTTTTTCCAGTACCGGCATATCCTTTTAAAACAAAAATTTCATTATTATCATTATTAGTACAAAATTCAGCAATTTGTTGAAAAAAAAGATCCTGTTTAATCGTTGGAGTAAACGGAAATTGTTTTTTCAAATGGGAATAAAAAAAACTAGAATTCATACTAAAATATTTCTACGCAAATTACGTAAAGTTTTCTAGAGATTTTTTTTATTTGATTCAAATTATCTTCAACTACAGGAGATTATTTGCAAGAAATTGGACTAAAAAATTATTGTCATTTAAAAAAATTGTAAGTTTGCGTCAATCATCAAGATGATAATTCTATGAGCACTAATATAACTGACAAAAATTACAAAAAACTAAGCCTTCAAGTCACTTTGAATGGTTTTTCTTTTTGTATAATTGACACGTTAAATACTAAAATAGTTGCTCTTACTGAAATAGATTTTAGTGATTTTCCTAATTCTTCAAAAGTAGAAGACCACTACTGGAAAGCGTTTAATGATTATCCGGAATTAAAAGAAAAATACGATGAAGTTGTCGTTTTACACGATAGCAACTTAGCTACTTTTGTACCTACTGCACTATTTGACGAAGCATTTTTAGGTAGTTATTTACAGTACAACACCAAGGTTTTTGAAACAGATTTTTTTTCATTTGATTCCCTTCCTAATTACGAAATGAACCACGTTTTTATTCCATTTGTGAATATTAACAACTACCTTTTAGATCAATTTTCGACCTTTAATTACAAACATGTAAATACGATTTTGGTTTCGAAATTATTAGAATTGTCAAAAAACATTGATGAAAAACAAGTATTTGTTCATTTTTCAAAAATCAAATTTGAAATAGTTGTCGTTCATAACCAAAAGTTATTGCTCTACAATTCTTTCGATTTTATAACCAAAGAAGATTTTATTTATTACCTACTTTTCTCTACAGAGCAACTGAATTTAAATCCAGAATATTTTAGAGTTCAACTTCTTGGATTAATTTCTGAAGATTCAGAATTGTTCAAAATTGCATATAAATTTATTAGAAACGTTTCATTACTGGATGTTTCCAATATTGAAATCAACAACGATTTATCAAAAGCGGACAATTTAAAGCATTTTATACTTTTACAATCGTGAGAATAATTTCTGGTAAATTCAAAGGACGAAGAATATTTCCACCTAAAAACCTTCCTGTTAGACCAACAACCGACATGAGCAAGGAGGCATTATTTAATGTCCTGAACAATCATTTTAGTTTTGAAAGTTTAAAAGTATTGGACTTATTTTCTGGAACAGGAAATATAAGTTACGAATTTGCCTCAAGAGGAAGTGATAATATTACTTCTGTAGATGGCGATTTTGTTTGTGTGAAATTTATTAAACAAATTGCTGAAGAATACGATTTTAATATTGCAGCGATAAAAAGTGATGTTTTCAAATTCATAGAAAAAAATAACAATTCCTACGATATTGTTTTTGCAGACCCTCCTTATGCTTTAGACCAAAAAGTATTTGAGAACTTAGTTTTACTAGTATTTAAACAAAATTTACTCGATAGTAATGGAATGATGATTATCGAACATTCTAAATATACCAAACTCGATCACCTACCTCATTTTTCATTTAAAAAGAGTTATGGAGGATCCATATTCAGTTTCTTCGAAATTGTAAAAACAATTCCAACCGAATAGCCATAAAAATACCCACTAAATTAGTGGGTTTTTTATTGAATAATTATAAATATTATACGTGCAAAGCTCTATTATCGGTTGCAGCTAATGCCGCTTCTTTAATTGCTTCTGCAAATGTAGGATGCGCATGACTCATTCTTGAAATATCCTCAGCAGATGCCTTGAATTCCATTGCTGTAACTGCTTCCGCAATTAAATCAGCACAACGAGCTCCAATCATATGAACACCTAATACTTCATCCGTTTTTGAATCAGCTAGTATTTTTACAAAACCATCTAAATCTCCACCAGCTCTCGCTCTTCCTAATGCTTTAAATGGAAAACTGCCCGATTTAAAATCAACACCTGCAGCTTTCAATTGCTCTTCTGTTTGACCAACAGCTGCAACTTCCGGCCAAGTATAAACAACACCAGGAATCAAATTATAATTAATATGTGGTTTTTGGCCCGCTAAAATCTCGGCAACCATTGTACCTTCTTCCTCCGCTTTATGAGCTAACATTGCTCCTCGCACCACATCACCGATTGCATAAATATTAGATACAGTAGTTTGTAAATGATCGTTAACTTCAATCTGACCTCTGTCTGAAATTTTAACTCCAGCTTTATCAGCATTTAATCCATCAGTATAAGGACGACGGCCAACAGATACCAAAGAATAATCTCCTTCTAAAGTTATCGTTTCCCCTTTTGCATTTTCAGCTTGAACAGTTACAATATTTCCTTTACGAGCAACTGATTTAACTTTGTGAGAAACATAGAATTTCAATCCTTGTTTTTTAAGCACTTTCATTAGTTCTTTAGACAATGAACCATCCATACCTGGAATAATTCTATCCATAAATTCAACTACAGAAACTTGTGCTCCCAATCGTAAATAAACTTGACCTAATTCAATTCCAATTACTCCACCACCAATAATTACTAGGTGCTTTGGAACTTCTTTTAATTTTAATGCTTCGGTTGAAGTTATAATTCTCTCTTTGTCAATTTTTATAAAAGGCAAAGAAGATGGTTTTGAACCTGTTGCAATAATTATATTTTTTGCTTCAAGTGTTTCTGAAGTTCCATCCGCTTTTTCAACAGCAACGTGGGTAGCATCAATAAAAGAACCTTTTCCTTCAAAAACAGTAATTTTATTTTTGTCCATTAAAAATTTCACTCCGCCTGAAGTTTGGTCAACAACGGCTTGTTTTCGTGCAATCATTTTTTCTAAATTCACTTTTACATCGCCCGAAACTTCAATTCCGTGTTCAGCAAAATGAGCAATTTCACTATAATGATGTGAAGAAGCAAGTAAAGCTTTAGAAGGAATACAACCTACATTTAAACAGGTTCCTCCCAAAGTTGAATATTTTTCAATAATGGCGGTTTTTATTCCCAATTGTGCACAACGAATAGCTGCTACATATCCTCCAGGTCCAGAACCGATAATGACTACGTCAAATGAACTCATAATTTATTATTTTTTTTATGTCTATAATTAAAAGTGGTACAAAATTAAGAAAATTAAAACCTAATCTAGAACTTTTTAAACATAATTTATAGCTCAATAACGGTAGTATTTTTAACTTCACTAATCATAAATGTACTGTGTGTGCTGCCAATATGTTCTAAAGTTGTTAATTTAGTCACTAAAAATTCACGATATTCCTCCATATCTCTTACCGCAATTTTTAAAATATAGTCATAATCACCACTCACATGATGACACTCCAATATTTCACTCAGTTTAACTACTTGACTTTCAAACTTTGTTAAAAATTCTCGAGTATGTTGAATTAATTTGATATGACAAAAGACAATAAATCCTTTATCTACTTTAGAGCGATTTATTAAGGCGACGTAATTTTTAATAATACCCTCGCGTTCCAATTTTTTGATGCGCTCATAAACAGCAGTAACTGATAAATTTAGTTTTACAGAAAGTTCCTTTGTAGTTTTTTTACTGTCTTTTTGAAGTAAAATCAATAATTTTTTGTCAATAGAATCCATTGATATTTATTTTGATTTAAAAATATCTAAAAAAATTGATTTTACAAATATATTTTAGAATAATAAACTACAAAAATAGATTTTTATAAATAAATAATCTAAATTATCAGAATAGTATTGTATTAATAACTATAATTTTATTCATTTGACATAATTAAATTACAACAACTATGAAAAATTTCAAACCCGCAAACAATATTCAAGATTTACAATATTTTGGCGAATTTGGAGGAGTAAACCCTTCAATTTCAGATAGTTCTACCTATACCTTTTTATCTGCAAAAACAATGTTTGATACATTTGAAGGAAATGCAGAAGGTTGCTATTTGTATTCCAGACATTCTTCACCAAGTAATTTATATTTAGACAAAGCCATGGCAGCTATGGAAGGAACAGAAGCAGCAAATGTATCCGCATCAGGAATGGGAGCAATAACTCCTACTCTTTTACAACTTTGTAGTCACGGAGATCACATAATTTCAAGCCGAACTATCTACGGAGGAACCTATGCGTTTTTGAAAAATTTTACACCAAAATTTGGTATCAAAACAACCTTTGTTAATATTACAAATATTGAAATAGTTGAAGCTGCAATAACTCCACAAACTAAAATAATCTATTGTGAAACAGTAAGTAATCCTTTATTAGAAGTCGCGGATATTGGTAGTTTATCGATACTTGCAAAAAAGCACAACTTGAAATTAGTAGTAGACAATACCTTTTCACCACTTTCGGTTTCTCCAGCACTTTTAGGGGCTGATATTGTGATTCACAGTTTAACAAAATACATTAACGGAAGTAGTGATACTGTTGGCGGGGTAACCTGCGCCTCGCGAGAGTTTATAGATAGTTTAAAAAATGTGAATAATGGAGCAAGCATGTTATTAGGACCTACAATGGACAGTTTACGGTCAGCAAGTATTATGAAAAACCTACGAACGCTTCATATCCGAATGAAACAACATAGCCATAATGCTCAATATTTAGCCGATCGTTTTGAAAAAGACGGTGTTAAAACAGTATATCCAGGATTAAAAAGTCATCCAAGTCATGAAATATATAAAAACATGATTAATCTTGAATATGGTTTTGGAGGAATGATGACTTTAGATTTAGGAAGTCTAGATAAAGCTAATGAATTAATGGAGTTAATGCAAATAGAAAATTTGGGCTATTTAGCTGTGAGTTTAGGATTCTACAAAACTCTTTTTAGTGCTCCTGGAACATCAACATCCAGCGAAATTCCTCTAGAAGAACAAATTGAAATGGGACTAACAGATGGTCTTATCCGTTTCTCCATAGGTCTCGATGACGACATTGAAAGAACCTATCAAAGTATGAAGTCGTGTATGAAAACCCTTTCTATTTTATAATTTTTTTTTCTTTCTTTGGGCTTGCCCTCGTTTAGTCCTTTTGAGATTTCGAAGCAATCTGTTCTCAACTCGGTCGCGCTGTTCGCTACAATCTCTGTTGCGCTTGGCTCCACAGAGGATTTTCACTGCCAACGCTCACG
>Ga0209443_1000058_pt1 | contig 65562 bp, 54 predicted proteins | sample LauGreBMM110DCMD_2_FD_187571 | JGI IMG/M metagenome (GOLD analysis project Ga0209443, IMG submission 187571) | Freshwater lake microbial communities from Lake Michigan, USA - Su13.BD.MM110.DCMD (SPAdes) (version 2) | ecosystem: Environmental > Aquatic > Freshwater > Lake | place: Lake Michigan... | reverse complement strand
GGTAATAACGAATATAAAATTTTAAAATGGGACGTAGTAAACATAAGTTCTGATATAGAATCTAAATGCTGCGAAATTGAAAAACAAATTTTTTGTAATAAACCCGCAAAGTTTTCAAAGAATGGTAAATGTTATTGTCTTAAGCATTGTAAAAAACAACCATTTCAAGTGCCAACATCTGATTTAAAACCCAGTTATGTAAATAAACAAAAAATAAAAAACTTATATGAATTGGCAGAAAAATATAATATTAAATACGAAGACCCAATTAAAAAATCTGACCTAGTAACCCTTATTAATAATTATTCATTTGAAAAATGTTTTGAGACAATAAATGAGACTAATGCATCTAAGGTTGATTTAGTTACAATTGGAAGGAATATTAAAAGTAAATTAGATTTGATTCTTCATGAAGATATTGAATCATTGACCCATGTAATAATTGAAAATCAAATTAGCCCTATAGCAAATCGCATGAAAACAATACAAGGAATGATAGCACAATATTTTATTATGCGAAACACAAATACGTCCATAGACTTTGTTTCATCTTCTAATAAATTAAAAGATGATAAATCTGAACACAAAAATACTTATGGAGAGAGAAAGAAATTAGGTATTCAAAAATGTTTAGATTTAATAAATAATAGTTCTGCTTATAACACATGGGATGCTTTCTTCAAAAGTCATAAGAAAAAAGACGACTTAGCCGACTCTTTCTTACAAGGCATATGGTTTATTAATAATAAACTGGTATAAAAACAATGCCTTATATATAATCACAACGCATTTATGCAGAACACAACTATGTCCAGAATAACAGACCTTTTAACTTCAATTAAAAATCATGAAATTTTTAATAGAAGCGCTGCTAATTCAAACGATAGTTTTTATAATACTGCAAGTAAGATATCCGAAGATATCAAGTTAGATTTTTCAAACGTTCTTATTGTACCAAAAATTAGCCAATTAAATTCTAGAAGCGATGTTGATTTGGAGAGAGAAATAACTTTTTATCATAGTAAACAAACTTGGAAGGGCGTTCCAATTATGATAGCAAATATGGATACTACTGGCACAGTTGAAATGGCTCGTGAAGCGCAGAAGCATCATATTATTACTTGCTTACATAAGTTTCATACTGCTTACGATATTCCAGATGACCTTGATAGAAATTATTTTATGGTATCAATTGGCACTAGAAAGGATGACCTAATAAATCTTGAAATGATTATGGAAAAAGTAAAACCCTATTTTATTTGCCTAGATATCGCTAATGGATATTCTACACACATATTCTCAGTTATTGATGATATCCGAGGTAGATATCCAACTGTTACTCTAGTTGCCGGAAATGTTGTTACTTATGAAATGGTAGAACAATATTATAACCGGGGCGTTGATATTATTAAAATGGGAATTGGTTCGGGAAGTGTTTGCACAACCCGTCTACAAACTGGAATTGGATATCCCCAGTTTAGTTGCATATACGATACTAAGGCACAAATTAAGAATCCAAACATTCATATTATTTCAGATGGAGGAATACAATATGCAGGTGATTTTAGTAAGGCATTTGGTGCTGGGGCCGACTTTGTAATGTGTGGTGGGTTATTTGCCGGACATGAAGAATGTTCTGGAGATACTATTGTTGAAAATAATATAACATATAAGGTGTTTTATGGTATGAGTTCAACTAATGCAATGGTTAAACATTATGGAACTGTTGCGAATTATAAAGTTGCAGAAGGTAAGTGCGTAAAGTTGAAGCACCGAGGCAGCGTTGAAGAAACTATATTGGATATTCTAGGTGGGATTCGTTCTACATTAACTTATATTGGCGCATCCAAAATGGAAGAAGTTTTTGAAAAAGCGGCGTTTATTAAGGTGAATAATGTTGCGAATACGATTTATAATGGACGGGAGATTTAAGGTTTTATTTTTGTTCTGCGATATCGGTATCCCAAAATAATTCAGTGCAACACTTTTTAGTATAAAATAATAAATTTCATTAGCAAAATAATAATGAGATTTATATTATTGCTATAAAAATGTTTTAAGGAGGGGCACGCGGGGAACCTGGGTTCCCTGCTAGTTTTCTTTTTGTTCTGCGATGCCGGTTTACTTGTTGACGCCTTGTTTTAGTTTTAGTTTTAGTTTTAGTTTTAGTTTTAGTTTTTTTATTTCTCTTATAACCACCTTTGGCATTAGCATCGGTACCAGTTTGGGCATCGGCTTTTTGCTGCGTAATAACAATATATGCAATTGCTGCGTCATCGTCTTTAATTTGTGGAATTAGCGAACTTAATGAAATCTTAAAGATGCCCTTTTCTTGACGATTTCCTTGTACATTATATATAAAATCTACGCCCACTGAATTTTTAACAACAAAATTTGTATCTGTTATTTTTCCATTTATAATGACATCCTCGTAAGAAGTTATAACCATTGCATGACGCTCCCCTCCAACTTTGAGAAATAGCCCCCCATAAAATCCAAGGTCTAGCCGTTTTTTTAAATGGTCTATTCGCGAATTAAAGTTTGATTCAATATCAGTATCATCAACGCTAATTGACGTTGCATAAATATTGTATTTGTTTTTTATTATATTATTTTTTAAACCATTTAAAGCGCCGTAAATTGATTCGCAAATAAATCTTACGTATGGATTTTTTAAAATGGTATTAATTTGTTCTGCTGATTTTATAACTGGAAAACACGCAATTTCATTGCACGGTTTTGAAAAATTTAAAGTAAACGCAATATCTTCAATGCTTATTTCGGACTTTAAATTATTATTTAAAAAATCATCAATTATCTCAGCAGTTTTTCCTCCATTGCATCCATATTTGCTAGTTATAGTAATGTAAATATATGAGTATAAAGCCGCAAATATATTTTCTTTAAGATTTCCAGTTTCGTCCCGTGTTGAAGCGTCGCCTAAACAGGATGGATATTTTCTAAAGTATTCTTGTGCTCTGCTTTTTCTAAAATTTAAAAAATCTAAGTGACTTGGTTGCGAATTGTATGAGTTATATCTTTTTAAATTTTTATTAAAACATTCAAATGGATTTAGAGCACAATATTCTTTGTAATAATAACTGCATTTTTCTAAAATAGTACTATCAAAGTAATCTTTTAAAAATACTTTAATAAACCGCGCTAATATTCTGGATGCTGCGTGCGCAAAACACGTTCCCCGAGATTGGTTTGATACAGTTAAAGAATGCGCTCTTATTAATTTAGGTTTAGGTTTAGGAGTAGGAGTAGTAGTAGGATTGGGACTAGGCAATCCATCCTGTAAAGCGCTCATTATATAAATAAGAAGAAAATTAATATTTCTACTTATTTATCTTGCCACCCCCAAAAATATATATTTATAATTCGTATTACTTAAAATTATATGTTCTTATTAATTCATAATGGACGGTGGAATTATTGATATTACTTCATTAAATTTAGGCGAAAGTGGTGCAGGCAGGTCATCAAACTTTGGTTCAGGAATTGAATTGTTAATGAATGATAAGAAATCTTCTGGAGGACGCCCATCTAGTGATATTCATATTGATGATTTAAATAATTTAGAAAATGAGTTAAATGATTTGGTAGACGATTCTGGCCCAGACCTTAACTTATTTGAGGGTAAATCTGATATGTTTAGCAAAGGCATGTCATTAAATTTTGATGATGATAAAACCACGCACAGTGTGAGATTTAGTGATTCTGCGCCCAGTATTGGACAATCAACGGCTGAAGGTTCGCCCGATAATAAGACCTGGGACGGTTTTACTAAATTCAATAATGTTCCATTAAATCCCGATAAGCCAATGTCAAGCCATCCTCAAATGAGCAAAGAAGAATTATTAAGAGAGAAGTTCAAGTATTTAAGAAAGTTAGAAGCACTAGAGCAAAAGGGGGTAAATCTTACTAAAAAATATAACATGGATTCCCCACTCGCCGAAATGCAAGGTGAATATGAGATGATTATGGAAGAGAAGACTAAACAAAACTCTGTTAAATTTCAAGGCAATATGCTTATGGCATGTATTAATGGAATTGAATTTTTAAATAACAGATTTGACCCATTTGATATTAAGTTAGATGGTTGGAGTGAACAAATAAATGAGAACATGACCGATTACGACGACGTGTTTGGTGAGTTATATGATAAGTATAAGAGCAGAGCATCTATGGCGCCAGAACTTAAGTTGTTATTTCAGTTAGGTGGAAGTGCTATGATGGTTCATATGACAAATACTATGTTCAAGTCAGCAATGCCCGGCATGGATGATATCTTAAGACAAAATCCAGACCTTATGCGTCAATTCCAAACGGCCGCCGTAAATTCTATGAGCCAACAAAGTCCAGGATTCTCAGGCTTTATGAATAATATGATGAATCCAGAGCCTCAGGTATCTATGGGCGGCGGACCTCCTCCTCCAATGGCAACTCAAGGTCCTAGTGCGCCAATTCCACCATCTAGCAGACCTGGAAACAACAACTCGTTTAATAATAGACCCGATTTAAATGCTGGCATGGGACGTAGTAACTTTCAAAACGCAAATGATGGAATAAATATTAGAGAGAACTTCTCTGGCCCATCTGATGGAGAGAGAAGCAATAGACGCGGCCAAGGCCCTAGAGCAGAAATGAAGGGTCCAAGCGATATCTCTGATATCTTATCTGGGTTAAAGACAAAGACAATCAATATTCAAGAGGCGCCTAGTCAACAAAACAATTTAAGCATGAATGATAGCAGCACAATTAGCATTTCTGACTTGAAGGATTTACAATCCGACGGAAATATGCCTAAGCGAAGCAAGAGACGTCAGAAGTCCGATAAGAATACTGTAAGTTTGGATATCTAGACACCACAATAAAAACGACGTTATATAATAAAAACAATCGCCATAATAAAATAAATATCGTAATATATTAGGATATATTAGGATATAATGTATGAAAATGGATTATTTATTTTTCGCAGAGATTATAGAATAATAGATAATAAAGGGTTGAATCTATTGAACTCAAAATGTAAAAATATATATACTATTTTTATTTTTACGCCCGAGCAAGTTGGAAATGGCAACGAATACAAATCTAATAATGCGGTTCAATTTATGATTGAAAGCCTAGATAATTTAGCATCGGTTATTCATAGTGCCGGTGGAAAACTTATGTTTTTTTATGGGTATAATGATAAAATAATATCAGAGTGCATAACAAAATTAAACATTGAATGTGTAGGATTTAATATTGATTATACACCTTATGCTGTTGAGAGAGATACAAGTGTTTTTGATTTATGTAAGAAGCATAGTATTGCGTGCGAGCCAAGTGAAGACTATTATTTGCATGAGCCTGGAACTATATTAAATGGTTCAAATGAACCATATAGAAAGTTTACTCCATATTATCATGCCTGTTTGAAGAAAAAGGTAGAGGCGTCGTCAAATGCGCATAAAGTTAAACTCAAAAGTTCCAGTGCGCATTTTTTAAATACTATTTCTCTCAACGATGCGGGTTCTAGGTTTACAAAAGACAATAAAAATATCCTTGTTCATGGAGGGAGACCAGAAGCCATGAAGACTTTAAAAACAGCATTAATATCTCAGAAACATTATGAGAAAACACACAACGACCTGGATAAACCAACTAGTCATTTAAGTGCCTATATTAAATTTGGATGCATAAGTATTCGGGAGGTTTATAAGGCATTTAGAACTAAACATGAACTAATCCGGCAACTTATATGGCGAGATTTTTTTGCATCGGTATTATACTTCTATCCATATGTTCTTGGAAAACCAATGAAACAAAATTACTCCAAAGTTAAATGGCATAAGAATGTGCGGTGGTTTGATGCCTGGACAGAAGGCAAAACTGGTTTCCCTGTTGTTGATGCTGGTATGAGAGAACTTAACTCCACGGGATATATGCATAATAGAGCGCGTCTAACTGTTGCTACGTTTCTAACAAAAATTTTATTGATTGACTGGCGGGAAGGTGAAAAATATTTTGCTAAACGGCTAACCGATTATGACCCAGCAAGTAATAATCTTAATTGGCAATGGTGCGCATCTAGTGGAAATGATTCACAGCCATATTTTAGAGTTTTAAATCCATGGCGTCAGACAGAAGAGTATGACCCAGAATGTAAATATATTAAGAAATGGTTGCCAGAACTTAAAGATGTTCCAGTAAAAGATATTTTAAATTGGAATGCAGAATCGGATAAACACAAAAACGCTGGATACCCTAAACCAATTTGTGTTTATGAAGAACAAAAAGAAAAGGCTATCGCGATGTTTAGAGATATTTATAAGGGATAAAGCATAAAGTATAAAGCATAAAGTATAAAGCATAAGTTATAATTCATTTATTAAATTGACTCTTAAATATAATAAATGAATAAAAATGAACAAACCAAAAACAATGATAACCAAAGCGAAGCAAAAGTTATATCTAATAATAAAGACTATAAAATGACACGACTAAAAAAGAATTCTTATTTATTTGAGTATAATATTAATAACAGTAATATTCAGTTAAGCAAAATTTTAGAGATGGATATTATTAAATTAATTTATGAGTTAAATAAGCATGACATATTTGAAAACTTTTATTTAGATATCCATAATAATTCTCAAGCAACCGTTTTTATATTATTTAAGCACTTTTATCAGGATTTTGGAATTAGTCAGAAGTATATTAATCTTGATATTTCTTTGGAGAGAACAGATAGTCAAATTATTTATAAAGCAACCACAAATCCGATTAAACCCATAAATAAAGAAACCGGAATTGAATTGTTAGAAAACAATTTAGATGCAGAACTTTTGCCTGTTTATAATGTCGCCACTATTTGCGAATTACTTACTCCACATAAGGTAGTTATTAAAACCATAACTGAATTTGAAAATACAAAGAAGATGCTTGATGTCCCAGAGTTTTTAGAACGCTTAGCAACAAATATTATTAGTAAAATATTTTTAAGAACAAAACAATTTATAGAGAAAGTAAATATTACTAATATAGCATAAATTAAATGCCGGTCAATATCAATAGCAATAGCAATATCAATAGTATATTTAATGGATTACAAAATGCTTTTTCTAATATTGGCTTCATGTTTAATGTGTTATTTATATTTTTATATGAGTATATCGCATTTTTATACGCGGGTGATTATTCTATCATGATACGAAACATTGCTACTAAGTTATCTCATAAAAACGTGTTATATGTAAAAGTTTTTCAAGCAATATCGTTAAACAATAACTTAATAGATGATGTAATAAACGCAGAACTAATAAAGTTTACAGATGCTGCGCCATATACATATGATGATATAGATGAGGATTTACTTCATTGCGTATGTAGACATTTTTACTTAACTAGTTATACCAACATAATCCCGATGAAATCTGGAATGATATCGCTAGTTTATAAAATGCGCACAGCCGAAGACGAAGATGTTATTATTAAAATGAAAAGAAAAAACATAGATGAAAAACTAGATGATGCTATTGAAAAGTTAATGTTTTTTATTAATATATTATCATTAATACCACAATTTAATATACTTGATATTTCAAATGTTGTTAAAAAGAATATACAGTTATTGCGCCAACAATTGAATTTTGATGAAGAAGTTAAAAACACGATAGAGATGGCAGAAAATTATAAAAGGTTGAAATATATAAAAGTTCCAACTGTTTATCAAGAGGCTACAATTAAATTCAACGATGTTATTATGATGGAATATATTGAAGGCATACATATATCTAAGTTAAATGACGATGATTATAATGAATTTGCTAAATTAGTAATGAAATATGGGTTCGCATCAATAATAAATAATAGTTCAACGCACGGAGATTTACATGCTGGTAATATTATTTTTATTAAGAATGACGATGAAGGTGAAGTTGAAGAGAAAACTAAAACTAAAACAAAACCCAAATATCAATTAGGCCTAATAGATTTTGGTATAGTAACTCGGATTAATGAGAGAACAACAAAGACTTTTCTAGAAACAGTAACTAGAATGTTTACTGATTCTGGACGAGTTGTAGCAGAGATTATTTTAGATAACATTATAGAACCAACCGAAGTTTTTAAGAGTATAAAACTAGAGCATAGAGAGAAATTATATATAGAGGCTAGTAAAATAATAGATGAAACGGTTCATAACTCTAAAGATGCTAGTCAAGTAAAAGTATACGATTTTATTAAAAAATTTAATCAGTATATTAATAATAATAATTTGCACCGCTATGGATTATACATAAGCGACGATTTTGTTAAATTACAAATGGCTCTAGCAATGTCACAGGGCGTAAGTTTATGTTTGTGCAAAAACGATTTTATTCCATTTGCGAATACGGTATTAAATGAGATGTTTCATATTGACTTATTGCAACCATTATCTGAATCCGATGAATAAATTTTTTATTATTTTTTTTATTTTTTATTATTTTTTTGTTATTTTTATTTTATTTTATTACGTTTTGTCAATAACAACTTCTTTTGCGACGTTTCTAATTATTTTTTTATAATTAGAATCATCTTCTTCATTTGTAGCACCACCAGTTGAGTGTATTATTATGTTATGATAGTCCATATGTTTCTTTGAATCATAATCATCTGCTTCTGGATTCTCTTCTTTCCAGTCATTAATCTGCTTTAAATTTTTAGCCGCTATATATTTGATTGCTGTTTTTACTTTATCCTTTTCTTCGGTATCTTTCTCCCACGAGTCTTTATCTTTAACATATAGGACTTCTCTCTTAAGGTCGCTGCAGTGTATGGGTCGTTTAAAAACATCTAGTTCTTTAAGCCCTCTAATGAATATTTTAGATATGCCTTCGCTATATCCAACTCGCCCAACCATATCTAAATCGCTTAGTTTTACCTGCAATTGGCTTATGAACTCCATAATATTTAAAGCGTCCTTACATTGTTCGTTTAAAAAGAACTGCAAATTGAAGTTATTTGTATTATTATTATTACAATTTGTGTTGGTGGTCGTAGTCGTAGCCGTAGTTTTAATTTTTTCTTTCGCCATTTCTATTATCTGTTGTTGAAGTTTTTGATTTTCTTTATATTGTTCTCTCATCAATCCCTTTAGTTCTTGATTTTCATTCATTTGTAATTTAAAGAGGTCGGTTAAAAGTTTTAAATCTATGTTATTATAATTATTGTTATTAATATTATTAGACGATGTTTCATCAGAACAATCTTTAACAAAACAACCTTTCTTTTTATGCCGCCATAAACCCGACTTATCTTTATAAATTTTACCGCAACTACACTGATTGGAAATGCTTTGGCATACGTTGGGTTTTTTAGGGGAATTGTCGGTTGAATCACCCATAGAGACATTATTGAGGTGTTTTATCGTCTCTAAATGGCGCATAAAATCTTTTTTATTACATGTATAAAAGTCACAAGATTTACAGGAATATTTTTGGGGTTTTTTCGGGTTGACAGAGTTGCTGGACATTGCTATATATTGTCAACACAAAAAATCCCTAAGTGCTTTTTAAAAAAATAATAAAAAAATTACCGTAACAATTGTTGAATGATTTTTTTGGTGACTCAGAGCATAATGGTCTGAGTGGCTATTTTTTGACCCCTTTTTCATAAAATCCTTTGCCTATTCGATTTTTGGACATTTTTTTTGTCCATTTTTGAAAATCTCGAACACTTTTGTACTTTTTAAACTTTCCCTTACTGAAAAAAAAAGAAAACAACCATTGACTTTGGTTCTTAGCATTTATGATGCGATTTCGCACATAGTGCCTTTTTTTCAGTTTTAAGTGTCGCTAGTTTTTTATTCTTCTGCTGTATAATTTGCTTGAATCGTATATATTTTAGAATTAATAAAAAATTGAATTTATTAAATAAAATATCAATACCTATAAATCAATACGACGAATGCAATCAGCACTAAACGAGATTAATTCTGAGAACCCAGAGGAAATTATAATTATTGATGGCAGTTACTTTTGTTTCTATCGCTATTATTCTATTATGAGATGGTGGAAGAGCGCTTATCCAGAAATCCCACTAGACAACCCGTTTGAAAATGAGCAGTTTGTTGAGAAATTTAAAAAGACGTTTGTTGATACTGTTAAGGGCCTGCCAAAAAAACTAAACATTTCTTGTAAGAATCCGTTTATTGTTGTTGGAAAAGATTGTAAGAGGCAAAATATTTGGCGAAATGCGTTTTATGATAAATATAAGGCAACTAGAAATTCTGATGATGGGTTCATGGGAGGACCATTCTTTAAAATGGTATATGAGCAAAACCTATTCCAGGAGGGTGGCGCAAGAGCAATTTTGAAACACCCGAAGTTGGAAGCCGACGATTGCAATGCAATTTTAGTAAAGCATATTTTACAAACTAAGCCACACGTAAACATAACTATCATTGCAAGTGATAAAGACTATTTGCAGTTAGCAAGCGGCCAAGTAAAAATATATACTCTTGCGTTTAAAAATATCGGACAGGATACGCTTGGAGGGAATGCCGAGGCCGATTTGTTCTGTAAAATTATAATGGGTGATGTAAGCGATAACATAAAATCTGTATTAAATAAATGTGGTCCAAAGACAGCAGTTAAGTGTTATAATGATAAGGCATACTTTGACGAGAGAATGAAAAAAGAAAACGCATATGAGCGCTTTGAATTAAATCGGAAAATTATTGATTTTAATTATATACCTCCTGAATTAGTAGAAGAGTTTATGAATTCTGACGGGTATGTTTCACCCTAGTATTATTGTTAGTAATCGTGTTATTAATTATGTAAAAATAAGTATAAAGAAATATTTTCTATAATATTTCTTTATATACCTTTTTATTTCAAATCCCGCTTTTTCATTATAAGAAACAACATTGTCATCGCTGTAATATAGAAAATATTGAATAACAATAAAAACATAAACCTACACTTGGAAAAATAAATGGCCAATTGTCTTTAAAAAAATAGTAGGGAACAGTAATTATTTTAAAATTATTTTCTTCAAAGTGAACCGCATCTTCTCCACACTTTTTTATATCATCCCTCACAGACCGCGCAGAACTATACGTTACTTTTCCAGTTATTATATTTGTATCACTAAATTTTCTACACTCTATATTATCCCCAATAAAATGTTTACAATCTTTACATATTTTTGTTGGCATTTTTAATGCGCGAACAGTTGAAAACAATGTAGTAACGGTATATAGATTCAATAACTTCATTATTATATAATATCATATTACCCTTTATTAAGTTTTTAATAAATATGTCTTACAGGGACAGTTTATTTACAATAAAAATTTGTAAAAACTCCATCTAACGCAATCGTCTAGTTTGTTTTCCACCATACTGAGATACATTGAATCGTCTAGTATTATAATTTGGTCGGTTATATAATACAGGGTCATTTCTAACAACTCGGTATTCCTTTTCTTTTTCGCCTTCAGGCTTTCTATACTTAACAGACGATGGAGAAATATGCCCCTTTTGATAAAAATCAATCGGGTGGTAAACTAACCCAAACATATCCGCATAAGCCTGCCTAATTTTTTCATATCTTAAATGGCATGCAATTACGGGTTGTTTTAAAAGAGGTATTGATTCGCCTGGATATAACTCTAAGTCAACAATAACATAATAACTCAATTTAGAATCTCCGCCAACACTATTTGTGTTATATACATTAACGTACCTATTTCTACTGCTAATTTGACCTCCAGTTTGACCTCCAGTTTGAAGACTATTGTCGTCATTTATGCCACCTCCGTGGGCACCTAGTTTACTTCTTTTATATAATTTATCTGCCTGATTTAAGTAATTTTTAAATTCTGTGTTATGATAATACCATTGATTTCTTCTGTTAATTGCTGAAAGATATTGCCAATTATATCTAAATACTAAATACTTCAAGAACTCAGGAATTTCATCAAACGTATATACAAATTGGTTATCTAACGAGTTGTAAATAAATTCATAATGGGCCGCTCCGCTATCTAATTCCGTATATAATAAAAACGCATAATGTTTGTATTCATTTGCGGTTGCGTCATCCGACTGAATTAATTTTGTCCTATAATATCCATAATCCATCAAATTCGTTTTATCAAACGGAACAACAACCGTATCATTTTCATAGTATTCTACAAGGGTATATTCCCTTTTGACCAAATCAACTTTTTTAATGTTGCAAATAATAGGCTGTCCTCTTGCATTTTTATAATCTACTTTAGTTCCAATAGGAAATGGCTCTGGCGGTATTGTAGTGTCAATAATAACAAGTTTAACCTTAAAAACTCTCTCTAAAACCAATATTGCTCTCTGGTCTCCCCAATATTTCAGAGGTTGTCTAATAACCTGGCGTACTGCATTAAAATCCGCGCCAATCCAATTATTATCTTCATCAAATAAAAAATTAAAATCCCTCCTTGCCGGGTCATCTGGTGACGCATCTCTCATCTCTTCGCTATTAGTCCAGCCCCATGTATCTGTAATTTCCGCATCAGTAATTTCAGTCGCGACTGCATTACGTAACGATAAGTTTGTATAATATCCATTTTCCGTGAAAAAGTTATTTGATTTTTTCCCATTAAATTTTAATTGATAATTAAATATATCTGCAACAGCAAGAAAAAAACAGTCCCCTTCACCAGCAACGTTAATAACATTCCAATTATCTACTATTTCTGAAAGTGCGTCAGGTTCTATATCATCAATAATTTCATCATGAACTGCAGATTCATATAACTCCATAACCGTCGGTTTAAATATATCGGTATTTTCTTCATCATAAGATTTAAACAGTTCTTTAGTTAATTCATCATACGATATATTAGAATTTTTAGATTTTATTTTATCATTATCGTCGCTCAAAATCTGATAACAATTTTCTAAAACGCCGGTTTTACTTATCTCGGGAATAAGCGCATCTATTTCCGAATTGTATTTTTCAGTAAGGTCCGTTATACTATTTTTGTAGTTTTTAATACTACTCGCAGCAGCATTTTTATTATTATAAAATAACTCTTCTTGATTTCTAATTTCTTCGCTCGCCTTATCATTATTAAATGCAGATTTATCTAAGAATATATAAATTGGAAGCAAATTATTGAGGTCACCATAATTGTTTTTAACAATGATAAACAATTCAGAAATTAAACTATAACTATCTCCCATCCGTGTATATATTTTTTCATTTATATATGATAAGTTTTGTCTAGCAGATAGAAGAGATATCTCTCTAGAATGTTTAATAGCAGATGTTCTCGCATATGTACTAATTAAATCATAACATAATGTTATAGCAGTAGAAACCTTGATATAATCATTTAATTGAGTCTTTAATAATGTTGATTCGGGAGACATAAAATCTAATATATGCGGATTTTGTGATTGAAGTGGCATATTTAAATTTTTAAAATTATTATACATGATACTATGTTGCTCATCGGAATATTTTTCACTATATTGCTTACGTAATAACATAGCGGTGGTTATTTTGCCTTCAATAATATTGCCATCATTAGTGCTTCCAATAATATACCCTTTTATGTCTTTTAAAAATAAATCACTCTGATTATATAAAATTTTCCATATACCGAGTTCATTAATATAATCACACTTAAGTAGTGTTAACATACAAACATCAAGTTGATATCTATTAATGTTAAGTAATTGTGGAAAATTAAAATAGTTATTTAACATTTCAGCATAATTTTTTGGCGTTGAGTTATTTGTTTTTATAAAAGCATCAACTCGTTTTATTATATTTATAATATTCTTATAATTCTTAGATAATGTGTTATTGTTATTTGATTCAATGCTATTTATAACATTTCTATAACATTGCATATCAAATTTAATAATATTTAACATTAATATATTTTGATATACTTTATCAGTACCATCTAGTTTATACTTTTTTTCTTTAACAAAGTATAATTGTGTATAAAAGGTATATAAGGCCCTAATATAATCAATTTGAGTTTTAATTTTAGATAATAACAATTTGAGTGAAGAGAGAAATGAAATTAAAAAATTCTTTTTATAATTTTCAAGAAGAATAAGAATTTTTAATAACTGTTCTTTCGCAGAAGCGTTGCTAATAATATCGTTATAACTCAACCCCTTATCACTATATTCTTTAAATAATTTTTTTATATTTTTAATAGACATGTCATAGTTTGTTTTATTATTAAATATGTCAAAATTATTATACGCGTCTGGTTTATTAGACGTAGATGTACTAGATGGTTTATCATCGCGAAAAACAGTAGAAAGAGTTTTTTTTAAATTTATAAATGAAAAATACGAACCAATTGAATTATCATAATTTTCCTTTGATTGTTTATATTTTTCTCCCGCGGCTAACAATTCTTTATACAATGGTTCTAAAATTTTTCTATTTAATTTTATATCTTCAGAATAATTTCTATCAATCGCGTAAATTAAACTTAAAGAGACTGGGTCATTAGATAAATTCGCATCCATGCCTAAATTAATAGCATCTTGATAAACTAATTTTTTAAGAATTTTTTTAACGCCGCCTGGCGCGTTTTTTCTTTCCTCTTCTTCTAATTCATTGATAGCGTTTGTATTTTCATCAGTTGTTGTGCCAGGCAATCCTCGCGCTGTTACATTACCATATTCGTCTCTAAATTTACTTAACTCGCTAGTTACAGCAAAACCCCTTGATGCATCCGAGTGTTCTTTTTTAAATCTATCAAATTCATCATCTGCTAGTTTATTTTGCATAGACAAATTTTGGTTATAACCATATAATCCTTGTCCATAGGTTGATTGTAAAATAGTTCTCTCAAAACTCTTTTTATCTACCTGCCAATCACCATTTATCCATTCATGCGCATAAATGCTATAAGGCTGACCTTTAATATAAAATTTATTATATTTTTTAAATAACACATCTAATGTTACCTTAATATTATTATCTACTATGCCTTCCTTTGTCGCCTCCTCTAAAGTAAGTTTCTGTTGACTTCTGGAAACAATATTTCTACCAACTAACCCATTAAAGTCGCTCTTATTAAAAAACTGAGTAAATTGTTCTGTGTTTTGATAATCGGTCGGAACATTTAATACAACGCTTTTATTTAATTTTATTAGTGGATTAAAGTATACTGCATCGCTTTTAATATTTGGAACAGTCATATCAGGTTCATATCTAATTTTGGGATATCCTCTAATTCTAGTATTTATAAATATTGTTAATGTATTAGGGATTGACATACTTATAATACATTAAGAATATTAAAATGATATTTTACTTATAAATCGTAAATCGCAAATTGTAAATCGTAAAAAAGAATTACTTGTTAACAACCTCTTTGAAATCAGTATATAAATTATGCTGTTGTTGACGCTGTTTATCTTTTCTTGCTTTTTCTAATACTGAAATAGCAGCATTTATTTCATCTTCCGATATTACTCCATCTTCGTTCTTATCTACTTCAGTATCTAATTTACTTAATACTCTATATTTATGAGGCACTATGCAAAGCCTGCTTTCTTCATTAAATAAATGGTCAGATAATATAACAAATACCGCAGTTAACCCGAGAGCAGCATATATATCACGGGTGCCCATCCACGCCATAGCAAAAACGAGTATTTGTTTAGTAACCGTCATTTTAAGATACTCTTCTGTTGATTTGCTAAATTGAATAGTAATAAATTTTGAACCAACGTTAAGTAATATCATAACACACCCAGCAAAAAATTTACTATTGTTTAAATATAATATATGCTCGTTTAAATAAGTGATTGAACTCATAAAAAAATTTGCAACTGGGGTTTTATTTATATTATTGGTTGATGAACGTTTTGCCATATATTTAACATATAGAAAAATAATATCAAAAATAATAACTTCAAAACAAAACTCGGTCAAAACTAAAAACAAACTAAAAACAAAAAAATAATTTTACAACATAATATGTTTTGAAATTATTTTAATTATAAATTTATATTAACTTAAACCTTTTCATGAATACTCGTGCGCGTGTAGTAAAATTTTCTATTTTATCATTAGCATAATTACGCACGTTTCTTAATCCGGGTTTATAAACTTCATTTATTAAAGGAACAAATGACTCTCGCTGCCTTTCGTAGGCGACCATGTTTATAAAAATTGCTAAAAATACAATTAAAAATAAGAATAAATAATCATTAACAATGCGCCCCTTCATTTTAGTAAGCAAAGAATATTTTATATTTAAAAAATTAAACTTTATACATTTTTATTAGTAAGTGATGGTTTTAATGTAGCATTATCAGCAGTTGTTTTTGGTACTCCTACGGGCTCAGATGACATAACATCAGCATTTTGTGTTTTTATAATAGGCAATTTCTTAGAATCCTCTGACATTGTTGCTTCTTTAGCGGCTAACATTAAATCTACCTGCGTGGGCCCGGATGTATCTGGTGTTGAAATAGCAGGGATTGCGGGTTCAGCGTTTTGGTCTATGTTAATTAATCCATTAGTTGACGTTTCAACTAAAGATGGTTGAGAGATAGTTGGTTTTCCATTTTTTTCAGTAATGGATGGTTTAGGCATTTCTTCCATGTTTTCAACAAACCCCTCATATCCAGTATCAAACAAATAAACGTAAAAAATTACTACTACGATTGTTGCCGCTAAACCAACCAAAGTATTATAATTTGTTAAGAGTAATATAATTAGAAGAATTATTGATTTTCCGAAAACAGTATTTATAGATTTGCTAAATATAGCAGGATATTGCACAACTAAAACAATAAGAAGAACAAAAACAATTGCTAATATATTATGCTGATTGTTGAGTTTATTAATTATGCTAGTTAATTGTTTTGGTATTAAATTGTTTAATAGTTTCATCTTATAAATATTATGAATATTATTTTTTACATTAATCATGTAAAAAAGGATTACCCCACAAATTATAATTTCAGTCTGTTTTTAAAATTATTATCTTATTTTTTAATAAGAGATGTCTTTAGCAATGTATGCAGCACCATTTGATAATAATAATCAAATAAATAATAAAGATAATGATAATCCAATAGCAAGAAAAAAAAATTCTAATAATAGAACCCAAAAGAGGGTTCCTAAAGAAAATAATTATTCAGATAAAGTTGCATCTGTTTTACAAAGCATACATAATTTGCCAGATGAAAGTGATAACTCAAACGACTTAGCAGACTTTAATCCGATACCTCCGCCAACATCAGTCGGCGTTGAACAAACGAGAATTAGGGAAAGTATTGAAAACGAAAATGAAAGCGAAAGTGATTATGACAACCAAATGCATAATAATTCAGATGTAAAAAAACAAAACATAACCCAAGAAGACTATTATAAAAGATTCATGCCAAATTATGATAAGTTATATAAAAATTCACCAGCAAATATGCCGTATTATACACAAGCAACGTATCAACAACAGAATCAAGGTCAAAGTCAGTCATATGCAATGACTGGCGAAAATGGAGTTCTACTAGAGAAGTTAAACTATATGATTAATCTTCTAGAAGAACAGCAAGATGAGAGAACTGGCAATGTTACAGAAGAAATTATATTATATTGCTTTTTAGGAATTTTTATTATTTTCATTGTTGATTCATTTGTGCGCGTTGGAAAATATGTTCGCTAATAACAATAATATCGCATAAGTATACTATACATGAATGATGCACCATCAATTTAATATAAACGCCCTATTAGGTTTAAATGTATGATATGCAAAATTATAAAAGAAATAAGCGGTTGGGCTAATAATAATAGGTTTAGTTCGCATTTTTAATGCATCAACGATTATATAATTATCAGATAGTTCTTCTATAACGGCAAATTTAAACCCTTTTGTTTCACATATTTTCCATAATGCTACTTTATATCCTTGAATAAAAATATGGGTTTCTCTCTTTGAGAAACAATTAATAGAAGCAAAGCAACATAACGCTTCGCATCCCTCGCGAATAAAAGTACATGTTTTTCTATAGAAATATGCACTTTTAACTTCTCCATCTTCAATTATCATATATATATAAATATTACCACTTCTAATAAGTTCCAGTATATTAGACATTTCGGGTTGAATACATATATCAAATTTTGAACCCGAATTTTCTCTCATGAAATCAAGTAAATAATGTATATTTGACTTACCACATTCAATAATATTAAATTGTGGCATCAAATCAAATGGCTTTGTCCAACCAGCCATATCAAATCCATAAGTATTATAAACACATAGTGGAACTATACCAGTTAATTCATCTTCTCTCTTAAACAGAGAAACCACAATTTGACGATTATGGTGCCGTTGATTATAATGATGCGTCTGTATTATTTGAGGAGCAATTCCTTTCTTGCGATACGTTTTATCAACGCACAAATAATCCACATAATATAAATCAAATTGTTCTTTTGCATTATTAATAGTAACAGTAAGTGGCCTCGTAGTCATTACGCCAATAAGCCTCCTTGAGGGAATCGTAATACCTTTTTTAGAATTAAATAATAGTTCATCCTCATAATAAAATGAAAAAAAACTAGACGCGTTATGTCCTTCAAAGTAAGGCATTATATTATTTTTATTAGGAAGAAAACAATTACCAGGATTGCTAGTATTACTCGTATTTTGCAAATAATTACTTCTAATAAATCTAACAAATTTATTGATTTTATTTTCGCTTATGTTATCATATTTACAAGTTTCAATAGAAGTAAAATTACAATATTTATTTTTTTCTGGTAATTCACCATCAATTATTCCGGGCGGGAATAAATAATAACGAAAATCATAAAAATGAAACACTGGCTGTAAAGTCCAAAACCTATATTTCATTTTTATATATGCCGCGATTACTACGACGATAATGATTATAAATAATATTATGTATGGGATATATTGATACTGATACATAATATATAATATATTATTAGTTGTTTAGAATAATTACGCTGGTTTTTGTAATATATATAAATATTGATATTCATATCCTGCTTTAATGAGGTCAATCTTACCTTTCATTATAAATCCAGCAGTTTTAGCCATAGTTAAAATATCATTCTCAGGCTCCATATACATAAGATGCTCTTGCTTTCTAAAAACCTTTCCATCCTCTTTATTTTGAAATCTCTCAACAAATTTTGCGGCGTTCTTTTTATTATCTAAATCAAAGTTAGCAACATATTTAAAGTCTTCAAATGTTACTTTACTATTTGTTATTCTATCCTTAGCATAGCGTTGTGGTGTCAACATTACAAGTGGATTAGATGGGGGTAATATGGGGTCAAACATATCTCTATTAACAACGTGAACAACTAAACTACCACCAGGCATTAACCAATTCATACAATTATTAAAGAATTGGCTCTTATCTTTTATATAATAAAGCGTAAAATAGAGGCATAGTATATGCGTAAAACTTTGATACTGAAATTGCATAGCATCTAATGCATCGCCTTCAACAAAATCATACTCGGGATAATTTTCTTTTGCTTTTTCAATCATAGCATGAGAATTGTCTAGCCCAATTGCCTTAAATCCTTTTTTATTGAATAATCCAACATGATGTCCAGTTCCTGAACCGACATCTAAAATAATGCTTTCTTGTGTTGGTTTAGTAGAATTAATAATTTGTCCAACCTCATAATCATCTTTTAAATTACTAAATACAAGAGAATCATATATATCGCTATAAAAATCATCGTATAACTCTGTGCCAGTTTTAAAAAGAAACTGGTCATTTTTCTCAAACCCCTCTTTTCTAGACTTGTCTGAGCGAAATATTGCTACTATAATCAATAGTAATACAGCAAAAAATAATACCTTACCCCATGGCGAAGATTTTTTATAAATAGTTGAAATAGATTGTAATGGTTTAGTAATAAATTTAAATGACATTTCTTCTATATGTATTGTTGTGATTTTTTTTGTTTTAATATAAATTATATAATATGGCCGATTCAGAAATAAATGATGTTAGAGAACAACGAGAGTTTAAAGGAATAACATTTTCTGAATTTAAAAAAACAGATGTAAAAAAAGAATTACTAAATAATTTGACTAAGTCAAAAGTAGAACCAGCATGTTATTGGAGTGCTGAGTTTATTTGTTCTGGGCATTATTCTGATTTATGGGAAACAATACTGTTTTTTTATAGTAAGCATATTCATTTAGGAAATCCTAAATTAGCAATTTATTTAGATTTAAGGATTCAAAGTTTTAAAGAAATAATATCAAATGGTTATGCAGGACATGAGATTAAGATGAGAAATAGTGATAAGATGCGAAAATTGTTTAGTGAAATTATTTGTATTCTATGTTATGCAAAAAGGAAGCATAGTTTTGATGAAGTTAAAATAAAAAAGGATGACTTTGACATGCTTCATATTGCTGATAGATTAAAGGCTCCTAATGCAAAGTATGCAACAAATATCATATTGCCCGGTGACCCAAAAGAACTATACATTGCAATAAACGAGTTTGTTTACAATATTTCCAAGGACGGAAAGAATAGCATAAATGCATGTTATTGGATTGAATGGATATCAGAATATGAATCTATGTGTAAAAATAAGAAAGAAGTATGTAAGTGTGAGAGAAGACTAAAAATGCCAGTTGAAACAAAGGACCAATTAGATATTATATGGATAATATGGGATGCTCTGTTAAAAGAGTCAGAGAATCATCATAAATTAATTCAAAAAATTATGAACAGCCTGTTAAATTTGTTTTCATTAAAGTATTCAAACGGTTGTATTAGAAAGAGAAGATATATATTATATTATGCAGTAGCCATTTTGACCGAGCCGGTTAATTTAGAAGAAGAATTATTAAAAGAAAAGGATGTCATTAATACTGTAACTAATAAGATTGATAACGTATATAAACAAATAAAAAAGAATGAAAAATCACCGCATACTGATTACTTGTTTGCAAACGTAAACAGAAGTAATTTAGATAAAACAATTGAGAAATTAGAAAAAATGAATAACTTTGGAGAGAATTTTGTGCCGCGTTTATAATAATTATCTACTTATAATATATCTTATACACATAATGCCAAAAACAAGAAAAACATATTCTAAAACTGACACAAGACGAAATTATAAAAACGCCGGTGGGTCAAATAGTTTACAAAAATTTGAACAGGAGGTTATTGTTAGGTTTTTAGAAGTATTAAACTTAGTAAAATTATATCATTGGAAGACACTTAATTATGCAACTCACAAGGCTACTGATGAATTGGGCACAAATCTACAAGGAACCATAGATACATTTGTTGAAGTACTTCTAGGAAAGCGCGGAGATAGAGTAAATCTAACTCATAAAAAACAAATCGCACTCAAGGATTATAGTTCTGTCGGAGAATTTAAGAGAGAACTAGAGGCATTTAAGAGTTATTTAGTAAGTTTTAATAGCATTCCTGCATTAAAAACTATGTCAAATAGCGATTTATTTAATATTCGTGATGAAATGTTGGGACATGTTAACCAGTTTTTATATTTATTAACATTTAAATAAAATGAATTTATAATAAAAATATAATATATTTATTTTTATTATAATGAACCCCGCACCAAACGCATATTCTTCTTCAGCATTAACCCCAAAATATACACCGCCTACGTATACGTCTACATCCACGTCTAGTTATGGGACGGATTTCACGTTTCTGAACCTTTCATTAACAACCTGGATAATAATAATCCTAATTCTGGCTATTTTAGGTTTTAATATTTTTGTTTATTTAGCACAAGGAACACAACAATTTTCTGGAATACTCAGTCCGTATGTAAAATTTATAACAGGTTTAATTGTACAAATAACTACCCTAATTGGGCGTATTACTGGGTATACAACAAAAACGATAACAAATACTTCAGCAACTGGGACGAAGGCTACTGTTGATGTAGTAGCAGGAACTATTAATACTGGGGTAGATGTTGTTGGAAACACAGTTGACGCAGTAACAGGCGCAACAGCATCCTCTTCGTTAAAAGGAAGCCAAACAACGATTGATTCGGTTACAAAGGAAGACGTAACCCAGTCAACACCACTTAATAATGCAATAAAAAATAAAAACGCATCGGCACAACAAGAGCCCCAACAACAAACCCAACAAACCCAACAAAACCAGCAACAAGGAATTAAAGCAGACGCGTCAACAAGCACTATTCAATCTAATAAATCGTCAAGCAAATCTGGGTGGTGTTATATAGGCGAAGAACGTGGATTTAGAAGTTGTATTGAAGTCGGTAATAATGATAACTGCGCATCAGGCAACATTTATTCAAGTCAAGAAATATGTATGAACCCCAATTTGCGTTAGTATAATGCCAATAGTCCATTTATAATAGGGTCGTCTATAGGCTTTATTGAATTTGCTGAAAATAAAAATTTTTCACCTTCTGGCCATTTATTACCACCAGCAGAATATTTATACCGCTGTCTAGGATAATATGTTGGAAGACTTTCATCATAACATAATGACGTAATTGGTCCCGGAACATCAGAATCTGTGGTTGGATTACAGTTTCTTGTTGAAATTGTTTTTTTATAAACTTCTCCGGTGCAAATATTTTCACTAATATTACAGATAAGAGTTCCTCCGTCAGGAATAATATTTTCTTTTGGTATGTTTTGTTGAGAAACAATGTTAGCATCCTCTCCACTTCCTATAGATGGAATTGTTGGAGAAAGAACTATTGTTTTAAAAGTTGGGTCAATTGGTGGATTAGATATTTTTGGTACAATTGGGGCACCACTATTCATAAATACATACCCAAGTTTCATATCAGGCAATGCCTGATATTTATTTTTTTGTTCAACGCCACATGTTAGAGGTTGAAAGACTTCAGGATATCTAAAAAATGGACTATTATTTACAGCGTTTGCGCCTCTGCCCGTCAAATTTATAACTGGCGAATTATTTGCCGCATTTATATTATAATATCCTACTCTTTTTAGACTACCAATATTTGGATTTGTATAAGTTTGACTTTGGGTTGCCCAGGTAATTTTATTATTAGTCCACATTCCACGAGCAATCTGGGCATATTTTTGACGTTTTGTTAAATTTGCGCTATTTTTTTTATATTGTAACACGTTTCCTTTTTTTAAAACTTCTATTTGATACGCCCCGCCATTTCTAAAATTTAATGGAGTATTTGAATAAGCGCATTGATTTTCAAACCGATACCATTCTCTTGGAGGATTTGGATTATAGTTTGGTCCTAGACATGGCATTTTATATATTAATAATTTTATTAAATATATAAAACAATAAACAAATCCTTCTAAACAACAAATAACAAATAATTATGGTTAATTAGTTCCTAGAGGATTAAATTGATCTCCTGTTCCTGCAAAAAACCATCTTGTAGATAAATAATTAGTATTATTCTTTGGATTAAGTGACGACAATTGAGCCATTTTTGTATTTGGTCCAGATTTAACTAAATTATAAATTGCTGCTGTTCCGAGAGCATAGTTATAATACCATAAATTAGAAATATAACCAGAAAACCCACCATTTAACGCTATATTAACATCACCATAATTTTGTTTTGGAACACTGGTCAATTTTAAACTTTTAGTTATAGTTCCGTTAATATAAATATCTATGTTAATATTTCTACATCTAATAATAACATTAACCCATTTATTTAAAGGGACGTTATTAACAATAACTTCTTCATTTATATTATTATAAGTATTCATAATTACTTTCAATGCATTTGTGCTAGGCATAATATATAATCCAGGCGCATTATTTGGAAAGTTTAATCCAGTTTCTTCAACATTTGCATTTCCTTTACTAAAGACATGTCTATATCTAGGCGATTGCGTATCATCAATAAATACCCAAACAGACCATGTGAATTCAATTCCATCGGGTCCATTGACGGACCTATTAATTGGTTTTGCATTTGATGCGGATGGGTCTTGTGGTATAATCAATTGTTGCTTTGCATCAATCATACCATTCAATATTTTCGGTGAATTATTAGGTCCAAAAAACCATGCTAATATTCCTATAGAAACTCTTAAAATTACGACAAATATAATAATAATCAATAATAAAAATGATATTTTTGCTATTAAACTATTAGAACTCAAGAAATCCTTTAAGCCGCTGCCTCTTCCTATATTATCTTGTGTAAATCCTCTTCCTAAATCCATTTATATAATATATAATATTATAAGATAAGAAAACCGTAGCAGAATAATAAATGTAACAAATGCTATAAATAAAATATATTACAAATATATTACAAATGTATTACAAATGTATTACAAATGTTTTACAAATGTATTACAAATATCGTAAATGCACCACATGCATTAAATGTTATATTTTATTCTATTATAAGATATAACATTATCATTCTAAAAGGTATAACTACTATTTTCGGTTCCATTATTTGAAAAGGATACTTTTACTTGATATTTACCAAAAAGATCGGTTAACCAACTATTACCATAACCGGCCTTATATATATTCCATGCAGCCTGGGGGTCAGTTGAATTAGGAAAGTATTGGAATTTAGAAGTCCACCCAGAAAATCCTCCTGATGGTGTTATATAGACGCTTGCATCTTGGTTAATTTTAGCAACACCTGGTAAAACGCATGTAGATACTAACTTTCCATCTAAATAAACATCTAAAGTTCTTCCATACGAACTAATTAATAAATTAACCCATTTTTGAATCGGTATATTACTTACTGTGCATGTATGGACTATTGTTCCGTCAGAATTAACTACTTGGTCAGTTGATGGGACTACATCAGAACCAGGATAGCATGATAATAATATTGAAAGATTATTCTCAATGCTACCTAATATAGCAACAGGGCAAGGATTTGCCCCAGAAATTCCAGAAACACTGGTTCCGATTGAATCCGATAGGCCGCCCATTCTTCCAAATAAAACCTTATTGTTGTTATATTTATAATTCCAGTCGTTTATGTAAAACCAAATAGAATAAGTAAAGTTGCTAGAGTTCGCAACATCACCCTTTGCTAAATTGTTTGCTGTTATTGTTTGCATAGTAGTTCCAGAACTTAAATTGCTCAACGTATTTGCATCAGAAAAGACGTATTTTACTATAATAAAAAGTAATGCAAGAATTATAATAATTAGAAGAACACTCTTAATATCCATCGTATAATATATTCATAGAAATTATCTTAAATTTATGAATATATTATTATCTTATTACATCAAACAATAACGATTACAAAAACACAACAAATTAACAACGACCTAATATATTAAATACCGATAAAGTTATCATTGTTAGCCGTAGCAAACCACTTGAAAGATAAATAATCTACAACTGTGTTATCCGGGTCTAATTTTTCTTGTTTATCGGGGGTCTCTTCTAATTTATCTACTGCTGTTGTAACATCAATATTTATTGGTATTGTAATAACTGGTGGGTTAGCGTCTATATCTGCGCCCTTCAATATATTTTTAACAATAGATTCTTTTGAGGGAATTGCTACTGGTGGGGTTTTATCTTTAACAGTGTTATATAAGTAATATACTTGCGAAATATTAAGGCTTTTGTTAAAATATGTTAAGTTACATATTCCACCATTTATTCCATTGTTTGAACCAACAGTAAGCGTATCTTTTGACATTTTAGGAACAGCCTCAGTCGCGGATTTAACCAACTCCCCATTATAAAAAATATCTATTACGCCATTACTATAATTAATAATAATATTGTTCCATTTTTGGAGTAAAACATTTGTCATCTCATAAATAATAATATTACCATCGGAATCTAGGGTTTGCGGATTTGTTAATCTGCTATCGCTTCCGATTGCAGGTTCTCCATCATTTGCTAACGTAATTCTAAGCGTATTTTCTGAGGCATTATATAATACATTTGGTTTATTACCATAGTTTAATAGTGACGTATACTTATTTAATGAACTACTAGCACTTGGGCTTACAGCATCAATAAATACCCAGAACGAAATTGCGTAATTATAGTCATATAAATTTTTATCATCAGTTCCATTCAATGCATCGTAGGCTCCAATTATATTTTCAGAATTCGTATATATGGGGTTATTTACTAATAATGTTCCGCCTTGTTTTGATATATTAGTCTGTGCCTGCGGTCCTATAAAAAAATAAATAATATATAACATAATTATCATAAACAACAATGCGTACGTAGTATATGGTGTGCTTTTAACGTCATTTACAACATTAGTTAATCCTCCCCATAATAATCCTAGTACAGATACACCTGGTTTTGAAACACCAAAAAGGGAGCCTAACAAACTAAATAATATATCAAGCACACTGACTAAAATACAAGGAATATAAAATAAAGAATTAACTACTAACCTAAAGAATGGGCTCTTTTTATAATAGGTTCCGCCAGTTATTAGTTTAAATACTAATGCTAATATAGAAATTACAATAAAAACATTTATTACAAATGATAATGTTCCTGATTTTGTTGATAACCCTTCAACCCCAGTTACTAACCAGCCAATTAATAATCCAGAAAAAATGAGACCAAACAATAACATAAAAACTCTTTGGGCTATTTTTGTAATATTTTCCATAGTGACGTCACCATCAGAGTCTCTCAATTTTGCATCTGAAAACGATAGGAATCCGAAAAATAATATCCATAAAACAAAAATTATTATTAATAATATAACTATTCCTGAAACTTTTGTTGTTTTATCCGAACCTGCTTTCCCGGTCCCAGTTGTAAATCCGCCAGGATATGCTAGAATTCCCGCAACAATTATAATAAGAAATATAATAAAACTAAGCCCGCTAAACAAACCAAATTTTGATACACCTTTAAATAAACCACCACCGGGTTTATCTGTTGCAAATAATCCGGTTATTCCATTTCCGCTAACGGTTGGAAGCGTCATCAAAGTAATTAAATAAAGAAACCCAAATATTGCTAGAAGAATTGTTATTATAAGAGATGGTCCAAAATATGATTTCAAATAACTGCCTGGGTCAATTGTATAAAACACTAGCATAAACACAATAAGACAAAAATAAATTAACGCATATTTAACGCGCTCATAATTTAAATCAAAAATATAATTGTATAAAACTCCTTTTTGCATTGCTAAATAAAATAAATAAATTCCGATTAACATTGTTATTGGAAAGAATAAAAACGCATAACCATCAATAATTCCTCTAGGAACATTTCTATAAAAAATAATAAGAGCAATTATATAAATAACAAGTATAAACACAAATTTAAGCCTGCTCATAAAATTTAAAAATTCTTTATAATTTGGAATAGTTAAAAAGACTATTAATAATATTGCTGCTAAGAATGATATTATTATAATAGACGTATTAACGTCGTCCTCTGTCAACTTTCTATTCCCAGAACTAGAGGAATAAGACTTATTATTATAAATTAAACTTATAACTACGCTCATCATTACGAGCATAACTATAATAAATGTTGTAAAAATAAGCCTTGTTTGCAACTTTGAATAATCAATCTTTTCAATTGATGTCTTTAATGAAGTAATTGTTGAATTTATTCTGGACTCTTGGCCATCCATAATATATAATTACATTTTATTTTATCAAGTTTTGCCCAACCATCCTAATTATTACACCTTTGCACACAATTAAGTTACATATTTTCCATGGCGGTTTTTCTACCATGGCAATCTCTGCATAATGCTACTAAATTACTTACCTCATTTGATCCACCATATTCAAGTCGTTTAATATGGTCAACTTCAAACCACGCGTTTAATTGCTCTTTACAATCACCACATTTCCATCCTTGTTGAGATGCAACGTACTTTTTCTTTGTTTCACTAACAGAACGTTTTGTACTTTTGCCACCAGACTGTAAAATACGTTTTTCTGAGTTTGATGCAACATTAGGAAGCCCCATTTCGTTATTTAAATCGCCCATAAAACTTGAACTATTAGATGTTGACGTAAAATCTATTAATGGACTAAGCATATCCATAGATGATTTATCAATAGGCATATATTTAACAACATTATTTGCATGAAGAAGCATATTTTTACATCTAGCAGGGTTACGCTTAACCATTAAATAGAACACTATACCTAAAAATATAAAAAATGCGATTTGAAAATATTTTTTATTTTTCATTATCATTTTTGTATATTTTCCATCATAATAAGTGTTATATGCAAAAAATATAGTAATTCCTACAATAAGTAGTTCTAGTTTCATTAATAATATAATATATTAACGTTATATTATTATTTTGGGTATAATATGGCCTATTTGATTGACCTTGTTCTATTAAGAGACGATATTGATTTGCGTTTGTGCGTTTTTTTTACGGAGGAAGATTTAGAAAGTGAAATAGAAGTAGAACTAGAAGTAGACTTAGACCGGCTTCTAGACTGAGTGTGAGACTTAGAACTAGTTTTATTGTTTGAACCAGAGTTACTAGAGGAATCTGCTGGAGCCTTAAATTTAATAGTAGACGCACTTTGAGCCTTTAATAAAAGCGCATTTAATTCATCTATTTTAATTAACAATTTATCAATATCAATTGGGACATAACTACACTCAATAACATAAAGAACCATATTTATAATTTTTTTAACAATATCTATTTCGCACGAAGATAATTCTTCATAGTATTCCTCTAAGTATTCTAGAATTGGTAAATATGACATGACGAACCCCCAAATATCTATGTTTTTAAGAAATACTTGAGAGAAATAACCCATCTTATCAAACTTGCCATCCTTTGTAAATTTAAATAAGACATAAGATATGTACTCAAAAATAAAATAGAACGTATATTCAAACTCAATAATATCCTTTTTAAATTGTTCTTCAACATTAATTAATCCGCGTTCAAAAAATGTTTTAAAACAACTATTTAAAGTTTTTAAATGCCCTGCTCCTCTTTTATTAATCCATGTGATTACATAATTTATTACAAACGACCTAGTATCAAAATAGGTAGGGTCTTTTTCCTTTTTAAGAAATTCGGCATGCATTTTTGTAAAAGTATCATTGAATAAAATAATTGAAAACGGAACATTATATTGAAATGGTCGGTTAGTTAATAATTTTGGAATACTGTTTCTCTCTTTGAATATTACAGATAGACCCCAGTCTACTAGCCTTGCCTTGATGTTATTAGTTGATTCTGATTCTTCTAGAATAAGTATGTTAGCATCTTTAACATCGCAGTGATAAATATTCTTCTCATTCATTGGAACAATTCCATTTTTTAATAATTTTATTAAGGATTCATTCATTTTAATGAGCTTTTTATAATCCATTTTAGAGGCATCAATATAGTCTCCTAAGTCTATTCCACCATAAGGCATATTTAATGCCATCAATTTATTTAACGAATCATTAACATTTTTTGAAGTAATTTTCATTTTTTTAAGGGCGCTACACTTTTTATCAAATAATGTTAAATCTTCTTCGTCTAATTTATCTGGCTCGCAAGTTGAAAACCCATCTACTAAAAAATAGTCAGAATAATTTGGTATTCCTTTTAACATTTCTTTATATTTTTGAATTCCATTAAATTCAGTCTTAACATACTTTTTTTTCATTAATTTTGTAACTGTTTTATTGCCGCGTTTTTGGCCTTTACATTTAATAGCGGGATTAAAAACACATCCAAACCCACCAGAACCAATTACTTTTCCCCCTTTTAGGTTTGTTGTCAAGGTTGATTTACTAGTATTGTTTATATTGTTGTTTATATTGTTGTCATTATGCATTTAATAGTTATCTTAAAATATGATAAGATAATTATTTTATTAAATTGCAGCATTATTTGCGTGTTCGGGGCTTAGATTTAGTTTTTGCTGTTTTTGCACGCTTATGTTTTGAAGTTGTCCTTTTATTGGATTTTGTCCTTTTATTGGATTTTGTCCTTTTGCTGCCACCGCTTTCGTATGGGTCGTTTAATTCATCATCAGTAATAGCATCATCTTCGGGTGTGAGGTCAATTGGAAAAATTATCGCATTGTCCCAAACCCCCCTACGAAAAACCATTTTTTTCCCTAAAGGATTTTTAACTTGAAAAACAAAGAATGGATTATTTGTAGGGTTGCTTGAATGTGATGGACCAATATATTTTGCTTTATTAATAGAACCAACATTATAATATTTTCCAACTATCATTAGGTTACCATTAGCATCATTTAATGCCATGCTTGTATATTATATATAATATAAAATTTAACGCAAAAGTTAACAATTATTCATCCTCTTTTCTCTCTTTGAAGTAATCCATAATGTCTTTTTTAAACTCTTCCGTAAACTCTGATGTTGGAATTAATATCCCAGATGCGTCATACGTAAGATGGTTATTAGGTGAAAAGGCGTTATTAATTAAAACCTGCCATCTTTCAGTATACTTTCTATTTTTCTTAGAGCCATGATAATAATGCCTAATAATACCAGGAGTATATCCAATTCGTAGGTTTTTTGCGTTATTTTGAAAATCTAACATACTATTATTATAATCCTCGTGATACTCCTCCTTCATTATATGTTCGCATTTATTAATAAACGCAGTTGCCATAATATTATCGCCAGAACCTAATACGCCTTTATCATATATTCCTCCAATTTTTTCGTATGCTTTTCTAGTAATAGCCCAGGCATAACCGGGATGCCAATAGTCGCTACCCATGGTTGTATATTTTTTATTTTTAGAAAAGCAGTATCCAAAACTATTAAAAATATTTAGATTGGTTTTTTGCTTACTCATATCAACGCAATGGCTAAATAATTGCACAACATCTTTACAACCATTTAATATTTTTAGCGTATCTAATGCCCACGAATTGCTTTCAAACTCTACGTCAGCATCAATCCACGCAAACGCCTTCCAATTCTTTGGGAGTAAATATTTTACTCCTAAATTTACTAAATTTTCCTTGTGCCATATGGGAATGTCTGTTCTAAGTTGCAAATGTCTTTTATTTTTTTTATCAGTTACTAAGAATTTTTGATTAGCATATGCGAGTTCTACAACAAATAAGTTAACATGGTCTTCTTCCTCTTCAATTCTCTTTACAAATTCTTTAAGCAAAATATATCTGGTAGCATATAAGCATGGATTAGAAATAACAATAATAACGTTTAATTTATTTTCAATTGGGTCGTTATTTTTAATAGCATACTTAATATCATTTACTTTATAATCAATAAAGTCTATTTCAATTCCATTAATAATTGTCATTGCTATAATTTATATAATATTATATAATTTAGTTTTTAATTTGTTAGTTTTAGGTATATGTTTCTATCTTATTTATCATAAAGATAAAAAATAACCCCTATAAAAACAATAAGAAGTACAACATAAATAACTTTACTCTTCATTCTATAGTATTCCCGCATCTTCAAATCATTTGGTTTATATTGCTCATAATAATATTCGTAAAACTTACTCAAAGAAATACTCGGTTTTTCTAGGCGTTGATTTATCTTATTATGAATAAAATGCATCCATCTTATAAATGCATCACGAGAATCTAAGTAAGGCGATACTGGATATTGATCTAATAATTGGCTAAAATAAGACGCCATGTTTTCAATTGGTATAAACATTGGTATATTATGGACAAAGTCGTAGTATTTTTTTTTTGTAATAGTATTTGGTCTATGTGGGTAACACATAGCGACTGTATGTAAAAAAAACCAATAATGAGGCCCCCATACCTTTGGATCTAATCCCATTTAGATAAATTAACATTAAAAGATTACCGTTTAAACATAATTTAATGTTATTTTATAGTCGTAAATTGAATGAATAAAACAAATATATGTAATAATTGTGGAAAACATGGACATTTGTTTCACCAATGTAAGTTACCAATAACAAGTTACGGAATTATATTATTTAGGTCAAGTGACAAAGGAGTGCAATATTTAATGATAAGACGAAAAGATAGTTTTGGGTATATAGACCTTATTAGAGGGAAATATTCATCATATAACGTTGAACAAATTCAAAAGAGTATAGATGAAATGTCAGTTATTGAAAAGAGTCGGTTAAAAACCGAATCATTTGATACTTTATGGAAAATGTTATGGGGTGATAATGCTGGAATTCAGTATAGAGGCGAGGAAATTGCGTCATCAAAGAAATTTGAGATAATAAAGAATGGTATACAAATTAATAATAGCGAAGTTGATAAAATTACGTTATTAGATATAATTGAGAATAGCACTACTTCTTGGCAAGAAACTGAATGGGAGTTTCCAAAAGGACGACGCAATTTTCAGGAGAAAGACTTAGAGTGCGCATTAAGAGAATTTGAAGAAGAAACTGGTTATTCTAGTAAAGACATAACTGTTATAGATAATTTATTACCATTTGAGGAGATATTTATTGGTTCAAATCATAAATCATATAAACATAAGTATTATTTGGCATATATGAACGAAACAGTTGATATTTTACAGAATTTTCAGAAGACAGAGGTAAGTAAGTTGGAGTGGAAAACTCTAACCGAATGTTTAGAAGCAATAAGACCATATAATTTAGAGAAAAAACAATTAATCACAAATATAAATAAAGTATTACAAGAATATAGATTATATTCATAATATATAATAAATATGCAAGAAGAAAATACAGGAAAAAAAAAGACAATCAGAAAATCTAAAAAGGCCTCTATAGTTTTAGTTCCAGAAGAACAACAACAACAAGAACAACAAGAACAAATTCAAAAAAAAGAGAAGCCAAATAGCGATATGGAAGAACTTAAAAAAGAATTTGAAATGAATGAATGTGGTGCGCCAATTAAAAGATTTGACAAAAACTGTAATTCTCTTATACTTAAAAAGGAGTTAGTAGAGAGAACAGAGTTAGCAAAAAATCCAGAGGACGATGATTATTTATATCCAAGTTTAAATGACCCTAACTTTATATTAAAAATTACTGAAAAGAAGGAATTTAGCGACACTAGGTATGATGGAAAAATTTATGAGATTAAGGAGCACGCTGAAGTTATGTCAAACGCTGAGTTTGAACTAGCCCCCCATCAAGCATTCGTGCGTAATTTTCTCTCTTTTCAAACGCCATATAACAGTCTTTTGTTATATCATGGATTAGGTACAGGCAAAACATCAAGCGCAATTGGTGTGTGCGAAGAGCAGCGTGATTATTTAAAACAAATAGGCATATCAAAGAGAATTATTATTGTTGCATCGCCAAACGTTCAAGATAACTTTCGTTTACAAACGTTTGATGAGAGAAAACTTAAATTAGTAGATGGATTGTGGACATTAAAGGGTGCTACCGGAAATAAGTTTTTAAAAGAAATTAATCCAATGAATATGAAAGGTCTTACAAAAGAGCGAGTCGTTAGCCAAGTAAAGAATATTATTAATTCATCGTATTTATTCCTTGGTTATATTGAATTTGCAAATTATATTGAAAAAATAAAAGAAGTAAAAGGTTCTTTTAAGGATGAAGACGATAAGCGTATTAAAATGATTCGCAATTTAAAATATGAATTTGATAATAGGTTAATTGTTATAGATGAGATACATAATGTTCGGATTGCAGAAGAAAATAAAAACAAAAAGGTAGCGCTTCAATTATTAGAGTTAGTAAAATCAGCATCAAATATGCGGTTATTATTATTATCTGCTACTCCGATGTATAATAGTTATAAGGAGATTATATGGCTTTTAAACTTAATGAATCTAAATGATAGACGGGCAACTATTGAAATTAAAGATGTTTTTGATAAGGATGGAAATTTTAAAAAGGGTGAAAATGGCGAGGAAGAAGGAAAAGAGTTATTAATAAGAAAAGCAACAGGATATGTATCATTTGTTAGAGGCGAGAATCCATATATATTTCCTTTTAGAGTTTATCCTTCTGTTTTCTCTCCGGATACAACTTTTGAGACTCTAGAATATCCAAGATTTCAAATGAATGGTAAAAAAATTAAGCCCGAAGACAGGATAAGTGTTCTTAAGTCAACCATATATTTAACTAATATTGGACGATATCAGTCGCTTGGTTATAAATTTATAATTGATAGTTTACGAAAGCACAAAATAACGACAACTACAAAAACGGGGGTTGTTAGAGATATGCCAAGTTTTGAAAATATGGAAGCATTTGGTTATACTCTATTACAAATTCCAATAGAGGCATTAAATATTGTTTATCCAATAGAAGGACTAGAATATGTTATGGACCAATTAACCCCGATATCTATGGTATCTGAAGGAGAATTAGATGAAGAGCAAGAACGTGAACCTCCATCAAACAAAAAAGGCAAACAAGGCAACCAGTTATTAGTAAAACCAGATTTAACTGGCGCAGAATTACCGGAATATCGTGGAAAACGGTTACAAACGTTATTAGAGCCACAAGACGAATCGGTGCATAAAATAGAATTGACCAGAAAACCTTCTAGCGAGGAATCTATAACAACGCTCAGAGGCGGCGTTACTAGCAGTAGCAGTAGAAGTAATAGTAGTGGTAACAGTGACCAATCTGGCAAAAAAATATTTATATCATCCAGCGATTTAACTGGGAAAAAAGGTCTTGATAGAGTGATGGATTTTATTGATAGCAAGAACCCTCCAGAAAAAGGTTCTTTTCAATATAAAAAATGGTTATTAGATAAAGACATTCGTATGTTTTCTCCAGATAAAATTGGCGATTATAGTTCTAAAATAAAGTCAATATGTAGAAACATAGTATCTGATGATGGGGTTGTATCAGATGGAATAATATTAATTTATTCTCAATATATTGATGGTGGATTAATACCAGTTGCCCTCGCATTAGAAGAAATGGGTTTTACTAGATATGGCGATGGAGTAAAATCATTGTTTAAAGCGCCGCCAACTGAACCAGTTGATTCTAGAACTATGAAGCCACGTATTAATAAAAAAGATACATTTATGCCGGCAAAATATATTATGATAACGGGCGACTCAAGATTATCCCCAAATAACGATTTTGAAGTAAAAGCCGTAACAGGAGACGATAATGCAGATGGTCATAAAATAAAAGTGGTTCTTATATCACAAGCAGGGTCAGAAGGTGTTGATTTTAAATGTTTAAGACAAGTACACATAATTGACCCTTGGTATAATATGAATAGAATAGAACAAATTATTGGGCGTGGTGTTCGTAATTTAAGTCATAAGAATTTAGATTTTGAAAAGAGAAATGTTGAGTTGTTTGTATATGGAACGATTCTTGAAAATAACGAAGAAGAGGCTGCGGACTTATATGTTTATAGATTGGCAGAATACAAAGCCATTCAAATGGGAAAAGTGAGTCGTTTATTAAAAGAGACATCGGTTGACTGCTTACTTAATCACGACCAAGTCAATTTTACACAGGAGAACATTGAAGAAAATACAAAAAAGGATATAAAACAGGTTTTATCAAACGGTGCGGTTATTAATGATTTTAAAGTAGGCGACGTTCCATTTACTTCGGCATGCGATTATATGGATACGTGTGAATATAAATGCATTCCTACTCCAGAGAAACCACTTATAGAAGATGATGCAAGAGAAGATACCTATAATGAGGCATTTATAATGATGAATTCAGAAAAAATATTTCAGAAAATTAGGAAACTTTTTAGTGATAAGGTAGATGGTAAGTTTTTTTATAAGAAGTCAGATTTAATACGTATAATAAATGTGCCAAAACCATATCCAATTGTTCAGATATACGCAGTGTTAACACAGTTAATTGAGGATACAAATGAACATATTATGGACAAGTATGGTAGGACTGGTCATTTAGTTAATATTGGTGAATACTATCTATTCCAACCAAGTGAATTAAATAATAAAGGGGTTTCTATATTTGACCGGTCTGTGCCATTAGATTATAAGCATAAGATGGTCAATTTTGAAATAAAATCAGATATATTAAATAAAAAAATAGAGGTGCCACTAGAAGAACGCAAAGTTAAAGAATTAGAACAAGGAGAACAAAAAGGAGAACAGCAAGGAGAACAAAAAGGAGAACAAGGAGAACAGCAAGGAGACGAACAAAAAGAAAAAGGAGAAGAACCAGAAGAACAACAAATGCAAAAATTAGATAATCATATTTTAGATGAAATAACAATGAATTATAAATTAACGATGTATTTTGCAAATGGCAAAGATAATATTAATAGAGGAGATGATAATTGGTATAAACATTGTGGAGTAACTATAAGAAAACTTATAGCAAATAATATAATGACTATGGAAGATGCTAAAAAATGCCTTATTGAACATTTAATTGATATGTTAATGTATTCAGAAAAATTAGAAATATTAAACTATCTATACTCTATTCAGGAGTTTGATGACGGTTCACTTGAATATAGAATGAAACAACATTTTAATTCAAAAATTATAAGAACAAAGAGAGAAACGAGTATAATATTATTTTTGCTAGATAAACTTCAGGTAATGTTATTAAAGAATAAACGTTGGGTAAAAGCAGAGCCAGAAGATGAGCGAGAAGTTGCAATAGAATTTGCAAAAAACTCAGAGTTTTCAAAATATCAGATTAATAATTTAATTGGTTTTATTGGGTTAGATGTTAAAAACCGATATATGGTTTTTAAAGTAAAGGATATGGAGGCAAAGAGAAATACAGGTGCGCGATGCGACGAATCATCAAAACCAAGAAAAATAGCAATATTAAAAGAAATAATGGGGGACGATATATTTGACACATATACAAATAATTCAACAAAAGGTTTGGTACAACCCGAATTATGCTCATTAGAAGAGTTATTATTCAGAAATTTAAATAGAATAAAAAAGAATAATAAAATATGGTTTTTTGATTTTGAATCGGCATTATTATATAAAAATGAGTTAAAGACATAAAACCCAATTATTTGGTAGTTAAATTAAAAATTGAAAAAGAATAATAAAAAGATATTAATATAATATAACATGGAGGCTCTTGCAAAACCAAAGTATAAAAAGAAACAACAAGTAGAAAATAATATTTATACAAGGTCACTAATAACTCGTAGTATATCTATTCCTATTGTTAGTGTTGGCAAGAATATTCAGGAAACTATTGAAAAATACGTATCGTTAAATTATGAGGGAAAATGCGTAGTTGAAGGATTTATTAAGCCAACTTCGTGTAAAATTATTACGCATTCAAGTGGATTGGTCAAAGGAACAAATATAATATTTGAGGTTGTGTTTGAGTGTCAGGTTTGTTGTCCTGTAGAAGGTATGCTTATTCAATGCGTTGCAAAGAATATTACAAAGGCTGGTATAAGAGCAGAAAGTTCAGATGAAACGCCATCTCCGATTGTGTTATTTATAGCAAGAGACCATCACTATATGATGCCACACTTCTCTACAATTGAAGAAGGGTCTAAGTTTACGGCGCGCGTTATTGGACAACGATTTGAGTTGAATGATAAGTATGTTTCTATTATAGCCGAATTAGTTGAACCGAAAAAAGATTATTCTAGTATGGAGATGGGAAAAGAGCATTCTAAGCCAAAATTGATCATTGGAGATGAGTAATAAGTTCTCTAAAACATATACAAAAAAATTGATCCCTATTAATTTTTTTGTATTTAACGCAAAGACAAAACCCAAAATGACAGATGTGTTAAGAATTATTATGCCGACAGATTGTGTTAATATTATTAAAGAATATACAGGGGAGGCTTTCTGGCATAATGGACGGTTTATTCGCCGTCGCCGCATTCCATTAACAGACCCTCGTTATGAAATGCTTAAGAAGCGCCCAAGAATTAAACAATTAAATTATGATAGTATTGGAGATCAAAAAGTTGGCTCTGTTTGGTTCAAGTTGGAAAATAATAAATTCGTTGTCATCAACGTAGTATTTAGAGGTCTTCATTGGAATGGGGCATTTTATATACGTGGAGATTTTTGGGAGATGCATTATGATGGAAAAAAAACAGTTGCGTATATTTAAAATTACATAAAGAAACAAAACAAGAAATAATATTTTTTTATATAATTATTATATATATATTATAATGCGTATTTATAAAAAGGCAAAAATAAGGGGTGGAAAAAACTATGATGACAGAGACGTTAAAAGAAGGGAAGAACAAAATTTTTTTAATTCGGATAGTGATAGTGACACAGATTCAGATGATGATGAGTTACCCCTTTACCAAGAAGAGCCAGAGCCAGACTCGCGGCCTAGAGTGTTGCCGCGTAAGCAAGACTTGATTGCAATGCAGAGCGCACAATTACCAGTAGCGCCAGCACTAGCATCAGTAGCACCAGTGCTAACAGCAGCAGTAGCACCAGTGCTAACAGTAGCAGTAGCACCAGCAGTTCCGCAACAACGAGTTCGGCCACCACCACCATTTCCATTGATTCGCACCGAATCTACGTATCACGTAAATCCTAACGCGCATCAAGGACCACTACGCCCATTTCAACCTCAAGGACCACCGCGCCCACCAGCGCCATCTCGGGGTGGAAAAACAAAGTCAAAACGTAGAGCGCATAAAAAAACGTCAAAAAGAATAAGTGCTTCAAAAAAGAGTAGGACTAGAAAATCAAAAAAGCATAATAAGAGAAAATAATTCATTTACTTATAAATTCATTTAAACATAATATTAGATAAATTTATAAAATGCAAAGCGCCATATTAGAAGTAAACGATTATTCTGAGTTAAATGCCATCCGTGAAAAAATAGAATCTATGCCAAAGTTTAACCAAGTAGAAATTCTGCGCATGTTAAGTAAAAACGAGATGGTTATGTTAAACGAAAATAAATATGGCACATTTATTAATTTGACAGAGTTGCCGGCAGATATAATCAATGAGTTGAAAACCTATATAAGTTATGTCAATACGCAAGAGTATACTTTAAACGCACTTGAGAGACAAAAGGAGGAATTTAAAAATATATATTTTACAAAAGATAATAAAGAGATTACGTCAAAAAATAAATATGCATAGCGAAACGACAATAATAAATAAAGAATATAATCATGTATTAACAAACTTACAAGATTATATGTTAAATGGAAAAGTGTTAGCAAGAACATATTATCAACATTCCGATGAAGAAAACTCAAAAAGAAATAATAAAAATTTAAAAAACGATAAACAACAACACAAACATCAATACAACCAACAAAACCAACAAAACCAACAAAACCAACAACCAAAAATAAAAAAAGAGCAAGAAAGATTTTTTTATCCATCCGAGAAAGACCAGTTGTTTTGGTGTTTTTATATAATTCAACGCGGATTTGAAAAATATGAGTATCCTGGAATAACATCATTTGTTAATGAGAAAACAGAGAAGTTTAAATGCATAGAACATCTAAGAACTAACAAACAACAGTTAAAAATTAAAAAAATTAAAAATATCAGAGAAGATATTGAGGATGAATTGGCGAATAAGCAAACTATCGGAATGAAAACCTTTATTGCCCTCTGCATAGCACACAACATAAATATTATGTATATTCATAAAAGAAAGTGCTTTGAAATAGTATTTGACAATCAATCACCTGTATTTGTAGTACATTGTATTAATAATGCTGACTCTTCGGCATTTAAATATTGTTATGAGCAAAATGTATCACCGGAACAATTAAGTAAATATAGAGAAGACTATTTTAACTGGGAGAGCATTGAAAAACCACTAAAGGCAATAAGTTCTTATAAAGTAGTTGAATTATGCGAGTTATGCAAAAAATTGGGGCTAACCGAAACCAATCCTGGTCTTGATTTAAGTAAAAAAACAAAAAAATATTTATATGAACTATTAGTTATGAGTTTATAGTTAGTGTTCGGACTATTAAATTAAAAATTGATTATAATATAAAAATATGTATTGTTATATATATAACGATGTCGTCTACTAAACAAGAACCTATAAATCCAATAAATTTAGAATCATCACATAGAAAAGAGTCTCCACAAAAACTAATGGAGAATCTAACAAAAACATTTTGGGCAAATAATCCATATATTAAAGATGTCAATAAAAATAATGAGTTAGAGGTTAGGTTCGGAACAAGAGGCATAAAACCCCTTACAAAGATTGATTATGATAATGTTATTCGTAAACTTAAATCATTAGGGTTTACTAGTCAATTAGAGCAAGGTAATTATATGTTACGCGTTCAGAATGAGTTTCTAGACCCAAACACATCAAGGTTTAAATTATCTTCTATAAGAGCGGAAATAAACGGATTTCATAGCATACAAGAGTATTGCAAACACAATGATATAAAAAAACTAATATCTATGGGACATGATATACAGTTTTATAATAAAGGTCCATATTCGCAAGGAACTGGAAAAGACATACAGCGCACACGTCCCGTTAATTTTGATGATTTTAACTTTAGAGTGTCATATAATGTTGAAAATAGAATGAGGGCAACCTCAGGAGTTGTTCAAAATATCATGGATACATGGGAAAAATCTAAAAAAAATTTTAGATATATAAACCGCGTATCATTTACGCATCCAAAAATTCCAGTAATCGTAGACATAAGTATAGTAAAAACAAATCGGTATTCAGATAAAGAGCCAATTTTAGAGTATACAACAAATGACGCAAATGTTTTTGATAACCCCGAAATATATGAGATTGAGTTAGAGGTAAATAATTCTATCATTGGACCTGGTACAGATGTTGATACACCAACAGCATTACTTACTTCAATTCGCAAAACAATAAAGTATGTTCTTATGGGGCTTCAAGGAACAAATTATCCAATATCATATCCAGAGCAACGAGATGTTTTGCAAGAATATATGAAACTAATTCTTGGAGATGAGTATGACTCTAAAAAACATTGGCGAGTTAGACCAAGTCATTTTATTGGTCCATCGTCAACTACACTTCAAGTTCAAAATGTGGCACCAATTAATGATAACACAATTATCCCAAATATTCGTAAAGCCTATACGGTTACCGAAAAGGCGGACGGAGACCGACATTTACTATACATATCCTCTAAAGGTAAGATATATTTATTAAACACCAACATGAATGTTATATTCACTGGGGCTGAAACAGAGAATAAGGAGTTATTTAATACAATCATTGATGGCGAGATAATCCTTCATGATAAACTTGGTAGATTTATAAACTTATATGCAGCGTTTGATATTTATATTGTTGAGAAAAAGGACGTTAGAGCATTAGGATTTGTGCCAAGAAAAAAGGATGAACTTAAATCAAAATTTAGACTACCGCTTCTTAAACATATTATTAAATTATTGAACCCAAAATCGGTAGTAAAAGATGAGGAAGTATCTCCGATTAGAATAGAGTCTAAGGAGTTTTATCCTTTAAATGCAGATGAAGATATATTTAGTGCATGTAATCAGATTTTAACAAAGGATAAGCAAGGACTATTTGAATATAATACAGATGGGTTAATATTTACGCCGGCTAGTATGGGCGTAGGCGGAGATGAAATTGGAAAGGTTGGTAAATTATCTAAAGCAACTTGGGATTACTCTTTTAAATGGAAGCCACCACAATTCAATACAATTGATTTCCTTGTATCAACTAAAAAGGCTCAAAATGGCGCAGATGAAATTACTCCAATTTTCCAAGAGGGACTTCAAGCCGATTCTACTACACAAATACACGAATATAAAACAATAATTCTTAGATGTGGTTTCAGCGAAAGAAATAATGGATATATAAATCCATGTCAAGACGTAATTGATGATAAATTGCCAACATTTGGCTCTGGCGATGATAGAACAAATGATTATTATCCTCTTCAATTTTATCCAAGCGACCCATATGACCCAACAGCAGGAATATGTAAAATTATGTTAAAGAAAGATGATACGGGGATTTCGCAGATGTATACAGAAGAAGACGAGGTGTTTGGTGATAATACTATAGTAGAGTTCAGATATGAATTGGACAATGAAAAGGGATGGAGATGGGTGCCGTTGAGGGTTCGTTATGATAAAACCGCCGAGTTAAGAAATGGTGAACCGAACTTTGGTAATAATTATAGAGTAGCAGATAGTAATTGGTATTCTATTCATAACCCGATTACTGAAGAAATGATATGTACTGGTTCAGGAATACCAGATGAGTTATCTGACGACGACGTTTATTACAATAAATTTGAAGGTAGTAGCAAAACTCGTGGATTACGAGATTTTCATAATTTGTTTGTTAAAAATAAACTGATAACAAGCGTTGCTAAACGAAATGATAATTTGATTGATTATGCTTGTGGTAAAGGCGGGGATTTTTCAAAATGGATTGATGCTAATCTATCATTTGTATTTGGAATTGATATTTCAAAAGATAACTTAGAAAATAGATTAAATGGTGCATGCGCCAGATTCTTAAATCATCGTAAAAAGTTTAAACATGTTCCTTATGCGCTATTCGTAAATGGAAATAGTGGGTTAAATGTTCGTAGTGGATTAGCAATGTTAAATGACCGAGCAGTTCAGATAACAAAGGCAGTTTTTGGACATGGTCCAAATGATGCTGAAAAAATAGGAAAGGGTGTTGCTAGACAATATGGAAAGGGAGAGAATGGTTTTAATATATCTTCATGTCAATTTGCAATTCACTATTTATTTGAGAATCAATCTACGTTTCAAAATTTCATGAGAAACGTATCAGAATGTACTGCTCTGAACGGGTATTTTATAGGAACTTGTTATGACGGTAAGGTAATATTTAATATGTTAAAGAAAAAGAAAATAGGCGAAAGTGTTGAACTATATGAAGGTGAGCGTAAAATATGGGAAATTAGAAAAGAATACGATGATGATAAATTTGATGACGATGTTAGTAGTTTAGGATATAAAATAGAAGTGTTTCAAGAGACAATTAATAAAACGTTTCCAGAATACTTGGTAAATTTTGATTATTTAGAGCGAGTTATGGAAAATTATGGGTTCCAACTATTAAAAAGAGACGAGGCAAAGTTAATTGGGTTGCCCGAAGGTTCTGGGTCGTTCAATGAACTATATAATTTAATGGAAGATGAATGTAAACGTAATCCAAATAAAAAAGAAAAATATGGAAGCGCATTGACGATGAATCCAAATGAGAAAAAGATTTCGTTTCTAAATAGATATTTTGTATTTAAGAAGATTAGTCATGTGAATGCAGAAAAAATTGCATTAGAATTAATTGACGAAACCTTTGAAGAGAACAAAAAGTCTAAGAAAGACGCAACTCAACCACCAAAGTATTCTAAAAATGATAAATCAGAAATAAAGGCGCCGGAAAAACCTAAAAAGGCCAGACCATTAAATAAAAAAATAATGTTATTATCAACAGCAACTGAGGCAAATGATTCTGTAAATGATGTGCCAAATATGTTAGGTGATGCGCCCACAAAAGAGCCAGAGCAAGAACCAAATCAAGAACCAGAACAAAAGCCAGAACCCGAAGTTAAACCGACAAAGGTTAAAAAACTCGCATCAAAGAAAAAGGTAACATTAAAAATAGAAGAATAACGAAAGAATAAACATAAGAATAAATATAAATTTGCTTATTACTTAAACAAATTATTATAATATATAATAACCTCTATAATGAGTTATTATTTATTGCCAAGAAAACAATGTCTTAGTACAGTTAATCCAATATATAGTTCCGAATCATTTCAACCGTCATATATTTCTCATAGTTTAATACATTATATTAAAAAAGCAAAGGAACAAATAGATTTGTTGATGACTATATATGATGTTGAAAATGCAGAAATTAACGTAGATACTATATATAAAATAATAAATCCGTATGAATTTGTGTATAGCATAGTTCCAGGCTCAAAATTTTCAGTAAGCAAAATTAAAACAAATGCCTCAATTTTTTATACTCTAATGGAAATTATAAATTTGTTTAATATATTTGATGCGTATAATAAGAATATAAATCTCTTATATTGCAGTTCAAATAATAATGTTGTTATTGATTGTGTTAATATTTTTAGAGAAAATTATAATGATGTGAATTACCAAGATAATTTTGACAAAGATGAATTTATTCCAATTATTGGTCTAGATGATTCGGCTGTTGATTTTTTATATATTGAAATAAACAACATCGGCATAAACAATTATATCTTAAATTTTATAAATGCATTGTGCTATATGTTAAAATATCAAAATGAGTGTGGAACCTGCGTAATGCGGGTAGAATCATTGCACTATAAACCTGTTTTAGACGTTGTTTACTTTTTAACTAGCATGTATGAGAAAGTATATATTATTAAACCGAATATTAGCAATTCATTAAATGACGAACGATTTATAATTTGTAAAAATTTCTTATTAGACCATTCAAGAATGAAAGAAGTGTCTAGTTTTATAAAAACGCTCAACGATATTATTATAGATATTAAAAATGGAAAAAACATAATATCCATTATTAATTCAGAGTTGCCGTATTATTTTTTAAATAAGTTAGAAGAGTCAAATATAATAATTGGTCAATTACAATTAGAGCACTTGGACCAAGTTATAAATACTATAAAAAATAAAAATAGAGATAATAAAATAGAAACACTAAAAAAAAATAATATTCAAAAGTCTATTCAATGGTGCGAAAAAAATAAAATACCATATAATAAGTTTGTTGATAAATTAAATATATTTTTACCATTATCACTTCATGACAATTCACCACATTTTTACGAAAATTCTGAATAGAAATATAAATATAAATAGAAATATAAATAAAACAATAAAAATGTTTTTAAGAAATGTAAATCGCGGTATCCACTGAGTTTATTCCAAGTTGAAGTGCTCTGGCACTTTTATTAACGGTTCTAACACTACTATTAACCCCGCATGTTGCTGGGTTATATATTTTTGAATGAACACCAAGACCTCTAAAAATAAGAGGAAGTGCGGGTGTGCATTTTTGAGCCTTTGATTTATAAATAAACGGAATATCATAAGACTTATTATAGTTAGTAATGATGTTATTAGAACCAGTGCGCGAATCACTTACGGCAGTTCTTATTGTTGCTACTGTTAACTTTAATGTTCTTGCGCTACTAGAAACTGCTCCTTGAACAGCAAATTGTGGATTACTTGGTTTATACACAGTTAATTTGCATGCGGCGGGATTACTTGGTCCAGATAATGACATTCCAAAATAAGGGTTCATAATAAAATTTTTAAATAAATATGCGGCTTTGTCAGAATTACCAGACGTTAGATTGGAAATAAACCAGACAAATTGCTGCAAAGTTGCAATTTTTGAATTATAAAAATTAGTTATGTCTTCAGTTGAAAAAACGCCATTGTTATTTAAAATTTGAAAAGACATTACAACCAATTCAACTTGAGAATAATTGCTTAAACCAGTGTTTGGATAACAATTTCCTACATAGGTATTTGATAAAGTTAGAGGGCTGCCTGGCTTTGCAGCAGCAATCATTTGAGCAGTAATATTTGGGTTGTTTTTTAGTGCAGCCGCATCAGTTAAATAATTGTTATCGGTTTCAAAGTTAAATGCTTTTTGTTGATAGGTTTTGCACCTGTTTTCTCTATATTGCTGCAATGTTGTAAAATAATTCTTCTTTAAATTAGTGCTTGCTGGTCTAACTCTTAATAATGCTTTTCTAGGCTCGTTGCAACAGTTACTAGGATTCGTGCATACAGGCAATGGATTATTTGTAAGGAATGGCTCGGGGTAATAATTAGTAACCATGCTTATTCCTGTGCAATTTTTACAATCTAAATCAGCCTTGGTAGTTTCATTTAACTCATCTTCTTTATTTTCCTTTACTGAATAACCGCCCGGTCTATCCATAAGTTGTCCAATTAATCCGCCACTTTTATTCTCTAAACCATTTGCAGACCTAGTTGCTCTGTTTTGAGGAACTGTTATATATTCATTTGGATTATTCGGGTTTACTATAGTATAAGGAACGGTTGTTAATGTTTGCTTTCTAAATTGCCATTTAAGTGGCCTCGCAGAGCCTTGTCTATAAACTGCTATATTTGTTAAGTCTTTATTTGTTAAAGGTCTAATATTACCTGCGGTTATTCCTACAGGATTACTATAAAGGCCTTTTCCTTTCCATGTTTTATAATCGGCAGTAAATGGTGCAGTTAATGAATTATTATATGAATGCATCCCTTGTGGATAAAATGCTGATGACATATATTATAAATAAAGAAGAAAAATAAAAGTATTTGTATATATTAATGTTGATACGGATTCTTATTATATTTTTTATAGCATTAATACTATACCAAGCATTTTTAGCTAATATTTCAAATATTGAGGGGCTTAATAATATGATTCCAAATTCGGAACAATCATCTTGTTCTTCTTCTGTTTTAGCATATAAAAATTCGGCATCTATTCAAATATTACAAGAACAAATGAATAAACTGATGGGTCTAGATAAGGACGTTAAAGATATTAGTGGAAATGTTACGGCATTAAATCAACAAGTTGCCGCTTTAGTAAATCAACAAGCCCAAGCAGCAACACAACTTGCTGGTAATAAGCCAATAGCCATGAGTGGGTTGTCTAGTGCACCTTAAATATATAAGAAACAACAACAAACAAGAAACAAGAAACAACAAATAAGAAACAAGAAACAACAAAGAAGAAACAAGAAACAAAATGTAAAGAATATAAGTTTTGCCGGTAAGGTTTATATTTTAATTAACTTTTAAAATATAAAATATTTATATAGCGATATTTTATATGTCAAACATATTCCAACAAGTATTATCAAATGCATCAGACGTAGAAAAGAATTTACTAGGTCCAGATTACCCATATTGGCGAAATATTAAAAATCCGAGAGCAATTGGTATGTCAGACGAAGGAAGTTTATCAGCAATGGGTCGCGACATAAACGGCTTGATACAATATGTAGAGGTGTTAGTTACTGGTGGCGGAGCATCTACAACAGGTGGTCCTTTAGGAAATAAATTTTTTTTACAGACTGGTGGAAAATGTAAAGACATTAAAAGTGGAAACGAAGTAAATAGGTTTATTTATGTTAATAATGTTCCTATGGGTAATATTCCATTTGTATCATCTGGATTAGATACAAATTTTTCTAATTTTAAGGGATTAATACCTGGCGCTATGGGGAACTTAAATGCTCTAAACCCATATACAATATTAGGGTCATTTACGTCAGGTTCAATGCCAGATTGTCAGGAAATTACTATGCAAGTTATTGGACCAACACCACCAAATAGCGGACCCCCATTAGGACCAAATGCAAGCGGTTCACAAACGCATTTTGTTACAACAGTAGATATTGGAAACATGGACCCATGTAATTGGGGGTCTGGGGGAGTTAATCCGGTTTCAAAGAGACGTTGCAATCAATCATTTACAAATATGAATGAAAGTCCTGCTGAGGTAGCCGAATCATTACCAGATGACCCAATTATTCAATTGTATTTTGCATGTCTTAGCGCTCTTGGAATATACATTTTATATTGCATTATGATAAAGAATCGTAAATAATTGACGTAACTATGTTTTCAAAAACACGTCTCTAAAAATATTCATAACTTTTTCAGGGGTATAATCTCTATATGCATTCCAATCCTTATTTCTCTCTTCTTCTTTATCAAAGTTGATTAAAATCTTAAATAAACTATTTGCGTCAGAATACCATATTGCTTTTTCTCCTAATAAATGAACATGTGCTGCGTCCCCTATTTTTATTGCAATTATTGGTTTATTTAATGTTGAAAATTCTCCTATTGCTATACCAAATGTTTCTCCATCTTGTCTTGCCCATAACATTGCATCATTTGTATTTAAAAACTCAACTTTCTCGTCTAAATCTATAATAGCAGGCAAATGAATTACGTTAGGCAAATCTGAACAAAATTTATTAAAATTAGCAAATAAAAAATATATGTTTGGATTTTTCATTGCAACCATATATACAACTTTATGCACAAATTGAATACTAAAGTTATTTACGCCACCATACCCACCAAACACTGTTGCGTTTTCGGGTATATTTAATTTTTTTCGCATATTATTTTTATGAATCGGAAGATTTATCATATGTGGAACTACTGGAAACTGCCCATTATTACCATTAACCCACGATGATATAGATGTATATATATCTCCATGTGGTTGACTACAATTAAACACACAATGTATGCAATTTTTTGCCACTTTACTAATTCGTCCATCATTTTCTCCGCTTTTTATTATGTAAATGTGAGTTATATTATGCTTAACTAATAGAGCATCTACTTCTGAAAAATCATTGACTCCATTAACCACAAATTTTTTATTAAATTTTTCAATAATGGTTGAAACGTTTCCCTTGCTAGTTTTATTATAAAAAATATAAGAGTTGTTATTTAAGATTGTTTGATTATAATATGCATAATCATAGAGACTTACAGTAGTTCCTCGTTCGCATAAATAGTTATCCCAAAAAGCAATATTCATAAATATTATATAATATTATATAACATTTATGTAGGTTTAAGCCGATTTATAGTTGTTGTTATTTAATGTCTTCTGCGTCTTCTGCTGCCGCCCTTAGCAGAACCATTTTGAACCCATGCGCCATCAAAGCCAGACACATTTCCACCTCGGCGCTTTCTGCGTCTGCCGCCTACTGTTGCAGCATTTGCGCCATACATGGAGGCGTTTCCAGTAACAGTAGAGCCACCTCGGCGTTTTCTGCGACCACCAGTTCCATTTAAGCCGACAACTTCTTTAGTTTTTTTCCAAAGACCACCTAGCGCGCTTCCAACTGTATTGCCAACCGATGATAACCCAGATTCAACGCTTCCAACTACGCCAGAACCAGTGGCGGGCGCAGGTGCATAATTAGGCATTGTTGAACCAAATTGTCCACCTCTATGTCTTCTGGAGCGACTGCCCCTATTCTTTCTTGCTCTTGTTCTTGCCATTTATAATATAATAAAAGAAATTATATTATAAACGCCCAGTTAAATATGTATTTTAAATTTTTGCTAAATTGTTATTTTTGTTTGCGTTAAGAGGGAATCGAACCCCCAGTTCAACCTTGGAAGGGTTGCGTGTTACCACTACACTATTAACGCTCAATATAAGACTATGAATTGTTTTTATATTGTTTTAATTTTTATTTATTTTTTATTTATTTTTTATTTATTTTTTATTTATTTTTTATTTATTTTTTATTTATTTTTTATATTAATGTTTTGCTGCTAAATATTTCATTTACATAACGTTTTTATATAATTGTAATGCTGCTAATCCACCGGCGACTTCAACAACTATGTAAGGAATTGCATCATTTGATGATAATTTTCCTGCTGCTAAGAGAGAAAGTGTTACGGCGGGATTGAATGAACCGCCGGATATAGGACCTCCTAATAATACACCTAATGCTAACGCGGCGCCAATTGCTAAATAATTGTCGGTTGACAAAAATACAAAAACTAACAACAATGTTCCTAAAAATTCAACAAGATACTTATTCATTATATATATTACCCTAAAATTTTATATTTTGTTATATTAAATAATGCCAGCACAGCAACAAACTTACGAAATTCAACCAGGTAACCCTATTGTTATAATGCGTAATCCAAACGTTCTCAACTTTAATGGCATTCAATCTTATTATAAAGCTGAAAAAATAAATGAGCCTGGCGTTAAAGACTATAAATATACCAGGTTGAACTCTCCTAATATTCAAGATATTGCGTCAATAGACGGAAACCCTGATATTGTTTATGATGTTGAGAATTTTCTTATTCCGCAAGGAACCGAAACGCACGCTCAATTTGTTAGATATACACCCCCTTCTAGATTTAATAAACTTTGTAAAGGTTTACAATGTTTTTCTAAGACAATTTCATCTTTGGGCGGAAGAAAAACGTATCGTCGCGTTAGAAAAAATCGCAAAAACAAAAAAACTAAAAGAACACAAAGAAAACAAAAAAACTAAAAGAACACAAAGAAAACAAAAAACTATTAGAAGAAAAATATATCGTCGTTAGTTTATTACTACTTGACATAACAGTAGTAATAAACAATAACAGTTTTTAATAATTTTGTGATACCAAAGAACCCCATGCACATGTTTTTCCATTGCATAAACTTGTATTAAATATTGACCCCTTTTTAGCAGGCGCTGTGCATCCACCAGACCTGGCCATTCTTAGAGCCGTTTTAACATCATTTCTATCATAACTCTTATACGATAGTGGTGCTTCTGCGGGCAACCCATATTTTAAAGAACTCTTTCCAACAGCCGCGCTTTTTTTAGCAGCCATATACATTGATGAACATGCCGGAGGTGTATATTTAGTAGATTGAGATACAAGGAAACTCTTTTGCAAATCCGCCGAATATTGACTTGTTGGTCTTAAGAATGAAAAACTTTGTGTGCCGCGTCCAAAATTATATTGCGTAGTATTTGTTCTTCTATACTGTGCTCTTGCTTGAGAGAAAGTGCTCGCCCCATCCGATGGGTAAAATTGTGGCGGATTTGGGTGCGTTCCAGTTAATACTCCTAATTGATTATGAACTGTTGTGTTGGGCGTTCTATTTGTGCTTAATGGTCCTATAACTGGGGCACTAGCATAACTACCGCTCATATAAGGTATATTCGTATATTGATGATAAACAATTGTTGTCATATATACTATCTATGGAAAAGAAATCCGATTCTTTTATTATTAACGTCGTTTAATTATTTTCTGTTTCTTTTGTTTACATGTGCGGTTTTTATTTTTATTGTTGTTTTTGTTTTTTATTCTTCCTCCAAGCGCAACATTTGTAGAGTTCAATATCTCTTTAATGTTATTAATGTTATTACGCTCATTTGATATTCCCTTAACAAGATTTAGTAATTTGGTGTATTCTTCTTCATGTGAAAACCCAGTTCGTTCCCTTAATTCGCCAAGCCTCACTATTATTTTACTTAACAGTTCTCCTACAGTTCCATTAAAATTGTCAGTATTAACGGTCTGTTGTAAAAATGGTACCTCGTTTTTATTACTATTTTCTCTATCGTTTTCTTCATCCTTTAACTCTTGTTCAATGAGTCGTTTAATTATTGACGATTCGTCCAGTGCTTCATTAACAATAAATTCAATATCTTCTAAATCAGGGTTATTTTCAGAAAGTTCCTGAGCAGTTGCAAGTATTTCATTGTTTTTTGTTTTTATTTCCGCTAAATCGCGCATTCTATCGCCACCCTTTCTACTTCTTTTTTGAGTTGAACGTTTTATTATTTTTTTGACGGGGTTTCCTATTTTTTTAGTCTTTTTTTTTGTTGTTTTTATTTTTGTTTTTGCCATTTAAACGTAGTTTTATAATTATAATATCATGATATAATTATAAAATATAATACAATTTTTTATAAGAATTTTATATAACAACCGGAGAATCAAGTTCTATTATATTTCCGCTAGATATCTGAGGAATTTGACTATATCCCTTTTCCTTTAAATTATTTCTCATGTTTATAATTAATTGGCGCCATGTTATTTTATTTGATGCGTCATTTAATGATTTTAAAAAAGCCCATGTCATTGCGCCTTGGAACATATTATTTATCATAACGTCTTCGCTTTTTTGCATATCCGTACATCCACTAATCATTATAACATTACCAGGAGTTTCAGAGTGATTCATATTCTCAACGTAATTATCATTATTTAGCGTATCCATATATTGATATCGCAAATCTAACACAGACCCACTAAAACAACTGTCAACTAATACTACTAGTGTTACGTTCGGTTTTAAATGTTTTGCAATTATGCTTTTAAGAACATCATCAGATATAGGTTTTAAATCTACGTCGACAATATTTTGGTCACAATTTGTGTTTTTCTCATCTAAACTATTATCTATTTCATAACCGCCGTGCCCAGAATAGTGAAAAAATATTAAATCGCGTGATATTGAATCAGTTAGCATGGTTGTTAAAGAATCTAAAATTTTTTCAGAAGTTGCGTTCTCATCCAAAAGAGTTTTTATATTGAAACAACCTAAACTTAACAATTTATTATTAATATTTGAAACGTCGTTTTTACAGCCCTCTAGTTTATTATCCCCGTTGTAATTGTTTATCCCGACTAATAACGCGCGCGTATAAGTGGGGGTTATTAAAGATGATTTAAATGAAGTTATTTTTGCAAGTGATGCATTATATTCACTTGTTAAATGTTTTAAATAATTATTAGATTGAGAATTTAATTTATTTATATTTGCAGATTTAACTGTGGCATTGTCTCGCGAGTTTAATATTTTAATATATGACGCCTTAAATAAACTTGCGCATTTTGTTCTATTATTGCTATAGTTCTCCTTTAATTCAGCAATTCTATTCTTTTTATAAAGGTCAATTTCAAAATTTAACGACATTTATATATATATTTATTATTTTAATTAATTATTCAAAAAATAATAAACGGTTAACAAACTCGTTTAACGCTCCGGTTTAATAAATTTGCATCTAATACCTTCTAATTGCTCTGATAGCAGATTGTGCGGCGCTATTATTATCACCACCATATGATGCATCATTATAGTTCTTATTTATAGCCTTTTGTTTAGCATACCTAATATAATCAGAACTATCATAAACATACTTCACGTTACATGAGGATGGTTGAATCCCCGTCCCGTCGCATAAACTATGAATGGCGCCAAAATGTCCTTTTAAGCCAAATAATCCAGGGCGACTTTGAAATGTCTGGCAAGGACCTCCACATGAATAATATTTGCGACTTAATAAATCTCCCGCGTTATTAATAGCGCGAAATGGTGTGCATATTGTTGTTTTATTATTAACGAGTTTGGCATATCTTGTGTTCCATGCTTGTCTAAGAGCAAAACGAGTTTCAACAAACTCGTTATTGTTATTCGTGTTATAAACTGCTTGAGGGATGAATCCAGGAATTCCTCCCCCTAATTTACGAAGGTTTTGTGGTAAAAGTATACTTTTACCTCCAGAAGAACTAATAGGATTTGTATAACCAACAGATGTCATTTTATATTATACAGACATAAAATATTCTTATTTTTGCTAAAATAATTAACAATAAGAAACAAGAAACAATAAGAAACAAGAAACAATAAGAAACAAGAAACAATAAGAAACAATAAGAAACAAGAAATAATAATATATTTATATACTTTATGAAGACATTAGAAATATTAGCAACCTTTATAGTTTTTGTTATTATTGATTCTATCTACTTAACTTCTATGAAAGTGTTCTTTGATAAACAAGTGAACTTAATACAGGGAAGTAATATTGAAATGAAAATTATTCCTGCAGTTTTATGTTATATTTCTCTCGTCGTTGGATTATATTATTTTATAATTAAAGAGAGAAAGTCGCTACTTGACGCGTTTCTTCTAGGTTTTGTTATTTACTCTGTTTATGAATTTACGAATTGGGCGTTATTTAAAAACTGGAAACTTACTACTGTTTTAATGGATACTCTTTGGGGGTCAGTATTATTTACCTTAACTACGGCAATTATATATTATATTTTTAATAGTAAATAACCACTTATACATACGATTCAAGTTTCTAAATATCTTATACTAAAAAATATCTTATAGAATAAAAAATTTATAAGATATTATTCTAAAACACTAGTCTGCTATTGTTATTGTTAGTAATTAGTAATAACTCGTGGCGCAATATTCATAGTAATCAACTCTTGGAATAACAATTTGCAAGCATAAGGAATCTCAACATATGCAAAGTCTGTTCTATTGTCACATGTTCTACAGTGATGAATATGCATCTGGTCGTTATATGATGCAACTAATCCGCATTTCTTACAAACATAAACTTGGTATTTATCAGATGCATCATACATGCGACCTCGCGTAAATCGTGATGCACCATGTGAAATCATACAATCTCGTTCCATCTCACCAAATCTTAGGCCACCATCACGTGACCTACCTTCAGCGGGTTGTCTAGTTAGATTTACCATTGGACCAATAGACCTACTATGTTGCTTATCAGAAACCATATGCTTGAGTCGTTGGTAAAACACCGGTCCAAGAAATACGGTGCACTCCATTTGTTCGCCAGTTAGTGCATCATACATAATCTCATTACCATTAGATTCATAACCAACCTCCTGTAACTTTTGACAGATTGTTTTGACATCTAGTTCTCCGAAACTGGTGCCATCTCCGAATAGCCCAAGTTCAATCAATGTCTTACCAAGTATAGTCTCCTTTAATTGAGCAATTGTCATACGAGATGGAATGGCATGAGGATTCAAAATAAGGTCCGGTTTAATTCCTGACCTAGTGAATGGCATATCCTGCTCTGGAATAATGTTTCCAATTGTACCCTTCTGCCCACTTCTAGATGAAAACTTATCACCAATTACGGGTTTTCTTACTGCGCGAATGCGAACCTTTGCAAAATTATATCCATCGCCATTACGGTCAATATAGTTTTTATCAACATATGTTGGTTCGTCTGTCCTATATACACGACTTTGGTCTTCATACTTTATAACCTTTGTGTGGTCGTTTCTATTTTCCTTAATTGGCGTAATTTTAGATATAATAATATCGCGATTCTCAACCAACGTATTTTCTGGAATTACTCCACGACCATTTACCTTATTATAATTAGCAAACTTCATCCCCTTTGTTTTATTGGGGTCAGGCTTACATCTAATTTCTTCATCTCCATTAATTTTCTGCTTATCTTCATCTTTTTCTGTATGATAAATTGTTGCTTGAAATAGACCGCGGTCTATAGACCCCTTATTAAATAATAGCGAATCTTCCTGATTATACCCAGTATGTGTCATAATAGCAACTACTGCATTAAAACCTGAAGGTATTTTATTTATATGAATCATATCCATAATACGAGTATCAACCATTGGTCTTGCTGGATTACTAAGAACGTAGGCAGTTTTGTCCATTCGTGTATCAAAGTTTGTTACATACATTCCCATTGCCTGTTTTGCTTGAGCACACTGATACGTATTTCTAGGAGACTGGTTATGCTCGGGAAATGGGATACATGATGCTAACACTCCAAAGATTGTGCTAGGATGAATCTCACAATGAGTATATTTTAAAATTCTATCCGAGTTTTCGCATTCACTTAAATCAGATGGTTTCATTGCAATCATAGACCATGCCTGTTCATCTGGGTCAATATATTCAATAATTGCATCATTTATTTTACAATCCGTAAGAAGGTCATCCCAGTTCAACTCCTTTTTGTTTAATTTCTCAATAATTGATTTTGTTAGTAACAGTGTTTTATTCTTTACTCTTAATACTGGTCTTGTCAAACGTCCGCTATCATTACAAATACGAATCTCATTTAGTTTATAATCAAATATAATTGACGCATAGATATTGATAATTCCCTTATGCTTTTTTTCCTTCAACGTATTATATAATTCTAGAGGAGACTCAGTAATTCCGACCCACGCGCCATTAATAAACACCTTTGTTTTTTCAAATAGTTGAATTGGAGTAAGCGTCTTGATATCAATAATATTTGGCATAACATATTCATAAATAGGTAAACTATTTGAATGAATTGTTGCGTGTGTCATATAACTAAGATTCTTTACAATGCCAACGGATTGTCCCTCTGGGGTATTATGAACAACTAGACCATCTGACAGGCAAAATCTTCCGCGTTTATCGTGAAGTTGCCAACCAACATAAGGCGCTACTCCAACTTCTACCAAATTAAATTTACTACACATGAAAGATTTGCTTCTTAGAACAAGTGTTTCATTTTCTATAGGCACCAATTTTTTACGAGGAAGAAGCGTTGGAATCTCGCAAATCTTATGTCCAGTGATAGTTAGTTCCTTATAGGTGCTAAACTTTTTATTTTTGCTTTTTTCATTCGTCCATTGACTTCGTCCTTCTTTAATTCCGCATGAAAATCCAAGAGACATCGCCAATGTATAAGCATCATCAATTATTCTATAATTAGCAGGGCCTTGACAAATACGAATTTCGTGCCCTTCAGCGCGAACAGAACCATCTGTATCTATCAATCCGGCCAAAACCTTTAATCTGGTTTCTCTGTCATTTGTAAGATAATCATTAGGAATGTGTTTATTATTCAATAGGTTGTATTTACGAAGATATTTCTTTAAAGGAGCTTCCTCTACTCTATTACACAATCCAGCCGAGGTGGCTTCTTTATTTTTCTTGGAGACAACCGAGAAATTATATCTGCTTCCTCTTGAAATAACTGCTCCATTTTCATGAGACCATTTCTCCCAATATGCCAAAGTCTCTAAATCAGTCTTGTAATTTAACGCAAAGCCACAACCATTACTAAGTCCGTCGCCTAACCACATACCAAGCAAATAGGGGTCCATTTCAACTGACTTTTTATTCCAATGAATGCCTTCTACTTTGAATACAGCCAACCTATCTTTGGTTCTTTTATTCATTGTTAAATATTTTTCAATAGTTACGTCTAAGGTATCGTCGTCGTTAAAACCTTTTACAAAATCTTCCGCATCATTTAAAGAGTTAAAACATTTTTCTTGAAACCTTAATTCTGTGCGATTCAAAAACTCTACAACGTGACTGTGTTTTCTATCTGTTCTGTTTGATTTTCTAATAGATTTATGACCTCGTATTTTTAGTGTTAGAATGTGATTATCAGTTACTCTATGTTTGAGGAAATTGTCCTTATCAGGAATTACGTCATACATATTCTTCAATCCAGAACAAGTAGTGCGAACTTTAGTTTGATTTCCAAGGTCATCTACAAGAACATCTCCGACTATTATGTCTCCTGCGCGTTTAACAGAACCATCCCACATTAAAATAGGAGTTTCGGGGTCAAAACATTCTGCTGGACACAAGAATCCCCATGACGTATTATGCAGTTTGCGCGGAGGAATCAATTTTCCACTTTTATCCGTCGGAGTAGAAATTCTTCTGGCATGACTTAAACTAGAAACATATGTTAAACGGTTTAGAACTTGAGCAACGCCAACTTTATTACTACCTACATGTTTGATACCAAAATCGCCGGTAGATAGAGCACGTTTAATGCCATTTTCAATAGTAGTTGACTTGATTATTTTATAGATATTCGTCTGATTAACAATGTTTTGGTAATCGTCGCTTGACTTCCAAGAACCAGTATTTATTTCCTTGATAATTTGCTTTTCCATATCTTTTACCAACTTGTTAAAATAATTCCTGAACAAATTGTTTAGTAACGCGCCAGTTAGGTCAACCCGTTTATTCAAATAAGAATCTCTATCATCTTGCTTTGTCCAATTAAAACTAGCTTGCAGCAACTTATTAGCCATATAACCGAGGAAATATAGTTTCTGAGTTTCGTTAGCACAATGCGGAAATAGGTCATTCGCGAGAACATCTAATGCAAAATCTCGCTTTTTCTTTGAACCTGTTTCCTTATCCATATTAATAGGAGTATACATAACATGACTAGTAATATGTCTTATGCACTCTTCTTGAGTCATATAACCATTTGCATCAATAATAGACGCCTGTAGACCTTCCATCATTTCAGCATGTTTTGTGCTGTCAATATTTAAAATAATTTTCTCACATATGTCCTTATCTGAAATAACACCTAATGCTCGGAATACTACAAACAATGATATCGGCTGTTTAACTCGTGGGATTTGAAGGTAAATTGGGAATCCAAAACCATTGTTCTTTGATGACAACGACATATTAATTTGCTTTGGAGATATACACTTATAGTCTGGAACCGACCTTATTTCTGCTTGCCAGGTATATTTCGTGCTATTTTTAGATACATTAAAACAGTATACTCTATTTTCTGCCGCACGCTCTTGTCCAAGAACTGTTTTTTCAGAACCGTTTATAATAAAATATCCACCAGCATCAAACTTGCATTCCCCCGTATTTGCATTTTCCACGTGTTTATATTGAGTTAATACGCAAATGTTAGACTTTAACATAATTGGCATTTTTCCAATATGAATGTTTGGCAGCGTCTTATAGAACGTCTGAACATTTTCAAGATTCTCACCGTTTCTTACCATAAACTTAATATTTATGTCAATTGTCATTGCGGAGGCATACGTAAAATTCCTTAGACGGGCTTCCTGCGGGAACATCAATTTAGTCGCACCGTTGTTTTCTTGAATTTGAGGGCGATAAATCTGAAAGTTTTCAAATGTGATATAAATCTCAAGTGAATGCTTACCTGATTTTATATCAAAGTCGTGCTCAGACGCTATGTGAACTGGGTTAAACATCTCAATAGTTTTATTTATTTGATAACCTACAAAGTTGTTATAAGACTCTAACTGATGTCTAACTAATCTCTGTAGATGCTGACCTTTAAAATAAGCTTCAATTATACTCCATGGTGTTTCTATATATTTATCTTCTTTTAAATTAAAAGGGATATCATTCTGTTTAGATTCTAACGACATGGTGTTTGAACTCATTTTTGGGTTATTTATTATTTCAATTTGTTTTTAAATTCTTTCAAATATAATAAAAATTCATAATTCATAATTCAAAATCGCAATATTAGACCACAATGTTTAAATAAAACACAATAGTTAATAATAATATAAACACAAAACTCGTCTATTAAAATAAAAACCTAATGCACCGACCCCCATTTAAAAGACAGGATTATACAGAATTTGTAAAATCCTTAGATGAATCGTGTGAAAAGTCAAATAAACAATTCACTAGTAAACCAGTAATTCCAAAAGAAGGAAAGGAAAATATTGATAATTTACTATTAAAGATTGAAAATGAATATGAAACCAGTAATTCAGAATTTTATAATGATAATTATACATTAACCTTAATTGATCATGCTAACTATATAGACCCAAATTCTTATGTTTATTACAAAATAGATAATAAAAAATTGGGACAAAATGCAGACCTAAATAAAAAATCAAAAATGCCAATAATTAACAAGCCTGCGAATAATAGTGATTCTGAAAGTGATAAAATACCGCCGGCCCAAACCGGAATATATTCAGCGTGTATTGGATACACCTCAACAATTTCTAATATCATGAAAGACGAGGCCGATAAAATTAAAATTAAAATTGAGAAAGAAATAAAATCTTATGAAAACAATGTATACAAGTCAAGAAAACAGTATTTAAATAAAATAAACTCACAAAATCAAGAAAATCTTAATAAAAAAGAGAAACCGCCGTTATATATTCCTCCAGCAAAACGAATAAAAAAAACAAAAGTGAATATAGAGGTTGAAATAACTAATTTAGATGACCTTATTAAACTAATTGATGATTATCCAATAGATGAAACGAAAGAATATAATATTAATATGGAAGGCCTTCATAAAATACGGGCAGCATTAGTAGATTTAAATAATATGATTGGAATGAAAGATTTAAAAGAAAATATTGTTGACCAAATATTATATTATATTCAAGATATTAATAAAAGTGGCGATTTTATGCACACGGTTATATATGGCCCTCCAGGAACAGGCAAAACTGAAATAGCGAAGATAATCGGTGCTATTTTTAGCAAACTTGGGATTCTTAAAAAGGGTAACTTTAAAAAAGTCACGCGAAGTGATTTGGTTGCTGGATACTTAGGACAAACTGCGATGAAAACGCGCGACGTTATAAATGAGTGCTTGGGAGGTGTTCTCTTTATAGACGAAGCCTACGCATTAGGAAATAATGATAAAAAAGACAGCTTTTCAAAGGAATGCATAGATACTTTATGCGAAGCATTGAGCAATCATAAAGATAATCTTATGGTGATTATTGCTGGTTATGAACATGAACTAAAAGAGTGTTTTTTTAATTATAATCAAGGTCTAGACTCAAGGTTTACGTGGAGATTTAAAACAGACGAATATAAGGGGGAAGAGTTATTTAATATATTTTTAAAGAAGGTTAAAGAAATTAATTGGGAGATTGTAGAAAATGATAGTAATATCAAAATAACAAAACAATGGTTTGAAAAGAACCACGATTATTTTAAGTTTTATGGAAGAGATATTGAGACATTGTTAGCAAAAACGAAGATAGTTCATGCTAGGCGAGTGTTTTGTAAACCACAAAATGAAAAGATGAAAATAACTTTAAAAGATTTAGAAAAAGGGTTTGCGTTATACTTAAAAAATGATGAGGTTAAGAATAGAAAAGATAACGAAAATTTAAAAAGCATAATAAAAAACACAATGTATATTTAGAACAAACTCGGGATTATTTGTTTTGTTTTGTTTTGTTTTGTTTTGTTTTGTTTTGTTTTGTTTTGTTTTGTTTTGTTTTGTTTTGTTTTAATTCGTTTGCGATTTTTTAATGAAATTGTTTTTTTAATCTAATATAACTTAATGCTTAAAAAAACAATTAAAATAAACCCAGAACTATTTAATATTGGTGATAAGACTAGAAAAATCCGTGAGAAAAAACAACGACCAAGTATGCCTTTAGTAGTAAAACCAAATTCTTTAAAAAAGGAATTATTAAATAGAATAAAAGAGCATAGAAATAAAGAGATTGAACCTAGTGGAAAGCCTAGTTTTAGCGATGAATTTCATGATTCTATTAACTACTTGTCTACTTTATCAAAAAAACATAAAGATGATGCCGATAAAGAAAGACGTCGTGAATTAATGGCGAATAGAACCGTTAAAAACTATAGTTCTTATAATAATCCTAACCCGAACAATAGCAACAATTTATTAAATATTTCAACGCCAACATATCAATCGTATCAATCCTCTAAAAACAGTTATATGGTAAACTCTGAACCTATGGTAAACTATGAACCTATGGTAAACTTAGAATTGCCAGAAGAATTACAAGAAACGTATGCACCAGTTTTAATAGAACCAACTAGCGCCCCTCTTAAAATAAATACATATTCTCCAATAAACGATGTTCCGTATGGTTGCTTAAAAGGTGGAAGCAAACCAACGTTTAGAGCATGGCAATCAACTAGAAAAAACTATGATTCTTTGTCTAATCCTGCGTATAATCCTACGTCTACTTCATTTTCCACTTCAATCATGCCATCAAGACAAACTGAACAACAACAACCAAGAATAAATATTACCGAACCAATTAATGATTATAATGCAGCGAACGATAGAGAACGCAAATTAGAATTATTGCGTATGAAAATGAAAAAACAAGAAGAAGATAGATATCTACAACAACAATCGCAACAATTGCAACAATTGCAACAACAACAAACATTCATGCTCCCTCCACCCGATACTTCAATATTAAATAACAGCGTTTCTATTTCAAAAGAACTTAAGCAAAATATTGATGAACTTATTCCGCCGCCTGAAAAAAAATTCATAAAACGAACTATTAAGAGAAAGTATACGCTGGGTAAGTCAAAAATATATAACACAGTATCAATATTATTAAAAGACAACCAAACTCGTAAAAATGTATTAAATGCTCATAAGGAATTAAAACGAACTCCGATAAACGATGTTAAAAAATATTTAAAAACAAGAGGACTTATTAAGGTTGGGAGCAATGCGCCAAATGACGTATTAAGAAAAACATACGAATCTGCTATGTTGGCGGGGGAAGTCTTAAATAAGAATAAAGATACGTTATTGCATAATTTTTTACATGATACTGCAAATTAAAATAATTATAGCAATATTTTATCTATGAATAAAGTAAGTAGATCAATAATGGAAAAAATAAATAATAAATTGCCAGATGATGTTGAAAAATTTTTTAAAAGTTTAAGTAAGTATATTGAAAAACCATTATACTTTTATGGCAGCGTTCAACGTTCAGATTATTTTCCAGGTTCTAGTGATATAGATGTTGACATATTTACAGATAATGTTAATAGCACAATATCAAAAATGCAACACTTTTTGCACACTCCAAGAAAGAATTTTAAGAAGGTTTATTGGAGATTAACACAAACCGGTAAAATGGTAGATGGATATAAATTAGGATACGAAAATACAAATCTAAAATTTTCAGCGGAGTTTTCTATTTATGATAATAAATATAAAGAAGGTGTATTAAAAGAACATCGGCGTAAAATTGTTCTGCCGTACTATGCGACGTTAATATTATTAATTATAAAATTTTTATACTACGATTTGCATATATTGCCAAAAGATACCTATAGATATCTAAAAAACAAAACAATGTCTACTGGTATTGGTTTGCAAGAAGACCAGTTTTTTACAATTAATGAGAAAAAAATTAATGATGCAAAACATAAGTAACAGGCTACGCTAATAATAATAATAATAATAATAATAAAATTAACACCTTAACCAATAATATAATTTACTTATAAATAATATTATTGAAACCAAATAAAGAAAGGTATGGTATTAATATAAGTTAACCAGAATGTCCTTAGTAAAGGATTACTTTGAAAAAACAAAAAAATATATAGAAGAATATGGTGAGAATACTCTTGTTCTTATGCAAGTCGGCGCATTTTTTGAAGTTTATGGCATGCAGAATCCAACTACTAAAAATGTTACAGGGAGTCAGATTCTAGCATTTGCATCAACATGCGATTTAAATATAGCAGAAAAAAAGATATGCGTCGGAAATGAAGATGTTATTATGGCCGGGTTTTCAACGTATATGATTGAAAAGTACTTAAAAAAACTACAAGATGCTGGGTTTACCGTTGCCGTATTTGTTCAAGATGAGCAAAATAAAAACACTACTAGAAGTTTAGAAGGCATTTATTCACCCGGGACCTATTTTTCAGATTCAAACGTTAAACTAACTAATAACATCTCTTGCATTTGGATTCATGTCGCTAATAAACTTAAATCAACTAGTAACGATAAAGATATTCACATTGGTGTTGCTAATGTTGACGTATATACTGGAAAATCTACTATATTTCAATACTCTGAAATATATATTAATAGTCCTACTACGTTTGACGAATTAGAGCGTTTTCTCTCTATATATAACCCAAGCGAAGTAATTTTGATAGGAAATGTTACAGAAAAGGAAATGAATTATGTTATTAGTTACTCTAATATACAATGCAAATCTATTCATAGAATTAATATTCTAGATAATAAGGGCGATAAAACACAAACAGAAAATGTTAAACGCGCTTTTAACTGCGAAAAACAAACTTATCAAAAAGCAATTCTTGAAAAGTTTTTCAATATAACTGACTATGATGTTTTCTTCCAAAATTTTTATCAAAACATTATAGCATGTCAGGCATTTTGTTATGTTCTTGATTTTATTTATCAACATAATCCGAATCTAGTAAATAAACTTGAAGAGCCAACGTTTGATAATTGTCTAGAGAGACTTATACTAACAAACCATTCATTGAAACAACTGAATATTATTGATGATGGCGCATACTCTGGCAAATTCTCATCTGTTGAAAAATTATTGAATCACTGCATAACCCCCATGGGTAAACGCCATTTCTCTCATGCGTTACTTAATCCAACTACAAATATATCTTGGTTAAATGAGGAATATGATATTACTGAGCATATATTGAATATGTCTGAACGCAATTTTTGTTTTAAATCAAGACTAATTATGGTAAAAGATATTTCAAAAATAAACAGACAAATCGTTATGAAAAAAATAACGCCGCAAACTATTTTTCAATTTAACAATAGTATAAAAATTATTAAAGATATGTATTCTCACCTTATATCAGACCCAATTATATTAAAATATTTGAAAACCCGTTTAAACAAAACTGAAGATGTGTGTTCGGCTATTATTAATAGTTGTGATGAAATAACTGAGTTCATTGAAAGTAATTTTAATTTGACAATATGCGAAAATATAGATAGTACGCAGCAATTTGAAGTTAATTTTATAAGAATGGGAGTGGATGGCGAACTGGACAATAAGTCAAATTGTTTATTTAGTTCAAATAATAAACTAGAAGCAATTCGCAAGTATTTTCATGATAGTATTATAAAATATGAGAAAAAGGTATCTAAAAAGGCTCCTGCAGACTATATAAAAATTCACGAGACTGATAAAAATAACTTTAGCCTAGTAGCAACAAAGCGTAGATGTAATATATTGAAAGAAATGTTTAATAAAAAGGCGACTAACATAAATTTTTTAAGCACGGAAGAAAAGGAATCGGGAGTTATATTAAAATATAGTTCTAATGAATCATCTGACGAAGTAGGTGAGTTTAAATTAAAACTATTTGATAATATCTTTTTCTCTCATCAAACCAGTTCTAATGATAGTATTTCTAATCCTGATATAACTAACCTATGTACGTCAATATCGTCGGCCAAAATACAGTTAAAAGACTTAATTTCATCGGTATATATTAAACTCTTGAATCGTATGTCGGAATTTCAAAAGAGCATGCATAACATTATAGACGTTATAACAATAATAGACGTTATTTTTAATAAGGCTCATATTGCGAGAACATATAATTATTGTAAACCTGAAATTATTAATAACCCTTCAAAATCGTTCATAAACGCAACGGGATTGCGTCACTGTTTAATAGAGCATTTACAACAAAACGAGTTATACGTATCTAATGACATATCGTTGGGCGATGACATAACTAATGGAGTTTTATTGTATGGCACAAACGCAGTTGGAAAAACTAGTTTAATTAGGTCGCTTGGAATCGCAACTATTATGGCTCAAGCGGGAATCTATGCACCATGCACGTCTCTTAAACTATCGCCATATAAATATATTTTTACTAGGATTCTTGGCAATGATAATATGTTTCAGAATATGTCAACTTTTGCTGTTGAAATGTATGAATTAAGAACTATATTACGTCTGTCAAATAATAGAAGTCTTGTTTTAGGTGACGAGTTATGCTCTGGGACAGAAAGCATATCCGCAACAAGTATTTTTGTTGCTGGTATTAAACATTTAGAAACTAAGAATAGTAGTTTTATTTTTGCGACACATCTGCACGAGATTGTAACTTATCCAGAAATAACAGATTTAAAAACCGTAGCATTAAAACATATGTCTGTTTTTTATGATAAAGAGAGAGATGCGCTTATTTATGATAGGAAAATCAAAGATGGTTCCGGCGATAATATGTATGGTTTAGAGGTATGCAAGGCATTAAATCTACCAAATGACTTCATTGAAAGTGCTAATAATATTAGAATGAAGTATCATCCGAGTTCAGCAAGTATACTTTCTCTCAAGACGTCTCATTTTAATTCAAAAAAAATAGTAGGTCAATGCGAGATGTGTAATAAAAAATTTGGAACAGAGGTTCATCATTTACAACATCAACAGTCTGCGAATAAAAATGGATTTATACAAACTAATTCAGACACATTCCATAAGAATCATCCTGCAAATTTATTAACACTATGCGAGACATGTCATACTAAAATTCATAAGGAGAAAAAAACTCATAAAAAAGTTAAAACAACTAAAGGAACGGTTATCACAAACGTTTACTTATAATAATTTATAAAACGTAAAACATAAAACGTAAAACATAAAACGTAAAACATAAAACGTAAAACATAAAACGTAAAACATAAAACATAAAACGTAAAACATAAAACGTAAAACATA
>Ga0209443_1000057_pt1 | contig 65750 bp, 60 predicted proteins | sample LauGreBMM110DCMD_2_FD_187571 | JGI IMG/M metagenome (GOLD analysis project Ga0209443, IMG submission 187571) | Freshwater lake microbial communities from Lake Michigan, USA - Su13.BD.MM110.DCMD (SPAdes) (version 2) | ecosystem: Environmental > Aquatic > Freshwater > Lake | place: Lake Michigan... | reverse complement strand
TGAGGCTTTAGCGTATTTATCGGCTAATTTTTATGATAATCCATCGGAGAAAATTAAACTGGTGGGTGTAACGGGTACTAATGGTAAAACGACAATTGCTTCATTATTATATCAGTTATTTAAAAAGGCAGGATATAAAGTTGGATTGCTTTCAACCGTAAAAATTATGGTGGATACCGAAGAGTTTAAAGCTACGCACACGACTCCTGATTCGCTGACGTTAAATTATTATTTGGACCAAATGGTTCAAGAAGGTTGCGAGTTTTGTTTCATGGAAGTGAGTTCACACGGAATTCATCAAAAAAGAACAGCCGCTCTTCAATTTGCGGGAGGCATTTTTACGAATTTATCACACGATCATTTAGATTATCATAACACCTTTGCCGAATATCGCGATGTAAAAAAATCGTTTTTTGATTATTTGCCAAAATCGGCATTTGCAATAACAAATTGCGACGATAAAAATGGAGTAGTAATGCTTCAAAACACAAAGGCAAAAAAAATCACCTATGCACTAAAATCGTATGCCGATTATAAAGCACAAATTCTCGAAAATCAATTATCAGGGTTATTGCTAAAAATTAATGATAACGAAGTTTGGGTAAAATTAATTGGTTCGTTTAATGCCTATAATTTATTAGCTATTTATGCAGTTGCGGTCGAATTAGGAATCGAAAAAGTTGAGGCATTACGATTGCTTTCAGAGTTAGAAAGTGTATCTGGACGATTTCAGTTTATTGTTTCCGATACTAAAATAACGGCTATTGTAGATTATGCTCATACGCCTGATGCCTTAGAAAATGTGTTACAAACTATTGATAACATTCGTACAAAAAACGAGCAGCTAATTACAGTTGTAGGTTGTGGTGGCGATCGAGATAAAACAAAACGTCCAGTCATGGCAAACATTGCTGCTACGTTGAGTGATAAAGCCATTTTTACATCTGATAATCCAAGAACCGAAAATCCAGAAATAATCATTCAAGAAATGGAACAAGGTGTTGAACCTCAAAATTTCAAAAAAACCATTTCCATTTTAGACAGAAAACAAGCCATTAAAACCGCTTGTCAATTAGCAAACCCAAATGACATTATTTTAATTGCTGGAAAAGGACATGAAACCTATCAAGAAATAAATGGAGTGAAATATGATTTTGATGATTTAGAAATAGTTACCGAATTATTACAACAATTAAACAAATAGAAAATAAAATTCCAATAATAAAATTCCAAATCCCAAAAGGGAGGAAAATTTATTTTAACAAAAATTTGGAATTTGGAATTTAAAAAATTTGGAATTTAAAATATATAAATATGTTATACTATATTTTTCAATACTTAGACAAAGCATTTGATGTTCCTGGAGCGGGTGTATTTCAATACATAACTTTTCGTTCGGCATTGGCTTTTATTTTGTCGTTGTTGATTGCTACGATTTACGGAAAAAAAATCATCAATTATTTAAGAAATCAGCAAGTTGGTGAAACTGTGCGCGAACTAGGATTAGAAGGACAAACCGCAAAAGCCGGGACGCCTACAATGGGAGGAATTATCATTATCCTAGCAACTTTAATTCCGGTATTATTATTAGCAAAATTGAATAATATTTACATTATTTTACTAATTGTGACTACCATTTGGATGGGAGCCATTGGTTTCATAGATGATTATATTAAAATATTTAAAAAAGACAAACAAGGATTAAAAGGTATTTTTAAAGTAATTGGCCAAGTTGGTTTAGGATTAATTGTGGGTACTGTATTGTATTTAAGTCCCGATGTAACTGTTAGAAAAGATACCCTAAACTCCAGAGTAAAAATAGAAAACAATATAAAACCATCTGATTTAGAAGAAAAATCAACATCAACGACCATTCCGTTCATGAAAAACAATGAATTCGATTATGCCGAGGTACTTTCATTTATGGGTGATGATTATAAAAGTTACGCTTGGTTGATCTTTATTCCAATGGTTATTTTGATCATTACTGCGGTTTCAAATGGAGCCAATTTAACCGATGGTATTGATGGTTTAGCGGCTGGAACTTCAGCTATTTCGGTATTAACTCTTGGGTTATTCACATTCGTTTCTGGAAACATCATTTTTTCAGACTATCTGAACATTATGTACATCCCAAATGCAGGAGAAATGACGATTTTTATCGCTGCTTTTGTAGGTGCTTTAGTTGGATTTCTATGGTACAATGCTTATCCCGCATCCGTTTTTATGGGCGATACAGGAAGTTTAACTATTGGAGGAATTATTGCAGTTATTGCAATTGCCATTCGAAAAGAATTAATGATTCCGGTAGTTTGTGGTATTTTCTTAGCCGAAAACCTATCGGTGATTGTTCAAGTTAGTTATTTTAAATATACGAAAAAGAAATATGGAGAAGGAAGACGCATTTTCTTAATGTCGCCATTACATCATCATTATCAAAAGAAAGGATATCACGAAAGTAGAATAGTTACTCGTTTTTGGATTGTTGGAATTCTATTAGCTATTTTCTCTTTGGTATCATTAAAATTAAGATAGCATGCGATTGGTTGTTTTGGGAGGTGGAGAAAGCGGAGTAGGTACCGCAATTTTAGGAAGGCAAAAAGGATATGATGTTTTTGTGTCCGATTATGGAAAAATAAAAGACAGTTATAAAGAAGTTCTTACAAATTATGAAATTATCTGGGAAGATGAAAAGCATACAGAAGCATTAATTCTGAATGCCGATGTAGTAATGAAAAGCCCTGGAATTCCTGAGAAAGCACCTATTGTCAAAAAACTCATCGAAAAAGGAATTTCAGTTATTTCTGAAATTGAGTTTGCAGCCCAGTTTACAGAAGCTTTAACTATAGGAATTACAGGCAGTAACGGAAAAACGACTACCTCATTATTAACTTATCATGTTTTAAAACAAGGTGGATTAAATGTCGGTTTAGCAGGAAACATCGGAAAAAGCTTTGCCTGGCAAGTTGCTGAAAATAAGCATGATGTTTACGTATTAGAATTGAGTAGTTTTCAATTAGATGGAATTATTAATTATAAGCCACATATTGCCATCATTACAAATATTAGCCCAGATCATTTAGATCGATACAATTATGATTATAATTTATACATCGCATCAAAATTTAGAATAACAAAAAACCAAACGGAAGCAGATTATCTAATTTATGATTATGAAGATGAAGCTATACAAAATTGGTTAAGTAAGAATACAATTAAAGCAAATAAAGTTCCATTCTCGCTTTCAGAAAAGCTTGAAAATGATGGAGCATTTTTAGAAGACAACAAATTTAATAGCACAATTAATAAAGAACTATTTACTATGCAAATCAACGAACTAGCCTTAGAAGGAAAACACAACATTAAAAATGCAATGGCAGCAACTGCTGTTGCTCAGTTGTTGAATATTAGAAAACAAACCATTAGAGAAAGTTTGACTAATTTTCAAGGTGCAGAACACCGTTTAGAAAAAGTATTAAAAATACAAGGGGTGCAATATATTAATGATTCAAAAGCCACTAATGTAAATTCTGTTTTTTATGCATTAGACAGCATGACGACGCCTACCGTTTGGATAGTTGGAGGTATTGACAAAGGGAATGATTATGACGAGTTAATGCCATTGGTTCGCGAAAAAGTAAAAGCCATTGTTTGTATTGGAGTAGACAACGCCAAGATATGCGATGTATTTAATAATGTAGTAGATATTATGGTTGAAACAACCTCCATGTCAGAAGCAGTTCAGATTGCAAAACGCTTAGCAGAAAAAGGAGATACGGTGCTTTTGTCTCCTGCATGTGCTAGTTTTGATTTGTATGAAAATTATGAAGACAGAGGAAATCAATTCAAACAAGCGATTTATAATTTGTAAAATTCCAAATAATAAATTCCAAAACCCAAAAACAAATAAGAATCTATAAATAACATTTATAGACCAATTATCAATCAAAATACAACAATACAAAATACATTATACAAAAAAATATGTTCGATATCATTGGTAAAATAAGAGGAGATAAAACCATTTGGGCAATAGTGTTTCTATTAGCTTTGGTTTCTTTTTTGCCAGTTTATAGTGCCAGTACAAATTTAGTTTATGTAATCGGTAAAGGTTCAACAATAGGCTATTTATTCAAACATTTTATTCATGTTATGTTAGGGTTTGCCATTGTATTTTTTATTCATAAAACACCTTATCATTATTTTAAAGCATTATCCATTTTTGGAATTCCACTTGTAATATTACTACTGGTTTATACTTTATTTAAAGGAACGGTTATTGATGGTGCAAATGCCAGTCGATGGATTCAAATTCCTTTTGTAGGTATTAGTTTTCAAACATCAACCATTGCATTTATTGTGTTGATGATTTATGTTGCACGTTATTTATCTAAAGTAAGCGACAAAGAATATTCATTTAAAGAATCACTGTTAGAATTATGGCTACCTGTTTTTGCTATTTTGGCTTTAGTACTTCCTGCTAATTTCTCTACCACGGCTTTGATTTTTTCTATGGTTTGCATGCTGGTTTTCATTGGGCAATATCCCTTAAAATACTTGGGTTTTATTATTGGAGCAGGTATTGCAAGTTTATTATTTTTCATCATGGTTGCAAAAGCATTTCCAGATGCAATGCCCAATCGTGTTGATACTTGGATTAGTCGTATAGATAGTTTTTTTGATGACAAACCAAATGACGATGATTACCAAATTGAAAATGCAAAAATAGCCATTGCCTCTGGAAAAATTTATGGTCTTGGTCCTGGAAAAAGTGTACAAAAACATTTTTTACCGCAATCTTCCTCCGATTTTATTTTCGCAATTATAGTCGAAGAATATGGATTAATCGGAGCTGTCGGAATTATATTTTTATATCTACTCTTGTTCATTCGATTTATTATTGATGCCCAAAAAGCAACAACATTATTTGGAAAACTGCTAATTATAGGACTTGGTTTCCCAATTATTTTTCAAGCATTCATAAATATGGGAGTTGCAGTTGAGTTATTGCCCGTTACCGGACAGCCGTTGCCGTTAATTAGTAGTGGTGGAACTTCTCTTTGGATGACTTGCATAGCTATTGGAATTATATTAAGTGTTACAAAAAAGGAAGAAGAAATTGCTTTAGATTTAGACGATAAACGTAAACGCGACGATGCGTTACAACAAATTATAGACGCACAAGTTGCCCTAAATGAAGAAAAAGAAGTTGATGAAAATCAGCAAAAAATGGAGGAAATGAAATACTCCATTAGAGAAGAATTAAGTAAAGACGAAGGAGATAGTTTGTATAACGGACAAAATCCTATGAATAGCGTAAGAAATAAAGAATAAATGAAACAACCTAAATTCATAATTAGCGGAGGCGGCACTGGAGGACATATCTATCCTGCGGTAGCTATTGCTAACGAATTAAAAGCACGTTTTCCAGAAGCGCAATTCCTTTTTGTAGGTGCGCAAGATAAAATGGAAATGCAAAAAGTGCCTCAAGCGGGTTATGAAATTAAAGGATTGTGGATTGCTGGTTTACAACGAAAAGTAACGATTCAAAACATGTTGTTTCCTGTAAAATTAGTTTCAAGTTTAATAAAATCTTTCTTTATTTTAAAACGATTCAAGCCAAATGTTGTTATAGGAACAGGAGGTTTTGCAAGCGGTGCAGTATTAAAAGTAGCATCGTTATTAGCAATTCCAACTTTAATACAAGAGCAAAATTCATATCCAGGAATTACCAATAAATTACTAGCTAAAAAAGCCAATGCTATTTGTGTAGCGTATGAAAATTTGGAACGATTTTTTCCAAAGGATAAAATGATATTAACAGGCAATCCGGTCCGACAAGATTTATTGCTTCAAGCAAATAAAAGCGACGCGAATGCCTATTTTAATTTAGATGAATCTAAAAAAACGGTATTGGTTTTAGGCGGAAGTTTAGGCGCAAGAAGAATCAACCAATTAATTGAAAAAGAATTGGATTTTTTACTGACCCAAAACATTCAAATCATCTGGCAATGCGGGAAATTATATTTCGAAGAGTATGAAAAATATAACTTGGAAAAACTCCCAACTTCCAACTCAAAACTCGTAACTGTTTTGGCGTTTATTGACCGAATGGATTTAGTTTATGCTGCTGCAGATGTGATTATTTCGCGTTCAGGTGCATCTTCGGTTTCGGAACTATGTATCGTGGGAAAACCTACGATTTTTATTCCATCGCCCAATGTAGCAGAAGATCATCAAACGAAAAATGCGAAAGCAATTGCAGATAAAAAAGGTGCAATCCTTTTAAAAGAAAATGAATTGAATGAAAAATTTGAAACTAAATTTTCAGATGTAATTTCAAATGAAAATTTGCAAATAGAATTAAGCCAAAACATAAAAAAATTAGCTAAACCAAACGCAACAAAAGATATTGTTGAAGAAATTATCAAACTAATCAAAAATTAAAAATAACTTGGCGCCTTAGCGTCTTTGTGGCAAGAAAAATGAATCTAAACCAAATACATAACGTCTATTTTATCGGCATCGGAGGTATCGGGATGAGTGCTTTGGCTCGTTATTTCCAAAATATCGGTAAAAATGTAGCGGGTTATGATAAAACGGAAACGCAATTAACAGACGAGTTGCAAGCGTTAGGTTTGGCTATTCATTTTGAGGATAATATCAATTTAATTCCAAAAGATTTTTACAGCGAAAATACATTGGTTGTGGTTACACCCGCTGTTCCTGTTTCGCATTCAGAGTGGAATTATTTTTTAGAAAGAGATTATTCTATTAAAAAACGCGCCGAAGTACTTGGGTTAATTACAAAAGATACCTATTGTTTTGCGGTAGCGGGCACACACGGAAAAACAACCACATCAAGTATTTTAGGACATATTTTATATGAAAGTGGGGTAGATGTAACAGCTTTTTTAGGCGGAATTGTTGAAAACTATAATTCAAACTTAATTGGTTCAGGAAAAACAGTTACCGTTGTTGAAGCAGATGAGTTCGATCGTTCATTTTTACATTTGCATCCAAATGTATCTTGTATAACTTCAATGGACGCAGATCATTTAGATATTTATGGAGACGCGGCAAGTATTGAAGCATCTTTCAAAGAATTTGCAGCAAAAACTTCAAAAGAAAATTTATACATCATAAAAGGATTGCCTCTTGAAGGAATAACTATTGGAGTATCAAACGATGCAGATTTTTCGGCACAAAATATTCGTATCGAAAACGGCTTTTATGTGTTTGATGTGAAAACTCCAACGGAATTGGTACCAAATGTAAAATTTGGTTTACCTGGGCATCACAATTTAACAAATGCGTTATTAGCCTTTGCTATGGCAAAATCCTATGGGGTTTCAAATGATAAAATTAGCGCAGCGTTAGCTAGTTTTAAAGGAGTTAGACGTCGGTTTTCATTCCAAATACGTGAAGAAAATAGAGTATATATTGATGATTATGCACATCATCCAACTGAAATTAACGCGGTGCATCAGGCAGTTCGTGAATTATATCCAGGAAAGAAAATTATTGCTGCTTTTCAGCCGCATTTATTCAGTCGAACCAAAGATTTTGCCGATGGTTTTGCAGAAAGTCTAGCACAATTTGATGAAGTGCTGTTACTTGAAATATATCCAGCACGAGAATTACCCATAGAAGGAATCAATTCTAGTTGGTTATTAACAAAAATTGATCATCCAAATAAAAAATTAGTGAATAAAAATGAATTGATTTCTACTTTTAAAAATTCAGATGCATCAGTATTTGTAACTATTGGAGCTGGCGACATTGGCGAGATGGTAAAAGATGTTAAAAAAGCGCTTTATGAGAAGGATTAATTGGCATAGTATACGTTTAGTGATGATCATTTTTACAATGATTTTCTTGTATTCTTTTTCTTTAAAAAGGAATATAGTGCGCAAAATCAACAAGATAGAAATTAAATTTCAGTCGAATGAAAACATGTTTTTAACACATCAAATGGTTAATAACTTGTTAATACAAAATTTAGGAGGTGCTTCAAGAATACAAAAAGATAAAGTAGATTTGAATAGTTTAGAAAATTCTCTAAATCATCATGAGATGATTGAAAAAGCAGAAGTTTTTTCTACGATAGATGGTTTTCTAAATACGCGTATTACTCAAAAGATCCCTATACTAAGAGTTATTTCTGATAATGACAGCTATTACCTTGATAGAAAAGGAGATAGAATTTCATTGTCAACAAATTTTTCGGCACGAGTTCCCCTAGTCGTTGGCGAATTCAGTAAAGAAAAAAGTAAGTCATATTTGAATTTATTTAATGAAATTAACAAAGATGATTTCTTAAGTAAAAACATTACTGGCGCGCAAATCATGCCTTCGGGAAATGTGGTATTAACCAACCGGAGTTTTGATTATAAAATTGCTTTTGGGAAACCAATTAATGTAAAAAAGAAGTTAAAGAATTACAAAGCTTTCTTTTATCACGCAATAAAAGACACTTTGATTAATGAGTACAAAGAGATAAACTTAATGTTTACACAACAAGTGGTTTGTAAGAAATAGAATAAATTATGAACAAAGACAACATCGCAGTAGGATTAGACATTGGTACAACTAAAATTGTAGCAATGATTGGTAAGAAAAATGAATACGGAAAGCTAGAAATTCTTGGTGTAGGAAAATCTAAAAGTTTAGGTGTTCATCGAGGTGTTGTAAATAATATTACACAAACAATCCAGTCGATTCAGCAAGCAGTTTCAGAAGCAGAAAACGATTCAGGGTATAAAATTAATGATGTAGTTGTAGGAATTGCTGGGCAACACATTCGCAGTATTCAACACAGTGATTACATCAGTAGACCAAATGCCGAAGAAGTAATTGGCGATGTTGATATTGACACACTTATTGGTCAAGTTCATAAGTTAGCCATGTTGCCAGGCGAAGAAATTATTCACGTTTTGCCTCAGGAATTTAAAATTGATGGACAAGCCGAAATAAAAGAACCTATTGGAATGTATGGCGGAAGACTAGAATCTAGCTTTCATGTTGTGGTAGGACAAGCAGCTTCAATTCGCAATTTAGGCAGATGTGTAAAAAGTGCCGGATTAGAGTTATCTGGATTAACCTTAGAACCATTAGCTTCTGCAGATGCTGTTTTGAGTCAAGAAGAAAAAGAAGCGGGAGTTGCTTTAATTGATATAGGAGGTGGAACTACTGATTTAGCCATTTTTAAAGATGGTATTATCCGTCACACCTCAGTTGTTCCGTTTGGAGGAAATGTAATTACAGAAGATATTAAAGAAGGTTGCTCGATTATTGAAAAACAAGCTGAGTTGTTAAAAACTCGTTTTGGATCGGCTTGGCCAGGTGAAAATAGAGACAACGAAATTGTTTCAATTCCTGGATTAAGAGGAAGAGAGCCAAAAGAAATTTCGTTAAAAAACTTATCAAAAATTATTCACGCTAGAGTGGTGGAAATTATTGAACAAGTTTATGCTGAAATTAAATTATACGGTCACGAAGATCCAAAGAAAAAATTAATTGCAGGGATTGTTTTAACAGGAGGTGGAGCCCAATTGCAACACATTAAACAACTTGTTGAATACATTACTGGAATGGATACCAGAATAGGATATCCAAATGAGCATTTGGCCGGAGATTCAAACGAAGAATTATCAAGTCCATTGTATGCAACTGCAGTTGGTTTAGTAATGAACAGTATTCGAAATAATACAAAAAGTGCTACGCCATTTGTAGAAATGAAAAAAGATGAACCAGAAGTGGTTGCACGACCTCAAGTTGTAACAGAAACAACTGTTATGGCTGAAGATAAAGAAGAGTTACAGGCTACTCATTCTACACATCAAGAAACAACCGATGAGAAAATCAAACGTTCGTTTTTTGATAAATATATAGATAAGATTAAAGAATTTTTAGATAACGCAGAATAAAAGGAACTACTATGTCAGAATTTGGAAACATTTCATTTGATTTACCTAAAAACCAATCGAACGTAATTAAAGTAATTGGCGTTGGAGGGGGAGGTAGTAATGCCATAAACCACATGTTTAAACAAGGCATTAAAGGTGTTGATTTTATAGTTTGTAATACCGATTCTCAGGCATTGCAAAACAGTCCTGTACCCAATAAAATTCAGTTGGGCGTAAACCTTACTGAGGGTCTGGGTGCTGGAGCAAATCCTGAAGTAGGTCAACAATCTGCAATCGAAAGTATTGCCGAAATCGAAAAAATGTTAGATAGTAATACCAAAATGGTTTTTATCACCGCTGGAATGGGTGGAGGAACTGGAACGGGTGCTGCTCCTGTCATTGCACAATTAGCAAAAGACAGAGACATTCTTACCGTTGGTATTGTTACAATTCCTTTTCAGTTTGAAGGAAAAGTTCGCTCTGAGCAAGCGTTAGCCGGAGTAGAACGTTTACGCAAACAAGTAGATTCTTTAGTTGTTATCAATAATAATAAATTACGTGAAGTATATGGAAACTTAGGATTTAAAGCAGGTTTTTCAAAAGCTGACGAAGTTTTGGCAACAGCCTCAAGAGGAATTGCCGAAGTAATTACCCACCACTATACACAAAATATTGATCTTAAAGATGCTAAAACCGTATTATCAAATAGCGGAACAGCAATCATGGGTTCAGCAGCTGCATCAGGAGAAGATCGTGCAAAGCAAGCAATTTCTAGTGCTTTAGATTCTCCTTTATTGAACGACAATAAAATTACAGGTGCTAAAAATGTATTATTATTAATTGTATCAGGTACTAATGAAGCTAATGAAATTACCATCGATGAAATAGGTGAAATCAACGACTATATTCAGGCTGAAGCAGGTTTTAATGCTAACATCATTATGGGAGTTGGTGAAGAAGAAGCATTAGGTGATGCTATTTCTGTAACCGTTATTGCAACAGGATTTAATGTAGAGCAACAAGCCGAAATTGTAAATACAGAACCGAAAAAAATAATTCACTCGCTTGAAGACGACCAAAAAAGTGTTCATGTTTTATTGAATGACACGATTGCATCACTTTCAGTGAATGAACCTATTTTTGAAGCACCTGAGTTGAATGAAGTAATTGCCAAAAGTGAAGCTCCTGTTGTTGAAGAAGTAACACAAAAAATTGTATTCTCATTAGATGAAGTAGAAGAGCCTGTTTTTGAAATTAATGAATCTGTTGCTACAATTGATTTAGTTCCTACAACAGATTTTCTTAAAAATATTGAGGTAACTTACGAAATTGTAGCTGCAACCGCACAAACCAATTTTGAAATTATTACACCAAAAATTAGAGAAATTCAGGTTATTGATCCAGAATTTGTAATAGCAAAAGAAGATTTTAATTTTGAATTAGATTTATTTGATATTAAAACAGAATCCAAAGTTGAAAACACCATTGTGTTTGATTTAACAGAGGAAACACGTTCATTAGAAGTGAAAGATCTAATAAATGTTGTACCGGTTACGGAAGTAAATCAAAACGGAATTATTAAATATTCATTAGAGGACTATTTAGAAATTGAGACTCAAATTGAAGCAACAAAAGAAGTTAATATGGTTAATGAACCTGTTGACGAAGAGCTCAATTTTACAATGAAAAAAGAAGTTGAAAAACTTGAAAATAACATTCATTTTGATGCGGTTTCACCTTTAGAAATGTCTATCGAAGAAACATTAAAATTTAGAGCCGAAGAACGTAAACTTAAAATGAAGGATTTCAACCATAAATTCAACAACAACAACGCGCAAATTGATGAATTTGAGAAAGAGCCCGCCTATAAAAGAATGGGAATTGATGTAACATCTGCACCATCATCAAACAATAATCAATCTAGAATGTCTTTAGGAACAGATAGTAACGATGATATACAACTTCGTTCAAACAATTCCTTTCTTCATGATAATGTAGATTAATTTACAATAAACTAACCTATCTGATAAGACCCGAAGAGCAATTTTCGGGTTTTTTTCGTTACCTTTGAACAACAATTTTAATATAACAAATATAAATATATGAGTTTAGAAGTAAAAATCATGGATCATATGAAAGAAGCCATGAAAGCAAAAGATACAGTCGCTTTAGAAGCCTTAAGAGCGATAAAGTCTGCAATAATTTTAGCCAAAACTGAAGTAGGTGCTGCAGATGGTTTGTCCGAAGCAGACGAGATTAAAATGTTACAGCGTTTAGTAAAAATGCGTAAAGACAGTTACGAAATTTTTACGGCACAAAACCGTCTCGATTTGGCTGAACCAGAATTAGCCCAAATAGCAGTTATCGAAAAATTCTTACCCGCACAATTATCAGAATCAGAAGTAGAGGTAATTATTTCTAAAATCATTTCAGAAACAGGTGCTACAGGAATTGCTGCTATGGGGAAAGTTATGGGCTTAGCTTCAGCTCAAATAGGTGGACAAGCAGAAGGTAAAGTTATTTCTGGAATTGTTAAAAAACTTTTAGTTTAAAAATAGAGAATATAGAAAATAGATTAAGTCTATTATCCAAAGTCTAATAATCTATTATCTAAAAAAAACGGCTTCGTAGTTCAACTGGATAGAATGACGGATTTCGGCTCCGTTGGTTGCAGGTTCGAACCCTGCCGAGGTCACTAATAAATACTTTAAACAAAAAAAACGCCAAATTTGTTTGTGCGTTTTTTTTATTTTTAAATTAAACCTTTGAGGAAAATAAAGTTTATTATTTAGTTATTTGCTTTAAATCAGCAATAGTTGCAATTGGATCCTGCGCGCTAAAAACATAACTTCCTGCTACTAAAACATCTGCACCAGCATCGACAAGCTGCTTAGCATTTTTATTGGTTACGCCTCCATCGATTTCAATTAATGTAGCAGCATTTTTTTTGTTGATTAAAGCTTTTAGCTTTTCAACTTTTGCATACGTATTTTCAATGAATGATTGCCCTCCAAAACCTGGATTTACACTCATAATACAAACCAAATCGATATCTTGAATCACATCTTCTAGCAAGTCCACGTTGGTATGTGGATTTAGTGCAACTCCAGCTTTCATGCCTTCTGCTTTTATTGCCTGAAGGGTTCTGTGTAAATGATTACAAGCTTCATAATGAACTGTTAGTATATCAGCGCCTAACTTTTTAAAAGTTGCAATATATCGATCTGGATCAACTATCATCAAATGCACATCGATCGTTTTTTTAGCATGTTTGTTAATAGCATCTAAAACAGGCATTCCAAATGAAATATTCGGCACAAAAACGCCATCCATAATATCAATATGAAACCAATCGGCTTCACTGGTATTAATCATTTCAATATCGCGTTGTAAATTAGCAAAATCGGCAGCTAAAACCGAAGGAGCAATAAGTGTACTTTTCATGTTGTAGTTATGTTGTTTATCGTAGATTTCAAAATTCGTTGTTCAACATTGAATATTCAATCTTTTTGCAAATGTACAAATTATAAACTTTCATTTTTAGAATTTTGAATATTCAACTTGGAATGTTGAATTTTTTTTAAAAATTCCGGAAACCCGAGCAAAGCGAACAGACTGGAGTTTTATTTGGCTGAAAAAAATAAAACTCCGGTAATCAGCCGGAGTTTCAATCATCAATCAAAAAACGAACAGTTTTAAACTGTTGTTACTTTTATAGAAATCCCAAAAATTAAATTCCAAATCCCAACTTTGGAATTTGGAATTTCGTTTTTTTTGGAATTTAACCCAAATAGGTTTTCAATATTTTACTTCTTGAAGTATGTTTCAATCTACGGATAGCTTTTTCTTTAATTTGACGCACACGCTCACGCGTTAAATCAAATGTTTCGCCAATTTCTTCCAAAGTCATTGGATGTTGATCGCTTAAACCAAAATACAAACGAACTACATCCGCTTCTCTTGGAGTTAAGGTTTCTAAAGCACGTTCAATTTCAGTTTGAAGTGATTCGTGAATTAATTCTCTATCTGGATTTGGTGATTCACCAGAACGCAACACATCGTATAAGTTTGAATCTTCTCCTTCTACTAAAGGCGCATCCATTGATAAATGACGTCCTGAGTTTTTCATAGACTCTTTTACATCATTTACTGTCATGTCTAATTCTTTGGCAATTTCTTCAGCAGATGGAGCACGCTCTTGCGATTGTTCAAGCAAGGCATACATTTTATTGATTTTATTGATAGAACCAATTTTATTCAACGGTAAACGCACAATACGAGATTGTTCAGCCAACGCTTGTAAAATCGATTGACGAATCCACCAAACGGCATAGGAAATGAATTTAAAACCACGTGTTTCGTCAAAACGTTGCGCAGCTTTTATTAATCCTAAATTTCCTTCATTAATTAAATCTGGAAGTGTAAGTCCTTGATTTTGATATTGTTTTGCAACTGATACCACAAAACGTAAATTTGCTTTTGTTAATTTTTCTAAAGCTTTTTGGTCTCCCGCTTTAATTTTTTGAGCTAATTCTACTTCTTCATCAGCAGTAATAAGGTCAACTTTTCCAATTTCTTGTAAATATTTGTCTAAAGAAGCAGTTTCACGATTAGTTACCTGCTTGGTAATTTTAAGTTGTCTCATTTAATTTTCTTACTTATTAAAAGTTCTGATAGTTATACGTGGAAAATGAAAAAAAAGTTACAAAAAATTGAAATAAGTTAAACACCAACTCAAATATTCGATTTTTTAATCCTATTAATTATAATAAAATAAGATTTTAAATAATTAGATTTCTAAAAAATTAGCAACATTTTTACCATTCCACGTCCCTATAAATTTATAAGGAATAAATCTTGCAAATAGTTCTTCTTTATACCATTTTAGTTTTCTGGTAAGACGAACCACCTCTTTGTGCTTTTCATTTTTATAGGCATAATCAATCATTTCTGCTTGGGTTTTCCAAATGCTCAAAGTTGCTTGTTGGATTAAAGGCCATTCGCCAACACCAATTGATAGCGCTAATCCATCGTACTCTTCTAAGCTTTTGCTCACTTGACCCACTTTTCTCCAAAAAGAAATCAATTTTGAAATCCGAATACTAGCTCTTGTTAAAACCATAACAGGTTTATCTAAAGTCAAAGTGGCACTTGAAACAAAGGGTTGTTTTCCGTCCCATTTTCCGTGTGCTTCTGCTGCGTGTGCAAAAACGGTGAATGACTCGGCGCTTCTCGATTTATAATTGTTAAAAAATGAATTGTTTTCAAAAAAAGCAGTAGCATTTATTTCTGATTCCCAAATACATAATAAGGCATACGTACCAAAGTTAGGTTTTGAACTAAAACCATTTTCAGCACCTGAACCCAAAAGTTTGTAGAAGACTAATCCTTCAATATTTTTGAAATGGGCATGACCTAATTGCATTTGCGAAAATGCCCAAAGTTTATTGGAAAAAGTTTCCAATTTAAAAAAAGTACAAGTGGTTATTTGGCTCATTAGTTTGTGTTATATTTTAGTAGGATTTATAATTCATCCTGATTTAGATTATTTTTTTTCAACTACTACTATTTGTAAGCCCATTGGAACTAGTTTTTCAAAAGCAAAAAATGGAAATGTAACCACTTTTAAAAACACAAGCGACCAAAAATGAGTAGACATACTGCCAGACCAATCAACTCCTTTTTTTTGCATTTTGCCAAGCCACCATAGGGTAAACGCATCAAGAGTTCCATATCGTAAATGTTTTTTAATTTCCCATTTGTCTTTTTGAAACAAAAGGTCAAAACTTTTTTTGGTTGGTAACGAAATGTGTCTTGGACTGTGCCAACCTTGCCAATACGATTTTTGAATTTTTGCACTAATGCTAGTATAATCAGGTACTTCAATAATTAATTTTCCTCCGTGTTTAAGGCAATTATAGAGTGCTTCTATGGTTTGACTCGGGTTGTAATCGTGTTCCAAATAATGCCAAAGTGTAATTACATCAAATTGTTTATCAGAAACATAATCTTCAATCGCTATTTTTTTAAGTTCTAAGTTGGGAAAACTTTTATCTTTCCAACCTGAATCTGAAAAATCAATTCCAGTGCATTTTGCTTTTGCTTTTTGTTCTAAAATTTCCAAAAAACTTGGATTGCCACATCCTACATCAAGTACATTAAGGTTAGGATTGTTTTTTTTAAGATGTTTTTTTACAAGAGTAACACGCTTTAAATCTAATTTTTTTTGACTATTAGCTACAAATGAACCATACTTTCCCCAGGCTACGGCTCCTCGATAAGGTAAGTAACTGTCTGTGTAATAATGCTCTAATTGTTCAGGAGTCACTGGATTTGTTAAAAATATGGCTTCGCAATTAGTACAAATAGCAAATGTATAAAGCTCATTATTTGGCTCATGCATTAGCGCATTTGTAGATAGGTAAAAAGAACTTTCGGTTTTTTTACAAATCGGGCAATTGGCAGCATTTTTAGTTTCCATTCGATAGTTTAATTTATGAACAGCTTATGAAAAATATATAGAATAAACCAAAGTATAATATAAAACCTTATGCTATAAACTAGGACATTTATTCAGATGCTTGCTGTTTTATGCGTTTGCGATTTTAGCATGCTTTAAGGCAGCTTGAATATATTTTTTCTTAATAATTAGCATTCCAAAACTTTCGCCACCTTCTTTTCCTACATTTTTGTGATGCATTTTGTGTGCTCTACGCAAAGCCAAAACATAGACATTTTTTGTTTTAGTTAGCACCTTGAAACGTTGATGAATTACTAAGTCATGTACTACAAAATAGGCTAAACCATAGAGTAAAATTCCAAAACCAACCCATGTGTACCAAGCATATTGGTTCATCATACCAAACATAATAAGTAACCAACTTGGCACGGCATAAATGATAAAAAATAAATCATTTCGTTCAAACCAACTTTTATGGTCTTTTTTATGATGATCAGCATGAAAATACCACATAAAGCCATGCATAATATATTTATGATTTGCCCAAGCCGAAAATTCGGTTAGAATAAATGTAACTAAAACAATGCTACAATTAATTAGTATTTCCATGTTAAATAAATATAAATAATGAACTAAAAAATATAATTTGTAAAATCAATATAATCAATGAAACCGTTCGATTGCTTTTAATTAGTATAGGATAAAAAAAGTACGATATAAAAAAAGCAACTCCAATCCAACCCAAGTAATTATGAATACCTGGTAGTCCACTTTCAAATTGCCAAAAATCGAGTTTTGGGGCTACTTGTTCTATAAGCAAATCAATAAGTGTAACTAGTAAAGCAGCTACAACCAATACCGTTATTTTGTTTGCAAAGAAACTACTTACTATTCTAATTCCGGCACAAATTAGCATAGCCCAATTGATAGAGATGATTAGTGGGACTTCAAGTAATTTAAAGCCCAATCCATTCCCATAAGAATATTTTCCAAAAATTAACCCGGTTTTTACGCCAATTACTTCAATAATATAACCTAAAAAAGCTATGGTAAAAAAGGCTAGTAAGAATTTTTTGTCGGCTACAGGAATGTGAATTAAAAAAACAAAACAAGTAAGCAATAAGGTGTACGGTGTAAAAGGACTAAAAAAAGGAGGATTCATTACAAATCCAATTGATCCTGAAACATATACCAGAATCAAGAAATATAAAAAATAAGATTTGTACGTTTCTTTCATTTCAATTCTTTTTCTACTATAAGTTGACTGGCTATTTTTGCACTAAAAAGGCATAAAGGAATTCCTCCGCCAGGATGTACGCTTCCACCCACAAGAAACAAATTTTTAATGCTTGATGAAATATTAGCATGTCTTAAAAATGCTGCAAATTTATTGTTGCTAGAATTGCCGTAAAGCGATCCGCCGTAAGAAGAAGTTTGGTTTTCTATATCAACTGGACTTAGCGTACTTTCTGAAATGATGTATTTTTCAATATCGGTTTTCAACATCGCATTAATTTTGGCAACAACATTTTTTCGAATAGTTGCTGCATAATCTATACTCTCGTTTTTATTGTGTGGCACATTAACCATTACAAACCAGTTTTCGCAACCTTCTGGTGCATCAGTTTTACAATATTTTGAAGTGATATTGATGTAAATCGTAGGATCGTCAATTGGAAATTGTTTTGAAAACAAATGATCAAATTCCTTTTTATAATCATCACTAAACAAAATATTATGTAGTCCTAACGCTGCAAATTCTTTATTTATTCCCCAATAAAAAACATAAGCACTACTTGATTTCTCTTGTTGAATTAGCTTTTTAGGAGTATAAGATTTTGGCAACAAATACTTATAAAGCACATGAATATCTACATCACTTGCCACAATATCAAAAGGATAACTGACTCCGCTACTTTTAATTGCGGATATGCGGTTATTAGATCCTACTTCTAAGGTTTCAACAGCTGCATTATAGTTGATAATTACATTAGCTTCTTCTGCTAGTTTGACTAAATGTGTTGTGATTTGCTGCATACCTTTCTTAGGTAAATAAGCTCCAAGATTAAACTCTAAATGCGAAATCATATTCATTAAAGCAGGTGCTTTATAGGGATTTGAACCATTGTAAGTGGCAAATCGATTAAAAAGTTGAACCGTTTTTGGATTGGAAAATGTTTGCGAATTTTTTTCGTTCATGGTACTGAATAATCCTAAGAATGGGGAAAATAATATTCCTTTTAAAGTCTTAAAATTAATAAAATTTTTCAGTTGATGAAGCGATTGTTTCAAAAACAAATCTTCTGTAGTTTTAAAATAAAAAGCGTTGCGTTTGATGTATTTTAAAACTGTTTCTTTTTTTTCGTGAAGTTTTAAATGCACTTCCTCTGCAAATTCTTCCAAATTAGCAGACGCTTTTAGTTGCGTTCCATCCGAATAAAAATAATTAGTAATGACATCTAATTTCTGGTATTCAAATGAATGGGTGCTTCCTTGTAAACTAGTTAATTCATCTATTAACGAAGGCATTGTAAATAAAGATGGCCCTTTATCGAACCGAAATCCATTTATATTTAGTTCACTCAATTTCCCTCCAGGATAACTATTTTTTTCAAAAATGGTTACCTTAAACCCTTGATTAGCCAGTCGAATTGCCAATGCAAGACCACCAATTCCAGCTCCAATTATACCAACGGTTTTTGTCATTATATTTTAAATAAAATAGTGACGTAAAATTAATTTTTTACTAAAGGTTAAAAGTATAACAAAAGTTAAAAAATTCCTATAAATATAAAAATCAATTACCAACAAAAAACTTCAAATTTATACTTGTTTAAAGATAAAAACCCCAATTTATAATCTAAATTGGGGTTTTTGGTAAACTATAAAAAAATAAATTATTCTTTTTTCTCTTCTCTTGGAGGTCTTGGTAAAAGTGCTTTTCTTGACACTTTTTCTTTTCTAGTTTTTGGGTCAAGTCCTAAGTATTTTACTTGGAATACATCACCCATATTCACTACATCCGTAACGTTTTCAGTACGTTCCCAAGCCAATTCAGATACGTGTAATAAAACTTCGTTTCCTGGCGCATCTGTATATTCAACAACAGCACCAAAATCTAACATTTTAATTACTTTTACTTCGTAAGCTTCTCCCATTTGTGGTTTAAAAATGATAGAATCAATTTTAGCCAATACTGCAGCAATTCCGTTTGGATCAGTACCTAAAATTTCAACTACACCTTGTTCGTCAACTTCGTTAATAACGATAGTACAACCCGTAGCTTTTTGTAATTCTTGAATTACTTTTCCACCAGGTCCAATCAAAGCTCCAATGAAGTTACCAGGAATAGTACGCATGATAATTTTTGGTGCGTGAACTTTAACGTCAGCATTTGGTTTATCTAGTGTTTCCATCAATTTACCTAAGATATGTAAACGTCCATCACGAGCTTGAGCCAAGGCTTGCTCCATGATTTCATATTTCAATCCGTCAATTTTGATATCCATTTGACAAGCTGTAATTCCTTCAGAAGTTCCAGTTACTTTGAAATCCATATCTCCTAAATGATCTTCATCACCTAAAATATCAGATAAAACAGCAAAACGTTCTCCGTCAGTAATCAATCCCATCGCAATTCCAGAAACTGGACGAATCATTTGAATACCAGCATCCATTAATGATAATGTACCAGCACAAACCGTAGCCATTGAAGACGAACCATTCGATTCTAATACTTCAGAAACCACACGAATGGTATAAGGACAATCAGCAGGAATCATATTTTTCAAGGCACGTTGTGCCAAGTTTCCGTGACCAACTTCTCTTCTTGAAGTTCCTCTCAATGGACGCGCTTCTCCTGTTGAAAATGGTGGGAAATTATAGTGTAAATAGAATTTTTCTTCTCCTTGTTCAGATGGCGAATCAATTTGGTTGGCTTCTCTAGAAGTTCCTAAAGTAGCTGTTGCCAAAGCTTGCGTTTCTCCACGTGTAAACAATGCCGATCCGTGAACCGATGGTAAATAATTTACTTCACTCCAAATAGGACGAATTTCAGTAGTTTTTCTACCGTCCAAACGTGTACCTAAATCTAAGGTTACATTACGAACCGCTTCTTTATTGGTTTTGTAGAAGTATTTAGAAACTAAATCTCCATTTTCTGCTAATTCTTCTTCAGTAAATAAAGCTTTAACTTCTTCTTTTACAGCGTCAAATGCAGCTGAACGTTCGTGTTTTGCCGAACCTTTGCTAGCAATAGCATAAATTTTATCATAAGCTGCCGCTTTTACTTTAGCGTAAATAGCGTCGTCCGTTTTTTCAGTTTCATATGTACGAACTTCTTTTTTTCCAAATGCTTGCGCCAATCTTTCTTGAGCAGCAATTTGAACTTTAATATGTTCGTGAGCAAATTTAATAGCTTCTACCATTTCAGCTTCTGAAATTTCTTTCATTTCTCCTTCTACCATTGCGATAGAATCGGTTGAAGCTCCAATCATCATATCAATATCTGATAATTCTAATTGTGCACGACTTGGATTGATGATGAATTTACCATCAATTCTTCCAACTCTAGCTTCTGAAATTAACGTTTCAAAAGGAATGTCAGACAATGCAAGAGCTGCCGAAGCTGCTAATCCTGCTAAAGCATCTGGCATCACGTCTTCGTCATGAGACATTAATTGAATCATAACTTGTACTTCAGCATGGTAATCAGATGGGAAAAGTGGACGCAATACACGGTCAACTAAACGCATTGTCAATACTTCGCTATCACTTGGACGTGCTTCTCTTTTGAAGAAACCACCCGGAAAACGACCTGCTGCTGCAAATTTTTCACGGTAATCTACCGTCAAAGGTAAAAAGTCAATGCCTGGGCTTGCTTTTCTTGAAGAAACAACTGTACCTAATATTACAGTATTTCCAATTCTTACTACTACAGATCCGTCTGCTTGTTTGGCTAAACGACCTGTCTCGATTGTGATGCTTCTGCCATCACCTAAATCGATTTTTTCTACAAATAATTGTGGAATCATAAATTTAATTCTCAAAGGTTATACAAAAGGTTAGTTGTGTTGTTGTGTGTAGTTGTTTGTAACCCAATGAAAAACCAAACTTTTTCTATTAATATAAAAAAAACAAAAAGGGGCACAAAGCCCCTTTAGTTGATTATTTTCTAATTCCTAATTCTTTAATAATCTCACGATATCTGTTGATATCTTTTTTCTTTAAATAGTCAAGAAGACTTCTTCTTTTACCTACTAAAAGCACTAACGAACGCTCTGTGTTAAAATCATGACGATTTTTTTTCAAATGCTCTGTTAAGTGAGAAATTCTAAATGTGAATAATGCGATTTGCCCTTCAGCAGATCCAGTGTTTTCAGCTTTTCCTCCGTGTTTAGAGAAGATTTCAGCTTTTGTTTCTTTAGTCAAGTACATGCCAATATTATTTTAAATGATTTTTATGTATGAATTGTATGGTTGCAATTCGGATGCAAAGATAAAAATAATTTGGAATTTAGAATTATGTTTTTGAATTTATTTTGAAAATGTTACAACTTAAGCAATTTTTTCAATCGATTTGAAAGCTCTTTTTAATAAAAACGGAGTTGATAAAGTGGTAATTAACCCCATGATTACTAGCATTGAGAAGATTTCAGTATTGATAATTCCTGCTTTGTAGGCGATGTTTGCAATCACTAATTCCATAATTCCTCTTGCGTTTAAACCAATGCCTAGAGCCAGTGATACTTTGTGGTTTAATCTTGCAAATCGACCACCAATGTATCCTCCAATAATTTTCGATAAAAAGGAAACAGCAATTATAGCAAATAATAAGGGATAGTTTTGAATAGATGAAAATTGGAATTCGAGCCCAATTCCTGCAAAAAAGATAGGAGCTAAAAATCCCATTGCCATACTATTTGTAGTATTGTGGAATGTTTCTAAGTGTTTTTTTCCCACCAATTCTTTTGAAATTAGCATTGACGCAAAGAAAGCCCCAATAATAAAATGTAATCCGATACTTTCTGTAATGGTTGCAAATATTAAAATAAATACAAAAAAAACAGCAAATAAAGATTCTTTGCCTTTTAAGTAAGTAAGAATCAAATTCAGTTGATTTTCAATAAAATTTTCTTTCTGCGCTAATTTCTGAATCAATTTATAGGTTAATGCTATAACAATAAGAAAAATAATTAGCTTTAGAACAGTAAAAACAGTCGCTTGAGAAATGTTTGCGAAAGTAGGTTCAACATCTTTTAAATCTAATAAAATTCCTAAAATCGTCAGTGCAATTACATCGTCAAAAATTGCCACCGAAATTATTTTTTGGCCTACAGAAGAATTTAATTTTCCCAAATCCATCAGAATCCGGATACTAACGGGTAATGCAGTAATGGCAACACAAAGACCAATAAAAATAGTTGACATTACATCTTGTCCAAAATAATTTCCTACTAAATATCCTGAAATTAAAGGTATAAAAAAAGCAGCAATTGAAATTATTATATTTCTGCCTTTCATTGATTTTATAATTTCGTCTAAATGAATTTCGAGTCCAGCAATAATAACCAGAAGAAAAACACCAAGTTCTGAAATTACTTTTAATTCTTCTGTGCGATGAATAAAATTAAGTAGAGTAGGCCCAAGTAACACCCCAGCTAATATTTCACCAATCATTGCGGGCTGTTTAAATCGCTCCATTATTTCGCCAAAAAGTCTAGCTAAAACTAATAATATTAAAAGATTAGCAAAAAAAGGAAGTTCTAAACTAGGAACATTAAATGGCATAATAGCTTGGGTTATGGTGTAAATTGTAGACAAATATATTAAAAAGACATTGATGTTGTTACGCCTTTAAAATAATTTTACTATTTCTTGATTTACATACTCTAAAAAACGTTCGTCGGCTTCAGAAAAAGGATCTATTTCATGAGAATCAATATCAATTTGTCCAATGTTAATGCCATTAACAAAAAGTGGAACTACAATTTCTGATTTAACCGTAAAACTACAAGCAATATAATTATCTTGAGCTGAAACGTCAGGCACTACAAAATTAGAATTGGAAATCGCTACTTGACCACAAATTCCTTTTCCAAAAGGAATTACTGTATGGTCAGTAGGAGCACCAACATAAGGGCCTAAATGCAATGTTTTTGTTTCATGATTTGCAAAATAAAAACCAACCCAATTGTAATACGAAACCGAATCAGTTAATAATTGACAAATGGCTAATAGTTTTTCTTCTCTTGTTTTTTTAGGTTCTAAAACAATTTCAGAAACTAGTGTTTTCAAATTGGTAAATAACATTTTTATTTTTTTTACAAAAGTATTTATTCTACACCATAAAAAATTCTATATTTTTGTTAAAAATACATATCTTGAAAAATAGTTTTAGTCAACATAAAATTTTCTTTATTTTTTTATCAAAGTTTATACTTTTTTACATTGTTTTTACAGCAATTTATAATTTGTATTTACAGCAATTTGATCAAAAGAAGAATGAATTAGATGATTTTACCGAACTTGTTGCAACTCATACTGTAAAAATAATGTCTTTATTTACTGAAAACATTAAAATGGAATCTCATCAGTTTCAACCGGCAGTTCGATTAATTTATAATGATGTATATATTGCACGTGTAGTAGAAGGGTGTAACGCCATAAGTGTCATGATATTATTCGCGGCTTTTATCTTTTCTTTTTCGGTTCGATGGAAAAAAACGATTCTATACATTGTATTAGGAGTTTTTTTACTTCACCTATTTAATTGCATTCGAATAGCACTATTGTGTTTTTCTTTATTTCATTATAAACAATATGCTACTGTTTTACATGGAACTATTTTTCCGCTGATTATATACGGCGCTGTTTTTGTTTTATGGATTTTATGGGTAACTAAATATTCTGGTTATGGAAAAGCAACTAAAAAATAAAGGACAAATACTTTTGATAATTTCATCAATTTGCGCTTTGGTATTCATTCGATTATTTGAAGACCAACTTTTTTATGATCCATTTTTACAATTTTTTAAACAAGATTATAAAAATAAAACATTGCCAAATTTTGAAGGTGTAAAATTGTTTTTAGGAATATTATTAAGGTATTCGTTAAATACCATTTTTTCTCTTGCAATTTTATATTTATTATTTAAACAAAAAGAGTTAGTTCGATTTGCTATGATATTATATGTTGTTTTTTTTATTGGGTTACTATTTGCTTTTTTTGGATTACTTTATTTTTCAAAACAACCCGATTATTTAATTTTATTTTACATCAGACGATTCATAATTCAGCCTTTGTTTTTGGTTCTTTTTATTCCTGCATTTTATTATCAGAAACTTTCAAAATAAATTGTAAATTTGCACTAATGATTTTCAGAAAACACATAAGTATTATTTTATCCACACTTATTTTGCTTGCCAATTTAGGTTTGAGTTTTAGTGTGCATTATTGTAAGGATGAGATTGCTTCTGTTTCTTTTCAATTTAAAAAGGAAGAACCTTGTGTTGAAAAAGTTACTTCGTGTTGCGCAAAAGAAGCTTCTCATGCATCTTGTTGTTCTGATAAAGTAATTAAAGTTGAAAAGAAAACCGATGACATATTGGTTAAAACCTTTCAGTTAGAGCTTCAACCAGCTGTTTTTTATTATGTTTGGCAACCGGCGTTTATTGCTTTTAAACCAGAAATTGAGACTTCAAAGCAAGTTGGTTTTTATTGCGATTCCCATTCGCCGCCACTCTACAAACTTCATTGTCAATTAGTTTTTTACGCATAAGTTTATTGTTTTTTATTCTGTAAATCAAAGAATTATTAACAATAAATAGACGTATTATGTATAAAAAAATAGTGTTTGTGCTTTTCTTTATTTCTTCTTTTGCTTCTGCTCAAGAAATTATAAAAGGAACAGTTACAGACAAAAAAAAGCAACCATTATTTGGCGCCAATATTGCATGGCAAAATTCGAAATCAGTTACTAAAACCGATGAAAATGGTAATTTTTCAATTGAAAAGTCTACCGAAGTTTCAATTTTAGAAATAAGTTATGAAGGTTTTGAAACACAAAAAATAGTAGTTAACTCAACCGAAATCCTCACAATTATTCTCAAAGAAGTAAACAGTCTCAAAGAAGTTACCATTTCAAAAACAAAGAAAAGTACTGAACATTCGCTTTATAAAGTTACTAATGTGCAAACCATGGGACAAAAGGAATTATTAAAAGCGGCTTGTTGTAATTTGTCGGAAAGTTTCAGTACAAATCCATCGATTGATGTCAATTTTTCTGATGCAGTAACTGGTAATCGTCAAATTAAAATGTTAGGATTAACAAGTCCTTATATTTTAATTACTGATGAAAATATACCTTCTGTTCGAGGCGCTTCACAAGCCTACGGATTGTCTTTTGTGCCTGGAACATGGGTAGAAAGCATTCAAATTACAAAAGGCGCAGGAAGTGTTATAAATGGTTACGAAAGTATCTCGGGACAAATTAATTATGAGGTATTAAAACCCTTTAATGACATTCCTTTTTTCTTAAATCTTTATGGTTCACAAGACAGCCGATATGAATTAAATACGAATTTCAATCATAAATATTCTGATAAATTAAGTGCGACTTTATTTCTGCATGGCAATACAAGACAAAGTAGAAACGATATGAATAATGATGGATTTTTAGATAATCCAATTGGCAAACAAGTCAATATTTTAAATCGTTGGCAATATAATGATGCCGAAAAGGGTTGGGTTAGTTTTTTAAACCTTCGTTATATGAATGATGAGAAACAGGCAGGACAAGTTAATTTTAATCCGGAAACAGATAAATTTACTACAAATGCTTGGGGAAGTGAGGTAAATACTGAGAAAATTGAGATTTCAAATAAAACAGGTTATGTTTTCCCCGATATGCCTTATCAAAGTTTTGGTTTTCAAAATTCATTTCAATCTCATAAACAAGAATCCTATTTTGGTTTCAATCAATATACTATTCATCAAAAGAGTTTCTATTCAAATCTATTATTCAATTCGATCATATCAAATACAAAGAATAAATTTACCACAGGAATTAATGTTGCACATGATCAATATAATGAAGCGGTTGCGTTGAATTTTAATCGCGATTTTTCTCGAATTGATAACTCATTAGGAGCCTTTTTTGAATATACATTTGATAATTTAGACAATTTTAGCTTAGTTGCTGGTGCAAGAATTGATCAACACAATAGATTAGGAACTTTTATAACCCCAAGATTGCACATTAGATATAATCCATGGGATCAAGCGGTAATTAGAGCTTCTGTTGGAAGAGGAAAACGTGCGGCCAATATTTTTGCAGAAAACCAACAATTATTTGCTTCCAATAGAAATTTCTCTATTTTAAATTCTGATGGGAAACTATATGGATTAAATCCTGAAATTGCATGGAATTATGGAGTAAGTTTTATTCAAAAATTTAAACTTTTAGGAATGAGTTCTGAAGTAGTATTCGATTATTATGTTACTGATTTTCAAAATCAAGCAGTGGTTGATATTGATGCTAATGCCCAGCAAGTGCTGTTTTACAATTTAGAGGGAAAAAGTTTTGCTAATTCTTTTCAAGCAGAGTTTAGTATTGAATTGATCAAGCATCTTAACTTTAAATCGGCTTATAAATATTTTGATGTTCAAACGCAATATTCATCGGGTCAATTACAAAAAGCATTACAAGCAAAGCACCGAATTTTTGGAAATTTATCTTTTGAAACACACATCAAAGAAAAAGGGCAACAATGGAAATTTGATGTTACCTACAACTGGTTAGGAGAACAGCGTTTGCCAAATACTACTTCTAATCCAGTAGGATATCAATTGACTGATTATGCACCTTCATTTGCTGTTATGAATGCACAAATTACCCGAACTTTTTCCAGTACTTTTGAATTGTATGTTGGAGGAGAGAATATTGGTAATTATAAGCAAAATAATGGTATTGTTCAAAGTGAGAATCCTTTTGGTACTTATTTTGATAGTAGTATGTTATATGGTCCTGTTTTTGGTCAAATGTATTACGCCGGATTGCGATTTAAAATTAAATAATTAACTTAATAATATCAAAAATGAAAAATAGTATAATAGTACTTTTAGTTGCTTTTTTGTCAATTTCTGCAGTAGCTCAAGATGCAAAAAGCAAAAATAAAAAAGTTGTCTTTAAAGTAGTTGGTAATTGCGAAATGTGTGAAAAGCGTATTGAAAAAGCTGCTTTTTCAGTTAAAGGAGTTAAAAGCGCTGAATGGCATGTAGATTGTCAAGATATTCATTTATTAATTGATGAAACAAAATGTTCAAAAGAAGACGTTGCAAAAGCAATAGCTTCTGTAGGCCACGATACTGAATTTGCAAAAGCTGAAGACGCTGTCTATGAAAAACTTCATGGATGTTGTTTGTATGAAAGAATCAAATAAATTAGCAAAACAAAACCCCGATTTGAAATCTCAAATCGGGGTTTTTATTAACTAATTTTATTATTTTTTTTACATCATTCCTGGCATTCCTCCACCCATTGGCATGGAAGCAGATTCTTCTTTAATATCAATCAAAGCACATTCAGTAGTTAAAATCATGCCTGCTACAGAAGCTGCATTTTCTAAAGCTACACGAGTTACTTTTTTAGGATCGATAATTCCAGCAGCTAACATTTGAACGTATTCTCCTGTTTTTGCATTGAATCCGAAATCGTCTTTTCCATCTGTAACTTTTGCAATTACTACAGAACCTTCACCACCAGCATTTTCAACAATAGTTCGCAATGGAGATTCAACTGCTTTATTGATAATTTGAATTCCTGTGGCTTCGTCTGCATTTTCGGCTTTAATGTTTACTAAAGCTGCTTTTGCTCTCACTAAAGCAACACCACCACCAGCGACTATACCTTCTTCAACCGCTGCACGAGTGGCATGTAACGCATCGTCAACACGATCTTTTTTCTCTTTCATTTCTACTTCAGAAGCAGCGCCTACATATAAAACCGCAACTCCACCAGCTAATTTAGCCAAACGTTCTTGCAGTTTTTCTTTATCATAATCAGAAGTTGTTGTTTCAATTTGTGATTTGATTTGGTTTACTCTTGCTTTAATGTTTTCAGCAGCTCCAGCACCATTTACAATTGTTGTATTGTCTTTGTCAATTGTAATGTTTTCTGCTGTTCCTAACATGTCTAAGGTAGTATTTTCTAATGAATAACCACTTTCTTCAGCAATTACAGTTCCACCAGTTAATATAGCGATATCTTCTAACATTGCTTTTCTTCTGTCTCCAAAACCAGGTGCTTTTACAGCAGCGATTTTTAACCCACCTCTTAATTTATTTACTACTAAAGTAGCTAACGCTTGTCCGTCAACATCTTCAGCAATGATTAATAATGGTCTTCCTGATTGTGCTACAGGTTCTAAAACAGGCAGTAATTCTTGTAAGTTTGATATTTTTTTATCGTATAATAAAACGTATGGATTGTTTAATTCTGCAACCATTTTATCAGCATCTGTTACAAAGTAGGGTGACAAATAACCTCTATCAAACTGCATACCTTCAACAACATCAACATAGGTTTCCATTCCTTTTGCTTCTTCCACAGTGATAACGCCTTCTTTTCCAACTTTTGAAAAAGCTTTAGCAATTAAATCACCAATAGTTTCATCATTGTTAGCAGAAATTGACGCTACTTGTTTTATTTTTTCTGATGAATCACCCACAGCAACTGCTTGCTTGCCTAATTCAGCAACAATAGTTTCCACCGCTTTATCGATTCCTCTTTTTAAATCCATTGGATTGGCTCCAGCAGCTACGTTTTTCAAACCTTCTTTTACGATGGCCTGTGCTAATACTGTTGCAGTAGTGGTTCCGTCGCCAGCTAAATCATTGGTTTTAGAAGCTACTTCTTTAACCATTTGCGCTCCCATATTTTCTAATGGGTCTGCTAATTCGATTTCTTTTGCTACTGAAACCCCATCTTTAGTTACTGTTGGGCCACCAAATGATTTTGAAATAATTACATTTCTTCCTTTTGGACCTAAAGTTACTTTTACTGCATTTGCTAGAGCGTCTACACCGCGTTTTAAACCATCGCGAGCTTCAATATCAAATTTTATATCTTTTGCCATTTTAATTTTTGTTTAAAGTTTAAGGTTGTTTTTGTTTAACGTTGAACTACCAATAAATAATATTTTCAGAAATTAAAGTTTTTTAACTTGAAACTTTAAACCTGAAACTAAGAGTTTTATAATATTGCATAAATTTCATCTTCTTTCATAATCAGGTAATCTTTTCCTTCATATTTGAATTCGGTCCCAGAATATTTACCATAAAGTACGGTGTCGCCAACTTTAACGGTCATAGTGTAGTCTTTTTTGCCATTTCCTACGGCTACTACAGTTCCTTTTTGTGGTTTTTCTTTTGCAGTATCTGGAATAATTATCCCAGATGCAGTTGTTGTTTCAGCTGCCAACGGAGCTATAACAACTCGGTCTGAAATAGGTTTAATGTTTAATGACATAATTACTTTTTTTAATTATTATATTTTTCATTTACTTTTATTCAGAAATTATGCCATTTTAATTTCATGTCATTTTTTCTGAAATAAAAAAGCCAGCACTGACAGGCTGGCATTTTTAATATTTTTATAAATTCTTACTTTGTAGAATCTTTTGCAACTGGAGCAGTTGTTTGTTTGTTTGGCTCAAGAGTTTTTGGAGTAGCTGTTGAAGTATCCGTATTTTCTTGTCCTAATATTTTAGAATCTGTAGCAGCATTTCCTCCATTAAAACTTATACTTGACAATAAGATTAAAGCAATAAGTATTCCACCTAAAGTCCAAGTGCTTTTGTCTAAAAAGTCGGTTGTTTTTTGTACACCACCTAATTGTTGTGAACTTCCAAAAGAAGATGATAAACCACCACCTTTAGGATTTTGAACCATAATCGCTAAAATTAATAAAAAACAAACAATTGTTATTGCAATTAAAAAACCTGTGAATCCCATAATTAATTATTATTTTGTTGTAAATTTTTGATTTCGTTTATTTGGTCTGCAAAGAAACTACTTTTTTCTGGATATTTCAAAATTAATATTTCATAAGCTTGTATTGCTTTGTTATATTTTTTTTGTTCTAAGTACACCTTTGCTAGTGTTTCGGTCATCAAATGTGTTGGTTCTTCAATACTTTTAATATTATTTTCAGTAGTATGACCGTTGTCTTTTATTGGAGGAATTTTTGGATTTGCTTCAATAAATTTGTCAATCAGGGCTATTTTTTTTTGTTTTTCAGCTTCTAAATTTAAACCATTTTCCAAAATATCTCGCTGAATAGGGTTTAATTTAGTAAGTTGTAACCATTCTTGAAACGAATGCTTTTCTGATTTTGAAAAAGATATTGGAACACCAATTCCCAATTTATCTTCTGGAGTTGATGTAAATTCTTCGTTTTCTTTTTCGACAGTTGAATTTGTTTCGGGGATAATTTTTTCAATAGCATGAACATCAATGTCTAAAATATATTTTTGAATGGCATCAATTTTTTCTTGTTGAATTGTTGTGAAATTTTCAGAAGTTATGAATTCAAATAAAATTGTTCGATCTGTTGTATATGCTGCCGTTTTTTTTAATTCGTAGTTATATCTAAAACTTTCTTGATTAAACAATCCTTTCAAATGTAAAGCACGCGCAGCTTGAAAATAGGGATATTGCAATACCACATTTTCTAGCGCGATTGTCTGTTTTTCATTCGTCGCTTCAGGTTTGTTTAAAAGATAAGTTAAATCGGATATATTCAAAATTAAAAAATTATTTTGTTACCATTTTGCTAATGATTCATTAAAAATATCTTGGGTAATTCGTTCGAAAATTTCTTCTAACCCTGCAGATAATTTCGAACCTACTAATTGTTCATTTGCGTCAAAATCATAGAAAAAGGAGAATCTTTTTTCAAAGTTATCATCTTCTTTGTTTCTGTTTGAAAACCTAACATTTACAGCAATTGTTAATCTGTTTTGCGCTGCTCTTTGGTCTGCCGTTGCCGTCATTGGAGAAATTCTATAGTCCACAATTTCACCTTCATATAATAATTCACCTCCTTGATTAACTAAATTTAAATTGGTCTGGTTTTGAATTATATCTTGTAATTCTCTTGTAAATTTTAAATCAATTCCAGGTTCAATTAGATCGGCATTATTTTGGAAATAATTCACCTGAAATGTCTTTGCATTAACAGGTTTTGCTCCGGTGAAATTGTAAATTCCACAACTATTTAAAAGTAGTGCAATTGTAATGCTTAAAACAATAATTACATATTTCATTATAAATCGTATTGTTTAATTTTTCTATATAAGGTGCGTTCAGAAATACCTAATTCATCTGCAGCTGCTTTTCTTTTTCCTTTATTGCGTTCTAAAGATTTTTTAATTAGTTCTATTTCTTTAGCTTCTAAACTTAATGTTTCTTCTTCATCAACTGTTTCGGTAAATAAGTAATTATCATCATCTTCAAATTCTTCCGCAAGCATATTGTTTTGAGTCGGAATCATTTCTACTCTTGGTTTTTCTTCAAAAATAGTATTTTCTTCCGGATTTCCGTAAATTTTTTGGATTAATCCTTTATTTGTTTCTTGAACTTTTGAACTTCCATTTTGCATTAACTCCATCGTAAGTTTCTTCAAATCGTTCAAATCACTTTTCATATCAAAAAGTACTTTGTATAAAATTTCTCGTTCGTTACTAAAATCACTTTCCGATTTTTTTGTACCAATTACGGATGGTAAATTTTGATTTTCTATTGGTAAATAAGACAAAAGTGTTTGTGACGAAATTTCGCGTTTCGTTTCTAAAACAGAAATTTGTTCTGCAACATTGCGCAATTGGCGAATATTTCCACTCCATTTATATTTTAATAAGAATTGAATGGCTTCTTCTTCCAATTTTATAGGTGGCATTTTGTATTTGTAGGCAAAATCGGCAGCAAACTTTCTAAAAAGTAAGTGAATGTCTTCTTTTCTATCGCGAAGTGGCGGCAACATAATATCTACCGTACTCAAACGATAATATAAGTCTTCTCGAAATTTACCTTTTTCAATGGCATCAAACATATTCACATTGGTAGCCGCTACAATTCTAACATTTGTTTTTTGAACCTGAGACGAACCCACTTTTATGAATTCACCATTTTCTAAAACACGCAATAAACGCACTTGAGTGGTCAAAGGCAATTCGCCCACTTCGTCCAAAAAGATAGTTCCGCCATTGGCTACTTCAAAATAACCTTCACGCGCCCCAGTTGCGCCAGTAAACGAACCTTTTTCATGTCCAAAAAGTTCACTATCAATAGTTCCTTCTGGAATGGCGCCACAGTTTACAGCAATGTATTTGCCGTGTTTTCTGTGCGAAAGAGCATGAATAATCTTTGGAATATTTTCTTTACCCACACCACTTTCACCGGTTACCAATACCGAAATATCCGTTGGAGCTACCTGAATGGCTTTCTCCACGGCACGATTGAGTTTTGGGTCGTTCCCAATAATTTCAAATCGTTGTTTTATAGCTTGTACTGATTCCATTTTTTAATTTATAATTAATAATTGACAATTGATAATTTAGTTATTTCCTAATTGTTCATTATCCATTGTTAATTTTTAATTGTTTAGGTTCATGATTTCAGAATATCCAACCGCTTCTCCAATCAATGTTGCAGCGGTACAATCGGTAATTTTTACTAGTACAAATTCGCCTATTTTGTAATTTTCTTTTGGGAAAACTACTACGGTGTTTTGCGAGTTTCTTCCACTCCAATGTGCATCAGAACGTTTTGATGCTTTCTCAACCAATACTTCTACTTCTTGTCCAATGAAACGTTGTGTTCTTTCTAAACCTATTTTTTGTTGCAAATCGATGATTTCGTTTAAACGTCTTTTCTTCACTTCTTCAGGAACGTCGTCTTCCATTTTTCTGGCAGCTAATGTTCCTGGACGCTCAGAATACGCAAACATAAAGCCGAAATCATATTTTACATATTCCATCAAACTCAAGGTGTCTTGATGATCTTCTTCTGTTTCTGTTGGGAAACCCGCAATCATGTCTTGAGACAAAGAGATATCTGGAATAATTGAATAGATTTTGTCAATCAACGCCATGTATTCTTCACGGGTGTGTTGACGATTCATCTCTTTTAGAATTCGTGTGCTTCCACTTTGAACGGGTAAATGAATGTAATTACAAATATTGTGGTGTTTTGCCATCGTTTCAATCACTTCAACATGCATGTCTTGCGGGTTCGATGTTGAAAAACGAAAGCGCATTTTTGGAAATAACGTAGCGCATTTGTCGAGCAATTGTGCAAAATCCATTGCTGTAGCTTTTTGCATTTCGGTAGCTTTTTCGTAATCTTTTTTCAAACCACCACCATACCAAAGGTAACTGTCTACATTTTGTCCTAACAAAGTTACTTCTTTAAAACCTCTGTCATATAGATCTTGGATTTCATCAATAATACTTTGAGGTTCACGACTACGTTCACGCCCACGTGTAAAAGGCACGACGCAAAACGTACACATATTATCGCAACCTCTTGTAATGGAAACAAAGGCATTTACACCATTACTATTTAAACGAACAGGCGAAATATCACCATAGGTTTCGTCTTTAGAAAGAATTACGTTGATGGCATCTCTTCCTTCTTCTACTTCGGCTAATAAATTAGGTAAATCTTTGTAAGCGTCTGGTCCAACGACCATATCCACAATTTTTTCTTCTTCTAAAAACTGACTTTTCAAACGTTCCGCCATACAACCTAAAACCCCAACTTTCATCGATGGATTAATTTTTTTAACCGCGTTGTATTTTTCTAAACGTTTACGAATAGTTTGTTCCGCTTTATCGCGAATAGAGCAAGTATTGACCAAAACTAAATCGGCATCTTCTAAGTTTTGAGTCGTATTATATCCGTTTTCATAAAGAATAGAAGCCACAATTTCGCTGTCCGAAAAATTCATTTGGCAGCCATAACTCTCTATAAAAAGTTTTTTTGTATTTACTTCTTTTTGGTCAAGCACTAAACTCTGACCTTGTTTTTTTTCATCAATTTCCTTTTCCATACTAAAGAGCTACTTTGATTCATTCCGAAGTTTCGGATTGCAAAGATAATACTAAAATCTAAAATATGACAAGATGTCAGTAAAGGTTTAACAAGATTTTTTAATTATTTTTTCTGCTTTGTCTTTAATTTTATTTTTTTATTGGTTTTTTTCTTCACTATAATAGGTATAAATTAGTATCAAATGGAATTAAATATTGGTAAAAATGCAATATAAAAGTCAAAATTTAAAAAAAATAGATACTTTTGCCGAACAAATAACAAAGTGAAATGGCAAAGAATTTAGTAATCGTTGAGTCACCAGCTAAGGCAAAAACCATCGAAAAATTTCTAGGAAGCGACTATCAAGTTGAGTCGAGTTATGGGCATATTGCCGACTTGCCTTCGAGAGAAATAGGAGTAGATGTAGCCAATGGGTTTAAACCAATATATGAGGTTTCGGCAGATAAAAAAGCATTGGTAACCAAATTAAAAGGATTAGCTAAAAATGCCGAAATGGTTTGGTTGGCTTCTGATGAGGACCGTGAGGGAGAAGCGATTTCTTGGCACTTATCTGAAGAATTAAATTTAAAACCAGAAAAAACAAAACGCATCGTTTTTCACGAAATTACGAAAACAGCGATTCAAAAAGCAATCGAAAACCCAAGAGGAATTGATTATAACTTAGTAAATGCACAACAAGCACGAAGAGTTTTAGACCGTTTAGTAGGATATGAATTATCGCCAGTACTTTGGAAAAAAGTAAAAGGAGGATTGTCTGCTGGTCGTGTACAATCGGTTTCTGTTCGGTTAATTGTGGAACGTGAACGCGAAATTCAAAATTTCAATCCAGAAGCTTCATATAGCATTACTGCAGAATTTACAAACGAAGCAGGAAAAACATTTAAAGCAAAATTGCCAAAAAACTTTGCTACCAAACAACAAGCTGAAGATTTCTTAACTAAAAATATTGGTTCAACCTATAAAGTAGGGGATTTAGAAACCAAACCCACAAAAAAATCACCAGCAGCGCCATTTACGACTTCAACACTGCAACAAGAAGCCGCTAGAAAACTGTATTTACCTGTTGGAATTACGATGCAAATTGCACAACGTTTATACGAAGCCGGACTTATAACTTATATGAGAACCGATAGTGTAAATTTATCGCAAGAAGCCATGGCGGCAGCTCAAGCTGAAATTACAAGTTACTATGGAAAGGAATTTTCGAAACCAAGAAATTTCAACACCAAATCAAAAGGAGCACAAGAAGCCCACGAAGCCATTCGTCCAACCGACATGTCGCGTCATACCGTAAATATTGATAGAGATCAAGCGCGTTTGTATGATTTAATTTGGAAAAGAACTTTGGCATCTCAAATGAGCGATGCCGAATTAGAAAGAACAAATGTAAAAATTGAAGCAAGTAATCATTCGGAGACGTTTACAGCAACTGGAGAAGTAATCAAATTTGAAGGTTTCTTAAAAGTGTATTTAGAAGGACATGATGATGATGAAGAGGAACAAGAAGGAATGTTGCCCGCTTTAAAAGTAAACGAAAAACTTACTAATAATTATATCATGGCTACCGAACGTTTTTCTCGTGCGCCAAGTCGTTACACCGAAGCTTCTTTGGTGAAAAAATTAGAAGAATTAGGGATTGGTCGTCCGTCAACGTATGCGCCAACTATTTCTACGATTATTGCTAGAACCTATGTGGAAAAAGGAAGTTTTGAAGGACAAGAACGAAAATACACCCAAATAGTTTTAAAAAATAGTGAAGTAAAAGCGCAAGTTTTAACTGAAAATGTAGGATCAGATAAAGGAAAGTTAGTTCCAACGGATATCGGAATTATCGTGAATGATTTCTTGGTGAAAAACTTCGGAACTATTTTAGATTATAATTTCACTGCAAAAGTGGAGCAAGATTTTGATGAAATTGCAGAAGGAAAAGTGGATTGGGCAAAAATGATGAATGATTTCTACAGCCATTTTCATCCGAACGTAGTTGATGTTGAAAAAAATGCCGATAGAGAAAGTGGTGAACGTATTTTAGGAATGCATCCTGTTTCAGGAAAACAAGTTTCGGTACGTTTAGGGAAATATGGTGCCATGGCTCAAATTGGTGATATTGATGAGGAAAATAAACAATTTGCCAGTTTACGACCAGATCAAAATATCGGAAACATAACCTTGGAAGAAGTATTAAATTTATTCTTACTTCCAAAACAATTAGGCAACTACAAAGGAGAAGAAATTGAAGTAAACAATGGTCGTTTTGGGCCTTATGTTAAATTTGGAACCCAATTTATTTCGTTACCAAAAGGAGTTGATCCAATGGATGTAACTATGGAAACTGCTCAAGGATTAATTGATGAAAAAGCACAGGCAGATGCTCCAATTGGAACGTATGATAATTTACCAATTCAAAAAGGTGTTGGGCGTTTTGGTCCTTTCATTAGATGGAACGGCATGTTTATCAACGTGAATAAAAAATACAATTTCGATAATTTATCTCAGTCAGATTTGAATGAGTTAATCGAAGAAAAACAACAAAAAGACATTGATAAAGTACTTCACGACTGGAAAGAAGAAGGTATTAAAGTAGAAAAAGCACGATGGGGTCGTTCTGTGATAACAAAAGGAAAAATAAAAATTGAATTAAGCAAAGACGTTGATGCAAGTAAATTAACATTAGCGCAAGTTCAGGATTTAATTGAAAAGAAAACTCCTGCAAAAAAAGCATCCGCAAAAAAAGCAACTACTAAGAAAACAACCACAAAAAAGAAATAGCCAATGGTTTTCGATTTTTTGCAACCCGTTTCTTCAGCTGTAGAAGAATATATTTCAACCTTAAGTAATCAAACATTAGGGAAGAAAGTAGTACTTCATACTCAAACCGATTTTCCGGTATTGGAAAACATTGCTTTGGCCTTAATTACTGTGAATGAAAATAGAGGAGCCGCAAAAGAAAATGAAGCTTGTAATTTTGATAGTTTTAGAAAAGAATTTTATAGTTTATATCCAGGCAATTGGGCTGTCTCAATGGCTGATTTAGGTTCTATTGAGGCTGGAGAGCGTATTGAAGACACTTATTTTGTATTGAAAAAGCTGGTCGAAGAACTTGTAAAGAAAAGAATTATCCCAATAGTTATTGGAGGAAGTCAAGATTTGACTTATGCGATGTATCGAGCCTATGATAATTTAGATCAAATGGTGAATTTAGTAACCGTTGATAATCAATTTGATTTTGCAAAAGAAAATGCGTTGTTGTCCAATTCTTATTTATCTAAAATTATCATTGAAGAGCCCACAAATTTGTTTAATTATGCAAATTTAGGGTACCAAACTTACTATAACTCACAGGAAGAAATTGATTTGATTGAAAAGATGTATTTTGAAGCGTATCGATTAGGTGAAGTAGCTAATAATATTGCTGTGGCCGAACCTGTTTTTCGGGATGCTGATTTAGTAAGTATTGATGTTACGGCAATTCAATCGTCCTATTCTGGAAATTTTTCAGAATTCAATCCGAACGGTTTTAATGGAAAAGAAATATGTTCATTAACTCGATATGCCGGTATTAGTGATAAAGTTTCGACTTTTGGAATATTTAATTTTAATACCGTTTCGCAGGAAGAAATTTTAATTGCACAAATGGTTTGGTATTTTATTGAAGGATTTAGTTTCAGATCTAATGAGTATCCTTTTGGAAGCAAAGAAAAGTTTATTAAGTATATTGTCCCAATTGATGAAGAAGAATTGGTATTTTACAAAAGCAATATTTCAGGTCGATGGTGGATTGAAATTCCTTTTTTATCAAATGTTAATAATAAATTGAAAAGAATTACGTTATTACCTTGTACAAATGAAGATTATTTAGCAGCTTGCGAACAAGAAATACCTGAAAGATGGTGGAAGGCACAACGAAGAAATATAGTCTAAGTGATTATGTTTTAAGCTGTTTTATTAATAAAATAAGTATGAATTTATAAAAAACACATATTTTTTGCACGTTTTTTCAAAAAAAATTGTTTTTTTCAAAATTATTGAATAGGTTTACGCCCTTAAAAATGTATACAATTAACCCAAATTTATATGAAGAAGTTCATTGCATTTTCAGCAATTTTATCCTTATTTATCAGTTGTGGTAAAGGCGATAGAGGAGAATTAGTCGGAGTTAAAGGCAAAAAATGGCATCCTGAGAAACCTTACGGGATGACATTAGTTCCTGGAGGAGCCTTTATCATGGGTAAATCAGATGATGATTTAGCTAATATCCAAGACGCACCTACCAAAACAGTTACAGTTACCTCATTTTACATGGATGAGACGGAAATCACCAACAATGAATACCGTCAGTTTGTAAATTGGGTAAAAGATTCAATCATTAAAACCCGTTTAGCAATCACTGCTGATGAGCAGGACAAAAAACCAGGTACCGGCGGTATCGGGGAATTTGCCTTTGCTGATGCAGATACAACAAAGATGTCGGTTTATGATAAGTACATGTACAAAAACTATTACAGTGTAGGTTCAGATGATGATATGTATTCTGGGAGAAAATTAAACCAAAAAATAAAACTTATTAAAGAGACTAAAAAGTATCCAGATGAGTTATATGTTGAGGTGATGGATTCTATGTATTTGCCAGAATCAGAATCGTACAATGGTTTAAAAACTATTGACGCATCAAAATTGAAGTTTAAATACAATCAGGTTGATTTAAATAAAGCGGTTAAAAAGAAAGGTAGAAAAAATTTCTATGAAAAAACACCGCCTATCGAAATATATCCTGATACAACAGCATGGATTAAAGATTTTGCATACTCATATAATGAGCCAATGCACAATAGTTATTTCTGGCATAAAGCTTATGGAGATTATCCAGTAGTGGGTGTATCATGGAATCAATCAAAAGCATTTTGTGCTTGGAGAACAATGTACAAAAATGGGTACATTAAAAAGAAAAAAGGAAGAGATCAAGTAAATGAATTTAGATTACCAACCGAAGCAGAATGGGAATATGCTGCTAGAGGAGGAATCGAAGGCGCTACTTATCCATGGGGAGGCCCTTATGCTAAAAATGACAGAGCTTGTTTCTTAGCGAATTTCAAACCTGTTCGTGGAGATTATGCAGCAGACGGTGCTTTATACACGGTTGAGGCAAAATCGTATGAGCCAAATGATTTTAACTTATACAACATGGCTGGAAATGTTGCAGAATGGACGGAGTCTTCTTATTTTGCAGAATCCTATGAATTTGTTTCAACTATGAATCCAAATGTATCCGATAGAACAAACCAACGAAAAGTAGTACGTGGTGGTTCATGGAAAGATGTAGGATATATGTTACAAGTATCAACTCGTGATTTCGAATATGCTGATTCAGCAAGAAGTTATATCGGATTTAGAACTGTTCAAGATTACATGGGAACAGTTTCTACCGGAAAAAACCCTAAATAGTATTAAACCAATTTTATTATAATTAACTTAACTAACAAATTTATTTATTATGGCATTATTAAGCAAAAAAACAATGGGTTTCCTTTATGGAATGGGAGCAGCAGTAGTAATCGTTGGAGCATTATTCAAATTACAACATTGGACTGGTGCAGATATCATGCTTATCATTGGATTATTAACAGAGGCAGCTATCTTTGCTTTATCAGCTTTTGAACCGGTTGAAAAAGATTTAGATTGGTCTTTAGTATACCCAGAATTAGCTGGTGGTGAATCTACTGGTAAAAAAGCAAAAGGTGAAAGCCCAGCTGAAGCACAAGGATTATTATCTCAAAAATTAGATAATATGCTAAAAGAAGCTAAACTAGATGCTGAATTAATGGCAAGCTTAGGAAATAGCATTAAAAACTTTGAAGGTGCTGCAAAAAGTATTTCTCCAACTGTAGATGCTATGGCGGGTCAAAAGAAATATGCTGAAGAAATGGCTGCTGCAGCTTCTAATATGGAAGCTTTAAACGGTTTATATAAAGTTCAATTAGATAGTGCAGACAGAAACGCACAAGCCAATCAAGAAATTGTAGAAAATGCTGCTAAATTAAAAGAGCAAATGCAATCAATGACTTCAAACATTGCGTCTCTAAACGCTGTTTACGGAGGTATGCTTACTGCTATGAGTAACAGAGGATAATTAGTTTTATCAGTAAATTTATTAATTAAAACTAATTTAAAGAAAAAATGGCAGGAGGAAAATTAACCCCTAGACAGAAGATGATTAACCTGATGTATCTGGTTTTCATCGCAATGTTGGCATTAAATATGTCAAAAGAAGTATTATCAGCTTTTGGGAATTTTAACGACAAATTTTCGGAATCGAATAGATTAACAGACGATTCTAACGGTAATTTATTATCTGCTTTAAATACTAAGGCAGCTGATGAACCAGCTAAATATGCTGAGCCAGCAAGAAAATCAAAAGAAGTTGCTAAGATTTCTAAAGATTTTGTTGCTTTTTTAGAAACGGTAAAAGCTGAAGTTACAGAAGGATATGAACCAGATGAAAAAACTGGTAAATTACCTTTCGAGTCAATGGATAAATCAACCATCGATGAAAAATGGTTTAAAGGTGATGGATATAGTCCAAGAGGAAAAGAAATTGTTTCAGCAATTGATAAATATGTTGCTGATATCAAAAAGGTATTAGGAAATGATGTAAAATATATTCCTTTTATCAAAGAGATTGAAAAGAAATTTTCAACGGCAGATATTGCAGATAAAGAGGGAGTTAAAAAACCGTTTTTAGATTATAAAGCAAAAGGATTTCCAGCTGTTTCTACATTAACTTTTGTTACTGCAATGCAGAATGATGTTAAAAATACAGAAGCAGGAGCTTATAACTTATTCTTAGGAAACGCCTTAAAAACTGCAGCTTCCATGAAAAATTTTCAAGCTATTGTTGTTTTAGAAAAAAATGTTTTTTTCCAAGGTGAAACAGTTAAGGGTAAAGTGGTTTTAGGTCGTTATGATGCTAATACAGTTCCTACTTCATTTAATGGGCCTGGTAAAATTGAAAATGGACAAGCTGTTATTTCTACTACCGCTGGTTCTATTGGTGAACAAAGAATATCAGGTAAGTTTGGATTCTTAGAAGATGGTAAAGAAATTCCATTGGCTTTTGAAGGTACTTATGTGGTTGTTCCAAGACCTAACCAAGCGATTATTTCTGCTGATAAAATGAACGTAGTATATCGTGGTGTTCCTAACCCTATTTCTATTTCGGTTCCTGGTATTGCTTCTAACAAAGTGAATGCTAGTGCGCCAGGTATGTCAAAAGTGGGCGACGGTAAATTTATGTTAAAAGCAGGATCTGGTAGTGAAGTAAAAATTAATGTTACAGCTACAATGCCAGACGGTAAACTAATGTCTAGTGCTCAAGTATTTAGAATTAAAGGATTACCTGCTCCAACTGGAAAAGTGGGTGGAGCCGAAAAAAATTCTGGACCTAAGAATAACTTAGAGGTTTGTTCGGTTACTGCTACTATGGAAGATTTTGATTTTCCAGTTACAGTTAATGTTACTCAATTTAACATTAAAGTTCCTGGTCAACCAACTGTAGTAGTTTCTGGTAATAAAATGGACTCAAGAGCGAGAGCAGCAATTGCTAAGGCTTCTAGAGGCGATATCGTTATTATTTCTGAAATTAAAGCAAGTTTTGTAGGAATCGATCAAGTTGCTAAAAGAGTTTCAGCTTGTACATACGAAATAAAATAAAACTACGTTTTGTGTTTAGTTGATAAACCAAATAAAAATGAACAAAATGAATTGGAAAAATAGTATTGCAATTATAGTATTAGGTTTAAGTTCAACTTTTACCTTTGCTCAGTCTAATCTATTAAATGCTAAAAAACCCGAGCAAATCGGAAAGAAAACAGCAGCAGAATTAAGTGCAGACAACGATAAACCATTGCCTTATGGTTATGTTCACGATAGAGATATTTTGATGGGTAAACGCACCTGGGAAATCATTGATTTAGATGAAAGGATTAACTTTCCGCTTTATTTTCCAGTAGATGGTGATGTGATGACCTCACCAGATCGTAGACCTCTTTACAATGTTTTAGTAGCGGCAATCAAAGAAGGTAAAATTTCTGACGTTTATGATTCAAGTTATTTTACCACCAAGAAAACCTTGAAAGATATTGAGTCTTCTTTGTTCAAAATTGATACTTCAGATGTGGGTAGAGATCAAATGAATGAAGACATTAATGCTTATCGTAATGGTACTAAAAAGATATCGGAAGAATACATTAGAAAAATTGAAATTCAGGCTTATAATGTAGATTCTTACAAAGTAGCTGGATATTGGTATTTTGACAAAAGACAAGGAGAACTAAAATACAGACTTTTAGGTATTTGTCCAATGGTTCCTGATGTATATGAAATGGATAATGCAAATCCTGAAATGATTGAATTATTTTGGGTTTATTTTCCTGCCGCTAGAGATATTTTACATAGTGCAAAAGCATTCAATAACAGAAACTCAGCTATGTCCTTTACATTTGACCATTTGTTAAATGCAAGACGTTTTAGTGGTGTTATTTATCAAGAAGAAAATGTGTATGGCGATCGTTTAATCAAAGATTACATGAAAGAAAATGCACAAATGCAATTATTAGAATCGGAGCGTGTAAAAGAAAAAATACGCGATTTCGAACAAGATATGTGGAATTATTAATAGTATTTCTCCAATTCATTTAAAAAAAACTCTTACCATTGGTAAGAGTTTTTTATTTTTACACCATGATAGATTATATAATCGTTGGAAATGGCTTAGCAGGTATTTCTTTTGCCGAAATTGCAATACAGCAAGGTAAGTCCATTTATGTTTTTGATAATGATTCGCAGCCTTCATCAAGAGTTGCGGGTGGATTATATAATCCTGTCGTTTTAAAGCGCTTCAGTGAAGTGTGGAAAGCCAAAGAACAAATTGATTTTGCCTTTCCTTTGTATCATGCTATACAAGCAAAATTAAATGTGGTATTTGATTATGAAATCCCTATCCTTCGAAAATTATATTCCATTGAAGAACAAAACAATTGGTTTCAAGCTGCAGATAAACCCAATTTAGCCCCATTTTTAGATTCAAAACTAGTAAAACAAACCTACAAAAGTATCACTTCGCCCTTTCATTACGGAAAAGTAAATCATACAGGTTATTTAAACATTTCAATATTAATTGAAGCTTATTCTACCTATTTAAAAGCAATCAATAGTTTTTCTTCCGAAGGTTTTGAATATGATACAATTGAATTTTTAGAGAACGGAATTCAATATAAAAAGATAAAAGCCAAGCATATTATTTTTGCAGAAGGTTTTGGGTTGCATGCCAATCCTTATTTCAATGATTTGCCTTTAGATGGAACCAAAGGAGAGTTGCTAATTATTAAAGCACCAGATTTGAAACTAGATGTAGTTATAAAATCAAGTGTTTTTATATTGCCCTTTGGAAAAGACTTATACAAAGTAGGTGCCACATATGATTGGTCAGATAAAACTAATACACCTACAGAAGCTGGAAAACAAGAATTGGTTGAAAAACTTTCAGAATTAATTTCGTGTGATTTTGAAATTGTAAATCATTTTGCAGGTGTTCGCCCAACCGTTAAAGATAGAAGACCACTTGTAGGAACGCATCCTGTTCACACACAATTGCATGTTTTAAATGGTTTAGGGACTCGTGGAGTTATGCTCGGACCTTATTTAGCCAATCAATTATTTCATCATATTGAAAATAACGTTCCGCTTGAAAAAGAAATTGATATTGTTAGATGTTATAATAAAAAGTAGCTGGCTAGATTTTCGGACAAAAGATTTTCAGATATTATTAATACAGAACTCCAATATCAGAAAATCAATTATTAGAACAACGAAATGACTATCTCAAAGTAGTTTTCTTTTCTCCCTTATGTTGTTTCCAGTCTTTGTCATAACTCATAAACATATTGATCCATATATTTCTGGAAAGTCTCATAATTAAGGGCATAAACACAACTAATGTAATTATAATTGCGATAAAATTGTTTACTAAATTCTTTTCTCCAACAAAGAAAAAAGTAATAATAAAAGCTGCTACACCAAATGCAATTCCAAGAGCATAACTCACATACATAGCGCCAAAAAAAAACGAAGGTTCCATTTTATATTTTGTTCCACAATGTCCGCAATTTTCATGCATTTTATAAACATTGAGCAAATTATACGGATTTTTGTCTAAATACATGCTTTCTTCATGGCAAGTTGGACAACTTCCTGTTAAAATGCTATTTAATTTGGATCCTTTTTTTAACATTTGCAAAATATTTTACACAAAGGTACAATAACTAACTTTCACTTGTGTAACAATAGTAACATTCAATATGCTAAACATACATAATTTATCAGTTTCATTTGGTGGAACCTATCTTTTTGAAGAAGTAACTTTTAGACTCGGTTCAGGAGATAGAGTAGGACTAGTTGGAAAAAATGGCGCAGGAAAATCAACGATGTTGAAAATTTTAGCCAAAGATTTCGCTCCCGATTCTGGTCAAATAGCTACTGAGAAAGAAGTAAAAATGGGATTTCTTCGTCAAGATATCGATTTTGTAAAAGGACGATCTGTTTTAGAAGAAGCCTATCAAGCATTTGAAGAAATTAAGCGTGCCGAATTTAGAATCGATGAAATCAACCATCAATTGGTCACACGAACCGATTATGAAAGTCAGGAATATTCTGATTTAATCGAAGAATTGAGCGATGTAACCCATCATTACGAAATGCTTGGCGGTTATAATTATGTAGGCGATACCGAAAAAATTCTCTTGGGACTCGGATTCAAAAGAGAAGATTTTGATAACCAAACCGATACTTTTTCGGGCGGATGGAGAATGCGAATTGAATTGGCTAAGTTATTATTACAATCAAACGATATTTTGCTATTAGATGAGCCTACGAATCACTTGGATATCGAAAGTATCATTTGGTTAGAAGGTTTTTTACGAAATTTTCCTGGCGTAGTCGTAATTGTTTCGCACGATAAAATGTTTTTGGATAATGTAACCAATCGTACTATCGAAATTTCACTAGGAAAAGCATATGATTTCAATAAACCCTATTCCGAATATTTAGTGTTGCGTCAGGAAATTCGCGAAAAGCAATTGGCAACACAAAAAAATCAAGCTAAAAAAATTGAAGAAACCGAAAAATTAATCGAAAAATTCCGTGCAAAAGCTTCAAAAGCATCCATGGCGCAATCATTGATTAAAAAATTAGATAAAGTTGAACGCATTGAAGTAGATGAAGACGACAATTCGGTGATGAATATCTCGTTCCCAGTTTCGCAAACACCAGGAAGAGTTGTAATCGAAGCAGAACACGTTACCAAAGCGTATGGCGAGAAAACCATTTTAAAAGATATTTCACTTTTAGTGGAACGGGGTAGTAAAGTGGCGTTCGTGGGTCAAAACGGACAAGGAAAATCAACGTTTATGAAAGCTATTGTGAACGAATTTGAATATGAAGGTTCTATCAAATTAGGTCATAACGTGCAATTGGGGTATTTTGCGCAAAATCAAGCAGAGTATTTAGATGGTGAAATTACGTTATTGCAAACGATGGAAGACGCTGCAACCGATACAAACCGTTCAAAAGTGCGGGATATGTTGGGATCGTTTTTATTTCGAGGTGATGATGTAGAGAAAAAAGTAAAAGTACTTTCGGGTGGTGAGCGCAATCGTTTGGCACTTTGTAAATTGCTTTTACAACCCATAAACGTTTTAGTAATGGACGAGCCAACCAATCACTTGGATATTAAGTCTAAAAACGTTTTAAAAGCCGCTTTAAAGCAGTTTGAAGGAACTTTGCTATTGGTTTCTCACGACCGAGATTTTTTGCAAGGAATGTCAAATTTAGTGTATGAATTTAAAGATCAGAAAATTAGAGAATATCTAGGCGACATCAATTTCTTCTTAGAACAGAAAAACGCCATGAATATGCGCGAAATTGAAAAGAAAGATGTGGTTTCTAGCACAAATACGAATAAACCAGTTAAGAATATTTCTTACGAAGATCAAAAGAAAGCCAAATCATTACAAAATAGGTTAAGTAAAATTGAAAGTCAAATTCAGCAATTAGAAAAAAATATTCAGTACGATGATAAAGCATTGGCTTCAAATTATGACAAGCACATTGAAGATGCTACGTTTTTTGCGGCCTATGAGAAAAAGAAAAAAGAGTTAGAGCAATTTTTAGAAGATTGGGAACTCGTACAACTAGAAATTGAGGAATTGAATAGCTAGTCTTCAAAAGATATAAATGGCAACTTTTTTTCAAGAGTTGTCATTTTTGTTTTTAAATCTGCTAAAAATTTTTGGTGACTTTCACTATTAGGATTAAATGGTCGATGTTGTAACGCTCTTTGCACTTCACAAATTTCATTCATCAATCCAAATTCTGATTCCGAAATATAATTTTCAAAGAATTGTATCCAAATATATTCAATCGCCGTTTGATTAGGATGTAACATATCCTCTGCATAAAAACGATAATCACGCAATTCATCCATCATGATTTCGTAAGAAGGGAAATAGGAAATAGGAGATGGGAGATAGGTTATTGTTTTGTGTAATGCAGAAATCAAATGGGCTTTACTCAAAGTATTTTCAGCAAAACCATCTTTGATGTGTCGCACAGGCGAAACGGTAAAAATAAAGTTACAATTTGGATTTACTACAGAAATATTAAAAAGAATTGACTCAATACTTTGTGCAATGATTTCGGGCGACAACAATTCTTTAACAAACTGTTTTTGTGGCACTTTATGACAATTGGCAACTATTTCGTTGGTTTCAATATTTCTGTAAACCCACGATGTTCCTAAGGTAATGATACAATGTGTCAATGAACCAATGTGTCGATGTGTCAATTCAACAATCGAATTTAAATTGCTCAAAAATACTTCTTTATCTGAATGCGAAAGTTCAGAATGCACTTCATAACACTGCCATAAGTCATTATGAAAGAAAATATCTTCTTCGGTAAAATATTCTTTTTGAGCACTTCTTTCAATAAGTTTGGCCAATGAAACCGGATTAAAAATATTGCCAAACGGATTCGTTATGTTTTGGAATTTAAAATATTGGAATTTCTTTCCCATACTTTCTGCAAAACACGAGCCCAACAAAATGATTTTGGAATCATAGGTTATTGGATGGTTATATTTTTGAATGGTAATTTTAGTGGTGAAGTTCATTTTTTTTCTCGCAAAGGCGCAAAGGCGCAAAAAATTATAAATTATTTACTATTCTATTGATTCCAGTTTTAATTAAAGGCTCATTAAAATTAATTAACAAACCTAATTTTAATCCAGTAATTTTTAAGTAAGTTAAAACTTGTTTTGGATGAACTTGAGCAATTTGTTCAACAGATTTAACTTCTATTATAACTTTATTTTCAACTATCAAATCTGCTCTAAATCCAATATCCATTTTCGTTCCGTTCCAAATTACGGGAAGTGCTTTTTGTCTTTCAACAGATAACCCACGAGAAGTTAGCTCATAATCTAAAATAGTTTCATAAACAGATTCTAATAATCCAGGGCCTAATTGCGTATGAATCTTATAACTTATATCAACTATGATTCTTGATAGTTCGTTTTCCGACATGCTTTTTTATTTTTTTATAATTAAATCACGCAAAGACGCATAGGAAAAGCTAAACTTTGCGGCTCTGCGTCTTTGCGTGAGAAAAAAACTTAGTTTATATAATTTACCGCATTCTCTAAAACCGCAGCAATTCCGTTTGTATTTTTCCCTTTTCCAGAAGCGAAGAACGGTTGTCCACCTCCATTTCCATCAATGTGTTTTCCTAATTCACGAATAACAGTTCCGGCGTTTAAACCTTTACTTGCTACTAATTCTTTAGCGATATAACAGTGAATATTTGGCGCATCGTCTTCAATTGAAGCTAAAACTACAAATGAATTTGGTTTTGAAGTTCCAATGGCTTGTGCTAAATCTTTCGTCGAACTCATGGATAAATCCACTTGTTTGACTAAGAAATTAATTCCATTAACATCTTGAAATTCAGAAACTAAACTTGCTGATAATCCGTCAATTTTTTCTTTTATTAGTTGTTCAATTTGTTTTTTCAATTTTGCGTTATCGTCTTGCAACGAAGCCACTGATTTTAAAACATCTTGAGGATTTTTCAATACTTCCTTAATTTCCGACAAGGTATTTTCCTGATTCGTATAGAAATCTTTCACGGCATCACCAGTAATCGCTTCAATTCTTCGAATTCCAGCTGCAACGGCTCCTTCTGAAACAATTTTGAAATGCCAAATATCAGCCGTATTTTTCACGTGAATTCCGCCACATAATTCTTTGCTTTCGCCAAATTCAATCATTCTTACAGAATCGCCATATTTTTCACCAAATAAAGCCATTGCACCTTTGTCTAATGCTTCTTTAATTGGAATATTTCGGTGTTCAACTAATTGCAATTGGGCTTCAATTTGTGCATTGACACTTGCTTCTACCTGACGTAATTCTTCATCAGAAACTTTTGAAAAATGCGAAAAATCGAAACGTAAATAATTTGGGTTTACTAACGAACCTTTTTGTTCTACATGCGTTCCTAAAATGGTTCTCAAGGCCAAATGCATCAAGTGTGTCGCCGAGTGATTTTTTGAAGTTGACATTCTTAAATCGGTATTTACCTTTGCTGTAAAAGTTGCATTTACATTTTCTGGAAGTTGTTTCGCGAAATGTAAAATTAAGTTGTTTTCTTTTTTCGTATCGATAATGTCAATCGTTTGCTTCGCCTGTTCGCTATCGCTCGAGCCATTAGCAGAGACCAATGTTCCTTTATCTCCAACTTGTCCTCCACCTTCTGGATAAAAAGACGTATTATTTAAAACAATTTGATATAAAATGCCGTCTTTTTTTGAATCTACTTTACGGATACGAGTAATTTTTGTCTCATTTTCCGTTTGATCGTAACCTACGAATGTTTCTACATTTCCGGGAATTAAAACCGACCAATCTTCTGTAGAAACTTCAGAAGCGGCTCGAGAACGTGCTTTTTGTTTTTGTAATTCTGTTTCGAAACCTGATTCATCTAAACTAAATCCTCTTTCTCTAAGAATTAAAGCTGTTAAATCAATTGGAAATCCGAATGTATCATATAATTCGAATGCTTTTTCTCCAGAAACTTCTTTTCCTGAAGTATTTACCATTACGTTTTCTAATAATTGAATGCCTTGCTCTAAAGTTCTTAAAAACGAAGCCTCTTCTTCGCGAATAACGTTGGTAACCAATTGTTGTTGCGATTTGATTTCAGGGAAAAACTCGCCCATTTGATTGGCTAATACTTCAACTAACTTATTGATAAAAGGTTCTTTTGTATCTAAAAACGTAAATCCGTATCGAATCGCACGACGTAAAATTCTACGAATTACATAACCAGCGCCTGTATTTGAAGGCAATTGACCATCCGCAATAGCGAAAGCCACCGCACGAACGTGGTCTACTACCACACGAATAGCTATGTTGGTTTTTTCTTGGGTATTGGGTATTGGGTATTGGGTATTGGGCGTATATTTTAATCCTGTAATTTCTTCTACTTTCGCGATAAGCGGAGTAAAAACATCCGTATCGTAATTCGAAGTTACATTTTGCATCGCCATACACAAACGCTCAAATCCCATTCCGGTATCTACGTGTTGTGCTGGTAATTTTTCTAAAGAACCATCGGCTTTGCGGTTAAATTCCATGAAAACGTTATTCCAAATTTCCACTACTTGCGGATGGTCGGCATTGACCAAACTTCTTCCAGACACTTCATTTATTTCGGCATCAGAACGCAAATCAATATGAATTTCAGAACACGGACCACACGGACCTTGGTCGCCCATTTCCCAAAAATTATCTTTTTTATTTCCTAATATAATTCGGTCTTCGGGTACAAATTGTTTCCAAATATCCCAAGCTTCTTGATCAAATGGCACATTATCTTCTGCACTTCCTTCAAAAACTGAAACATATAAACGGTCTTTATCTAACTTTAAAACTTCCGTAAGAAATTCCCAAGCCCAAGGCAATGCTTCTTTTTTAAAATAATCGCCAAAAGACCAATTTCCAAGCATTTCGAACATAGTGTGATGATACGTATCAAAACCAACATCTTCTAAATCGTTATGCTTTCCTGAAACACGTAAACATTTTTGAGTATCCGTAATTCGATTGCTTTTTGGCGTACCATTTCCTAAGAAAAACTCTTTAAACTGCGCCATTCCTGAGTTATTAAACATCAGTGTTGGGTCGTCTTTTAAAACAATTGGGGCAGAAGGAACAATAGTGTGTCCTTTGCTTTCAAAAAATTGTAAATAAGCTTTTCTTATGTCTTGTGATTTCATCATCAATGATTTTGTTCAAATGTATGCTTCAATATTGGTTTTAAAACAAAATAAATTCAGGTTTAATTCACTACTATTTAAATAAAAATAGCTTTAGAATGAAACATTTCTTAAATTTGTTCGTATAACTTATGTTAACCAATAAATTTGGAACAAAAATAGTATATTTTCATTTATGTCGAAGGTAAAATATTATTACGATTCAGAAAATTTAGCATATAAGCGAATTCAGACCCGAAAAAGAAAGAAATTTGCTTACGTAATGCTCTTTTTGTTGTCATCGGCATTGTTTGGTTTTTTAATTTTTCTGATTTTAATTAATACAAGCTATTTTGAAACACCAAAAGATAAAATTCTGGCACGCGAAATTGAAGTAATGGCTTTGAATTATAAAGTTTTAAATAAGAAACTTGATTTAATGAATGAAGTATTAACTGCCATTGAAAACAGAGACAACAATATTTATCGAATTTACTTTAATACAACTCCCATTTCTGAAGAAGAACGAAAAGCGGGTTTTGGTGGTGTAAATAGGTATAAAGATTTACAAGGATTTAATAATTCTGAATTAATTGAAAATACCACAAAACGAGTAGATGTTCTTACAAAAGAATTGGTAATTCAGTCAAAATCGTTAGATGAAATTGTGGCTTTAGCCAAACAAAAAGAAAAATTATTAGCTGCTATTCCGGCCATTCAGCCAGTTAAAAATGAAGATTTGAAGCATATGGCTTCGGGTTTTGGTTATCGAAGTGATCCATTTACAAAAATAAGAAAATTCCATTACGGTATGGATTTCACGGCACGAACAGGAACGCCTATTTATGCCACTGGAGATGGAGTAGTAGTCAAAGCAGATAATTCGCTTTCAGGTTATGGAAACCATATTGAAATTAATCATGGCTATGGCTATTTAACATTGTATGCACATTTAAGTAAATACAAATGCCGACCTGGTCAACGTGTAAAACGTGGTGATATTATTGGTTATGTAGGAAGTACCGGAAGAAGTGAAGCGCCGCATTTACATTATGAGGTATTGAAAAACAAGAAGAAAATTAATCCGATTAATTTCTATTATGGAAGTATTTCGGCTAAAGAATATATTGAAATTTCAAAATTAGCAAATCAAGAAAACCAATCCTTAGACTAATGCATATAGAACTAGCGCCCGATAAACGATATTACAGCATTGGTGAAATCGCCAAAGCTTTTGATGTAAATGCCTCCTTAATTCGATTTTGGGATAAAGAATTTGACATTCTAAAACCAAAGAAAAATGCCAAAGGAAACCGAATGTTCACTCCAGAAGATGTGAAAAATTTACAGTTGATTTATCATTTGGTCAAAGAACGTGGTTTTACTTTGGAAGGAGCCAAAACCCATTTGAAAGAAAATCAGAAAAAAACACTAGATAAATTCGAAATTATTAATAAATTGGAAACGATTAAAGCCCAATTGAATACCCTTAAAAATCAATTATAATTAACATTAAAATAAAAAAAAGATGAGAAAATTTTTGCCTTGGATCGTAGTTGGAGGATTGCTATTAATAGCAGTATTTTGGTTTGTAAGCATTAAAAATGGTGCTGTTAAAACTAATCAAGAAGTGAATAAAGAATGGGGAAATGTAGAAACTTCTTACCAAAGAAGAAATGATTTAATTGGAAATTTAGTTGAAACCGTAAAAGGTGCTGCTGATTTTGAAAAATCAACATTAGAAGCAGTTACAAGCGCTCGAGCAAGTGCAAGTCAAGTAAAAATTGATCCAACGAATATTACGCCGGAGCAGTTGGCACAATTCAATCAGGCACAAAGTGGTGTATCTTCTTCTTTATCAAGATTGTTAGTTACGGTTGAAAATTATCCAGATTTGAAATCCAATCAAAATTTCTTGAAATTACAAGACGAATTAGCAAGTACTGAAAACCAAATTTTAACAGCAAGAACGCGATTTAATGAAGCGGTTCAAAAGTACAACAACTATATTTTAGTATTTCCAAATTCAATGTTTTTAGGAAATTATAAAGAGAAACCATATTTTGATGCAGTTGCTGGTGCGGAAAAACCGGTGGACGTAAAATTTAATTTTTCAAACGAGAAAAAATAATGACTAAGACCGAAGTGTTTTTGTCAAAAGAAGACGAGCAAGAAATTGTTCTAGCTATCGTGGAAGCCGAAAAAAATACTTCGGGTGAAGTGAGAGTTCATATCGAAAAACATTCAAATAAAACTCCTCTTGAAAGAGCTCAGGAGGTGTTTTTTGAATTGAAAATGGAAGCAACAAAAGACCGAAATGGGGTGTTGTTTTATGTTTGTGTTGCCGATAAAAAGTTTGCCATCATTGGCGATGAAGGGATTGATAAAGTGGTGGAATCTGATTTTTGGAATTGCACTAAAGATATCGTAATTTCTAATTTTAAAGAGGCTAATTTCAAGAACGGCTTAGTGGAAGGCATTTTAAGAGCAGGCGAACGATTGAAGAAGTATTTTCCTTATCAATCGGATGATCAAAACGAATTGTCTAACGAAATTTCCAAAAGCTAATGAAGAAATTAGTACTGTTATTTGTTTTTTGTGGAATTTATGTTCAAGCACAATATACAATTCCTGATAAACCCAGTTTTCAAACGAGTGTTTATGATTATGCCGATGTTTTAAATCCTACGGAAGAAAAGGAATTAGAAAGTAAATTAATTCGTTATTCTGATTCGACCTCAACACAAATTGTGGTCATTTCAGTTGAAGATTTAAAGGGTGAAGATATCGGAATTTTAACTCCAAAATGGGCTCAAGAATGGGGTATTGGTCAAGAAAAAGAAGACAATGGAATTCTGATTTTATTATCAAAAAAAGATAGAAAAATATGGATTGCTCCGGGTTATGGTGTGGAAGAACGTTTAACCGCCGGAATCAATGGAGAATTAACTAGAAATGTCATTATTCCCGAGTTTAAAGCGGGAAGTTATTACAAAGGTTTAGATAAAGGAGCCGATGCTATTTTTAAAGTCTTACAAGGAAAATACAAAGGTTCTCGTAAAAAAGAATCAAATTTTCCAGTAGGAATAATTGTTGTGGTTGTAGTTTTTCTTGTTTTAATGTTTTCTAAACGAAACAGTGGTGGAAACGGTGGTAGATCAGGAGGATTAGATTTAGGCGATATGATCATTTTAAGTAGCTTAGGAAGAAGCGGAGGTGGATTTGGTGGCGGAAGCTTTGGCGGTGGTTCTGGAGGATTTGGCGGCGGCTTTGGCGGCGGAGGATTTTCAGGAGGTGGCGCTGGCGGAAGTTGGTAAATAGATATAAAAAAAAGGGCTTACAATTGTAAGCCCTTTTTTTTATTATAAGTATTGATAGGTTTGTTCCTGATTCACTTTTATGGCTCGGGCATTTAAAACATTTCCGGTGTTATCAATTATAAAAGCTACAAATTCAGCTTTTTGAATATTTGTAATTGAATTTAACGGAATTGAAAACTCACGTAAAAATTCATTTCCAGTACTTGAACTGGAAATTGAATCACCATTTATATTCGTTAAGATATTTCTTAACACGTGATCATGAACAAAATTCTGAATGATATCGTCGCCGTTAAAAAAAGTTGTATAATTTATCTGGTCATAAACAAAACCACTTTCTAATTGATAAACCACCAAACTCAATTGATTAAAATTATCAGAAAATAAACCCTCTACTGTTAATTTAATAGCGTTATTTTGAGTTTCAGTTTTAAGTTTTAGTCCTAATCGCTTGTTGATTTGAGTTTGAGTAACGACCATTCCTAAATTATTATATTCTAATGGTGTCCATCTTGTTTTTCTGTTGATGTACGCTTTTGGATAACCACCATTTGGTTCAAATGCAGATGCGTCAAAATTATATGGGTCGTAACTTGCATCAGTAGGATTAGAACTCGAACGATGAATAGCAACTTTAATTAACTGATTGTCGTTAGTACCTAACTGCACACTAGCCTGAGATAAAGCTTCAACAACTCTTGGGCAGTTTCCACACCATACTCCAGTGTAGTCTTCTACCATTACATTACTTTTGAAGGCAATTAATGAACCATCATGATAAGTTATTTCTACAGTATTTTCTGAATCAACACCGTTATACTTTGCCTCAACAACATATACTCCTATTTGACTTTTTGTAAAGGTGTTAGCTGTTAAAGCAACCCCATTTACATAAAATGTTGCTTGAGCAGTAACATCTGCACCATTGTTTTTTATCAATCGTAAGGTTGTAGTTTGATTAATAATTCTTGTAGTTTCATTTGAGGATAAGATTAAACCTTCAATTGACTCTTCAATAATGTAATCTTTTGAGCAACCTAACAGTGAAAAAATAAAAAGTAAATAGAAATATTTCATAGAGTTATTTTTTGAAGATTTTTACAGTATCTGAAATACCTTCATTACTTTTAAAATTCAAAAAATATAGACCAGTTTGGTAACTAGATACATCTATATTTGTATTTTCTTCTATATTTTCAGTTGTAATAATTTGTCCTTGAAGATTAATTATGCTGTATTGAACAGGTTTGGTAATTTCTAAACCAATAAATTGATTGGCAACATTATTCAATACTTTCACACCCATTGCGCTAAGTTTGTCTTTTTGCTCAATGCTCATTGGCCCTTGATAGCGGTAGGTAAGGTTAAAACTTGATCCAACGGTAGTTCCACTTAAATCTCTAGTAAAAATTCTAAATGTGAAATCCATCGGATAATTAGTACCATCTCCGGGATTAAAATTTTTGAAATTATCATTCAATCCAACGGTATTTGCTCCCGCATTAACACGGTTTTGTAATGAAGGATAAATTCCATTAACAGCTACACTTGAAATACATTCTCCACCTATACACAATTGAAAATTAGACCCATTGTTGTTTACAAGACTAGTGCATCGAATTTTAAAATCCAAGTCTTCAGTTGAATTGTTCTGAAGGCTAAATTTTAATTCAGCTGCTGTACTGCTGTGCGTTGTGAATTCAATAACTTCATTATTTGTAAAGGGAGTACCATCAATTTTATTAACAGTAAACTGCGCATTTGCATAATAAATAGTAAAAACTGATAAAAATAAAAAGAGAGTATTTTTTTTCATAATTGAATAATTTTTAACAAAAATATCATTTTTTTCTATTGTTTTGAAAAAAAAATTATATTTGTATAAACAAAAATCATTTTATATGAAAAAATTATTACTTTTATTATTGTGCTCGACTTCAATGTTTTCGCAAACTATTTTTCAGGAAACTTTCACAGCAGAGCAGACTTTAGCTACATCAGGGTGGACTTTGTTTAGTCAAGATTCAGATACCGGTGTGGCTACTAACTGGGTTCGAACTACAGAAGGTTCTAATGGTATAATGGCTTCTTTTTCTTGGTATAATCAAGTTGTTTATACACCTAATAATTATGCCTTTTCACCTGCCATTAATTTAACTTCTTATACGGGTCCTATAAAGTTGTCTTACAAGCACGCTGCTCAAGATCCAGATTGGGATGTTGAAAAATATTCATTGTATGTTACTTCAAGTGCTACAGTGGCAGCTGCAACAACTGCTTTACATTCACAAACAACAATGAATGGAATTAATACATTAACAGAAATTACTTTTGATTTGTCAAGTTATGCTGGTCAAACAATTTATTTGTGTTTTAGACATCACGGTGTATTCGATCAATTTAACATAATATTTGATGATATTAAAGTTGAAAAAATGTTGTCAAATAATGTAGCACTTCAATCTGTAGTTGTTCAGCCCTATATTGCTGCTGGAAATCAAACTTATTCAGGTACTGTTAAAAACATTGGAACAAATAATGTAACTTCATATACCGTTACATGGCAAGCGAATGGAGGTGCATTACAAACGTATAATGTTACTGGGGTAAATATTGCGCCAGGAGCAACGCATAATTTTACACATAATATTCCATTAAATGCAGTTTCTGGTTTGTATAATTTGATTTTTAATGTTTCTTTAGTTAATGGTGCTGCAGATCCTGATACTTCTAACAATTCATTAACCAAAACAACTCAAATTCCCACTGGAAGTACTGCTTTTAAACCCTTAATAGAAAAATTTACGAGTTCTACTTGTGGTCCTTGTGCTACATATAATAATACAACTTTTAATCCATACTTCACGGCACAAAATCAGAATTTTAATTATATAGCTTACCAAATGAATTGGCCAGGTACTGGAGATATTTACTACACTGCTGAAGGTGCCGTTAGAAGAGATTATTATGGTGTTAATGCTATTACCAGTTTATGGATAGATGGAGGTGAATATTCTACTTCAAATAATCAAGCAACACTTACAACACATGTAAATACTGAGGCTACTAAAACAGGTTATTTTGGTTTAACAGCCAACAGAAATTTATCTGGTGGCAATGCATTAGTGAATTATAATATTACTCCTTATTTAACAGGAAGTTTTGTCTTACATGCTGCGGTTATTGAAAAAGTAACTACTAATAATGCTTCTTCAAATGGCGAAACATCTTTCAAACATGTAATGATGAAAATGGTTCCTAATGCAAGTGGAACAACAATTAACACCACTGCAGGAACGCCAATTAGTGGACAAATAACTGCAAGTTTAGCTAATACTTTTATTGAAGAGAATTCTGATTTAGAAGTAATTGTTTTCATTCAAAATGCCACAACTAGAGAAATTATGCAAAGTTTTAAAGCTACTGATGCTTTATCACTTGAGGATAATGCACTTGCAAAAGTTAAATTGTATCCTAATCCAGCATCCAATAATATTAGATTTACTAATATTCAAGAAGCTACAATTATGATTACAGACGTAACTGGAAAAGTGGTATTAAAAACGGAAGGAGTTGATGAAAATTCAATAATTAATGTTTCAAATTTAAATTCAGGGATTTATTTGGTGAATATCAAAAATGAATCAATGAATGAAACAATTAAATTTGTAAAAAAATAGTTATTTTTTGAAATTAAATATACAAAGCTGTCTGAAATAATTACTATTTTAGACAGCTTTTTCTAATCATTCTCGTTATTAATTATTCCACATGAAAAAAATTATTTTCTTTTTCTTTATATCGATTTTGGGATATTCTCAAAATCAAATGCCAAATATTGAACTTAATGCTATCTCTGGTGAATCTGTAAATCTTTCTACTGATTTTAATGAAGTTGACAAACTTTATGTATTTTCTTTTTGGGCAACGTGGTGCGCGCCTTGTATCAATGAATTAGAAGCTATGCATAAAAAATATGATACTTGGAAAGAATCTTTAAATGTAGAAATTATTGCCGTTTCTATTGATGATTCAAGAACACAAAAAAGAGTGAAACCATTTTTAAATGGTAAAGGGTGGACTTATAATGTTTTGTTAGATTCAAATCAGGAATTAAAAAGAGCATTGTCAATTGTAAATGTTCCTTATACAATTGTAGTGAAAAACAGCAAAATTGTATATGTTAGTAATGGATATTCTCAAGGTTCAGAAGAAGAGCTGTTTAATAAATTAAAAGAACTATAAATCAATTTTAACTCATGAGAATATTAACCTATATACTAGCATTCAGTTTTTCATTCCTTTTTGTAAATGGCCAAGATAAAAAAAATAAAGGTAGATTTTTTGGTGGTTTTGAAACCAATGCACAACGCTACTTAAAATTTGAAAATAATGAAAATTCACCTGAATATTTTCGTTCAAATAATTACTTGCAATTGAATTATGAAATAAATAAATGGACTTTTGGAATGCAAGTTGAAAGTTATGAGAAACAAGCATTGTTAAATTACTATCCAGGTTTTGATGGTACCAATGTGGCAACCTACTTTGCAAAATATAAAGCGAAAAAATTTGAAGCTACAGCTGGATATTTTTATGAACAATATGGCTCAGGGATGATCTTACGAGCTTGGGAAGATAGATCGCTTGGAATCAACACAGCATTACGAGGAGGAAAGATATTTTATAAACCTACAAAAGATATCAAGTTTAAAGCTTTTTACGGACAACAAAGAACTGGATTTAAGGTTTCTGAGGGTCAATTGTATGGTTTTGATATTGAAGCCAATTTATCGGATTGGTTTTCTTTTCAAGAATCTGATTTAGAAATTGGTTTTTCAAATGTCAATCGCTACCAGAAAATTGACGAAGCGCTTATTGCTAATCCAAGTTTTAGTCCAACAACAAATGCATTCTCTTTTAGAACTTCTTTTACTCAAGGAATTTTTTATTCCGCATTAGAGGCAAATTATAAATCAAAAGATGCTACAATGAATCGAATTACAAACGCTATTTCAAATCAATTTATTAATGATGGTAATGCCATTCAATTGAATTTAGGTGTTGCAAAAGATGGATTAGGCATAGATTTAACTTTGCGAAGAACAGAAAACATGTTGTTTACTTCTGAACGCATTCCTAAAGCAATAGGGTTGAATCAATCGTCTTTAGATTATTTTGATAAAGTAATTAATTTTACTCCCGCTTTGACCAAACAACACCATTCAAATTTAGCAAACATCTATGTGTATCAAGCGCAAGCAGGGGTTGAGTTTAAATCGAATGAAATTATGAAATCTGGAGAAACCGGAGGTCAAATTGATGTAGTTTATGAATTTGCAAAAGACACAAAATTAGGAGGTAAATATGGGACAAAGGTTGCCCTAAACTATGCAAGTTGGTATAATTTGCCAGGAACCTATCGTGCAGTGCCTGCAAAATATGAAACTAATTTCTTTGGTGTGGGTGAAAAATATTTTTCTGATCTTAATCTTGAAGTAAAAAAGCAGTTTTCAGAAAACACTCGCGCTTCTTTTCTTTATGTGAATCAATATTACAACAAGCCTTGGGTAGAAGATGCCTCTCAAGATGTAAATACGCATATATTTTATAGTGAATTAATTTATAATTTTACAAAATCAAGGTCAATCCGAATTGACGCAGAACACATGTGGGCTGATGCCGATTTTAAAAATTGGATTGGCGGCTCTTTAGAATATAATTTCAATGAAAAATTTTCTCTTTACACTTTGGATTTGGTTAATTATGGCAATACAAAAGACAGTGAAGAAAAGAAAAAGCATTATTTAACAGTAGGAGGAGCTTATAGAAAAGGGGCAACTAGAATTGCGCTTGGTTATGGAAGACAAAGAGGTGGTTTGGTTTGCGTTGGTGGTGTCTGTAGGTTTGTTCCTGAAAGTACAGGAATTTCTTTATCTTTTAATACTGCATTTTAAAAAATTAAAAAGAGACCATTTGGTCTCTTTTTTTACTATTTCTGTCTGAAATAAATATCTATTGGAACGCCACTAAAATTGTATTGTTCTCTCAATTTATTTTCTATAAAACGTTTATATGGGTCTTTTACATATTGCGGCATGTTGGCAAAAAACACAAACTGAGGAGTAGGCGTAGGCAATTGCATACAATATTTAATTTTGACATATTTTCCTTTCAAAGCGGGTGGTGGCGTTGCTTCTATAATAGGCAACATCAAGTCATTGAATTTTGAAGTCGAAATGCGTTGTTTTCTGTTTTCAAACACTTCAACCGCAGTTTCTAATGCTTTTAGTAAACGTTGCTTTGTTAATGCCGAAATAAAAAGAATGGGCACATCGGTAAATGGCTGTAATTCTTCTCTTATTTTTCGTTCATAATCTCTGGTAGACATGGTGTCTTTTTCAACTAAATCCCATTTATTTACCAAGATAACAACCCCTTTTCGGTTTTTTTCGGCCAACCAAAATATACTTTGATCTTGTCCTTCAAATCCACGAGTCGCATCAATGACTAACAAACAAACATCGCTGTGTTCAATTGCTCTCACCGAACGCATTACCGAATAAAACTCTAAATCTTCTTTTACCTTTGCTTTACGTCTAATTCCGGCAGTATCTACCAAGTTGAATTCAAATCCAAAACGGTTATATTTCGTGTCAATTGCGTCACGTGTTGTTCCAGCAATGTCGGTAACTACAAATCGATCTTCGCCAATTAAAGCGTTAATAAATGATGATTTTCCTGCATTTGGTCTTCCTACCACACAAAAACGTGGTAAAGGCTCTACTTCTTCAGTAACTTCGGGCATTTCAGGCAACACTTCGACTAATTTGTCTAAAAGTTCACCCGTTCCGCTTCCGCTCATTCCCGAAATGGTGTAATATTCTCCTAATCCTAAATTGTAAAATTCTACTGCGTCTTTCTCACGCATGGCGTTATCTACTTTGTTAATGACTAACAAAACAGGTTTTTTAACCTTGCGGAGTAATTTTGCCACTTCATCATCCATTGGCGTAATGCCTTCTTCTACATCGACTATAAAAATGATTGCATCAGCTTCATCAATAGCTAATTCTACTTGGCGACGAATTTCAGCTTCAAAAATATCGTCCGAACCTTTGATGTAACCTCCCGTATCTATTACAGAAAATTCTTTTCCGTTCCACTCACTTTTCCCATAATTTCTATCACGAGTAACGCCGCTTACCGAGTCAACAATAGCTTCTCTTCGCTGAATTAAACGATTAAAAAATGTGGATTTTCCTACATTGGGTCTTCCTACAATGGCAACAATATTGTTCATAATCTTATTTTGAATGTGCAAAAGTACGATTTTTTGGAGCTTTTTCCAGCTATTCGTTTCAATCTTTTTGTTTTAGCTCAAACAAAAAGGATTTTCACTGCAAATGAAATTCATCGAACTCATATAAAAAAGTAAAACTTGTGAGATAATCTGGGCTAATATAAAATACGCCCCACAAATGCATAAGTTAGAAGATTTAATGAATCGGGTGTTGGAATAAAAAAACCTGATGAAATTCATCAGGCCTCTTATATCTTTATTCTTTACTCTTTTTACTTTTTACTTATTTCTGGTTATACCCAAAACGTTTTAGTTGATAAGCACTGCTTCTCCAATCTTTATTTACTTTAACATAAGTAGCCAAGTGAATTTGTTTACCAAAGAATTTTTCTAAATCTTCTCTTGCTTGAATGCCCACACGTTTTAAAGCAGTACCTTTATGGCCAATGATAATTCCTTTTTGTGTTTCGCGTTCTACCATAATTACCGCACGAATTCTAATAATGTTGTCGTCTTCAATAAATTCTTCCGTTTCAATTTCCACAGCATACGGAATTTCTTTGTCGTAATTCAATAAGATTTTTTCACGAATGGTTTCGTTTACAAAAAAACGTTCAGGTTTATCGGTCAAAGCATCTTTAGGATAAAATGCTGGAGAAACCGGAAGTAATTCTATAATCCGATCAAAAACCGTTTGTACATTAAAATTCTCTAATGCCGAAATAGGAAATAGTTCTGCATTGGGTACTTTCTCTTTCCAAGCCTGCACTTGTTCTTCTAATTGTTCTTGGTTGGATTTATCAATTTTGTTCAATAATAATAAAACGGGAATCTTAGAATGAATAATTTTGTTAAAAAAGGCCTCGTCTTTTAGTTCTTTTTCGCCAATTTCCACCATGTACACTAAAATATCAGCATCTTCAAAAGCCGATTTTACAAAATCCATCATCGAATTTTGTAATTCGTAAGCAGGTTTTATAATTCCAGGTGTATCTGAAAATAAAACTTGAAAATCATCACCATTTACAATTCCAAGAATACGGTGACGTGTTGTTTGTGCTTTCGAAGTAATAATAGATAGGCGCTCGCCAACAAACGCATTCATAAGCGTTGATTTTCCTACATTAGGGTTGCCAATGATGTTGACATAGCCTGCTTTGTGTTCCATTTTACTATTTTTAATACTGCAAAGGTAGGTATATCAGTCGAATAGAAGAAATAAATATTTTTTTAAAATTTACTTGCTTTTAAACATATTCGTTGTATATTTGCACACACAAATCGCGGGATAGAGCAGTAGGCAGCTCGTCGGGCTCATAACCCGAAGGTCACAGGTTCGAGTCCTGTTCCCGCTACTAATTCAACCACAAACCTCTAAATTTCTTTAGAGGTTTTTTTATATTCAAAAAATCCCAAAAACAAATTATTACAATCTGCCCAAAAAAATCAATTTAAGTCAATAGAAATTAATAAAAATCAAATTAAATAATTGTATTTACTTACAAATTAATTCGTATCTATTTACAATTTTAACATCTGAAATAAGTATAAAAATTTCATTTCGTCGATACGAAAACTAATATTAATTAAATACTGTCTTAGGAAAAAGGCGCTTTACGCGAATTTGTTAATGAAGTGCTGTCTGAATCGGATGATATTACGTACTTTCAATTTATTAAAAAAAATAATAGAGACGTTGGCCCAGTAGTAGTCGGTTTAGAAGTCAAAAACGAAAATGATATTCAAGCTATTAAAGTTAAAATGAATAGCAAAGGTTTTCAATTTGAGTATTTAAATGAAAACAATCCGTTATTAGCATTATTAATTTAGTTACCTATTTTTGATAACGTTTATTTAAATTAACTTACAGATAGTTTTTTCTATCTTTGCCAATCAAAATTTTTAAGGATTCTAAAATTAATTATAAATAATTCCTTAAAAATAAAAATCAGCTACATGAATCCAAAGAAAATTGCGGAGTACAGAAAATTACTCGATGTTACCAAAACAGCTACTTTAAAAGAGCTTAAAACAATTTACAGAAACAGCATGAAAGAAGATCATCCTGATACTATTGCCGATCCTGTAGAGCGTTTAGCGGCCGAAGAAAGAAGCAAAAATATTATTGAAGCGTATCATTTTTTAGTTAGTATTGCTCCAGAAACGCAAGAAAAAAACAAAGAGATCTATCAAAAAACGACTACAACGGTAAATATTCTGGATTTCTATATGGATAATGGAGTATTGTATATTTCATTTTTAGATGGAAGTAAATACGAATATTTTAGTGTGCCAAAGGTAACATACATAAAAATGGTCAATGCCGAATCTCCAAGTCGTTTTGCAAGAAGACACATTTATAATGAATTTTTATACCGTAGTGCTTCAAAATTGGTTGCAAGCGAATAATAGTTTTTAGTATATTTACGGTGTGAGAAATATATTCAAAATCATATTGTTTCTATCAATTCCCTTTTCTTTTTCTTGCATTTAAGAGGAAGAAACTGTTAAGACGGTCGAATTTATATAGGTGACGGATATACCCTTTTTTCCTTAATTGAATCGGAAGGAATAATTTTATAACGAAAATAATCTTGCCGCAACTGTATTCAATTAATTTTTTTATTTTGGACGGAATAACATTTAAAATATACAATTCAATTGGAGCATTACCATCGCTTTGGGATACAGTAGCTCAGAGTAATGTTTTTCTTCAAACACCCTATTTATCTGTGCTAGAACGTTCGGCACCTGTAAATATGGAGTGTTTTTATATTGGAATTTTCGAAAATTCAGAATTAATAGGCGTTTCTTTAGCGCAATATTTAGATTTAAATAAACTCGAATCCTTTGGTGAAAGAGATAAATGTTTTAAAACACTGCTCCGAAATTTTATATTTAAAAATTTTGCATCACACTCGCTTTTCATAGGTAATAATATGATAACGGGTCAAAATGGTTACGTATTTTCAAAAGAAATCGATTTTGAATGTATTAGCGAAATTTTATTGCAAAGCGCATACGAAATCATACAGTATTTTATAGAAAAAGGTGTGAAGATTCATTTGGTTTCCCTTAAAGATTTTTATGAAGATTGTTCAATCGAATTGAAAAAATATCGTCTTAAAGAAATATATGAGTTCAATACGCAACCAAATATGATTTTCTATTTGAATGAAAATTGGAATTCATTTGATGATTATCTTGCTGTACTTTCAAAAAAATACCGCGATCAATATAAACGTGCCAATAAAAAATTCAACGGAATTACAATTAAAAATCTTTCCCATCAAGAAGTATTAGATCATGAAAACACGATTTATGAATTGTATTTTTATGTTGCTAAGAACGCACCTTTTAACACCTTTTTCCTTTCTAAAAATCATTTTTCAACCTTAAAAGAGCAATGTGGAAATCGATTTCAAATTTTTGGATATTTTTTAAATGAAAAATTAGTAGGTTTTCATACCCTTTTATTGAATGATACAACATTAGAAACTTATTTTTTGGGTTATGATGAAACTTTTCAAAAAGAAAACATGCTGTATTTGAATATGTTATATAATATGACGGCTTTTGGAATTGAAAATAGTTTTGAGCGAATTATTTTCGGTAGAACAGCTTTAGAAATTAAAAGTTCTGTAGGAGCATCGCCAGTAAATATGTCTGGATTTATTTTTCATACCAACAAGTTGATTAACCGATTTATGGGTCCAATTTTTAAAAAATTAGAACCAACATTACAATGGCAACAACGTCATCCTTTTAAATAAAAAATCCCGAAATATTTCGGGATTTTTTATTTATAATTTATTTTCTAAACTAGTCCATCCGCCACCATTAATGCAATCAATGCCGTTTTGTTGTAAAAGTGAAGTTGCTTGTGCGCTTCGCATACCTGAACGACAACATGCAATAACAGGTTTATTCCATTTTTTTATCGTTTCAATATTACCATTTAAAACTTGTAAAGCAATATTTTTTGAATTTTTAATGTGTCCGTTTTTAAATTCATCCGATGTTCTGACATCTAAAATAATCGCTCCTTTTTGAATGTATTCTTGCACATCATTTGCTTTATTTCCAATTCCTAAAAAATCTAATAGTCCCATAAATGTTATTTTTTTTAGCAAAGATAATTTAGAGTGGTATATTCTTCAGTAACAATTGTTACCATTAAGCGTTTGCATTCTCAAAAATTAACTCCAATCCATTAGTAATCAAATGCGCAATTTTTGGCCGATTGCTTTTAACAGTTTTTAAATGATTTAAAACTTT